>OIFB01000007.1_pt1 | contig 354937 bp, 329 predicted proteins | sample 1581931 | NCBI WGS metagenome assembly OIFB01 (sample SAMN04414075, study PRJEB24778) | human gut metagenome | material: faecal | host: Homo sapiens
TCTGTTGGATTTTTACTTGTGATTTTGCCATGATCGGAAAAATTAAAGTCAATAATAAAGCTAATGATGCTACTTTTGTTTTCATACGATATGATTTTTAGTTCGACATTTCCAAGACAACCGACAGGTCTTTCCTGTTTCCGATACAAAAGTACGGGCATTATTCCACAACAGCTTTGCTGCAAGGCTCAAACTGTTTTGTCCTGAAGTTCATCTTACCATGAAGGAGCGACACCATAAGCCTCCTTGTATATCTTGGAGAAATGCGACAGGTTCTTGAAACCCACATCGAAGCAGACTTCCGTCACTTTCTTCTTGCCTGATTTTATCAGGCCGTGCGCGGCTTCCAGACGACGTTTGATAATCCACTTTTGCGGTGTCAGGTTGCTGACTTTGGCAAAGTCCCGCTTGAAGGTAGCCAGGCTGCGTCCCGTGTAACTGGCGATTTCCTCCAGAGAGAGATCACACATGTAGTTCTCGTTCAGATAGTCGAGAATGTCGATTTTCCATGGCTCCACGAAGTCGAACAGCGAGGCATAGAGATTCCGGTCTGTATTAAGCAGTACATATATCCCTTCTACCATTTTCAGCTTCAGTACATCTTCGGACGGTTTTTCGCCTGCATCGAAATAGGGTATGACCGATTCGAACAGCGAACGGATATCAAGCCTGTTACTGGGCAACACGCGCAGGCTTACCTTCTCACGTTCGGAGTCGTTCGGAATCTGTTGCCGGTTAAGCGTCTGGTAAAATTCTCTTAGAAACGGTCTTGAGAACTTCAGTACGACAGAACGGTAAGGCTTTCCGTCCTCTACCTTTTTCTGCAACCACATCCGGTTATCGCGCCGCATGAAAGCACAATCCCCCGGATGCAACACGGTTTTCTTACCACGTTCCTCTATCTCCAACTCACCGGAGCACAAATAAATAAGCGTATGCTCCCTGTTTTCGTGGGCGCATCCCCGGTCATCGGTGAAATAACTCGCTATAAGCACGTTCGAGCAATCGAATACATCTAATCGTTCCATATTGTCAGTCTTTAATTTTCGCAAATATAACGCATTCCAACCATAAAGTTTTTGTTGTAAGGCTCAAATTTGCAAAACGGATAAAATATTTTTGTACGCTTGACCTCGTATGGCAGCTGTTACCTTACAGACTACAGTACAACACATTACGGTTTCAACGGGCCATAAAAGTACGATGCCGTAGCACCGCCGTCGATCAGAAAGTCCGCTCCCGTGATAAATGCCCCTCTGTCACTCATAAGTAGTTCGGCAACATTGGCAACCTCGTCCGCGGTTCCGGGGCGTCCTGCCGGACATTTGGCGAACATGTTTTTGTAAAAATCACCTCGCGGCCCGTTGAACTCGTCGATAGCCAAGGGAGTTACAATGATACCAGGTGAAATGGAGTTGATTCTTGCCCCGCGCTCGCCCCATTTCACAGCTTCGGCCATTACACGTTTCACGTTACAACGCTTGGCCATCTGGTAAGCGTGTAACGTATCCTTGATACTATCCGGTTGCAGCATGTCGAGCGAGAGCAATTCTTCGGCAGGAGTCGTGGCCAGTAGCATATCCTCCTCGATGGTCAGAGCGGGCATCCGATGCCCCGACTGGCTGGAAATCGTTACCCCGACACCGTTTTCTTTAATAACCTTCCCAACTTCTTCGAGCAGGACAGCCGTTCCGTACAGATCGACTTTCAGAATCGTTTCGATGGAAGCCTGACTCGGTGATACGCCCGCCGTATTGACGAGCATTGAAATTTCACCATGTTTCCGTGCAACCGCAATCAAGTTCAAAATGGACTCCCTTGAAGAGAGATTCATTTCGACGGGTACTGCATCAAATCCCGCCTCATTCAATATACGGCAAACAGCCTCGGAACTCTCCGGGTTCAGGTTTCCGACAACGATCTTTTTCCCATATCCCATACGGCGGGCTATCGCCATTCCTATCTGACCGGCACCGGTCAATATCATTACTTCTTTCTTCATATTTACTTTTTCTTTATTCTTTGATAACGTGATTTTTTATCTCATTGCCGGTTTATTCTTCATTTTGTTCCAGCACACGGGCCATCCGCTCCAACCCTTCAACAAGCAGTGTTCGGGGGCAAGCAATATTCAGACGGATAAATCCCTCGCCGCCGGGCCCGTACATCGTACCTGAATTGATCATCAATTTTTGTTCCTCTTGCAGGCGCAAGGTCATAGCATCCGAACCGATACCGAGTGCTCGGCAGTCTATCCATACTAAGTAAGTTCCTTCGAGTGGTAACACGGGATATTGCGGTAACCGCTGCTCAAAAAAGTGGCAGAGATATTCGTAATTCCTACGCAAGTATTTGCGCAAAGCATCGAGCCACTCTCCACCCTCGTTATAAGAGGCGATTGTAGCGATTACGCCGAACGGGTTGACATCGCACACTTCATTGATGTTGATGGCGCGGTCAATACGACGACGTACATCATCATCGGCCGCAATGATATTGGCAATTTGCAGTCCGGCAAGATTGAATGCCTTACTCGGTGAAACGCAAGTCACGGAATTTTGTTGGAAGCGTTTAGACAGGGAAGCAAAAGGAGTATAGTCATACCCCTCATAGGTCAGTTCGCAATGAATTTCATCTGCCACAACAAACACTCCGTTGCGCAAACAGATGTCTCCGATATGCCGCAGCTCTTCCGGCGTCCAGACCCGTCCGACCGGATTGTGAGGATTACATAGTAATAGGATTTTCGCCTTCGGATCAGCCACCTTTGCTTCGAGGTCGTCGAAGTCGATTGAGTAGCGACCATCTCGGTAAATGAGGTTATTGGCCGACAGTTCGCATCCGTCGTTGCGAATCGACGAATAGAAGCAGTTGTATGCCGGAGTCTGGACGATTACCTTGTCGCCCGGTACGGTCAGGGCTTTGATAATGGCCGACAGAGCCGGTACGACACCGCTTGTATAGATAATCCACCGGGGATCTATCCGCCAACGATGACGGTTCTCGAACCACCGGACGACTGCATCGTAATAGGTTTCGGGTACTTTGGTATAACCGAAAATGCCGTGTGCAACCCGCCTTTGCAAGGCTTCTACAATGGTCGGTGCAGTACGGAAATCCATATCCGCCACCCACATGGGCAGCACATTTTCCTCCTCAGGAGTGTCCCATTTGTAAGAGTTCGTCCCGCGACGCGGGATAATCGTATCGAAATCGTATTTCATAACTTATCTATTTATTCGTAATTTATAAATCCAGTTACTGCCCCAAAGTCTCGCGAGGAAGATTACTCCCCGGAAACAAAGCTCGATGCACATGGCAAGCCACACGCCGCGTAGTCCCATCGTGGGAGCAAGCCATGCCGCCAGTGTCAGTCGCACGCCCCAAATGCTGCCGAAGTTCATCAGACTGGGTACGAATGTATTACCCACACCTACGAATACACCGTAGGCAACGATAGATGCCGCAAACATCGGCTCTGCAAAGGCTTCTATCCGCAGAATCTCGATTCCCAACGTGCGGATTTCCTCCACGGGAGTCATCACTCCGATGATTTGCGGAGCCGCCACATATATCAACGCTCCCATAACACCCATAATCAGCATTCCCGACCAGACGGTAATATTGGCAAAACGACGGAGCAACCGGATACGGTTCGCTCCAAGGCTCTGACCGACCAACGTCGTGGCAGCCTCCGAGATGCCGTAGCCGGGCATATAGCAAAGGCTTTCGGCAATAATGGCGAACGAGTTGGCAGCAATGGCAACGATGCCGAGCGGTGCGACAACCACCGTCGTTGCGATCTGCGCTCCACAAATGGCCATGTGTTCGAATCCCATCGGTAACGAAATACGGAAAGACTTACGCAATGTCTCCCGTTTGGGTAGAAAACTTCCCCGTTCTCCGACGAACTTCAGCATGGGCGAGCGGCGGCATAGATACCACATCATTCCTCCGGCGGTAACGAGTTCGGCCAATACCGTTCCCAATATAGCACCTTTCACACCCAGACCTGCACCGGGAGCGGTAAATACTACTCCGAACCACTCCACATGCCTCGTCGGAAAGATCAGGAAGAAGTTGAACACGACATCCAGCAAGCACATCATTATATTCAGCATGGCGGGCACGCGCATATTCCCACTGCAACGCAACATACCTCCTGCAAGAAAGTTCAACTGCAAGGCAGGCAGGAATAGTGCGAATATTCTGAAGTAGAGGGACGAATCGTTCCATATCGCCTCGTCTCCACCCAACCAGAGAGGAAGCATACCGCTGATACAAATACCGCCAACAGCCAACAGCGAACTGAAAACAAGCGTGGCAGTAACTGCTTGACGGAGTATCTTTTTGGCTTCCACGAAATCCCCGGCTCCGATACGATGTGCCACCTGCACGGAAAATCCCGTCGCAGCGGCTGCACACACCCCCCAGAACAGCCAAGTTGTGGTCGAGACCAATCCGATGGAAGCAGCGGCATTCGCACCGAGGCTGCCCACCATCGAGGCATCGATGTACTGCATGGCGATAGAAGATATCTGAGCCATAATGGCCGGGACGCTGAGGTATGCAGTCAGGCGTAACTGCTGCCCCAGCGTCATTTGTTTCCCTTCGCGGATAAGCGATAACAGATAATCAGTCTTTCCCTTTCCTATTCCCATTAAATTATTCGCAAGTACGTCAATCGGTAAAACAAGTTTTCTCATCCCAGAGTCTCAGCTTGCAATCGGCGGGAGCCTTGATATTCTCGTCAAGGATAATCTCTCCGTAGCTCTCGGCGGTGATACAACCTGTTCGCGGATTCTTTACTCCGCCTATCGCACCTTTGATGGTGGCCTGCACCGAACTGTACTCGAAAGCCCGGTCACAGTCGGGGCCGAACGTGCAAGTCTCCAACACGAGGTCGTGGGCATAGCAGAGCGGCTGTTCGCCGGTAATGTGACAGTTCACCAACCGGAGATTGTGCGAATGCCAGCCCAAGTATTCGCCGTTGAGTTCCGAATCGTAGATCGTCACGTTCTCCACCTCCCAGAAAGCATCTTTCGTGGTGATTTTGGCATTATGAATCTCCACATCTTTCACGTACTGGAAAACGTATTTACTGTCACTTTCCAATCCGTCGATGCGGATATTGCTGCTGAACATGAAGGGATAAGTGCCGCCATGCAGTTTCAGATTTTTGATATTCAGATTCCGGCAACGCCAAAACACTTCATCGGCATCGTTTATCTCCACGTTCTCGATTTCGATATCGTGCATCTCGCGGAACATCTTGGGCGCATCAATGCGTGTATTCGTCATTTTCAGATGGTCGGAGTACCATAGCGCCGAACGTCCTCCGACATCGAAGAAACAACGGTCGATAACGGAACCATGCACATGCCAGAAAGGATAATTCCCCTCGAACCGGCAATCAACGGCTTCGATGTTGCTGCACTCCTTGATGGCCGACTCTCCGGCACGGATGATTACATTTTCCAAACGTAAGTCATGTGATTCGAACAAAGGTCTTTCACCTCCGAATTCTGCATTTGATATTACTTTCATACTTTCCTTATTTTTAATTATTATTCATATTCGACTTATAACAGCGCAAAAGTACGAAGCGCCCTTTATGACCACTTTGCTTCAAGGCTCAATTTGCTTTGTTATAAAGTTTATCTAACAGAGGATGGTTCATGTTATAGTACTATAGATTTAATGAATTGGGCGGGAACACCAGCTGCTACCGTATTTGCTTCCAAATCTCTTGTTACAACCGCTCCGGCCCCGATGACGACATTGTCGCCGATGGTTACGCCTTGCAGAATCGTTGCATTGGAACCTATCCATACGTTCTTACCCAACACGATGGGTGCAGGATAGGTCGTATGACGTTCTTCCGGAGCCAAACCGTGATTGAGTGTGGCAAAGACCACGTTATGTCCTATCTGGCATCCGTCACCAATTATCACTCCGCCATGATCCTGAAAATGACAGCAGGCATTGATGAACACCCCTTCGCCGACGGTGATATTTTTACCGAAATCGGCATAGAACGGTGGAAATACCCGGAGCGATTCCGGTACCTCGTAACCGAATAGCTCGGAAAGTAATCCGCGTACTTCGTCCTGTGTGTGGTATGCTGTATTCAGCCGGAAAGTAATGCGCCGGGCTTCGTTGCTCATATCGTCCATAAAGCGGTGTATCTCCTCTGTATCGAGTGCCCTACAAGTCTTGACATATTCTTTGAATGCATCTGTTGTCATGCGTCTTATCTCCTTTCAATCTTCACGGGTATATCTCCGGCTATACTTAATACTTCGATACCGTTCCCGTCGATACGACCGATTTTAATCAGGGCGTTACTATGAGACCAACTCTTACAGAAAATAGCTACATTGCCCCACGGTGCATAGATTGTTATATCTCCGGGTGTGGGGGCACAGCCTCGTGTGACGCCTTCGGTTGTCAGAGCCGGATCAGGATAGAAAATCTTCTCCGTCATGTTGTTATAATCGTTCAGTGTTATTTCAAGAGGCAGGCGAGAGAGGAAATCCCGTGCGGCGGCATTGTCTTCCATCGTAGCGGTAACGGTACGGTCGCCGACAGTAATATTTACGTTCAAAGAAGATACATCGGGAGTTTCTGGTTCTCCATCCTCTTTTTCTCCCGGTTGTTCGGGAGTTTCCGGTTGTCCGGGTCTAAACGGTTCGTCATCACCTCCGCCACAGGCCGCCATCGACAGGACGGTCAGCAGTAACAAAGGAATCAATAATAACTTTTTCATATTCATTTTTTATTGGGATTTACAATGATTGTTTCTGCCGGAATGCGTTGCATTGAATTTTCCCACTCTTTCATCTCCACATCTTCGACGGATACAGATACGAATTTGGCATCGACTCCGAGGGTTTCAATCAATGTGTTGCACAAATTTTCGGCTAATTTTTGTTTTGTTTCCCGATCTCTGCCGGGTAACATCGTTACTGCAATGTGTGGCATAGTCTTTTGTTTTTATTTATTTTTTATCCGATGCAAAAATAGACGGTCTCCGCCACACGCTTGGTAGATAAATCCTCGGTATTTATACCCAAATTACTGATTATGCTTTTTTAGCAGGTAGAATTATCCCCGACAAATGAAAACTCCCATAATCGTTTGAATTACGGGAGTATAAAAGAGATTTTAAGTATATCTGTCATGCCGGGCACTCGATATCATAGAGCCGTTGCACCTCTTCCGGAGCGTGTAGGTCGAGAATCGTATTGTATCCCGTATTCATGGAAGCGATTGCGGTCATATCCTCCGGTGTCAGCATGAAATCCTCGATGTTGAAATTCTCTTCCATCCGCTGGCGATGTACCGATTTGGGAATGGCGACAATTCCGTGCTGCAAGTGCCAGCGTAGTACGACCTGTGCTGCCGATTTATTGTATTTGCGACCGATGCCGGTCAGAATATCGTCCGTGAACAATCCGTTCCGTCCTTCGGCCAAAGGTCCCCATGCCTCCGCTTGTACACCGAGTTCCTGCATAATTCGTATCGCTTCGGTTTGCGGAGTATAAGGATGCGCCTCTATTTGATTTACCGCCGGAATAACTCTGGTATTATGGCATAAATCCAACAATCTGTCCGGTTCGAAATTGCACACTCCGATAGCCCGTACACGTCCTTGAGCATAGAGTTCTTCCATAGCCCGCCATGCGCCGTAATAATCACCGAAAGGCATGTGGATGAGATAGAGATCGAGGTAATCCAGCCCCAAACGGGTGAGCGAAGCCTCGAATGCCTGCAATGTCTGTTCGTAACCCATTTCCGAAATCCATGCTTTGGTCGTGATGAACAGTTCTTCACGCGGAATGCCGCTTTTCCGAATAGCCGTACCGACCGCCCGTTCGTTGCCATAGACCGAAGCGGTGTCGATGAGTCGGTAGCCTACGGCAAGCGCATCGGTAACAACTTTTTCGCACTCGGTGGCATCGGGTATCTGAAAGACACCAAAGCCTTGTACCGGCATCTTTACTCTGTTATTCAATTCTTTGAAATCCATATCCTAATATCCTTATAATCAGTTTTTCAAAATATTCAATCATGATTGTAGATACACTCCGAATCCATTCCAATAACCTGAATAAGAAACATTATCTATTGCATGAAGTTATTGAGTTTGTTGGCCGGATTGAGCGGCTTCTGGTCGGACAATACCAACGACTTGACCATATGCAGTGTCCCTTGCTTGTACTTCTGAAAATGTTCCGAAGCGATATGCTTCTCGTAAGCCTCGCGGCTTGCATAGGTTTCGAGAATCGTTACCTTGCAGGGGTTCTCCTTTTCGCCGACCGCATACATCGTCAGCACACCCGGTTCGGTGCGCAGGGAGATTTCGCCCACTTCAGTTGCGTATTTCATATACTCGTCAAGATACTGCGGGTAAACCTCTATTTTCGACAACCGCACGATGCCATCAGCGCTCATCGGCTCTTTAGCGCACATACCCGGCTGCTTATCCAGATTCAGACATTTGCCAATGATCTCTCCTGTCGCAAGATAGGAGTAGGTAGGGAACTCGAACAAGACGGGTTTCAGTTTCGTATAGTCGAGTTTGCTGTCGCTGTCGAGCACGTCGGAAGCGGCGTATGTATTGACTATCGCGCAAATGAAGTTGTCGAAACCCTCGGTTTCATAAATATCCACCACCTCGCACTCCATCGTGAGCGGCGATGCGTCGATGACGGGCGTACCGTATTCGCCAGTGTGGTAGGCGAAGACTTCCGACTTATCGACCATCGCACCGCTTACGCTTCCTACATAATCGGCCTTCGGCAACATCTCACGGCTCACGAGATTGACGGAAAGCCGTTTCGATTGCTTGATACCTTGGTTGGTGTAGTGGCTTTTGCTCATGCTGACCAGTATCCGGTCATGGTCGATAACGCCCGTGTGTCCCACCACGAGCCAGTTTACTTTCCCTTCGACCTCTGCCCCGACTACCGTCATCGGCTTGGGATAGAGTGCCAACAGGTTTCCGAGATTTTTCTTGTTCGTTTCCATAATATCGGGTTGAGCGGTGTTCTCCTTCACGACCGTACTGCACGACGACATGACAAGCAGCGACAGAACACCCAAAATCGTTTTTACCATAATTGATTTCCTTATTTATCTATTTGACTTTCGGTGAACGGGTCGGCACGATGCCCCATCAGGTCTATTTTCGTATACTCGCGGTCGAACTCCTCCATTTCCCAAGCCGAGAGACGTACAGTTCCCGCACCGAGCAAATCATCCAAATGTGCCGGGGTGGTTGTTCCGGGTATAGGAGCGATCCACGATTTGCGCGACAACATCCACACGAGGGCGAACTGCGCCGGAGTAACCCTTTTCCGTTCCGCCCATTTTCGCACCAAAGCCACGAGCGGCATATTGTGCTTCAGGGCTTCGGGCGTGAACTGCGGCAAGTTCCAGCGGCGGTCGCCCTCGTAGAAACGGCTGTTCTCGTCGATTACACCCGTGAGGAACGCACGTCCCAGCGGACAATAAGGCACGAAGCCGATACCGAACTCTTCCAACATCGGGAAGATTTTGGTTTCCGGCTCCCGCCACCAGATGGCATACTCGCTCTGTACAGCCGAAAGCGGGCAGACGGTGTGCGCCCGGCGGATGGAACGCGCACTCGCTTCCGATAGTCCCCAATGCAGCACTTTCCCCTCCTGCATCAAATCCTTAACTGTCCCGGCCACATCCTCCATCGGCACTTTCGGATCGACACGGTGCTGATACAGCAGGTCAATATGGTCGGTGCGCAGGCGTTTCAGCGAACCTTCCACTGCCCGGCGGATATGGTCGGGACGACTGTTGATGGCGGTCGGTTGCTTCTCCTCGACGCCGAAGCCGAATTTCGTCCCGATTTTCACTTTGTCGCGAAACGGTGCGAGTGCCTCGCCGACCCACTCTTCGCTGGTGTAAGGGCCATAGACCTCCGCCGTATCGAAGAAAGTGACGCCTTTGTCGTATGCCCGGCGAATCAGAGCGATCATATCCTTTTTGTCGTACTTCCCGCCGTAATAACCCACCATCGGCAGGCAGCCCAGACCGATGGCCGATACATCCAATCCTCCGAGTTTACGATACTCCATTGTGTCGCCCATATTCGGTGTATTTTCATCAGACTGATTTCCCGTCAAAGAGAACGAAGGAGTTTTGGCAAACACACGGGAAACACCAGTCGTAGCTCCGGCTGCGAGTAGTGCAAAACTCGATGCCGTCCTTAAGAAATTTCTGCGATCCATAATCTTCTATTTTTTCATTGTTCATTTTCTGATTGCAAATTTACCACGATTGAATAAGCCGGCTTGTATACGATTTACGGATATTTATACCCGAATCCTCGATTCTGCAATAGGACCGTATGTAATTCACAATCTCCGCTTTCCGCTTGTCAACGGTGATACGCATACAGACGGGAGCCTCCCCGTTTTTCAGCAGCGTCTGTCGCTTGATGTAAAACAACACACTCAGTGTACTACGTCTTTTTTCAACTCCCATACTTCTTGTATTTTTAGTGGTACAAAGTTAAATCGTATTGTTCCAAATCAGACTATGCAAAATATTGAGAATCAGCGAAAACAAAACTAAATCGTTGGACTTTTTTCTTCCCCGAAAAATCCAACGGATAAGCCAGTGCCAACTGCGTTATTCCGCTGCTTTTAGGTGTGGTGTTGGGCAAAAAGAAAAGTCCTAAAGTATAATACTTTAGGACTTTTCTTTTATTTTGCTTCATAAGAAAGCGGTGCGTACGGGACTCGAACCCGTGACCCCATGCGTGACAGGCATGTATTCTAACCAACTGAACTAACGCACCAATAATTTTGATAAATCGAAAAAAGACTTTTGCGGTGCGTACGGGACTCGAACCCGTGACCCCATGCGTGACAGGCATGTATTCTAACCAACTGAACTAACGCACCAATAATTTTAATAAATCGAAAAAAGACTTTTGCGGTGCGTACGGGACTCGAACCCGTGACCCCATGCGTGACAGGCATGTATTCTAACCAACTGAACTAACGCACCAATAATTTTAATAATCTTTCTTCCGATACTTTCTCTCTCGATTGTGGGTGCAAAGGTACGCATTATTTTTAAATCTGCAAGCATTTTGGCAAAAACCATTAAAAAAATATTCTCCGACTCCCTTTACCTTCCCATCCTAAAAATTACGATATTGTTATTATTTTAATCTTTTCAACAAACTTCTTGTTATAAAATTTAGCTCATTAGCAATAATTCGCTATTTTTGTGCACTCAATAGATTAAAATCGAAAATTAGGGAAAAAGATGAATACAACTGCAAAATTATTGTTGCACTGCCCAGACCAACCAGGCATTTTGGCAGAAGTCACAAACTTTATTACAATTAACAGAGGTAATATTGTCTACTTAGACCAATATGTGGACCATGTAGAAAATATATTTTTCATGCGTATAGAATGGGAAATAAAGGATTTCTTTATTCCTAAAGATAAAATAGAAGATTATTTTGAAACATTGTATGCCCAAAAATATGAAATGAAATTCCGTCTTTATTTCTCGGATGTAAAACCCAAAATGGCCATATTTGTTTCCAAACTGTCCCATTGCCTGTTCGATATGCTGGCACGCTACACTGCCGGAGAATGGAATGTGGAAATTCCGCTGATTATAAGTAACCATCCCGATCTGCAGCATGTAGCAGAACGCTTCGGTATACCATTCTATCTCTTCCCTATTACCAAAGAGAACAAAATGGAACAGGAAAAAGCAGAAATGGAGCTGTTGGAACAACATAACATCAATTTCATTGTACTGGCACGCTATATGCAAGTGATTTCCGAACAAATGATTGAAGCATACCCCAACCGTATCATCAACATACACCACTCTTTCCTCCCTGCGTTCGTTGGTGCAAAACCTTATCATGCAGCGTTTGAACGAGGAGTAAAAATCATTGGTGCGACCAGCCATTATGTTACCTCCGAACTAGATGCCGGTCCTATCATTGAGCAAGATGTAGTACGCATCACACACAAGGACACTGTGCAGGATTTAGTAAGTAAAGGTAAAGACTTGGAAAAAATAGTCCTTTCTCGTGCTGTTCAGAAACATATTGAACGAAAAGTATTGGCTTATAAAAATAAAACAGTTATCTTTAGCTGATGAAAATTGCTGTCGTAAAATATAATGCAGGAAACATCTACTCCGTAAACTATGCATTGAAGCGCCTTGGAGTAGAAGCAACCATCACTTCCGATAAGGAACTATTGATGAGTGCCGACAAAGTTATCTTCCCCGGTGTGGGCGAAGCCGAAACAACCATGAGCCATCTCCGGAAAAACCGGCTGGATGAAGTTATCAAAAACTTAAAACAACCTGTACTAGGTATCTGCCTGGGAATGCAGCTGATGTGCCGGCACTCCGAAGAAGGAAATGCCGATTGCTTGGGCATCTTTGATACTGATGTAAAGTTGTTCAGCCCCACCCGGCATGAAGACAAAGTACCCCATATGGGATGGAACACCCTGACCCATGTACGCAGCGACCTGTTCAAAGGATTCACCAAAGAAGAATTTGTGTACTTCGTACATAGCTTCTATGTGCCCCTGAACGAGTTTACGGCAGCACAAACAGATTATATCCTCCCCTACAGTTCGGCCTTGCACAAAGATAATTTTTATGCAACACAGTTTCATCCCGAAAAGAGTGGAGCCGTGGGCGAACGAATCCTGAGGAACTTTTTAGAATTGTGAACCATTACATTATATATAATAATGTATAAGAAGAAATAGATATGATAGAGTTAATTCCTGCCATCGACATTATTGATGGCAAATGCGTCCGTCTTTCTCAAGGAGATTATAGCACACAGAAAGTATATAACGAAAACCCGGTTGAGGTTGCCAAAGAATTTGAAGCTCATGGGATTCATCGTCTGCACATTGTCGATTTGGATGGAGCAGCCTCACGCCATGTTGTGAATTACCGTGTACTGGACCAAATCGCCAGCCGTACTTCTCTGGTCATTGATTTTGGAGGAGGGATAAAGACAGACGAGGATCTAGTCATCGCTTTCGATAATGGCGCACAAATGGTAACTCTGGGCAGCGTAGCCGTGAAAAATCCCAGACTTTTCAAAAAATGGCTGGAACAATACGGAAACGAGAAAATCATTCTGGGAGCTGATGTAAAGAAGAATAAAATTTCTGTCAATGGCTGGAAAGAGGAAAGTCAGCAGCAGTTGATCCCTTTTTTGAAAGATTATACTAAAGAAGGAGTTTTCAAGGTGTTGTGTACCGACATCAGCCGTGACGGAATGTTGCAAGGGCCTTCCGTGGAACTATACCAGCAAATCCTGAAGGAGTTCCCGGATATGCATCTGATAGCCAGCGGAGGAGTAAGCTGTATACAGGATATTATCGACCTGGAAATAGCCAAAGTCCCGGCTGTTGTTTTCGGCAAGGCGTTATACGAGGGAAAAATTACATTGAAAGACTTAAACCGTTTCATGTAAGAACAAATTATGTTAGCAAAAAGAATCATACCTTGCCTGGACATCAAAGACGGGCAGACCGTAAAAGGAACCAATTTCGTAAACTTACGTCAAGCAGGTGATCCGGTAGAACTGGGGCATACCTACAGTGAACAGGGAGCTGACGAGCTGGTCTTTCTTGACATCACTGCCAGCCATGAAGGACGCAAAACCTTTACCGATTTGGTAAAACGGGTGGCGGCTAATATCAATATCCCCTTTACTGTAGGAGGAGGTATAAACGAACTGAACGATGTAGACCGGCTATTGAACGCGGGAGCTGACAAAGTTTCTATCAATTCATCAGCCATCCGTAATCCGGATTTGGTAGACAAGATTGCCAAACATTTCGGTTCACAAGTTTGTGTGGTAGCCATTGACGCCAAGCAGACCGAAACTGGCTGGAAATGCTATCTGAACGGTGGCCGGATTGAAACCGACAAGTACCTGTTTGACTGGGCTAAAGAAGTGAACAACCGCGGGGCAGGAGAAATTCTCTTCACGAGCATGAACCATGACGGAGTGAAAAACGGATATGCCAACGAAGCCCTCTCCACCCTGGCCGATTTACTGACAATTCCCGTCATCGCATCTGGAGGCGCCGGATGCATGGAACATTTCCGCGATACATTTGCAAAAGGGAAAGCAGATGCAGCATTAGCAGCCAGCGTTTTTCATTTCGGAGAGATTAAAATTCCCGAATTAAAACAGTATCTTTGCGAGCAAGGAATTAATGTGAGGTTATAACTCTGTTTTTAATTGCATCTAAATCTGTTTCCATTACCATCCCAGACAGGGTGAAAGACTGGCAAACGACCTTCAGGTCCTCATTCCACTCTGAATGACGATGCTGATGAAATTTTAAACAAGTTCTATACAACACCGATAATATAACAATAAAAATATAGAAAAATGGATTTGAATTTTGAAAAAATGAACGGGTTGATCCCCGCCATCATACAAGACAACAGCACCAACAAAGTACTGATGTTAGGGTTTATGAATGAAGAAGCATACCGAAAAACAATGGAAACTGGTAAAGTAACTTTCTTCAGCCGTACCAAGAACCGCCTGTGGACAAAAGGTGAAGAAAGCGGGAATTTCCTGAATGTTGTTTCTATAAAAGAAGACTGTGACAAGGATACCCTGCTGATCAAAGTAAATCCGGCAGGTCCTGTATGTCACACCGGAACAGATACTTGCTGGGGAGAAGAAAACAAAGAAGACATCATGTTCCTAAAGGAATTACAAGATTTCATTGACAAACGTCATGAGGAAATGCCCGCAGGCTCTTACACCACCAGCCTGTTCGAATCCGGTATCAACAAAATGGCACAGAAAGTAGGTGAAGAAGCCGTGGAAACGGTTATCGAAGCTTGTAACGGAACCGACGAACGCCTTATCTACGAAGGAGCCGATCTGATATACCACATGATTGTACTGCTCACCTCAAAAGGCTATCGCATCGAGGACCTTGCCCGTGAATTGAAAGAACGTCATAGCGCTACGTGGAAAAAACACTAAAATGATGGACGAAGCTCTCATTCGATATAAAAACGTATATATCAACCAACAAGAATTAGGCGTATTGGAAGATGTAAACCTGGAACTGAACAAGGGTGAATTTGTTTACCTCATTGGGAAAGTCGGTTCCGGAAAGACCTCATTACTGAAAACAATTTACGGTGAGCTGGATATACAGTCAGGAGAAGCCGAGGTGCTAGGCTACAACATGACTAACATCAAGCGGAAGCATATTCCCGAACTGCGCCGCCGTTTAGGCATTGTCTTTCAAGATTTTCAGTTACTGACAGACCGCACCGTACACGCTAACCTCAGTTTTGTATTGCGCGCCACCGGATGGACAAACAAAGCAACCATCAAAGCACGCATTGAAGAAGTACTGGACCAAGTGGGAATGACCGGTAAAGGATACAAAATGCCCAACGAACTATCGGGTGGCGAACAACAACGCATTGTTATCGCCCGTGCCATCCTAAACCGGCCGGACATTATTCTGGCCGATGAGCCGACGGGTAACCTGGACACGGAAACAGGGCGCAAAATTGTAGAACTTCTGAAATCCATTTGTGCTACAGGCTCCGCCATCATGATGACCACCCATAATCTGCATCTCTTGTCGGAATATCCGGGAGTTGTCTACCGTTTTGAGAATCATCATATCAAAGAAGTGACTCACGAATACAGCCGGATGGAAAGAAGTCAAAATGAGACCGAAAAAGGAGAAAAAACGACAGTTGCACCCCAAGAAACGGCAGAATAAGTAGATGAATGATAAATATCATCGCTAAAATGCTGATTTTTGCAGTCTTATTTGTATATTTGCACGCTAATTATCAATATAGGAACAATTAAAATACGAAACGAAAAATGAAAGTTTTAAAGTTTGGAGGTACTTCGGTAGGTTCTGCACAAAGAATGAAAGAAGTAGCCAAATTAATTACCGACGGTGAACAGAAGATTGTTGTACTTTCAGCCATGTCTGGAACAACAAACACGTTGGTTGAAATTTCGGATTATCTGTATAAGAAAAATCCCGAAGGTGCGAATGAAATCATTAACAGACTGGAGGCTAAATATAAACAGCATGTTAATGAACTTTATTCTACTGACGAGTATAAGCAGAAAACACAGGAATTTATAAAAGCACAGTTCGATTATATTCGTTCGTATACAAAAGATATTTTCACACTGTTCGAAGAAAAAGTAATCCTGGCACAAGGCGAGTTGATCTCTACCAACATGGTTACCAACTATTTGCAGGAACAAGGGGTCAACGCCATCTTACTTCCGGCATTGGAATTCATGCGCACGGACAAGAACTCGGAGCCCGACCCTGTATATATCAAAGAAAAACTGGCCGCACAGCTAGAAATACATCCGGACGCTGAAATTTATATCACACAAGGTTTTATCTGCCGTAACGCCTACGGCGAGATAGATAATCTGCAACGTGGCGGAAGCGACTATACCGCATCACTGATCGGTGCCGCTGTAAATGCCTCTGAAATCCAGATATGGACAGATATTGACGGTATGCACGATAATGATCCGCGCATCGTAGACAAGACTTCTCCCGTACGTCACCTGCACTTCGAAGAAGCTGCCGAATTGGCCTACTTTGGTGCGAAGATTCTGCACCCTACTTGCGTACAGCCTGCCAAATATGCCAATATTCCCGTCCGTCTGCTTAATACAATGGAACCTACAGCCCCGGGAACTTTGATTTCCAATGATACGGAAAAAGGCAAAATCAAGGCAGTTGCAGCCAAAGACAATATCACTGCCATCAAGATCAAATCAAGCCGTATGTTACTGGCCCACGGCTTCTTGCGCAAAGTATTCGAAATCTTCGAAAGCTATCAGACCTCTATCGACATGATCTGCACTTCAGAGGTTGGCGTTTCCGTATCCATTGATAACACCAAACATCTGAATGAAATTCTGGACGACTTGAAGAAATATGGTACAGTAACCGTAGATCAGGACATGTGTATCATCTGTGTAGTCGGTGACCTGGAATGGGAAAATGTAGGCTTTGAAGCCAAAGCGTTGGACGCCATGCGCGACATACCGGTACGTATGATTTCATTCGGCGGTAGCAACTACAATATTTCTTTCCTGATTCGTGAAGAAGACAAGAAGAAAGCATTGCAGTCATTAAGCGATCATTTATTCAACAATAAATAATTTCTACTGTAGGGGCGGATTCAATCCGCCCGAATACATCTCACTTTATAAAGTTGGTGTTTTCGGGCGAATTTAATTCGCCCTTGCTCATAAAAACAAAATACAATATGAAAGGAACATTCCCCGTAAACAAGTTCAGAGAGTTGGAAACTCCCTTTTACTATTACGATGTCAATGTGCTGCGAGAAACCTTGTCATGCATCAATAAAGAAGCAGGCAAATACAATAATTTCTGCGTGCATTACGCCGTAAAGGCCAATGCTAACCACAAAGTCCTGACAATTATCCGCGAAAGCGGTCTGGGAGCCGACTGTGTAAGTGGCGGAGAAATCCGCGCAGCCATTAAGGCCGGATTCCCGACAAACAAAATAGTCTATGCAGGTGTAGGTAAAACAGACTGGGAAATTAATCTGGGTCTGGATTATGATATTTTCTGCTTCAATGTAGAGTCCGTACCCGAACTGGAAATCATTAATGAACTAGCTTCCGCCAAAGGCAAAACAGCCCGTGTAGCTTTCCGTATCAATCCGAATGTAGGTGCGCATACCCATGCAAATATCACCACCGGACTAGCAGAGAACAAATTCGGTATCAGCATGGAAGATATGGACAAAGTGATCGATATGGCCGGAACATTGCCTCATGTAAAATTTGTAGGCTTACATTTCCACATCGGTTCTCAGATTTTGGATATGGGTGATTTTGTAGCCTTGTGCAACCGTGTAAACGAACTACAGGAAAAACTCTATGCCCGCCAAATCATAGTAGAACATATCAATGTAGGCGGCGGTTTAGGAATTGATTATGCACACCCCAACCGTCAAGCCATCCCCAACTTCACGGAATACTTTGCCACTTATCACAAGCATCTGAAACTGCGCCCCCAGCAAACTTTACATTTTGAACTGGGACGTGCCGTAGTAGGACAGTGCGGCAGCCTTATCAGCAAAGTGATTTATGTAAAGCAAGGAGCCAACAAACAGTTCGCCATATTAGATGCCGGCATGACTGACTTGATTCGTCCCGCCCTTTATCAGGCATACCATAAAATAGAAAATATCACTTCGGAAGAACCTATGGAAACTTACGATGTGGTAGGCCCCATCTGCGAATCATCCGATGTATTCGGCAAAGCTATTGATTTGAACAAAGCACACCGTGGCGACCTTTTCGCTCTCCGTTCAGCAGGAGCATATGGTGAAATTATGGCATCGGCTTACAATTGTCGTGCATTGCCCAAAGGATATACTTCAGAAGAGTTAGTATAAACCAACTCCAACTGCCTGAATAAATAAGAAACAGCGCCGCTTTGATACAAAGCGGCGCTGTTTCTTATTTATCTTCCGGAATGAAATCTTCTTTTATAAATTCATCATACACACGCCGCGGATGATCCGCTTTTGAGAATCCATTATTACCAAAATTCTGTTCACGGAATTTCTTTAGCTTTAAATTATCTTCCGCATACTCACGCAAAGTTTTCTGCTTACCTCCTAATATAGAACTATCCAGCACCTCACATTCCAACAGATTTTCCTTCGGAGTAATTATTGGAAGGAGCTTCTGTTCCAAAAAACCACGATAGGCCCCCACATACTCACACCAACACTCCCCTTTCACCTCATAAATACGATAAGTGTACTTAGACAAAGCTGTTTTAATAAAAATTTCATTCCCCATCACCTCGGCCACGGCTTCTAAGTTATAAGCCAAGTCTTTAATCTTGATAATCTTCTTTCCCGACTCATCTTCCTTGATTTCCGTAGCCCAAAAATCGGAATGCATAAGCTGATCAAGTATATTGATCAAACTTTCTTTAATCTCAAATTGTATTCTCATAATAATTGCCCGTTGGTCAGGACTTGTTACAGGTTTCAGTTAACTTCTTTAAATATAGCAATTATACTTGAAAAATATTCACGAAAACACACTTTTAACATTAAATTATAATTAAATCTGAGCTTTTGAATAAATAAAGAATATTCATTCTGCTACAATTCAATTATTTGCTGTATTTTTGCACGTTTTTAATACAGATCACACATGGAACTATTCACCATAGATACAATCTTACCAATAGCTTCGGGAGCCTTGTTTATCACGCAGGCTGTTTACTATCTAGGGCTATATAACAAACTATACACTCACAGCAGAGAAACAGCATATGCCACTGATATAAATACTCAAAATCCTCCACTGTCTGTCATTATTGTGGCAAAAGACGCCACCCACGAATTACAAGAAAACCTCCCATTTATTTTAGAGCAGGACTATCCGGAATTCGAAGTGATTGTGATTTACGACCGCCCGGCGGATGATTGTGACAATACGTTGAAATTACTGGAAGACAAATACCCCAATCTCTATCATACCTTTATCCCCGACAGTGCACGTTATATCAGCCACAAAAAACTGGGAATAACAATGGGAATTAAAGCCAGCCGTCATGAATGGCTGGTATTTACCGAACCCGATTGCCGTCCGCAAAGCAATCAATGGCTGAAACAGATGGCACGTAATTTCACACCTGCCACCGAAATCGTTTTAGGCTACAGCAACTACGAAAAAGTACCGGGATGGTTTAATAAGAAAATCACTTTCGACACATTACTGAATTCTATGCGTTATTTGGGTATGGCTGTTTCCGGACATCCCTACATGGGTACAGGAAGGAATATGGCTTATCGGAAAACGCTGTACTACAAGCAGAAGGGATTTGCCTCCCACCTGAATCTGCAACGTGGAGAAGATGATTTGTTTATCAATGAAACAGCCCGTGCACACAATACACGAGTTGAAGCCAGCCCTGAAAGTCTGATGCGAATCGCCATGCCTAAATATAAAAGAATATGGTGTGAAGAGAAAATAAGCTATGCGGCTACCAGCCGGTTATTTCATGGAACCGCCCGTTATCTCATGGGATTTGAAACTTGCAGCAGATTCTTGTTCTATACAGCCATCATCGCCACTATAACCATCAGTATTCTTCTCCACCAATGGACTATTGCAGCCATTGCCGTTTTGCTATGGTTAGCACGCTTCACGATGCAACTGATTGTTTTCAGAAAAACCGCCAAAGTTTTTGGCGAACGGAAGTTCTGTGCACTACTCCCCTTATTCGATTTTCTGCAACCTGCATGGAATGGGGTATTCAAATTACAACGTAAATTCAGACGGAAAAATGAGTTTATGAGAAAATAAAAAGAGAATGAAACCAACTATACATTTCTTAATTTAATAATACGAATTATGATCAGATTAAATGTTTTTATCCAAGTAAACGAGAGTAACCGCAATGCTGTCTTAGAAACAGCAAAGGAATTGGTAGCACAATCTTTAAACGACAACGGTTGTATCGCTTATGATGTTTTTGAGAGCGCCACACGTAAAGATGTACTTATGATTTGCGAAACATGGAAAGATGCTGAGTCACTGGATGCACACGAAAAGGCTGCACATTTTATAACCTTGGTTCCTAAATTGCAAGAATTGGGCAAGATGAAATTAGAAAAATTTGAATTCTAATCCGGTTATCCATCTTGATCCGACAAAAACAAATCAGGGTTTGTATAAACAAGCCCTGATTTATTTTTATCCGCCAAGAAAGGTTATGCAAGAAACACTTTTCCACCAATGTAATCACTGCCTGAAAAAATAGAAGAGTATCACATTATCCAGCATAACAAATTGAAACCTTTTATCGCTTTATATTCTCTAACACACCCCGAACAGCCCCTTTTCATTGTTTTCACCCACCCATGCACATGCAATATTATTCGGTCAAACTATAAATGTAACAATTTAAAATCTTCTTTTTACAACGAAATATCACCAATATTGTTTGTTTTATATCATATTTCGCTTCAATAAGATTTAATATGTATATTATTTGCATATTAAAGACAATTACTCTACTTTTGCACCCGTTTTAAAAACAATAAAAAGTTTCAAATTGAAAGCATAAGTATGAAAATAATCTGGTCCATCCGTTCTTTCAACTTTACCAATATACCGTAAATGCGTTTGTCTAGAAGCGTGTTATAAGTAGTATTGTAAAATCAGAAAAACAGTTGAATCTCATGTTTACTTTCATTTCTATAATGGCTGTCGGAGTCCTTATAGGCTATCCCTTACGCCATAAATCCCAAATACGCAAGATCACTCCTCTCATCCATATCGTGGTCTGTCTGCTACTTTTCTTACTAGGTCTCTCTATTGGTCTTAACAGACTGATTATTGACAATCTTGGTTACTTCTGCGGCCAGGCAGCCGTCATCTCCTCATTAAGCATATTGGGCAGCATGATGGCCTCCCTTGCAGTATACCGCATCTTTTTTCAGAGGAAAGGGGGCAAACGGTGAAAAGTAGTCTTGTAACTCTAGCCTTTTTCTTGTTTGGCTGCGTAGCCGGAGTCAGCTATGCGGTGGACTTCGACGTACACCAAACCTCTGTATATGTACTATATGTACTGATGCTGTTACTCGGCATTAATCTTGGAAGCAACCGCAACCTCAGGCAGTTTGTTTTATCCCTCAATTTCAGGACACTGCTCGTACCCTTTGCCACCGTAAGCGGTACTCTGTTGTTTTCCGCTATCGGAGGCTTTCTCTTGAGCCGCTGGAGTATCTTCGACTGCATGGCTGTCGGAAGCGGATTCTCCTATTATTCCGTTTCCTCCATCCTTATCACGCAGATCAAATCCCCCTCCATCGGTGTGCAGCTTGCTACCGAATTGGGGACCATCGCGCTACTATCCAATATCTTCCGGGAAATGACCGCCTTGATAGGAGCTCCCCTTTTCCGCAAATATTTCGGTTATCTGGCACCTATCTCGGCGGCGGGCATCGGTTCTTCCGACATTTCCCTGGCAGCCATCGCACGCTGCTCCGGACCGGAAGCCGTACCCGTGGCCATCGTCCACGGCATACTGATAAACATAAGCATGCCTTTCTTCGTTTCTTTCTTTTGCAAACTGTAAGCTGAAGGAAGTGACATACTATACATAACTTTACATTCTCTCTATAAAGAACCGGCCCTGTCACGAATTCGCAGCAGGGTTGGTTCTAACACATCCGCCCAACTAAAGCATTTCTTCCTAACAATTAAGCCTTTTCTTTCTATCAACTACTACAGACTTTCACAACAGACCGTACAGTCCACTATAATGGACTATACGATTCACTGTAGGAAACTGTAGTACATTACCGCATAAAAAAACTTAATCATAAGAAAAAAAGACCTTAGCATTATAAGAAAAAAAGGATTAATACCGGATATACGGAAAAAGCAGAAAGAGAATCTTCTCATTCAAACCGAATAGATTTTGCCGGATGAATACGCGTCACCAGAAATGACGGCCCGACAAGCATCAGCACCGATACCAGCAAGGTACAGACATTCAGCAACAAATAAATCCAAATATTGAATTCAATAGGAACACGATCTACATAATAAGTGGCAGGGTCCAGTTTGAAAAGATGAAATTGAGATTGAATAAAGCATAATGCCACCCCGATGATATTTCCCCATACCATCCCCCTGCCAATCAAGAATACCGAAAAACTGAGGAATATCTTACGAATAGCAAAATTATCAGCACCCAATGCTTTCAGCACCCCGATCATATTGGTACGTTCCAGAATGATAATCAGCAAACCGGATATCATGGTGAATCCTGCCACCCCCGTCATGAGAAACAGGATAACCCACACATTCATATCCAGCAAATCCAGCCATGCAAATATCTGAGGATTGACTTCCTCCACACTCTGAGTATAGTAAGTACCTCCGTATGCATCCACCTGCGTATCCACCCGTGCACGGATTTCCTCTTTCACCGACTCCAACCGGCTATACTCATTCACTTCCAGTTCTATACCACTCACCTGCCCTTTCTGCCAACTATTCAAACGGTTCACCGTATATAAGTCGGTTATCAGAAACAAATCATCGTATGCGGAAAAATTGGTCTGATAGATGCCGGCTACAGTAAGACGACGTGCACGCACATTGTCCTCTATATAATAGGTATAGATTTTATCACCCAGTTTCAGATGTAGTCTGTCGGCAATAGTGCGGGACACCAATACCTTATTAGTAGAGGCAGTATCCGAGAAAACAGGAATCTCCCCTTCCTGCAAATGATTCTTTAAAAACCTCCAGTCGTATTCATGAGAAACACCTTTCAGCACCATTCCCTGAAAGCTGTCGCTTGTCATTATCATTCCCGGCTTGGTGGAATAGCGCTGCACGTGCTTTACTCCTTCCAGTGTTTTCAACAGATGGAGCAAACTGTCGTTGGCTACAATGGGAACCGTCTGATAAGATTGCTGGGAGTCGAAGTTAGTTATTACGATATCGGCCCCCAAGCCTACCACCTTGTCGCGTACCTCATGTTTGAAACCGATCACCACCGCTACCGACACAATCATGACGGCCAGCCCGATAGCTATGCCCAGCATAGCAATGCGGACGGCAGGCTTGGACACCTCTTTTCCACCCTCATTGCTGCGATAGATGCGTCTGGCAATAAAGAGCTTCCAGTCCATATCAGTCTTCTACTCTTCCGGGATATGCTTCCAATGCCTTACGCAGTACGAACAACGCACGGACCAGATCCTCTTTCTTCAACACGTAGGCAATACGCACCTCATTACGGCCTGCACCCGGAGTAGTATAGAATCCGGCAGCCGGAGCCATCATGACCGTCTCGCCTTCATAGTTGAATTCCGACAGACACCATGCACAGAACTTTTCACTGTCGTCCACCGGCAATTTGGCAACCGTATAGAATGCACCCATCGGTATAGGTGAATAAACACCCGGAATACGGTTCAGCCCGTCAATCAAGCACTTACGGCGCTCCACGTATTCGTCATACGTCTCGCGTGTGTACTCTTCGGGGGCATCCAATGAAGCTTCGGCAGCAATCTGACCGATCAAAGGAGGACTCAGACGTGCCTGGCAGAATTTCATGACGGCATTTCTCACTTCCTTATTCTTGGTAATCAACGCACCGATACGGATGCCGCATTCGGAATAACGCTTGGACACCGAGTCAATCAGCACCACATTTTCTTCAATGCCTTCCAAGTGACAGGCAGAAATATAAGGAGAACCGGTATAAATAAACTCGCGGTACACTTCATCCGAGAACAGGTAAAGATCATACTTCTTCACCATGTCACGAATCTGGTTCATCTCGCGGCGGGTATACAAATAGCCGGTCGGATTATTCGGGTTACAGATCAGAATAGCTTTTGTGCGTTCGTTTATCAACTCCTCGAACTTCTCCACTTTCGGCAGGGAGAACCCTTCCTCAATGGTAGTCGTCACCGTGCGGATCACGGCACCCGCCGAAATGGCAAACGCCATATAATTGGCATAGGCAGGTTCCGGCACAATGATCTCATCTCCCGGATTCAAACAACTTAGAAAAGCAAACAGCACCGCTTCCGAACCTCCGGTAGTGATGATGATATCATCGGCAGACAAGTTGATGTCATATTTCTTATAATAACCCACCAGCTTCTCGCGATAGCTGCGGTATCCCTGGCTGGGACTATATTCCAAAACGGTACGGTCAATATTACGAATCGCATCAAGGGCCGCTCGCGGAGTAGGCAGGTCGGGTTGACCGATATTCAGGTGATACACATGAACTCCTCTCTGTTTTGCAGCATCGGCCAGCGGTGCCAATTTGCGAATTGGCGATGCGGGCATCTCGTTTCCTCTGATGGATATTATTGGCATAATGTTATAAAAATTATTTAATCGAAGTGCAAAGATAGACTTTCGCAACCAACCGAGCAAACAATTAATTAAGAATTTAAATCTTTGTTATCTTAATGCGCATTTTTTAGGGTTATTAAAAAAAAACATGTAAGTTTGTTCCAGTAAAACAAAGCAAAATATCAAATGAATCTATACCTGATAACCTTCCAGTCCTCCTTGAACAGAATTGAGTCTGTATATGATTGCCATAAAGATTTATTTGTGGAAATCGAGAAGTTTTTCACGCTTCATCTGGTACCTTATACAGAGGCTGCAAGTATTCCGGCAGATGCCTACCGGATGGCTTTCATCGCTTCGGGCGGGGTAGAAAAAATGGTCACCCAACACTTCGAACTACTTCCCTATCCTATCCATCTGCTGACCGACGGACAACAGAACTCACTGGCTGCTTCCCTGGAAATAGCTACATGGATACGCAGCAAAGGAATGAAAGTACATATTATTCATGGCACTATCCCCAATATGGTGAGACAACTGATAGATCATCACAAGGCTTTCGCCGCCCAGCGCGAGGTAAGAGGAAAACGAATCGGAGTTGTGGGATATTCTTCTCCGTGGCTGGTGGCCAGCAATGTAGATTACCTGCTTGCCAGACGCCGCTGGGGAATAGAGTTCATTGATATCCCCATGGAGGAAGTGTATTGTCTTTTTTATCAGATAAAGGATGATGATATAGGATATGAGGCGTCCGTATTTGCCAACCGTGCCATTGCCTGCCGGGAAGGGACTCCGGAAGATTTGCTGAAAGCCATGCGTCTTTATCAGGCAGTGAAAATTATTTGCGAGAAAAAAAAGCTGGATGCAGTAACCCTCTCCTGCTTCTCCCTGATTGAGAAATTAGGAACAACTGGATGTCTGGCACTTGCCCTGCTTAATGATGAAGGCATTCCGGCCGGATGTGAAGGAGACTTACAATCCATCTTTACTCTGCTCATCGCCAAGACACTGACCGGCCAGGCAGGATTCATGGCGAATCCGGCATTCATCAACGATGACCTGAACGAAATAGTGATGGCTCACTGTACGATTGCCACCAAAATGGTGGATCAGTTTATCATCCGGAATCATTTTGAAACAGAAACCGGAATAGCCATACAGGGTATTTTGCATCCGGGAGGCATCACGATGATAAAATGCGCAGGAGAATGCCTGGACGAGTATTTCGTATCCACAGGCCAACTGATAGAAAATACCAACTACATCAATGCCTGCCGCACACAAGCAAGAATCAAACTGGACAAATCGGTAGACTATTTTATGCGTAATCCTTTAGGTAACCATCACATCATATTAATGGGCGATCATGAAAAAGTGATTCACGAATTCATGCAATTGAACAGCTGCAAACTAGTGGAATAAGGAAAGCATGAAGAAATTAAGTAAAATGGGAGATGAAGATTAAATAAATTGTATCTTTGTATCCAATTTAATATTCAATAAAACAATAAACTTTTATGATGCATACTTGGTTTGAATGTAAGATACGTTACGAAAAAGTCATGGAAAACGGCATGAACAAGAAAGTAACGGAACCCTATTTGGTTGACGCGCTGAGCTTTACTGAAGCAGAAGCCCGTATTATTGAAGAAATCACTCCGTATATCAGCGGTGAGTTCACTGTTTCGGACATCAAACGAGCCAACTACAGCGAACTGTTCCCCTCTGAAGAAGATGCAGCCGACCGCTGGTTTAAGTGCAAGCTGTTCTTCATCACGCTGGACGAAAAAAGCGGAGCAGAAAAAAAGACCTCCACTACCGTACTAGTACAAGCTTCCGACCTGCGCGACGCTGTAAAGAAACTGGACGAAGGAATGAAAGGTACAATGGCAGACTACGTGATTGCATCCGTAGCCGAAACCGCCATCATGGATGTTTACCCATACGAAGCCGAACCGGATGTGAAACCTGAATTTCCGGATGCCGGAAAAACCGAATAAAGCCTGATAAAAAATAGAAAGTATAACAGATAATGAGCATTCAAGCAAATTTAAAAGAAGTTCTTTCCGAACTGCCTGCGGGGGTCCGCCTGGTAGCCGTATCCAAATTCCATCCCAACGAGGCATTGGAAGAAGCGTATGCTGCCGGCCAGCGTATTTTCGGTGAGAGCCACGTGCAGGAAATGACTCAGAAATATGAAACCCTGCCCAAAGACATTGAATGGCATTTCATCGGCCACCTGCAAACAAACAAAGTAAAATACATGGCCCCTTATGTAGCTATGATACATGCCATAGACTCGTATAAATTATTGGTTGAAGTCAATAAACAAGCTTCCAAAGTCCATCGCGTCATCCCTTGTTTATTGCAGATACATATCGCCCAAGAGGAAACGAAATTCGGTTTCTCTTTTGACGAATGCAGGGAAATGCTGGATACAGGCGAATGGAAGGATTTGAAAAATGTCCGCTTATCAGGAGTGATGGGTATGGCGACCAATGTGGATGACGACGAACAAATCAAAAGAGAATTTTGTTCCTTAAATACATTCTTCAAAGAAATCAAGCAGAGCTATTTTTCTGATTCAGAATACTTCAAAGAAATTTCCATGGGTATGTCACACGATTATCCGCTGGCGGTGGAAGCCGGAAGTACACTAGTCAGGGTAGGAAGCAAAATCTTTGGAGAACGAAACTATTAAAACTACTATTTATATGACTCAATTAAAAACCACTTTTGCCGGGTTGTCACTGCGCAATCCTATTATTATCAGCAGTTCCAGCCTTACAAACAGCGCTGAAAAGAACAAGAAACTGGAGCTGGCAGGCGCCGGAGCCATTGTTTTGAAATCAGTTTTCGAAGAGCAGATCATGATGGAAGCACATCACATGGCTACTTATGGTTCTCCCGAAGGAGATGACTACTTGAGCACATATGTACGCTCTCATGCATTGAACGAATATATTTCATTGATTGAACAGACTAAAAAGCTTTGCACCATTCCTGTCATTGCCAGCATCAACTGTTTCAGCAACTCAGAATGGACAGACTTTGCCCGTACTGTGGAAACAGCAGGCGCCGACGCACTGGAAATCAACATCCTTTCCTTGCAGACCGAAAAAGAATATCAATGCGGTTCTTTCGAACAGCGTCATATCGATATCGTAAGCAGTATCAAGAAACAGATTTCCATCCCCGTCATTGTGAAACTGGGCAGCAATCTGACCAACCCCATCGCACTGATCAACCAGCTTTATGCCAACGGAGCCAATGCTGTGGTATTGTTCAACCGATTCTACCAGCCGGACATCAATATCGACACTATGACATATTCTGCAGGCGATGTATTCAGTACTCCTGCCGACTTGTCCAACGGACTGCGCTGGACTGCTATCGCTTCGGCACAAGTTCCTCAGACAGACTATGCCATCTCAGGCGGTGTGCACGATGGAAAAGCGATAGTCAAAGCAATCCTGGCAGGCGCTTCGGCTGTAGAATTATGCAGTGTCATCTACCAAAGAGGCAATCAGGTCATTGCAGATATGACAAATGAAATAACTCAATGGATGAACCGGCAGGGCTACAAGAATATCAGCGAATTCAAGAGTTCGATGAACGCGCTGTCTACTGGAGCCAGCAATCCGTTTGAACGTACACAGTTCATGAAGTATTTCAGCAGTAAAGAATGAAAAATAGTGGTTAGTGATTAATTGGTTGGTTAGTGGTTCATATCCATGCGGTATCACAGCACAGCCCATTAACTACTAATCACTAACCACTATTTTTTCCCTCTGTTTAATTTGTATGCTCCAAAGAAAGTCTTATATTTGCACATTTGATTAAAGTTTGTGCAAAATATAAACAAAAGAGTATATACAATGGAGCAGAGTTTTATTGCCTTCCTGGAAGACAGCATAAAGAAAAACTGGGATTTGGATGCCCTTACAGATTATAAAGGTGCCACATTACAATATAAAGATGTAGCCCGCAAAATAGAAAAGCTACACATCATCTTCGAATTAAGCGGCATCAAGCAAGGAGACAAGATAGCTGTCTGTGGTCGCAACAGTTCTCATTGGGGAGTTACCTTCCTGGCTGCCGTTACATACGGAGCAGTCATTGTTCCCATTCTTCACGAATTCAAATCGGACAACATTCATAATATAGTCAATCACTCGGAAGCACGCCTGTTAATGGTAGGCGATATGGTATGGGAGAATCTGAATGAAAATGCCATGCCGTTGTTAGAAGGGGTTATCTTGATGAATGACTATACCCTGCTAGTGTCCCGCAGTTCCAAATTGGACTATGCACGCGATCATCTGAATGAACTGTTCGGAAAGAAATATCCGCGCAATTTCCGCCGGGAACATGTCAGCTACCGCCGGGATACACCGGAAGAACTGGCTGTGATCAACTATACTTCCGGCACGACCAGTTATTCCAAAGGAGTGATGATTCCTTACCGCGCATTGTGGTCGAATACCCAGTTCGCTTTTGATGTCTTGAAAATGAATCCGGGTGACAAGCTGGTTTCCATGCTCCCTATGGCACACATGTACGGACTGGCTTTCGAGTTCCTTTATGAATTCTGTGTGGGATGCCATATTTATTTCCTGACCCGTACCCCCAGTCCGAAAATCATCTTCCAAGCCTTTTCCGAAGTGAAACCCAATCTGGTAGTAGCCGTTCCATTGATTATCGAAAAAATCATCAAGAAGAATGTACTGCCCAAACTGGAAACCCCGGCTATGAAGATTTTACTGAAAGTTCCTATCATCAATGATAAAATCAAAGCCACAGTCCGCGAACAGATGATTAATGCCTTCGGAGGTAATTTTTACGAAATTATTGTAGGAGGCGCCGCTTTCAATCAAGAAATAGAGCAGTTCCTGAAAAGTATAGATTTCCCCTATACCGTGGGATATGGCATGACTGAATGTGCTCCAATTATCTGTTATGAAGATTGGAAATATTTCAAGCTAGGGTCCTGCGGAAAGGCGGCTCCCCGTATGGAAGTCAAAATATTGAGCCCCGACCCTGAGAATATAGTAGGTGAGATAGTATGCAAAGGACCTAATGTAATGTTAGGCTATTACAAGAATCCCGAAGCTACCGCCGAGGTAATAGACAAGGACGGCTGGTTGCATACCGGTGACCTGGGTGTTATGGATGCGGAAGGCAATGTTACCATCAAGGGACGCAGCAAAAACATGCTGTTAGGTCCATCGGGACAGAATATTTATCCGGAAGAGATTGAAGATAAATTGAATAACATGCCGTTCGTTTCAGAAAGTATTATCATACAGCAGGCAGACAGCAAACTGGCGGCTTTGGTTTATCCCGATTTCGACGATGCCTTTGCTCATGGGCTGGATAATGACGCGATAACACAGGCAATGGAAGAGAACCGTATCAACTTGAATACAGAACTTCCTGCATATTCACAAATAGCCCGTGTAAAAATCTATCCGGAAGAATTCGAGAAAACTCCTAAAAAGAGTATCAAACGTTTCTTATATCAGGAAGTAAAATAACACCTGACAGAAAAAAGAACCTGCCTGCAACATATATAATGTATAAGTCTGAAGATTATAGATGTTGCAGGCTATACATTATATATGTTACAGGTTATACATCCGCATATATGGGCACCTGGATCATGATACGTGAAAGGAGACAATACAAAACATAATTTTACTTTTTCACCCCGATCAATTCTCCCCATAATTCCCCCTTATATCTACATTTTTATTACATTTGCACCCAAGAAACTAAAAATGTATGAAAATGAATATGCGTATAGCAGCAATACTCCTTTTAGGATATTGTGCAGGTATGTCAACTCCTGCTTTTGCCCAGAAAAAGGACAAGCTTAAAAAAGGCCCCAACATCTCCTTGAACATTTCCGCGAAGAAAGACAGTGTCAAAACCACTTATCTGAATATCGGTCTGCTTACAAATATCTATCAACTGAAAGGAATCGGTATCAACGCTGTATCCAGTGTTGTACAAAACGATATGACGGGTTTCCAAATCTCCGGCCTTGCCAGCATTACTGGACGCCACGCCTCCGGTTTCCAACTGGGAGGTATTGCCAATGTAGCCGGAGGCAATGCCAATGGCATCATGCTCAGCGGACTGATGAATGTTGCCGGAGGGAAAGCCAACGGTATCCAAATTTCCGGATTAGGCAACATTGCCGGAAACATATCAAGAGGAGTTACCATCGGCGGTCTGATGAATCTGGCCGGCAACAAAGCCCAAGGAGTTCAGATAGCCGGCTTGGCCAACATTGCCGGAAAATCACAAAATGGTGTCGCTATCGGCGGACTTATGAACGTATCTGCCGAGAAACTGAACGGAGCACAAGTTTCCACCCTGCTCAATATCAGTGGCGGAGAAGCCAAAGGCGCTCAAGTCTCAGCCATTGGTAATGTAGGTGTAAACGTGAATGGTATGCAATTCTCCGCCATCAGCAATATCGCTGCCGGAGAAATCAGAGGCTTGCAGCTTTGTGGTGCGGTAAATATCGCCGTCAAGACGGAAAATGCCCTGCAATTCTCAGGACTGACCAATGTTTGCCAAGGCAAGTTACGCGGTGTGCAGTTCGCTCCCGGCAACTATGCCGGAGAAGTAAGCGGTGCGCAAATCGGTTTACTCAACCTGTGCGGCGGGAATGTAAAAGGGATACAAATAGGAATCATCAACCATAGCAAGGATACTACCGCCCATAAACTAGGTTTGGTGAATATCACTCCTAAAACCCGTATCCAGATGATGCTGTTTGCAGGTAACACCAGCAAACTGAATGCTGCCGTGCGTTTTAAAAACCGCCGGAGTTATACTATGCTGGGTATCGGTACACACTATCTGGATTTGAATGACAAATTTTCGGGCTGTGTGTTCTATCGTACCGGTCTTTACTATCCCATCGCCTCCAAACTGGAACTAAGTGGCGACTTAGGTTATTTCCATATAGAAAACTTTGAAAATGAAGATGCGGAAACACCGGAACGCATGTATTCATTACAAGCCCGTATCAATCTGGAATATAAATTCAAATCCAGAATCAGTTTCTTTGCATCGGGTGGTTACGGCATGACGCGCTACTATGATAAAAATAAGTTCTACGAAAAAAAACCTATTTTCGAAGCAGGTGTTATCTTATTTTAAGCAGCCGTCACACTAGTATAAACTAATTCATACAATATGAAACTACAGCATATCGCATTAGTCTGCCTGCTGGCATTAAGTGCTGGGAATGTCACAGCCCAGATACTCCACCGCTCCGATTCCATTTATACATTCACCGACCCTCGCCTGCAAAAAAAACACCCTTGGCGTGCCGCTGCCGAAACTTTCGGAATGAATGTCGGAGTATGGGCATTCGACCGTTATGTAATGAACGAAGACTTTGCCAAAATCAGTATCGGCAGCATACGGCGCAATATCAAGCATGGTTTTGTATGGGATAACGACCAATTCTCCACCAACCTGTTCGCCCACCCCTATCACGGAAATCTCTATTTCAATGCAGCACGCAGCAACGGACTTACCTTTTGGGAATCAACTCCATACGCCTTTGCTGGTAGTTTGATGTGGGAAATAGCCGCAGAAGTGGAGCCGCCCGCCATCAATGACCTGATGGCAACCACCCTAGGCGGCATCGCCCTGGGAGAAGTAACGCACCGTATGTCTTCTTTGGTACTGGACGACTCCAAGCGTGGTTTCTCACGTTTCACCCGCGAGTTTTTGGGAACCCTGATCTGCCCCATGCGGGGATTGAACCGAATGATAACCGGCGAGATGTGGCAAGTAAAACGCTCTCATTACAAATACCACGATTACGACCGCATTCCGGTACACTTTTCCATAGGTGCCGGTGACCGTTATCTGGCCGACGACAATTACCTGTTCCGTGGAGAGCACAATCCCTACCTTGAATTCCGGGTACAATACGGAGATGCTTTCGATAAAGTGAATGACGGCCCATACGATTATTTCACCGCACGGGCCACCTTCGGTCTTTCCGGGAACCAGCCTCTTATCAGCCAGATCAACCTGATGGGCAAACTATGGGGTGTCCCCCTGAAAACCACTACCGGCATGGAAATGATGTTCGGTATCTTCCAGCACTTCAACTATTTTGATTCCGAGGAAGTGATTGACGGATCGGGACGTATCCCTTACAAGATTTCGGAAGCTGCCAGTGTGGGACCGGGTATGATTTATAAATTCCCTCAAATGAACAGTCTGGTAAATTTGGAGCAACGTGTATTCCTGAGTGCCATCCTGCTGGGTGGAAGCCTTACCGACTATTACAACGTAATAGACCGCAATTACAATATGGGAAGCGGATACAGCATCAAGAACAACACCATTCTGGATTTCGGCCGTTACGGCATGTTCGCACTGAATATGCATCTTTACCAGATTTTTACCTGGAAAGGATACGAACATAAAGATTTGGAAACAATAGATCCGCTCTATCTGAATGCGCAGGGAGACAAAGGAAATGTAATGCTCGCTGTGGTGAATCCGATTATCGAGCTAAATCTAAGTTCCCACTTCAAGGCCAATATGGAAGTGTCCTATTACTACCGCCACACACATTATTCCTACCATGAGGACGTAAGATATAAGACCTTTGAAACCCGATTAGGATTAATTTATCAATTCTAAAGCAATGAAGAACGGACACGGCTCAAGGTTTCGGGGGTCATCTGTAATAAGGAAGCGATGTATACAAGAGGCGCACGCTTTAATATCTCGGGATGAAGTTGCAACAGTTTGTTATAACGCTCATGAGCCGGTTCAAAACGAAGTGTGTCCGCCTTTACCTGTGACTCTATCAAAGAATGTTCGATAAAGCTGCGATAAAGACGTTCGATATCGTGATATTGATCTATCAATTTCTCCACTTCCACACGGGGTAACTCCCATACCACGGATGCTTCCAAAGTTTCCACCATCAAGCGGGTGGGCTCCTGTTTAAAATAACTCTCTATGCAAATAATCATTCCGTTCTCATAACCGATATGCTCAGTCAGATCTTTATCATACTTATAATAAAATTGTCTGAGCATTCCTTTTTCTATAAACAACATTGCTTTACACACCTCACCGGCCTGCAAAACAATCTCCCCTTTACGATATTTTCTACAAACTAAAATTTCGGCTAATGCGTGAACACTTTCTCTACTGAGAGGATGGTTAACTTCTGCTATCCTTCTAGCTATGTCTATACTAGTTGTCATGTGCTCCCAATTTTTGTATTTTTTGCAAAAATACAAAAAAAGGCCGAATAAATAGATACAAATAACAAAATTAAGCCGATAATGTTCTGAATAATAGTTTTTTTTATATACTTTTGAAACGCAATAGTAATAAAACGACCTTTATGAAACTACTAGCCTCTTTAACAATCCTGGGTTTAGTCATGGCACAAAGTGTCACAGCCCAAACGAATTACACAAAGGATCCAGAAAGCTGCACTAGCATTATGGTAGGAAAGAAAGCAACTACCGATGGATCAGTTATAACCAGTCATACATGCGACAGCTGGTACCGAACCTGGGTAAACATGGTTCCGGCAGAAAGTTATGAAAGGGATACTGTAATGAATATTTACGATGGCCGTATGCACACCGAGTTTGTAGCCGACCAGACTAATGTAAAAATCAAGGGGCAAATACCACAAGCGAGAAAAACATATGCCTTCATGGACACCTCCTACCCTTGTATCAACGAAAAGCAACTGGGAATAGGTGAAACTACCGTAAGCGGACGCAGGGATCTGGAAAATCCCAAGGGTATGTTTATGATTGAAGAATTGCAACGTGTGGCGTTACAACGCTGTACAACAGCCCGTGAGGCTATCCGCCTGATGGGAGATCTCGTAAAACAATATGGCTATGGCGACAGCGGTGAATGCCTGACCATCGCCGATCCTAATGAAGTATGGCATTTCGAAGTTTTCGGAGAAGGAAAAGATAAAATTGGCGGAGTATGGGCGGCAGTCCGTATTCCGGATGATCATGTAGGCGTATCTGCCAATATCTCACGGATCAGCACCCTCAATCTGAAAGATCCCGACCACTATATGGCTTCCGAAAATGTATTTGACGTGGCTAAAAAATTAGGGTATTGGGATGGAAAAGAACCTTTTAAATTTTGGAAAGCCTATAGCGGAAAGAATTACTCCGGCCAACTGAAATCCTTCAGCACCCGCGAGCACTTTATCCTGAATGCACTGGCACCGTCATTAAAGCTTGATTATGAAGCAGAAGAACTGCCTATCAGTGTAAAACCCGACAAGCAAGTATCTGTAACAGATGTTATGGCATTGCTCCGGGAAACATACGAAGGAACGCCGCTGGATATGACACAGAATCTGAAAGTTACGGTAAAAGATAGAAAAACCGGAAAAGTAGACACCATTATCAGCCCGAAAGCCAATCCGTGGATGCGTGGCGATGAACTGAATATGCTGAACGGTATTAAAAAAGGAGTTGTGAAATCAGTACGCAATATCGCAGTTCCGCAATGTGCTTATTCTACAGTTATCCAATTGCGCAACTGGCTGCCCGATGCAGTAGGTGGTGTGGTATGGTTCTCTATGGACAATCCCGGACAAAGCCCGCGCGTTCCGGTATTCTGTGGCATTACTGATTTCCCTGCTATGTATAAAATCTGCGGTAACCACCGCTATCGCGACGATGCCGCCTTATGGCACTATCGCCGCGCCAACAAACTGGCTGCTGTAAGATGGGGAGCTGCCCGTAAAGTTATGGAAAAAAATATTCGTCATTTCGAGGAAAAAGGACAACGGGAACTTCCATTTGTGGAAGCACAATACCAAAGTATCCTTCAATCCAAAGGAGAAGAAGCCGCCCGTGCTTATCTCACAGACTATACGGCAGACTTTATAGGCGCCACCATCCTTCGCTGGGACGAAATGGCAAACCAATATTGGATTGAGTCACGCTTCGGCTTTTAATTGTTAACCTTATCATATTAAAAACAAACTTATGAAGACAAAAGTATTCACACTAGCCGCACTGCTATGCTGCGCATCAGCCATGTATGCACAAGAAAGTGGTTACAAATTCACGACTGTTGCATCACAGAAAGCAACTCCTGTCAAAAATCAGGCCTCTACCGGAACTTGCTGGTGCTTTGCCACCACTTCGTTCATGGAATCCGAACTGCTCCGTATGGGCAAAGGAGAATATGACCTTTCTGAAATGTTCATTGTACGCCAAAAGTACTTAAACCAATTGGAAGACAACTATTACCGGGGAGGCAACGGGAATTTAGGACAAGGAAGCCTTTCACACACATGGAAGAACGCTTTCAATCAAGTGGGTATCGTACCCGAGGAAGTATATCACGGAATCAATTATAACTCAGAGAAACATAACCATGGTGAAATGGTGAGATACATCAACGCTTTAGGAAACACAGCCGTTAAAATGAAACGTCGCAGCGCGGAATACTACAAGCTGATCAACAATCTTTTCGATACTTATCTAGGAGAACTTCCTGAAAAGTTCACTTACAAAGGAAAAGAATACACTCCGAAATCTTTTGCCGAAAGTCTGGGTTTGAACATGGACGATTATATTGAACTGACTAGTTTCACTCACAAACCGTATTACCAGAAATTCTCTCCGGAAGTACCCGACAATTGGGAAAATGAACAAATGTACAATCTTCCGCTGGACGAAATGATGGAAGTTGCCGACTATGCTTTGACCCACGGATATACCGTATGTTGGGACGGTGATGTCAGTGAAAAAGGTTTTTCATTCAAAAATGGTGTAGCCATCAATCCGGTAGTGAAAAAAGTGGAAGACCTCTCGGGTTCCGACCGTGCACGTTTTGAAAAGATGGACCCTAAAGAACAAAAAGAGATGCTGGCGGAAGCCTACAAATTTGAAAAACCGTGTCCCGAAGTAAATGTCACTCCGGAAGTCCGTCAGGAAGGTTATGAAGCATTTGTCACTACAGATGACCACCTGATGCATCTTACCGGTATTACCAAAGACCAGAACGGGACCAAATACTATATCACCAAAAATTCTTGGGGTACAGAACGCAATACATTTGGCGGTTATCTGAATATGTCCGAAAGCTATGTACGTGCCAAGACTATTTTCCTCATGGTGCATAAAGATGCTATTCCGGCTGCAATCAAACAGAAATTAGGAATTAAATAAAAAAGAAAAGAGCAGGCGTCCGTTTTTCTAAAATAGACGCCCGTTTTTTGAAAACAGATATCTGGATTCCCAATACATACTTGTGTTTTCAAATGGACATCTATTTTTTAGTAAAAGATTCATAATAACTATGACGAAAAAGAACTTATTTACATTAGTCTTATGTTTATTCTGTCTCGGAACCACAACTCATGCGCAACATATCCCCACATTGGAGGAAGCTGTATACGGAGGACTGATCAAGACAGAAGGCGGAAGCAACGTGAGTTGGATGAAAGATGGAGAACGTTATTCCAAAATAGAAAAAAATGCCGAGGGAGCATACGAAGTCACTGCCTATAAAGCAAAGGACAATTCCAAAGAAGTGCTGATCCCTGCCAATATGCTTCTGAATCCGCAAACAGGAAAACCTATCTCTGTCCGCAATTTCATATTCAGCGAAGATAACTCCAAAGTATTGATCTACACCAATACTCGTCGCGTATGGCGTTATGATACCCGCGGTGATTACTGGGTGCTTAATTTGAAAAACGGCAAACTGCAACAATTGGGCAAAAGCTTGCCGGAAGCTACCTTAATGTTCGCCAAGTTCTCGCCGGATGCCAGCCGGGTAGCATATGTCTCCAGAAACAACATTTACGTAGAGAGTCTGGTTGACGGGAAAATCAACCAACTAACTCAAGACGGAAATAATGAAATTGTAAACGGAACATTCGACTGGGTATACGAAGAAGAATTCAACTGCCGCGACGGTTTCCGCTGGAGTCCCGACGGACAATACATAGCCTATTGGCAAAGCGATACCCAAGGTACGGGATGGTTTGATATCATCAATAATGTAGATTCCATTTATCCTAAAATCCAACGTTTTCCTTACCCTAAAGCCGGAACAGCAAACTCCGCTGTAAAAGTAGGCTATGTATCCGCCGACGGTGGAAACACCACTTGGCTGGCTCTTCCCGGTGATGCACGTAACCACTATATTCCCCGTATGGAATTCATTCCGGGCTGCAACGAACTGTTCATCCAGCAAATGAACCGTGCCCAAAACACCAATAAAGTATGGATTGCGAAAATAGGTGAAAATACCCCCGTCAATATCTTTACCGATCAAGATGCCGCATGGTTGGAAACGAATGACAATGTGCGTTGGTTGAAAGGGAACAAGTATTTCACTTGGGAAAGCGAACGTGACGGATGGCGCCACCTGTATCGTGTAAGCCGTGATGGTAAAGAAATCAAGCCCATCACCCAAGGAGCTTTTGATTATATTCAAGAAGTAGGTGCGGATATGGATAAAGGTTTTGTATACTTTATCGCTTCTCCCGACAACTTCACCCAGCGCTATCTCTACCAGGCACGTCTTTTCGGCAATGGAGAGGTAAAGCGGCTAAGTCCTGTTGACCAAAGCGGGCAACATCGTTATATCATGTCACCGTCCGGCAAATGGGCAGTCCATACATTCAGTAACTCGGAAACTCCCCCTGTAATCGACATGGTGTCTTTCCCTGCCCATAAAAGTGTACGTCTGATTACTGACAATGCAAAAGCCAAGGAGCAATACAAAGCCTTGGGGCTACAACCAAAAGAATTTGTAAAAACCCGTTCAGGAGAATTGGAACTGGATGCATGGATGATCAAACCCGTAAACTTTGATCCCAGCAAAAAATATCCGGTCATAATTGATGTCTATGGAGAACCTGCCAACGCCACTGTACAGGATGTATGGAGCGGAGGAAGTTTATGGCACCAATACTTGGCAAACCTGGGGTATATCATAGTCAGCATCGAGAACCGTGGTGCCAATGCACCCCGTGGACGCGAATGGCGCAAATGTATTTATGGAGAAGTCGGAACCTTTGCCAGTGAAGATCAGGCAAGAGGCATCCAAGACTTGGCACGTCAATACTCTTTCATTGACACCACACGTATCGGTATCACCGGCTGGAGTGGTGGAGGCAGCCAGACTCTGAATAGTATGTTCCGTTATCCCGATGTTTTCCACACAGGCATTGCCATTGCTTTTGTAGCAGACCAGCGTCTGTATGACACGATTTATCAAGAACGTTACATGAACACCCCTCAAAATAATCCGGAGGGTTACCGCAAAGGGTCTCCCATCTCGTATGCAGCAGGATTGAAAGGCAACTTGCTGTTAATTCACGGTACAGGAGATGATAATGTCCATTACCAGAATTGTGAAATGTTGGTCAATGAACTGGTACGGCACGGAAAGATCTTCTCACAGATTTCTTACCCTATGCGTTCCCATGGAATTTATGAAGGCGAGGGAACCAGCTTGCATCTGCGAAAGACAATGGCTGATTACTGGTTGAAAAACCTGCCTGCCGGAGGAAAATAAATATGCCAAAACTTTTGCTGATATGATTATATAGTTTGCCATTCTGGGCATTAGTGAAGCTTTTCATATACATAAAGTGATTAGAAACCAAATCTTTCACAAAAGTTCAGGATGGCAGACTGATAAATCTGCTTCGTTTTAGCAAACTTTACACTAAACCAAAACACATAAACTAAATGAAGAAAATACAACTATTCTTATTACTATTTCTGTTAATATCCATTACGCAGCACATCAATGCCCAATTCCCTGTCAAAACAGAATATACCGTTGAGATGGGAGGAACATCGGGTAAAGGAACTTACGCACCTATGTGGCTTACTGCCAATAGGCAAGGTTTATCTTCTGTCAATACTGAAAATGGTTATTTACGGGCAGGAATTGCACACACAATGCCATTAAACCAACATTTCGGCTTCAGTGCAGGACTGGATTTGGCAACCGCCTACAATTTCACCTCCTCATTCATCATCCAACAGGCCTATGCAGACCTTAGCTACCGATGGTTGAACCTGAGCATCGGCAGTAAAGAACGCTTGCCCGAATTAAAGAATTCCAAGTTAAGCAGTGGAGGCATGGTAGAATCAAATAATGCCCGCCCCATTCCCCAAGTACGCTTGGAAGTTCCCTATTATGTAGCCATACCAGGTACCCATAAATGGCTTTATTTGAAAGGACACATAGCCTATGGACGTTTTACTGATGACAAATGGCAGGAACATTTCACTTCCATAGGTAACAAATATGCCATTGATGTACTTTACCACAGTAAATCGCTTTTCGCCAAAGTAGGAAACAAAGAACATTTTCCGGTAGAATTTGAAGGAGGAATACAAATGTCCGCTCAATTCGGCGGAGACCAATATATTGCAGGACAAAAAGAGCCTGTAATAGATATGCCTACCCGGTTTGTTGACTTTATGCGCGTATTGGTTCCTATGGCTGGAGATGATACCACACCCGAAGGCGAACAAGTAAACATCTACGGAAACCATGTCGGTAGTTGGAATTTTGCCGCAACAGCTTATCTTAACCAGTGGAAGGTAAAAATCTATTATGAACATTATTTCGACGATCACTCCCAAATGTTTTTCCAATACGGACGCTGGAAAGACGGACACATCGGACTGGAAATAACTTTTCCAAAAAACCGCTTCATTGATACTTTTGTATACGAAGGATTAGGAACAAAGGATCAAACCGGACCTATGCTGTATGATTCCTTTTGGGGGGAGTTTGAAGAGCAAATCAGTGCTAAAGATAATTATTACAATCATTACCTCTATCAAGGATGGCAGCATTGGGGAATGGGAATAGGCAATCCTCTACTTCCCGGACCTATTTACAACAAGAATGGACAGATTACTTTTATCAGCAACCGTGTACTGGCACATCACATAGGATTCTGCGGTTCCCCCTGCCAATCGCTGAGTTATCGTATGCTACTCTCCTACTCCCGTCATTGGGGTACTTATGATAATCCTCTGAATGAAATAAAGAAACAATTCAACTCTTTGTTTGAAGTAACTTATGCTCCACAACAACTGAAAGGATGGAGTTTCACTGTATCCGGAGCTATGGATCGCGGCAGCATGCTTGGAAATAATTATGGTGGAATGCTGGTTATCCGCAAACAAGGAATTATCAAATCAGGCAATAAATAAAAGTTTTAACTGTCAACCCAATCAACATATGAAACAAATATTATTATTCATACTCTTTATGCTGGGAATCAGCAGTTGTGACAAAGCTCCCATCAATGGCAAATTAGATGGCAGATGGCAATTAATGACTATAGAATATACTAATGGAAAAATAGAAGAATGTAACCGCATTTATTATAGTATCCAGTTACATTTGGTGGAAATCAGTGCCAAAGGTGGAAATGGAGGCACTCATATCGGACGTTTCTCTTATAAAGGAGATGAGGTAACCATGAGTGAATTCCGCCACCGGGGAGATGAAGAAAAACTAACGACACTGAATGAATTGAAACCTTTCGGACTTAATCAAGCTATTAATCATCTTAAAGTGGAAAAAGCAACAGGCAAGAAACTAATTCTGAAATCTGATTATGCACGCCTCACATTCAGAAAGTTCTAAAAAAGTATACCACAGACTACGCAAACTATCTGCTGATAAAATATGAAAAAACAATTTATACGCTATAGCGGTGACAAAACACTATGCCGGATTTCTAGAAATTAATTTATCGGCAGGAATAAAACTAGTGCCACCACTCATGGAGCCGGCTTTACAAATATTGAAGCCGGCTTCATAAAACAAGTTCTTTACTTTCCTGTAGTCTGTGGTGAAATAAATTTATCTTCTAGGCTTAATATCCAATTTTACCGGTTTCAACATGTTCTCCGGACTTAGAATTGTATCCAACTCTTCCTTATTTAAAATACCATGTTCCAAGACCAGTTCATAGACACTTCTACCTGTTTCCAACGCTTCTTTTGCAATCTTTGTAGAATTTTTATAACCAATAATCGGATTCAATGCGGTTACTACACCAATACTGTTATGCACTTCAATCTTGCAGCGTTCCGCATTAGCAGTAATACCTTCTACACAACGTGTACGCAGGGTTTCAAAACCATTGACCATTAAATCTACAGATTCAAAACAACACTGTGCCATCACCGGTTCCATAGCATTCAGTTCCATTTGAGCAGCTTCGCCAGCCATAGTCACGCATAGTTCGTTACCTATTACTTTATAACAAATCTGATTCATCACTTCAGGAATCACCGGATTCACCTTACCTGGCATTATAGAAGATCCCGGTTGCATAGCCGGAAGGTTGAATTCTCCTAAACCACAACGCGGTCCACTGGCCAGCAAACGTAAATCATTACATATTTTATTTACTTTTACGGCTACCCTTTTTAAAGCTGAAGCATAACCTACCAAGCAGGAAGTATCTGAAGTAGCTCCTACCAAATCTGACGACAATTTGAAATCAAAACCTGTAATTTCACACAATGCTTCCACACATTTTTCTGCATATCCCGGTTCCGCACAAATGCCTGTACCAATAGCGGTAGCACCCATATTTACTGTCAGGAAGTCTGCCGCCGCTTCATTCAAATGACGAATTTCGTCTCTCAATATACTGGCAAAACCATTGAATGTCTGACCTAAAGTCATAGGTACGGCATCTTCCAACTGAGTACGCCCCATTTTGATGATATGTGCAAACTCCTCTCCTTTCTTATGGAATGCACCAATCAGCGATTCCAAATAAGGAAGAAAACGAAGATGAGAATAATACATACCAATATGGATTGCAGTGGGATAAGCATCATTCGTTGATTGTGAGCAGTTCACATGGTCATTAGGAGAGCAATATTGATACTCGCCACGTTTGTGTCCCATAATCTCCAAAGCACGGTTAGCAATGACTTCATTAGCATTCATATTGGTAGAAGTACCGGCACCTCCCTGAATCATATCCACCGGGAATTGCTCATGATGCTCACCATTTAAGATTTCCTGACACGCCAATACTATGGCATCTTTTTGTTCTTTAGTTAATAAACCTAACTCATAGTTAGCCATTGCAGCTGCCATTTTCGTAATGGCAAGACCGTTAATAAACAACGGATATTCATTTAGATGAAATTTACTAATTGGGAAATTTTCTATGCCTCTTAGAGTTTGCACACCATACAATGCACTGGCCGGAATTTCGCGGGCACCAATTAAATCACTTTCTACTCGGGTTTCTTCTGTAAGTTTTGTTTCCATGATCAGGTTATTTATTAGTTTATCATTTCTTATTTTATATAGCAAAGGTATAAACTAACATTTTGATATCAAAATATAATCTGATATAATTTTAAAATATTATTTTATACATGTTTATTGCTGCAAAACAGACAACAAACTTACATTATGAAAGTTTACTCAGTTAACAAAGTCTTATATCCTTTGAAGTTCATTCAAAAAACAGACATAAAAAAAGGCGTCCATTCAGAACGCCCTTATTCTATTTTTTAACTTCGGAACTCTTATTTCACCTTTATTCTATCAAAGCCTTCTCCAAATACACCAATGACAGCACTTTGTGATACAAATGCGTTCGGATCGATATCTTTTATCAAACGGAATATAGTAGTAGACTCACGTTTTTTTGCCAGCACAAACATCATTTTCACACCCGCACCGGTATAACAACCTACTCCGTCAATGAACGTCACCCCTCGATGAAGATCTTTATTTATGCGATGCCCTATTTCTTCATGCTTCTTCGAAATGATAAAGAATTGCACTGACTGACGAGCACTATTTACCACCTGATCCAAGACAAAGCTGGATATAAACAAGACAACATATCCATATACCACCTTCTCCCAATCATGCAATACAAAATAACTGGAAGAGATAATAACCAAATCACACATCAAAATAACCCGGCCCAAAGTAATATCACGATACTTATTGACAATAGCAGCTATAATATCCGTACCTCCTGTGCTACCATTGGCAGAAAAAGCGACACCAATACCACCTCCGCAGAAAAAGGCTCCCAAGACACAAGCCATGAAAGGTTGATCATGTATTAAAGACTCTCCCCCTGTCAAATCCTGTATGATAGGCAGAATAGAAGTCAGCACAAATACAGCATAGATGGTTTTCACACTAAACTTCCATCCCAAAATAACCAAAGAAAGTATCAACAATACTCCGTTTATTCCCAAATAGGTGTACTGAACCGGCAAACCGGTAGCCCAATAAACAATAGAAGCAATACCTGGCACCGCACCTGAAGGAAGGTCATTAGGTAACAAAAAGACGGTCCATCCGATAGCATACATCAGCATACCAAGAGCAATCAACATATAATCCCTTAGTTCTCTGATAACCCGTTGCTTACGCGTCGTAATAAAGACTGAATCCATGTGAGTTTTCCTTTATAAAATCATATTGTCCGCAAAAGTACAAAAAGATTGAATCACTTGGCTTCAAAAGGTGACATTTTTTCAAGTAAAAAGTCCTGTTAATCTGATTTATCAAAAACAACAGTACTTTTCACCCTTTATTATTCTTTGGGGTGTAAATACCAATCTTTATAATCCGCACCAAAAGAATCTCTCCACTGTTTAAACTCGGGATAATAGGTGGTAATAGACACCTTCTCTGAAGGCCATCTAAATTCACTGTTACTGATATTTATAGCGAAAGGCATATTATCTTCTGCTATATAATACATTGGGGTACCATTGGAATCTTGACTCAAATCACTACCCGTACCACGTAAACTCTCATCAGCTACGCTTGTCGGCTTATAGCCTGACAAATGTACTTCATGAGAACGTTTATTCACAAAAATGAAAGAATTGTAAGGCGGATAAGCATCCATATCGCTTACTTTATCATATTTTTTAAATCCGATCACTACAGTCACAGGCTTTTTGAGAACAGGCTTTATATCAGAAAAAAGTATTAATACAGGCTTTTCTATTCCCGGCTCAAAGTTTTTTCCGATCACATTACCTTCTTGACTCACCTGCACCAAATCAATATGCTCCTTCCCTACGTAATCCAACTGGAAACCAAACCCATTTGTATAAGTAGCACCATCATTCATCGGAGTAAAAGTAGTAGTGGTGCGCACCAATGCGTTAGAAGATTTATCTTTTACAACTGTACTGGAATAATATATCACAACATCATTCATATCATAATCATTCTTATCAGGCCAATTGTCCTCATAAGCCAAAGACCCTTTGACTACATACGAAATTTCACCCTTATTTACTTCATCCGGTATATTAGGAGTAGGTTCTACAGAAGAAGAAGCAGATGCCATAATAGCAAACTGTACATCATTAAAACGCATGTCCACATTATCTTCCATAGCCATAAAGAAACAATTGTCCAGTTCCGGATCACTTAACAAAACTGAACGTTGCTCTTTATTATCGTTATATGCAGGATTAGAATAACGAGGAAAAACACCCTTTTCTTTTCCAAATCCCATTCCCAATAAAATCCATCCAATATGAGTGCCTTGGGGGAATTCATCTTCATACTTGCTTTGTTCCTTATTCCAATATTTTAGTTTTATTTGCTCACCGACTAAAGATTTAGGAGCATTCCTACTGGAACGAGGAATCAGGATGGTCTTTTTTATGGTAGCCATGTCCACGGACTCTCCTTCTTTATAAGTATAATAAGCAACCATATCCTCCCACGTAGTAGACGAGAAATTAAAATAAGTCGCTACCAAACCTGTAGATTTAGTTATTACCATATCATTACTCCCTGAAGTACGCAGTTCCGGAAATCTTTCCAACAAATTACGATTATCTACTACTATAGAACGGCTTAAATTACTGCATCTCTCTAAAAAAGCACCAGGTATATCCAACTTTTCAGGCAACAAATAATCAGGAACCCCATTTTCATTCCAATTACCCAATACATCATATCCGTCAGGATAACTCACTCCTCTCATTACTGCTCTAGAACGCCCATCGGCAGACAGTTGTGCCTTATAATCAACATAATTAAAGGTTAGTCCGTCAGATAGTAATTCCAATTCAACAGGTGATACGACCAACACATTATCAGTTACCAGCCATACCTTTTTCAAATAAGCCGGCAAAGATACTTTTGAAAAAAATCTACCATTCATATCAGTCGAAGCAGCATAAATGGGATTTATATCTTTAAACTCCCAAGTATTTTCAACTAATTCCATAGGATATTCATCATACAGATAAAAAGCAGTCTGTACTTTCATACCATAATCAATAATAAGTTGACTATTACGGACAGTAGTAAAATCAAAAAAATCGTCTTTATTGATTTTTTCCTCCCCTTCTTCCCCTCCCCCCGTGTATATATCATGCATATTACGCAAGCAAGACACAAAGAAAACTGATAAGCAGATGATCCAAAATTTTGTTTTCATAAAGTAGTGCGTGATTATTTTCGGCAAATATAGCCATAAATAACTAAAAAACAACTAAATAGTCAAAAAAAACTGTCCCCCGACTCACGTCGGAGAACAGCCACAACACAAACACAAAATAAAACACGACAAAACTACTATGCAATTTTTTAGCCTGCTCTATGTTTTGAGTAACATAACTACCGCCAATCAGGTATTCACATATCCAAGAGGGGTTTCAGGTTATTTGCATCTATAAAACGCCACACTAGCGTCCTTTGTTCATCGGTCTTTCTAAAAATATCTTAATTCTTATTGAATTCCTCTTTCTCTTAGCTTCAACTGCCAGTTCCAAGCTGAACGTAGAGTGTCCTCCAAATTGGCTTCTGCCTTCCATCCCAACTCCTTATTAGCGAAGTCAGGATTAGCCCATACCTTCTCAATATCTCCGGCACGACGACCCACGATCTGATAATTAAGTTTCACACCGGTAGCTTTTTCAAATGTATTGATCAGTTCCAATACAGAAACGCCTTTACCCGTTCCAATATTAAAGACTTCCACCTTCTCCTTCTGCTTGTTATTCAAAATGCGATCCATTGCGATAACGTGAGCCTTCGCCAAATCCACTACATATATATAGTCACGGATGCAAGAACCGTCCGGTGTATCATAATCATCCCCAAACACACTCAGTTTTTCACGAATACCCATTGCTGTCTGAGTAACGTAGGGTAACAAGTTTTGTGGAACACCATTAGGTAATTCACCTATTAATGCAGTGGGATGTGCGCCAATAGGATTAAAGTAACGCAACATAATAGCATTAATAGGCGATCCCGAAGCAACTGTATCACGAATAATTTCTTCATTGATCTGTTTTGTATTACCATACGGAGACTCAGCCTTCTTAATCGGAGCCTCTTCCGTTACAGGAAGAACATCGGGCTGACCATACACCGTACATGATGATGAAAAAATAATACCTTCTACTCCATGTTTCGGCATTAACTCCAACAGGTTAATCAATGAAACCAAGTTATTGCGATAATACAACAACGGTTTTTGTACCGATTCACCCACAGCCTTGCTAGCCGCAAAATGAATAATACCTTTTATGCCCGGATATTTAGTAAACAGCTTGTCCATTCCCTCAAAATCCAAGCAATCCAACTTTTCAAATGCAGGACGGATTCCTGAAACCTTTTCTATATTATCTACCACATCGGCGCTTGAATTGGACAAATTGTCCACAATCACTACGTCGTAACCGCTATTTTGCAGCTCTACTACCGTATGAGAACCGATGTAGCCGGTTCCTCCTGTTACTAAAATTCTTTCTTTCATAATACTTAATATTCTGTCGTTTTCTAATAGGTTCAAAACAACTTCGACGGGTAAATCCCTTTTCGTATCATATCATTGATACGAAGCAGGACTTGTATCTTGTCATCATGCGATACCAACCCCATCCATCTGGCAGGTGTCTCAATCACTTTCACCCTAACTCCGTCAGCAATACGCTCATTCATAAAAGCCGGAATAGAATAATGAGCTTTCATATCCATTCCATTCTCATCTATAAACTTATCGAACGCCTTCTTCATCTCACCAAATACCTGCGGAGTAAATCCCCACATATTCATTGAAACCAAGCTGTTGTCATCCAAAGCTACCCATTTATGTAATTCATTAGGATACATCGGATTTCCACTTATCCGTTCTACTCCTACACGGTCTGTAACGGACAACAGATATCCCTTTTCATTCACTTCACAAATACCACGGGTAACCCCTCCGCTTTCCGCCAATACATTTCTCAGCCTGTAGCAAATATTGAAACTATGGTAGTCAGCTTCTCCCAACATCACCAGATTATCATATAACAATTCAAAACTTTCTCTTTGGTAAAAGTTCACGGCATTTATCACACCGAATGGAGAGTCAATCAACTCTTCTCCCATCAAAACAGCTCTTACCGAGCCGTACAGTGCTTTGCGTTTCGGATTACGCTTTTCTTCAGGAATCGTTTCCACATCCTGATAAACATACTCCACTTCTACCACATGTTCATATTTGCCTGATACCAGTTTCTTGAATTCTTGTTCAAAATGTCTGCTTATGACAAATACGATCTTATTAAATCCGACTCTTACGGCATCATATATGGAAAAATCTAATATTGTTTCGCCATTAGGACCTATTCCCTCCAGCTGTTTCAATCCACCATATTTATTCCCCATAGTGGCCGCGAGTACAATCAAGGTCATAGCCATTTAATCTCTCTATTAATTCTAATGCAAAAATAAGCATAAAAATTGAATTTACGGACAAGAACAATGGATTTCTTTCTAATAAAAAAGTCCGAAGCTGTGCTCCGGACTTCTGAATCGGTTTATTTTAACGATGAAGTGAACTATTCTATTCCAAACAGAACACCCAAACCTTTGTCTACACCTGAAAATCCCATGAATGCCATTGCCAGCAGACCGGCAGTAACCAATGCGATAGCCATTCCCTGCATTCCTTTAGGTATATTCACCAAACTTAATTGTTCACGGATACCTGCAAACAATACCATAGCCAAAGCAAAACCAAGAGCTGTAGAGAAGGCGTAAACCACGCCAGTCAACAAATCAAAATCTTTCTGAATGACCAAGATAGCTACACCCAAAATACAGCAGTTAGTGGTTATCAACGGAAGGAATACTCCTAATGCCTGATAAAGGGCAGGAGACACTTTCTTCAATATGATTTCCACCATCTGTACCAATGCTGCAATGACAAGGATAAACGCAATGGTCTGCAAATATTCCAACCCGAAAGCATCGAGTACAAATTTCTGGATAAGATAGGTAACAATGGTAGCGATGGTAAGCACGAATGCAACAGCCGCACCCATACCCGTAGCTGTCTCAACTTTTTTGGATACACCGAGGAACGGGCAGATACCCAAGAATTGTGACAACACAATGTTGTTCACAAATATAGCGGTGATAAATATCAATATATATTCCATATTCTTACTTTTTACGGGTTATGCTTTCTTCAGTTTATTCACAATCGCAATAAGGTATCCCAATGCAATGAAGGCTCCCGGTGCGAGAACGAAAATCAACATTCCGTATTGCTCAGGCATGATAGCGATATCAAACAACTTGCCTGTGCCTAGGAACTCACGTACACCACCAAGGATAGTCAATGCAAGAGTAAATCCGAGTCCCATACCCAGTCCGTCGAAGAATGAAGGCACGGGGCCGTTCTTTGCTGCAAAAGCTTCGGCACGTCCCAGCAGAATACAGTTTACTACGATCAATGGGATGAACAAGCCCAAAGTAGCATAAAGTGCCGGCACATATGCCTGCATAATCATCTGCAACAAGGTTACGAATGATGCAATAACCACAACAAAGGCCGGAATGCGCACCATATCAGGTATCAAATTCTTAATGGCCGAAATTACAACATTAGAACAGATTAATACAAAAGCCGTAGCCAATCCCATCCCCATACCATTGATGGCAGAAGATGTTGTTCCTAATGTAGGACACATACCCAAAAGGAGTACAAACGTGGGATTCTCTTTTACAATCCCGTTCATCAATACTTTAAAATTATTCATAGTCTGCTCCTTCCTTATTTTTTATTTTTACAATCTTGCTTGGGACATTCTACTTTTTTGCAGTCTGCCTTATCGCAGTTAGCAGGATCACATTTATCGCTACAAACAGTCTTGCAGGCTGTAGAGTCACAAACCTGCTTACATGCCTCGTTTCCTTCACATTGAGCATCGCAGGCAGTAGCATTTTCGGCAACAGTTTCAGACACTTGCTGAGTTGCACCACTAGCGCCATCCACATTCTGACCACTATATGCTGCATAAGCATTGTTCACAGCTTTTAGAAAAGCACGTGTAGTGATGGTAGAAGCTGTGATAGCATCTATCTGACCACCATCCTTATTTACCACCAATGCTCCCTGTCCCGGATTCATACCGGTAATGTCGCCTTTTGCACCTTTCTTAAACCAATCAGCCGCCTTTGACCCCAAGCCCGGAGTCTCAGCATGGCTCAACAAAGAATAGTCTATGATATTTCCCTCTTTGTCAAAACCTACCAGCACACTCAAAGCGCCACCAAAACCATTGGCAGAAGATTCTACGGCAGCACCAATAAATTCGCCACCCTTGGTTGCCTTATATATTTTATAAGTAGCACCATCCAATTCTATAGTTTCAGGAGCTTCCGCAGGATTGTTATCAAACCCCGGAACTACAACTGCAATAGCGTCACTCAAAGCTTTTGCATTAGCCTCAGCAATAGGACCGGCAGTCAGTTGGTTGACATAAGCCAAAAGTCCGGTTGCAATCACAGTAATCGCCGTCAGTACGATAACCATGTTTTTCAAAGATGATTCTAGTTTTTTCATTTCTTCACTACCTCCCCGAATCTTTTAGGTTTACAATAAGTATTGATTAACGGAGTGAATGCGTTCATAATGAATATAGCGAAAGACATACCTTCGGGATATGCACCGAACAAACGGATAACCACGGTCAGGAAACCGATAGCCACACCGTATATAATCATACCTTTATGAGTCATAGGCGAAGTAACATAGTCGGTTGCCATGAAAATAGCACCCAACATCAAACCACCTGTAAACAAGTGAGCCAACGGAGATGCGTAAGCCACCGGATCAACCAAATGCATCAGACCGGCAAATACAAATACAGTCACCAGAATAGATACAGGAATATGCCAGGAAATAATCTTTTTCCATAGCATATATCCCAGGCCAAGCAATAAAGCCAATGCACTCACCTCACCTAGCGAACCCGGGTTATTACCCAGAAACAGACTTAATGTATCGGGCAACTGACCTAAAGCATTTACATCACCCTTTACAGCCATTTTCATCAATGCCAGCGGAGTAGCACCGGTTTCAGCATCGGTATAACTTCCCCATTGTTGAACCAACGGCCATGAAGTCATCTGCACAGGAAAAGAAATCAGCAAGAAGATACGACCTACCAACGCAGGATTAAAAGGATTACAACCCAATCCGCCGAAAGTCATCTTGCCCACACCGATTGCCACCAACGCACCGATGATAATAATCCAAAGCGGCAAGTTGGAAGGCAGATTGAATGCCAGCAACACACCGGTTATAATAGCCGAACCATCACAGATGGTAGAGCGTTCTCTCTTCAAAATAAACTTGGTAATCGCCCATTCGAAGAATACACAAGCGGCAACCGAGGTCAAGGTCACCACCACGGCGCCCAGTCCGAACATATAAAATGACACCAGCAACGCAGGTATCAACGCAATGAGTACACCATACATATTCTTCTGTATGCTGTCACCGCTATGAACGTGAGGCGATAATGATACTATTAATTTATTAGCCATACTATTTTGTCGAATTATTTTTTAGCATTACGTGCACGGATAATACCGCCTACTGTGCCCTTACCCAAACGGATATAGTCCAGCAAATAACGATGAGACGGACATGTAAACTGACACGAACCGCACTCGATGCACGACATTACATCTTCTTTCTCTACTCTCTCCCAATCCTTATGAGCTGAAAGTGTTGCCAATAAGAAAGGCTCCAGTCCCATGGGACACACGTTAACACACTTGGCACAGCGGATACAGGGCTGAGCTTCCGCACGGGCAGCTTCCTTATCATTCATAATCAGCACACCCGAACTACCTTTACAAATAGGAACTTCTGTATTAACCAGTGCTTTACCCATCATCGGACCACCACCAATCACTTTTCCCGTATCTTCGGGCAAACCGCCAGCCGCATCAATCAGCTGGCTCATCGGAGTCCCCATACGGGTGAGAAAATTAGATGGATTTCTGACAGACTTACCTGTAACGGTTACAATGCGTTCAAACAAAGGTTTGTTTTTCTGAACGGCTTCATAAACGGCAAATGCAGTACCTACATTCTGAACTACCGCACCCACATTGATAGGAATAGCGGGAGGAGCAGGAACCTGGCGACCGATCACAGCATCTATCAATTGTTTCTCACCACCTTGCGGATATTTCACTTGCAAGGGAACCACCTCTATACCGGGATATTGAGCAGCTTTTTCAGTCATCAACTTAATAGCATCCGGTTTATTATTTTCAATACCGATATATCCCTTGGTTACTTTTGCAGCTTTCATCAGAATGCTTACGCCCACCAGTACTTCGTCTGCCTTTTCCAACATCAAACGATGGTCGGCAGTGAGGTAAGGCTCACACTCTACAGCATTGATAATTACACATTCCGCCTTGCAGCCCGGAGGAGGAGAAAGTTTCACATGAGTAGGGAAACAAGCACCGCCCATACCTACTACACCTGCATTTTTCACTTTAGCAACGATTTCTTCGGGTGTGAGAGCACACTCTTTCACCAATGTCGAACTGCGGTCTATTGATTCTTCCCATTCGTCACCATCCACATCGATAAAGATAGCCGGCTTGCGGTAACCGCTTGCATCGATTACGGCGTCTACCTTGTTCACTTTACCGGATACAGACGAGAAGATGGCTGCTGAAACAAAGCCACCCGCCTCAGCAATCTTCGTACCTACCTTCACCACATCGCCTTTTTTCACGATGGCAGTAGCAGGAGCACCGATATGCTGTGACAAAGGAAATACCGCTTGCTTAGGAAGTGCAAGGGTTTCAATGGCTTTGCCTGCTGACAATTTATTTTCTGCTGGATGTACTCCACCAATTCTAAATGTCTTCACTGTTATATCTTTTTAATTTTTACTTACTTTGAATTTTGATTATGCTTCCGCTTTCGGAGCGTCAGCTTTCACCGCTTCCGGAGTTTCCACCTTTGAAGCCTCTACTTTTGCAGCAGGTTTTGCAGCAGCCTCACCAGCCGGCACTTCTACCTTCGGTTTACGTGGCGGGAAATTAATAGCTTGGATAGCCCCTTTCGGACATTCCGATTCACATTTACGGCAAGATTTACACTTAGCCGGATCAATGTATGCCAAATTATTCTCTAACGTAATGGCTTCGAACGGACACACTTTCACACACTTTCCACAACCAATACAACTAGCCTTGCAAGCCTTGTTGGCAACAGCTCCCTTATCCTTGTTCACACACATCACCACTACGCGGCGGTTGTTCTTTCCTTTCGGACGAATTTCAATGATCTTACGCGGACAAGCTTTGCTACAAGCCCCACAAGCTGTACATTTTTCTTCGTCCACTTCCGGAAGGCCGGTTTCAGGATTCATGTGAATAGCATCAAACTGACACGCTTCCACACAATCACCACAACCCAGACAACCGAATGTACAACCCGTCTCACCACCTGAAGTGGCATGAGCGATGGCACACGATTTAGCTCCGTCATACAGAGCAGTACGAGGGCGATTTTCACAACTACCGTTACATCTTACCACCGCAACTTTCGGTTCGGCAGCAACGGCTTCCAATCCCAAAATGGCAGCTACTTTCTCCATTACCGGAGCACCACCAACCGGACATAACTTACCCTCCAGCGAACCGGCATCGGCAGCCTTCACGCAGGCACCAGCAAAACCAGAGCAACCGGGATAACCACATCCACCGCAATTCGCCTGAGGAAGCACTTCGCTCACCTTGGCAATCCGCGGATCTTCATACACAGCAAACTTCTTAGAAGCGGCATACAAGATTACCGCGGCAATCAAGCCAATCGCTCCCAACGAAATTACTGCAACCAGAATTAAATCCATAAATTTTAGTTAGTTATTTATTAATTATTTTTTATTGGTTCAAGCGTAAATGAAAACTTCTTGCTCAACTTATTCCTGCATACATATATGATAAGGTAATACGGGAGCAAGGCTGACAAAGCAACAAGCGCCGACCTTAACTCATCCCCCCCCGTAAAACGCATGGAAATAAATAAAGTAATCAGCAATACCAAGAAAGGGATACCAAAAGCCAGCAATACGGCTTGCATCCCCATGGAAGTGGTACCATAAATCATCACCTCCTCACCTATGCGGTAAGAAGATGCCTTCATGTCAAAAACATCAATCAGTTTCTCTTTACTTTCAGATGCATTGCAATGCCCTTTCACACTACAAGCCGAACAGGCAGAAGTTTGTACGATTCTCACCCGCACATGAGAACCTTCAATGTTTTCCACAATACCACGATGTTTGATTATATCGGTCATTTTTGCAAACTCTACATTACAAAACTGCGGCAAATGTACGATTTTAATTGGATTCTAAGAAGTATAAAATGATATTTTCACTATAAAAATCGATTTTTTGTGTGGAGAAATTAAAATTAGAAACAAGAAAGGGAGGAAAATTTTAAATTCCCCCCTTTCTACTTGTAAAGTATATAATTTATTTCATTATCACATAGCCTGCATCCAAGAGTTTTTGACGAATGGATGCTATATGTTCCTCGTTTCTGGTTTCCATAACGACACGAAGGGCACATCCGGTGACATCTGCACTCTCACTATTTCGCTCATGATGTACAGAAATTACATTTCCTCCCTGCTCTGCGATAATTTTGCTGACTCCCAACAGCTGCCCCGGTTTGTCTATCAAGTCCAAAGTTACTGCATAGGTACGTCCCGACTTTGCCATACCGCGACTGATGACACGGCTCAATATCGTCACATCAATATTACCTCCAGACACCAGGCAAACAGTTTTCTTACCCTTTACCGGTACCTTATTGAACATGGCTGCAGCAACGGACACAGCTCCCGCCCCCTCTGCAACAATCCGCTGGCGTTCTATCAATGCCAGAATAGCTGCGGCAATCTCATCCTCGGTCACAGTTACAATTCCGTCCACATACTGATTAACCAAGTCAAAAGTATTTGTTCCCGGCTCTTTCACCGCGATTCCATCGGCAAAAGTGGAAACAGAGTGAAGACGCTCAATACGCGAATGAAGAATAGAATTTGCCATACTGGCCGCACCCAACGCCTGTACACCATATACCTTGACAGACGGTTTCAAAGCCTTCAACGCATAAGCCACTCCCGAAATCAGTCCGCCCCCACCAATGGGGACAATGACTACCTCCACATCCGGCATTTCCTCCAATAACTCCAAACCGATAGTACCTTGTCCGGCTATCACATTCTCGTCATCAAAGGGATGAACAAAAGTATATCCCTTTTCATCACGTAATTGCAGAGCTTTCTGATAAGCATCATCATAGACTCCCGGAACCAAACAAACTTCCGCCCCATAATGCTTCGTAGCCTCAACTTTAGATATAGGTGCTCCCTCTGGAAGACAAATCAACGACTTGATGCCACACTTAGTGGCAGCCAATGCCACCCCTTGCGCATGATTACCGGCAGAACAGGCTATCACACCTCTCGCCTTTTCTTCATCAGACAATTGGGAAATCTTGTAATAAGCACCACGCACTTTAAACGATCCTGTGAATTGCAGGTTTTCGGGCTTCAGATAAACTGTACTCTCAGGATTTATCTGAGGAGCATAAATCAAATCAGTGCGACGGACAACCTCTTTCAGGACATGAGCCGCCTTGTATATTGCATCTAATTGTAGCATAGGTATAACACTCTTGTTTTTTAATTGGGTGCAAAGCTACAAATAAAATTGATTCCTTACACTCGCTTTCGATGTAAAGTTGCATTCTTTTTTTTCGCTCATTCATTTGCCGGTAAGTTTCTTTACATTACACACCGCGATAATTTTTTTCTTAGGGTCTTATACTTTTTTCCCGGTGTCTTATCTGGATTTCGATATAATCTGTTTTTCACTTTTACTCTCGGCCACCTCTACCAGATAAACACTGGCACAAATAAGAACAATCGCCGCCAACTGCGTCCATGAGAAGCGATCCTGCCCCAAAATAAAAGAGGTCACCGTAGCAACAATCAAAATTAAATATCCATAAATAGCTACCAATGTAGTTTTCAGATATTTCAACCCGAGGGGAAGTAGTAAATAACTAATAGTGGTAGGGAATACCAAAACAAAAAGCAAGACCAACATAGGAGTAGAGAAAAGTGACATTCTCAGTATAGGAGCATCAAAGCCGTAAATTGTATTGACAATAACAGCCATGACAGCCGCCCCTAAAAAGGTATATTTCAACATCGTCATATTTCCCACCCCTTTTAACAGACGATTGCTGAGAACAAGATAGACGGCATAAACCAGCGAACTGACCAAACACATTAAATTACCTAACGGAGCATTAGAGGCAAGATCGTCACTAGGTTGTGTAGAAATGCAAAGAATAGCTCCTCCCAACCCCATTCCAATACCAAGCACTTTCATCCAAGTTACTTTTTCCTTATAAAACAATACAGCAATAATGAATACCCATATAGGCTCCAAACTGACAAAAATGGAACTGGAAACCGGAGTGGTCTTACTGATACCCAGCAGATAAAAAAACATATATCCGTAAATACCTAAAGCCCCTAACATAAAAAGCTGCCATTTCTGACGAATAGTGGAGTTTTCGGGTTTGCAAAATATATCAATAAGCCAAAAAGCGGCGGCCCCAAATACCAATCGGAACGTAACCCCTGTCACAGGAGCTATCCATAAAGGTAAAAGATATTTCAACGCGTTCATATTAAAGCCTCCCAACGCTTTGGAGACAACCATGCTAAGGTTTGCTTCAACTTGTTTATTCATACTTCATGCTGTTATTACGTGGGTATTTTTCTTATAAACTCAACTTTTCTTGCTTCATCACCACAAACATGGCCATCAGCGCCACCATCAAATTGAGCCAGAAAGCAAAAGTCTGCGAGTCAGAATGAAACAAGCTCTGTACTGCATCTACAATAAAAGGACAAAGCAGGATAGCCACATAATTCATAGCCATCACAAAGGCAAGTGCCAATGTCACCTTATGAGGTACGGCCACATCAGAAGTCTTATCATAAATCAACGGCTGGATGATACCGTATGAAAGACCGTTCAGGACACACCCCAAAGCAATCAATATCTCAGAACGGCTGAGCAAAATAATTCCCATCCCACAAGCTATCATCAACAAACAAACCATATAGATGCGACGCCCCAACACTTGCACTATCCTGTTCAGCACAAAGCCCGGCGCCATGATAGCAAGGAAAAACAAGGAAATCAATATTCCTGCCCTGCCACTGGAAAGCCCGTACTCTTCCATCAGAAAAGGAAGGTTGAAACTGATAATGATTACCAGATAAGTAGCCAGACCGTAAAAAGCCATCAGCTTGATTAAGGCCTTGACATTCATTCCCCTCTTGCCCATTTCTTTGGCGGTATCAGACGGAATATCATCAGACGGATGATAACTGGAGAGGTCTTTCTTCAGATAATGAGTAAGAAAAATGGATATAAAAGGAAACAGATAAACCAAAAACGGCAAATGCCAGTTCACTTCCGCCAGATAGCCAGTCAATGTAGTGGCCAGTACCAAGGTGATATTGGTTATGGCAGAACTGTAACCGAACTGTTTCGTACGGTAAGCTCCCACAAAATAACGGGATATCAATCCGGTGGAAAGCGGAACAATCAACCCGGACCCTATCCCCAACATGGCACTGATGGCTATCAGTTGCCACATCTTATTGGAGAGCAGATAAAGGATACCACTCACCCCAAAGATGGTCAGGCCGATTTGCAGCAGCAAGAGGTTGTTCACTTTCTCTGTCAGCTTACCCGACAACAAGATAAAAGGAATAATAAGAAGTGACGGCAACGAGGACAGCATCTGGATTTCCAAGTCTGTAGCAGACGGAAAGATTTTATTCAAATCGCCCAAAATGGGAGAAACCGCCAATCCCGGCAATGCATTTAATGCCGAAATGGAAAATATACCTATTAAAGTAATGAGGGGAATAGTCCCCTGCCCTGTCTGTACTTTCATACTTGTAGTAATTTATTGTATGAGATACACAACAAGGCAAAAGACGTTTGGTTCAAAGCGACATATCGTTTATTCCTTTACTTTCCATTCCAAAATATTATGCCGGGTAGTGTCAAAGTTTACGCCTATGTTAATTTCCTAAACGCAGTTTATCAAAATTCTGAATGCCGATGGGATAACGCTTCTTCATATTTCCTTCTTATTGTTTAATTACATACCCCTAAAATATCGGATACGGGCATCCAATGATTTTATGTATAAACAAAGGTATCTCTTTTTCGTTCATAGTACAATGATTCCCATCGTTTTTTTGTATTCCCCCTACTTACATTAAAAAACATAAAATCAAGGAACTTTTCACCAACCCCTATGTTGAGGGAGAAAAACGCGGGAAACTCCCACGTTCTTCATTGTATTACTAACCTAAACTTTAAGTAAAAATGAAAGATTGTAATTGTGATTTAAGAGACGGTGACGCAAAAACAGCCGTGTTTGGTTCAAACGAAATGCTGCAACCTGCTCCGGTAGACACCATTCCCATGGAACCTACCACTCCGCAGATTGCTTATCAAATGGTTAAAGACGAAACATTCGCCCAAACCCAGCCTCGTCTTAATCTGGCTACTTTCGTTACCACCTATATGGACGATTATGCTACCAAATTGATGAACGAAGCTATCAACATCAACTATATTGATGAAACAGAGTACCCGCGTATCGCCGTGATGAATGCCAAATGTATCAACATCATGGCCAACCTATGGAATTCCCCCGAACAGGCAAAATGGAAATCAGGAGCGTTGGCCATCGGCTCCAGCGAGGCTTGTATGCTGGGTGGTGTAGCTGCCTGGTTGCGCTGGAGAGACAGGCGTAAAGCCCAGGGCAAACCGACCGACAAACCTAACTTCGTCATTTCAAGCGGTTTCCAGGTTGTATGGGAGAAATTCGCCCAACTTTGGCAGATTGAGATGCGCCAAGTACCTCTTACTCTGGACAAGACCACCCTGGACCCCGAAGAAGCCTTAAAGATGTGTGACGAGAACACCATCTGTATTGTTCCTATCCAAGGTGTGACATGGACAGGTCTGAACGATGACGTGGAAGCATTGGACAAAGCGCTGGATGCCTACAACGCCAAGACAGGTTATGAAATTCCTATCCACGTAGATGCCGCAACCGGTGGCTTCATCCTGCCGTTCCTCAGCCCCGAAACGAAATGGGACTTCCGTTTGAAATGGGTTCTTTCCATCAGCACTTCCGGCCACAAGTTCGGACTGGTTTATCCGGGACTGGGATGGGTAGTATGGAAAGACAAGAAATACCTTCCGGATGCCATGTCATTCAGTGTCAATTATCTGGGTGCGAACATCACACAGGTTGGTTTGAACTTCAGCCGCCCCGCCGCACAGATTCTAGGCCAATACTATCAGTTTATCCGTCTGGGATTCCAAGGATACAAAGCCATCCAATACAATTCCATGGAAATCACCAAGTACATTCACAGCGAAATAGCCAAGATGGCTCCGTTCGTAAACTACAGCGACAAAGTGGTAAATCCTTTGTTCATCTGGTACATGAAACCCGAATACGCAAAGAATGCCAAATGGACTCTGTACGATTTACAGGCTAAATTACAACAAAGCGGATGGATGGTTCCTGCCTACACCTTGCCGGAAAACATTCAAAATTATGTGGTTATGCGTGTTGTGGTACGTCAGGGATTCAGCCGTGACATGGCGGATATGTTGTTGAACGACATCAAGAATGCCATCAGCGAGTTCGAGAAACTGGAATATCCCACTCCTACCCGCATCGCCCAAGACAAGAATATCGCTGTAAAAGGTACTGTGTTTACTCACAATGCCCATAGCAACGCCGCTAAAAAATAAGCATAAATAACAATAATGCAACCATCCGCCGTTAAGGTGGATGGTTACTTCAATCAAATTAATTTATGGAAAGAACTATAACTATCCAGCAAATAAAGGATGCTGCACAAGAGGCCTACAATCTGTATAAAGACAATACAGACGGTAAGAACGCCGACTACATTCCTTATCTGGCAAATATTGATCCCAAACTGTTCGGAATCAGTATCTGTCTGATGAACGGAGAAATCATCCAACTGGGTGACTCTCAGTACCGTTTCGGTATCGAGTCCGTTTCCAAGGTGCTGACCGCCATCCTGGTACTCCGCCAATACGGCGCCCCCAAGGTGCTCGAAATGATTGGCGCCGACGCTACCGGACTGCCGTTCAACTCCATCATGGCTATCCTGTTGGAAAACGACCACCCTTCCACCCCACTGGTAAACGCCGGGGCCATCTCGGCAGACAGCATGGTACAACCCCTAGGCAACAGCGACGGCAAGTGGAAAGCCATCGTAGACAATATGACCGAACTATGCGGAAGTGCCCCGCAACTGATTGACGAATTGTACAAATCGGAGTCTGCAACAAATTTCAACAATCGTTCCATCGCCTGGTTATTGAAAAATTATAACCGTATCTACGATGATCCTGATATGTCGCTTGACCTCTACACCCGTCAGTGCTCTATGGGCATCACCGCGGAACAATTGTCCATCTGCGGAGCCACCATCGCCAACGAAGGATTGAACCCGAATACGAACAAACAAGTGTTCGACAAGGCCCTCGCCCCGAAAATCACCTCCATGATAGCTACCGTAGGTTTCTACCAGCACACAGGCGACTGGCTTTATACCTCAGGAATCCCTGCCAAGACCGGCGTAGGAGGCGGTGTGATGGGTGTGATGCCGGGTGTAATGGGTATTTCGGCCTTCGCGCCTCCTTTGGACGATGCCGGCAACTCCGTAAAAGCGCAGCTTGCCATCAAATATATTATGAACAAACTGGGCATGAACGTATTCAACGGGCACCGCATCCACGTGCAATAATATATTCTATTCTGACAGAAAGCCGATATTTCTCTCACCCCGAGAGAAGTACCGGCTTTTTAACTAAAAAAATTTTCCGCTAAATATTTCTCACACTCTTACATTATGCCTATCTTTGCACAGACAAATTCATATATTATGAAGAACAAAGTCATCCGTAAAGAACTGGGCCAATGGATGAACTCATGCAGAGAAACCATTTATGGTCCCCTAGCGGAGAGATTGAAAGAAAATTGCTGAAACAGCCCAAAGCGCCCGATGACGTTAGTTATGTGATTGAATTAACTATTAAATAACTTTATGAGTAACAAATCAAAAATCGAGATTTGCGCCAACTCCGTGGAAAGTGCTGTGAAGGCACAACAAGCCGGTGCTTATCGTGTAGAACTATGTGCAGGTATTCCGGAAGGCGGAACAACCCCGTCTTTTGGCGAAATCCGTATGGCACGCCAATTATTGAACCAAACAAAACTACATGTCATTATCCGTCCCCGTGGCGGAGATTTCCTATATTCTCCCATCGAGCAAGAAATCATGTTGCATGATATTAAAGTGGCACGTCAGTTGGGTGCGGACGGTGTGGTGTTCGGATGTCTTACCGCAGAAGGCAATGTCGATGTACCCTTGATGCAGAAACTGATGAATGCGGTAGGCGAGATGAGTGTCACCTTCCACCGCGCTTTTGATATGTGCAGCAATCCCAAGGAGGCCTTGGAACAGATTATCGGCCTGGGTATCGACCGGGTCCTTACTTCCGGACAAGAAGCGACCGCCGAAAAGGGTATCCCTCTTTTAAAAGAATTGGTAGAACTGGCCGACGGACGAATCATCATCATGCCGGGATGCGGTGTGAATGCCGGTAATATCCGTAAGATTGCCGAAGAAACCGGAACTTCGGAATTTCATTTCTCCGGACGGAGCAGCGTAGACAGCGGCATGATTTATCGTAACTCAAAAGTATCTATGGGAGGTACTGTAAAGATAGAAGAGTATCTGAAGGATGTTACTGACCCCAACAAAGTAAAAGCCGCCTTGTCCGAACTGGCATTGAAAGACGAAAACGACAAAGCACTGGAAAAGAAAAACAAAAGCCTCAACCCCAAGAAATCAAAGAAAGAGGATGACTGGGACGATGACGATGATGATTTGGATGATGACAAGTAATAAGCAAGCATAAACGTTATTATCATATTAAACGCGGATATTCAGGGTTTCAAGCTGAATATCCGCGTTACTTTTTGTTTATACCGGATTCTACAACTTATGTATCACCTTCATCAGCTGCTCACCCAGCCCGATGGTATATCCTTGTGACACGAATACCACCCGGTTAAAGGTATCACCAATGATAAACATAGGCAAGATAGTCTTGTTAGACAACTTCATGCCTTCTGCAATCTGCTTCTGGATGGAACCGTCCACATCAATACCGTAAGTAATGGTAGCCGGTAATCCCGGGAATTCCTGCGGACGGAACTTCTTGTACTGCTCCTCATTGGGGAACAACAGCACGATTCCTCTGCCCCATTCATCAAAGTCCTTGCCCAATGCCGCAATATCGCGCAATGCATGGTTGGTAGGTTCTTGTCCGGCGCCCAGTACGGCTACAATGTAGTAACCACGTCCTGTAGTGGCAAGAATGGACTTCAGTTCATCGCTATCCATCGGTTTATAAGTAGATTCTGAATTGAAATTACCGATCACCTGAATATCATCCTTACTTTCACGCATCACCAAGTCCACCGTAGTCGTTTCTCCCGGCTTGATGGTAAAGAAAGTCAGCTGGGACAATACGCCGCCGTTAGCCAGACGAGTACCGGTCACCATCACATAATTGCCGGCATCCAGTGCCGTTCCGTTCTTCAACAGATTAGCCCAAGTAGCGCCGCCACCCATATCAATATCGCCTTCATCATAATTCAGCAATTTCAAAGTTCCGGCAGGAGTCAGTCTGGAAATAGAGAAATGAGAATAATACTTCGGATCAGCCAAAGACTTGATCGGCGTATATCTGGCAATAAACTTGCCGGTAAGTGCACTGGCCTGTTCCATTGCTTCGAAATTCACATCAATAGCACCTTCATCGCCTATCAACTGCACTTTTCCCGTCACTTCGTCTATACGTGCAGGAATACCCATGCTGCGTGCCATGGATACAAAGAAGATATCACGGCTGTGCGCATCGGCTGTACGGGCCTTCCACACCCCTTCCGGAGTGATTGGCGAGCCGCCCAGGTTGCAATCCTTGTCCACACGGATATTCCCGGCAACCCATGCAACCAGCTTCATCGGATCGGCAAGGTAAGCCTCACGATCCTGTTCGGGCACTGCTTTCTCAAAGAACCCTTTATACGGAGTAATCATTTCGTTGCTCACGCGCGGATTACGCACAAATCTGCGGAAATAATCAGCATTGGCGCACAAGTGTGAATTCATCATGTGGTCTATCAACACTTCGGAGCTTACATCACGAAGGTCTTTGGCAGAAATCTGCTGAAGCAGGTCAATGCCGCCCTTCTTTGACTTGTCCGAACGGAGACGGGCCATAAAGTCACGGATGGTTTCGTAGTTGCCACGTGATGCCACCAGCAATTTGGCAACGGCATCCTCATCCAGCTGGTATTCTTTAGCGAAATTGCGAGCCGATTCATCCGTCATGAATGTAGCCACGTAGGCATTGCGGATAGAGTCCTCCAAAGCCATGCGGCGATTGTTCTCCGCACGTTGTTCGGGAGTCACTTCGGGCATATTGGCGCCTTCCATCGGAGGAATGATATCCATATCCAGTGTATAAGCCTCGCCGGCCGTTTTGTCCAGCTTCACGGTCAAGGCATTGTCCTGTCCGAAAGACAGTTTGGAATAACCGAATTTTCCATCTTTGGAAGCCCATACCAGCATATCCCCTTTTCCGGCGGTCAGGAACGTCTTACCGTCCGCATCCGTCTGTTTGGAAGCTACGGTATAAAATTCGGCATAGTTATACACTTTGAATTCCACTTTGGCGTCAGCCACCGGTTTGCCGTCCGCATCCACGATGGTCACATCGGCTTTTGCCGTGGGAGCATAGTTGTCAATCACATTGATTTCCGTATAACGGGGAGTGCGGTACATCACTTCTTCCGGTCCGTTATAACGTCCGAACACCTTGGTGTGCATCAGCATACCCCGTGAAGCGGGAGCGTTGAACCAACCCAGATTCAGTACCGGTTCGGGCTCGCAAGCACCCAGGAAGTACCATTTGCCATCTACCCAAGCTTCCACCCAGGCATGATTGTCGTCGGTATGTGCCCAACGCGGCGTATATACCTGACGGGCAGGAATACCTACCGAACGCAAGGCAGCTACCGTGAACGTAGATTCCTCGCCACAACGTCCGTAGGCTGTCTTTACGGAAGCCAGCGGACTACTGGTACGGGCATCAGAGGGGGTATAAATCACCTTTTCATGACACCAGTGGTTCACTTCCAGCACGGCATCATATAAAGAAAGGTTTTTCACTCTGTCCTTCAGCTCCTCGTAGAATACCTTACGGCTGTCGTCCAGATTCTCGTTGTTTACGCGGATGGGCAATACAAAGTGGCGGAACTCTCGTTCGGGAACCACTTTTCCCCATGGCATCTCCTCACGCGCCTTGAAGGCGTAGTCCACATTTTCCAGATAGAATTCACCGGGATGGTCCGCTATATCCGCCAAGGGCATATAGGCGTAAAGGAAAGTCATCGCCTCCTTCTGTTCATCGCTCATGGGTTGTTCAAATACCTGGAAGAGGTTACCTTGGGTCAGCGTATCACGCCGTGCCTCAAAATCCTGCTGAACAGCGGCACGTTCAGCCTCATCACTGATTAAATGTTTGTTGTTTGTACACGAGGCGCACAGCATCAAGCCTATCCCCGCCGCACACAGAGCCAATAATTTCATCTTGTTGTTTATTTAGGTTAGCAATTTGTTATTGGCTACGAAGATAAGACTTTTTTCTTATTTTTGACGAAGTTCAAGCTATTATTTAGTATCCGCCGGCTCCGATTGTTGAGATTGATAATATTCCTCCTTCCGCTTGTTGGCCTGCTGCACCAGACTGGTGACGTATACCGTGAAGATAGGGAACATCATCATTCCCAGGGCGGCCAGCACCACCGACAGTATTTTCCCCGTAGGAGTGACGGCATAAATATTACTCCCTACGGTGGTAACATCCATAAAAGCCCACCACAGCGCACTCCAGTAGTCCGTCACCATAGGGTTCACCTTATGTTCCAGCACAAAGAAGATAAGACTGGCAAAATACACGGTGGCCATCAGCATGGTGATGTACGAGGTAAACAACCCGGACGCTTTGCTGCCCGACAGCCAGCCCACCACGATGGCTAGTGCATACCCTCCCCTCAGCAAAGGGATAAAGCGCAGGAAATAACTGATTTCGGGCGAGAAAGTGATGTGATAGAAATCAATGATATTTAAATAAGGTATAGATACCAGCAGAAAAATAAAATGGCTGGTGAAGTACCTTCCTTTTTCTTTCGAGAGGAAAAACTCCAGCAGGAAATCGAACAGGAAAAACATGCATATCCAGAACTGAATCTTCAGATAAGAACCTTGATTCAGGAAAGGGATGTTATGAAAAGTATCTATCGAGATACTGATAACCAGAAAAAGGGACATCAACAGGATGAATATATGCAAGATCCCGTAAATCCCCCTACGGGAATAGATGAATGAGGAGAAAGCTGTTTTCATAAACTATACTGATTATATTATTTTTTCTAGAAACACCCTTCCGGGTACGATTGTTTAATTCCGCATACCTTCCGGGTTAATAAACCTAAACGGATAAACATCATTTCCAAGGAGTTGTTATAAACTCCGTAAACAAAAAACATATATTTTTTAAAACCTAAACTTTATGGCAAACATTAGTAAATCAGTCAAGCTAGGGGTATTTACCCTCGCTATTATGAACGTGACTGCGGTAGTATCCCTGCGCGGGCTGCCTGCCGAAGCCGAATACGGACTGAGTTCGGCATTTTATTATTTATTCGCGGCCATCGTCTTCCTGATACCTACCTCATTGGTAGCGGCGGAACTGGCGGCCATGTTCCAGGACAAGCAAGGCGGTGTGTTCCGATGGGTGGGTGAAGCCTACGGAAAGAAATTCGGCTTCCTCGCCATCTTCCTGCAATGGGTGGAAAGCACCATCTGGTATCCCACCGTATTGACTTTCGGAGCTGTGGCACTGGCTTTTATCGGCATGAGTGACACCCATGATATGGCCTTGGCATCCAACCGCTATTACTCACTGGCGGTGGTCTTGATTATCTATTGGCTGGCCACTTTCATTTCGCTGAAAGGCATGGGCTGGGTAGGCAAAGTGGCCAAAGTAGGCGGTATGGTAGGTACGATTATTCCTGCCGGCCTGCTGATGGTACTGGCGGTGATTTACCTTGCCTCCGGCGGACAGAGCCAGATGAACTTCGACGGCAACTTCTTCCCCGACTTCAGCAACTTCGACAACCTGGTGCTGGCTTCCAGCATCTTCCTGTTCTATGCCGGTATGGAAATGGGCGGTATCCACGTAAAAGACATAGAAAATCCTGCCAAGAACTATCCGAAAGCTGTATTCATCGGTGCGGCTATTACCGTAATCATCTTCGTGCTCGGCACCTTCGCACTGGGGATCATTATTCCCGAAAAGGATATCAACCTGACTCAGAGCCTGCTGGTAGGTTTTGATAATTACTTCAAGTATGTCCATGCTTCGTGGTTGTCACCTATCATCGCCGTGGCTTTGGCATTCGGTGTGCTGGCAGGTGTGTTGACCTGGGTGGCCGGTCCGTCCAAAGGTATCTTCGCAGTGGGTAAAGCAGGCTATCTGCCTCCCTTCTTCCAGAAGACCAACGCCAACGGCGTACAGAAAAACATTCTGCTGGTCCAAGGCCTTGCCGTAACCTTGCTCAGCCTGCTGTTCGTTGTGATGCCTTCCGTACAGAGTTTCTACCAAATCCTGTCACAGCTCACCGTATTGCTTTACCTTATCATGTATCTGCTGATGTTCAGCGGCGCCATCTATCTGCGTTACAATATGAAAAAGGCTCCTCGCCCATTCCGTATCGGCAGCAAAGGCAACGGACTGATGTGGCTCATCGGCGGTCTGGGTTTCTGTGGTTCACTACTGGCATTCGTGCTCAGCTTCATTCCCCCCAGCCAGATTGCGGTAGGCAGCAACACCGTATGGTTTGCCGTTTTGATTATCGGCTGCATCGTGGTAGTCGCAGCTCCGTTCATTATCTATGCATCGCGCAAACCGTCATGGGTAGACAAGAACACACAGTTCGAACCGTTCCACTGGGAAGTACAGGCTACAACGGCACAGACAGCGGCTCCGGTTTCCGGCGCGGCTAAAAGTTCCGCTTCAAGCGCCTCTACAAACGCTGCCGCCGGACCGGCCTCTCAAAGCACCCCGACCCCGGAGCAACACAAATAACCCCCGCTAACGGGTTAGCCCATTCCTTTTTATCACAGGCTATTCCGGTTCCTTGAAAAGCAAGAAGCATGTTTTTCAAGAAGCCGGAATTGCTGTTTTCCACAAACCGGGATGGTTACTTTCCCTCTCTCTTCCAATAATTTCCTGTAAATCATAGCCGGAATTAAAGAAACATTCCTATCTTTGTCCCTTGGTTCACTTAATAATCACGTTTGACATGAAGCATAAAGCCTTTTTCATTTTTATGACAGCCCTTCTTATAGGGAGTCCGCTTTATGCACAAAAATATAAAATAGCCCTTATCCATTCCTACCAGGAAGGGTACAGCGGTGCCGGCATTGTAAACAAACTGTTTGTCAAAGGACTGAAAGACCAGCAAATAGACTTCCAGCTGCGCACTTTTTATCTGGATTGCGAGAAATATGAATCTGTAGAAGAAGAGCAACGGATTTCCGAGTTTGCAGATTCCATCCGCTCATGGGAAGGGGATTTGATTGCCGTGCTCGATGATCAGGCAACCTACTCTATCATGGCTTGCGGAAACCCGTATGTCAGGCAGATTCCCGTCGTATTCAGCGGAGTGAATTATCCCAACCAAGACTTGCTGGCACAATATCCCAACATTACGGGCTACATAGACAAACCCGATTACCTCACCACCTGCCGGATGATAGAACGCATTATGGGCAAAGTCCGCATCCACATCCTGAACGGCCGGACCGTGCTTGACCGCCTTATCTGGAAAGACCTGAGCGAACAATGCAAAGGATCGGAAATCACCCTCCACCAATGGAAAAGACAAGAGGCCCTGCCCGGCAAGCTGAATATCCCCATCAGTGACAAAGATGATACCGAATATGAATCCCTGCACGAAAAACTGAACGAATATAACCACTTGGACTCCACCATCGTAGTCCGCCTGTCCAGTGATTCCGTAGCTGCCCGCGACCTGATGTGGCTGTCCAGCGGGATCTTCAAATACTCCTTGTTCCTGTATACCAAACGGGACTATACCACCCTGCGCATCGGCAGCCTGTTCGACAATCCCGGCTTCGAAACCATCAACGAAGGATTCGGGATAAAGGAATATATGCTGGGAGGTTATTTCGCCCCCATCGAAACACAGCTAAGCGACATGACCGCCGGCATCAAAGAAAGACTGCAAGGAAAGATACCCGTCCCGGCAGTAAAACAAATCGCCAAACAGCATCTGGTCAACTGGCAGGCCATGAAGAGATACCAGATCCCCCCTGAAAGCATTCCACCGGAATATACCATCATGTACAGGCCGTGGAGGGAAAAATACGCAACCCCCATCCTGATTCTTGCAAGCCTCCTGGTCTTCACACTCCTTGTGGGGATAGCCTACCTTATTTATATCTATACACTGGAAAAAGGACGGAAAAAAGAAGCCTTGCGCAACCTCAGGTTCGAACACGAAGCATTAACGCTTGCACTGGAAGGAGGAAAAACCTACGCCTGGTGTTTCGACGGAAAAACAGCCGTGTTCGACCAAGCTTTCTGCGAACTGACCAACCGTTCCCAAAACCTGTTGGAAATAAAGGAAATAGCCAACTATGTACACCCCGGCGACCAAGCCCAGTTCAGAAAAAACGTATCCAACATATTACACCGGCCACGAAGAACAGCCCAATACCGTTGCAAATTCGACGACACCGGTTACCAATGGTGGGAATTCAGATACAGCGTGTTGCAGCATTATGAACAAAATCCTATCATCACCGGACTTCTGGTAAACATTCAGGAGATCAAAGACAAGGAAGAAGAACTGATACGTGCCCGCAAACTGGCGGAACAGGCGGAACTGAAACAATCCTTCCTGGCCAACATGAGCCATGAAATCCGTACTCCGCTTAATGCCATCGTGGGATTCTCCAACCTGCTCACTACCGAGAAAAACATCTCGGAAGAAGAGAAAAAAGAATTTGCCTCCATCATAGACAACAATACCAGACTCTTGTTGAAACTGGTCAATGATGTGCTGGAACTATCCCGTATAGAATCCGGCAATATGTCCTTTCATTGTGAGGATTGCAGCGCGCATCATTTTGCAGAAACGGTCTATCAGACCCATCAGGTAATTATTCTCCCTCCTGTGGAATTCATCAAAGAATTTCCCGACGAGGATGTGACCATACACATAGACCGTATGCGCCTCACCCAAGTCATCACCAACTTTTTGGGAAACGCCAAGAAGTTCACCTCCCAAGGACACATCAAACTGGGTTATTTCTGCGACAAAGAGAAAAAGGAAATCCATTTCTTCGTAGAAGATACCGGTGCGGGAATCCCTAAAGAAGAATTACAAATGATATTCGAACGGTTCTACAAGCGGAATGAATTTGTACAGGGTGTAGGACTGGGACTCGCCATCAGCAAGGTCATTGTAGAAAAAATGAACGGACACATCGATGTGCAATCCGAGGTGAACAAGGGCAGCCGTTTCACCGCCGTACTGCCCTATCTGTAATTTTATTCCTGTGCAGGCTGTTTAGGCAAGGCGAACTGCAAGACCAGATACGCCAGCACACCCGCCAGCACCGTTCCCAGTATGACACCCATCTTTGCCTGCGTCAGCAACACCGGTGAATCCCCGAAAGACAGGTTGGCTATAAACAAAGAAACCGTAAAACCGATACCGCCCAAAAGACAGACACCTGTCAGGTTCACCCAGGTCATGCCTTTCAGCAGTCCGGCGAACCCCATCTTTATCACCAGCCAGGTAAAGAAATAAATGCCGGCAAACTTACCCGCCAGCAATCCCGCCAGCACCGCCCAAGTAGCCATCCCCACTTCCAAGCCACCATGATCCGCCGTGAGCGAGACACCCGCATTGGCAAAGGCGAACAAGGGAAGAATAATATAATTCACCATTCCATGCAGACTGTCTTCCAATGACTGCAAGGGAGATATGACACGGTCCGAGGAAGACTCGATGCTTTTCAGCACATTGATCTGCATCTTGCTTAACACAACACCTTCCTTGTCACTGGCAGGAAAGACAGCAATGTTCTCCCGGATGCGGTTAATGTACTTACCTATCTTGTAATGAGGAGTGGCGGGAACCGTGAAGGCTGCGACAACTCCCGCAATGGTAGCGTGGATGCCGCTCTGCAAAAACAGATACCACATAATCACTCCCCAGAAAATATAAAACCAACGGTTGCGCACCCGGAAGAAATTCCCGCCGCAAAGTATCAGCAGGATACCCGCCGAAGCAATCAGGTAGTTCACCGCCAGATGAGAAGTGTAAAAAAGAGCGATGACCAGAATGCCGCCGATATCATCGACCACAGCGAAAGCAGTCAGAAAGACTTTCAAGCTCAGCGGAACCCGCTTGCCGAACAGGCTGAGCACTCCCAGCGAAAAAGCGATATCCGTAGCCATCGGTATGGCCAGGCCACTTTGGGCCGGAGTTCCCGCCGTCATGAAATAATAGATCAGCACCGGAACCAGCATACCGCCGCACGCCGCCACGATGGGCAAAAGCGCCTGCCGGAAACTGGACAATTCGCCCACCAGTATCTCACGCTTTATCTCCAGTCCCACACTGAAGAAAAAGACAGCCATCAAAGCATCGTTGATAAAAGTCATCAAGGTCATGTGATGCCCGTTATGACTAAAGAAATTAAATTCTCCTATCTGAAGATGCACTTCGTAATTCCAAAAGGAGGCATAAATATCCCCCCACGGAGAATTGGCCAGGAACATAGCCAGCAAGACTACCCCCATCAGCAACATCCCTCCATTAATATGATAGTGCGCCGCTCGCTGGAAGGAAAAGTTCAAGTTCAGAATTTTCAGTTTTTCCATATCAATTGAATTTAAGAGTTTGTGATAAATTGCCATCAAAACACAAGCCCTTTCTGTTATTGACTTTTTAATTTCAACTAACAGAAAGAGCCCGCTTATTGTTTGCTCCTCAGAGCTTGTTTTATTCTTGAATTAATCCAGCTTCAGAACGGCCAGGAACGCCTTTTGCGGTACTTCCACATTACCGATCTGTTTCATTCGTTTCTTACCTCTTTTTTGTTTTTCCAACAATTTACGCTTACGGCTCACGTCACCGCCATAACACTTCGCGGTCACATCCTTGCGCACCGCCTTGATAGTTTCCCTTGAGATAATCTTGGCCCCGATAGCTGCCTGGATAGCAATATCAAACTGCTGGCGCGGAATCAGCTCTTTCAGTTTCTCGCACATACGCTTGCCCAGGTTATAGGCATTGTCCACATGGGTCAGGGTAGAAAGCGCATCCACCGGCTCACCGTTCAACAAGATATCCAGCTTCACCAGTTTGGAAGGGCGGAAACCCGACTGATGGTAGTCAAAGGAAGCATATCCTTTCGAAATACTCTTCAGCTTGTCATAAAAATCAATCACGATTTCACCCAGCGGCATCTTGTAGTGAATCTCCACCCGGTTGCCCGACACATAATTCTGCCGCACCAATTCGCCACGCTTGCCCAGACACAGCGTCATGATAGGGCCGATGTAATCGGTGGCGGTAATGATCGTGGCGTCAATGAAAGGTTCCTCGATGTGGTCAATCAGCGTCGGATCGGGCATACCGCCGGGATTATGTACCTCATTGGCATGTCCCTGCTTGTCATATACCATGTACGACACGTTGGGCACGGTCGTGATCACATTCATATCAAACTCGCGGTCCAGACGTTCCTGAACGATTTCCATGTGAAGTAATCCCAGGAAACCGCAACGGAATCCGAATCCCAGAGCCAGTGAGGACTCCGGCTGGAAAGTCAGCGAGGCGTCATTCAGCTGAAGTTTCTCCAGCGAGGCGCGGAGGTTCTCGTAATCTTCCGCCTCGATAGGATAGACCCCGGCAAACACCATCGGCTTCACTTCCTCGAATCCGGCAATCGCCTTGTCACACGGACGGGCAATGTGAGTGATGGTATCCCCCACCTTCACCTCGCGCGAAGTCTTGATGCCCGAAATGATATACCCTACGTCTCCTGTACGCAACTCCGTGCGGGGAATCATGTCCATTTTCAGCACACCGATTTCATCTGCATCATACTCCTTGCCGGTATTGAAAAATTTCACCTTGTCCCCTTTGCGGATCACGCCGTTCTCTATTTTAAAATAAGCGATGATTCCACGGAAAGAATTGAATACCGAGTCGAAAATCAAAGCCTGTAGCGGCGCCTCCTCGTCACCCGTCGGGTGCGGGATACGTTCCACCACCGCTTTCAATATCTCCTCCACACCCATTCCGGTTTTGCCGGAGGCACGGATAATATCCTCACGTTTGCAGCCCAGCAGGTCGATGATTTCATCTTCCACCTCATCGGGCATGGCACTCGCCATATCACATTTGTTCAGCACGGGAATGATTTCCAGGTCATGCTCCAACGCCATGTACAGATTCGAGATAGTCTGCGCCTGCACTCCCTGCGAAGCGTCCACAATGAGCAGCGCCCCTTCACAGGCGGCTATGGAACGGGATACCTCGTATGAAAAGTCCACGTGTCCCGGAGTGTCAATCAGATTCAGTACATACTTCTCTCCCCCATACTCGTATTCCATCTGGATGGCATGGCTTTTGATCGTAATACCTCTCTCCTTTTCCAGGTCCATATCGTCAAGCATCTGTCCTTCGGTTACCTGAATGGTTTTTGTGAACTCTAACAAACGGTCGGCCAAGGTGGACTTCCCGTGGTCTATATGTGCTATAATGCAAAAATTACGGATATTCTTCATCTTTAACAGCTATCTATTTAAAAAACAAGTTTCTTGCTTTCCGGGCGCAAAGATACGTAAAAAGAACAAGATTTTAAAGACTATAATAAATTTATAGCAGACAATTCCCTACTCAAAGACTGTATGCCTTTCTGGATCTTTTCCAACTGCTGCCTGCGAGGTTTATGCACTCCGGCTGCATAATGCCACAACTGACGTTCATTGATTCCGGTAATCCGGCTCAAAGCAGCCTTGGTGAAGATGCTGCTATAATAGTTGATAAAAGTAGCGGCATCTATCTTAAATTTCAATTCAAACTCTCCCGACAAGACTTCACAAGGATTCGGATTATCTTCCAGATACAACTCAATTGCCTCCTTCATGTTATCCTCAATCTCCTTTATGTCATTGCCTACAGTAATAACGGGAGCACCTTCGATATAAGCACTCAAGTTCTTTCCTGCGTGTTCTACAATCACTTCCACTGTTTTCATAATACAAAACCGTTTTCCAGCAACATCGTTACAACGTCTTTCACTGATTTGTAACTCATAACGTTTTGGACTTAATTACCCTGCAAATATAGTAATAATACGAATACTATTCAAAGAAATGATTCATCATTTTACTATAATATACAAAAAAATGCGTTGACAACATACAAAACGATGTGCCAACGCATTTTTTTATGAGTTTAAAATCTTCTTCTTACACTAATTTTACAAAGATCTCGCCTTCCACTTCAGAAGTAACGACCTTATCTTCTCTCAGTAACCAGCCCAGCCCCAGGAAGAAATCCTTGTCAGCTTTCAGTTTGGCTGCTTTCTTGATTTGTTTTTGTGTCAAACCTTCAGTTCCATTCAATGCTTCCCAGATCTGTCCGGCCAAAGCACCTGCTTTTTCTTTCAACATTTTCAATTTGCTTTTAGTTAAACGTTAACCGCACCCACACATTCCTATGTGAATGTTTGTGTTTCTTATCGCTTGCAAAGATACACAAAATTATGTTATTCAACACTTTTGCATCAAAAAAGTTTGTATTTCTATAAGAAAAAGCGATTTTTCAACCTATTTTTTTTGTTTTTCGAGGTGTTCGCTCCAAATCCTGGCCGCTTCCTCTACCATTCTTGCACAAGGACGCTTGGCATAATACTGTTCCGTCCTTGCTTCCGGCGTGGATACTACCGGCTCTTTTCTGGACAATCCCAGCAAATCGGCACACCGCAGGGCGCCGTTCCGCTTCTTGAATTCTTCGGCCAGTTCCTGCACCAGAGCGTAATTCGCCGCCTTGCTCTCACGGTCTTTCCCCTCGACGGCGCACTTCTCCAGCCCGGCCAGCAGGAACATGCCGCAAGCAGCACCGCAGGTCTCACGCATCCGCCCTATACCGCCGCCGAAAGAGGCGGACATGTGCAGGGCCTGTTCACGGGTGAAACCATACAGATCGGCAAAAGCCGTCACTACGGACTGGGAGCAGTTATATCCTTCCCTGAACAAAGCTACAGCCTTTGCCACTCTATCTTCTTCCCTAACTTCCGGATGCAAACCCAACGTATTCTTGTCTTCCTCCATTCTTCTCACCTCCTTCTTTTCTTCCCGTCTTTTTCCTTTGTTCTCATTCCGCCACATTATTTACAATCTCACCCTTGATAAATCCTTTCAAGTTCCCCACCGCAATCTGCATCAGCCGGACACGGGCTTCTTTCGTGGCCCAGGCGATATGCGGCGTAATGAAGCAGTTCTTCGCCGTCAGCAAGGGGTTGGTATATTGGGGAGGCTCGGAAGAAAGCACGTCCAGTCCGGCAGCCGCTATCACGCCCTTGTTCAGTGCGTCGGCCAGGTCTTTCTCGTTTACCAAGGGACCGCGGCCGGTATTTATCAGAATAGCTGTCGGTTTCATAAGGGCCAGGCGGGTGGCATTGACCAGTTCTTTGGTATCGGGGGTAAGGGGGCAGTGCAGGCTCACCACGTCACATTCGCAGAAAAGCTCATCCAGCTCCATTTTCCGGATTCCTCCGGGAAGTTGTGACTGCGGCTTGGAAGTATAGGCGCATACCTGCATTCCGAAAGCGGCAGCAATGCGCGCCGTCGCCTGTCCGGTGTTTCCCAAGCCGATGATTCCCAGCTTCTTCCCGTCCAGTTCCACCAGGTCGGTATCCCAATAGCAGAAGTCGGGATTATTTGCCCAACGCCCGTGACGGTTGGCATAGGCATAATGGCCTACACGCTGGGTGATGTTCAGTATATGCGCAAAGACCATCTGGGCAACGGAAGCGGTGCTGTAGGCAGGTATGTTGGTGACAATGATGCCCCGCGCTTTCGCAGCCTGGATGTCCACAATATTATATCCTGTAGCCAGCACGCCGATGTATTTCAAGGCGGGCAGAGCGGCCATATCCTCCGCCGTAATCACCGTTTTATTTGTAATCAGCACTTCCGCTCCGGCAGAACGCTCCAATAACTCGGCAGGGGCCGTGCGGTCATATACCGTCAGCTCGCCCAACGCCTGCATCTCCTCCCATGACAAATCACCGGGATTCAATCCGTAACCGTCTAAAACTACTATTTTCATATTTTCAAAAATTAAATTTCATATTTTGTTCATTTATTCGGTTAGATTGGAACGCGAATGACGCAAATTAACAGCTGCACAGCATGGATATAAACCGGCCGGAAGGTTGGATTTATGTCATTTGCGTTCCAATTTTTAATTTTATAGCACAGGATCAATGCTATTCATTTTCATTCCTTGAACCGTTCCCCCCAGAGGCTCTGCATCCGTTCCTTTATCTTCGCTTCCTGCGCATTGTTCTGCGGATGCCAGATGCGGCTGCCCTTCACCTCGTCCGGCAGGAACTGCTGCTGCACGAAATTGCCCTGATAGGCATGTGCATACTTATAATCCTTGCCATAGCCCAACTGTTTCATCAGCTTGGTGGGTGCGTTGCGCAGATGCAAGGGAACAGGCAGGTTGCCCGTCTGCCGCACCAGTTCCAGGGCGCTGTTGATCCCCTCGTATGCCGAGTTGCTCTTAGGGCTGGTGGCCAGATACACCGTAGCTTCCGCCAGCGGGATACGCCCCTCAGGCCATCCTATCTTCATCACGGCATCAAAAGCAGCGTTCGCCAGGAGCAATGCGTTGGGATTGGCCAGACCGATATCCTCGGCTGCCGAAATGACTAGCCTGCGGGCTATGAAAGCCGGGTCCTCTCCGGCCTCCACCATACGCGCCAGCCAGTAGAGCGCCCCGTCCGGATCACTTCCGCGGATGGACTTGATAAAGGCGGAAATGATATCATAATGCATCTCTCCATCCTTGTCATACGCCAACGGATTCTGCTGCAGACGCTCGGTCACCTTCTCATCCGTAATCACAATGGTTCCGGCATCCGCATCCGCTTCCACCACCAATTCCAGTATGTTCAGCAACTTGCGGGCATCGCCTCCCGAAAAGCGGAGCATGGCATCCGTCTCCTTCAGCTCTATCTTCTTTTCTTTCAGTATCACATCCTTTGCGATGGCATTATGCAGCAGTTCCAGCAAATCTTCCTTCTCCAATGATTTCAACACATACAACTGACAACGGGAGAGCAAGGGCCGGATCACCTCGAACGAGGGATTCTCGGTGGTGGCGCCTATCAGGGTCACCACTCCCGTCTCCACCGCCCCCAACAAGGAATCCTGCTGGGACTTGCTGAACCGGTGGATTTCATCAATGAACAGGATGGGACTGGCCTGCGAGAAAAAACGGTTGCTTCTCGCCTTCTCTATCACATCGCGCACATCCTTCACACCGGAAGTGACCGCGCTCAGTGTATAAAAAGGAGTTTCCAGCTTGTTGGCTATGATCTGCGCCAGCGTAGTCTTTCCCACCCCCGGAGGCCCCCAAAGGATAAAGGAGGAGATGCGTCCCGCATCAATCATCTTGCGCAAGACAGCCCCCGGCCCCACCAGGTGTTTCTGACCTATATAATCGTCCAATGTCTTCGGACGCAAACGTTCTGCTAAAGGTTGTGCCATATCTTCATCTTTATTTCGGATAACAAAAATACAGCATATTTTCCGATGAACAAAGCCCAGGGCAACAATATAGGATTTATTTTTTTAAGGCAGAAAAACAAAAGAACATAAAAAACAGGGGCTCATATAAAATGCAATACGGGTTCTTTGTTCATCTGATCTAAAACAATTATTTTTGCAACCCTTTTTCAAAAGAGTGATTATTTCAAATTTAAATGTAATTCTAATAAAGACAGACGATGAAAAAACTTTTTTCCACCAGCCTGTTGATTTTAGCAGGTATGCTTTTACTGCTGGGCGGCTGCAAAGAGGACGAACTTCCGGTTTCCGGAGAAGGAAACGTGGCAAACAATGAATTGCCCGTCCGGCTGGCCGAAACGGATTATAACCCGGACAACACGTATTACCTGCTGAATGACAATGAATCCCAGGATGTTTATTTCGACTCCAGCCAGCGCAGCTTCTACGTCAGCCAGCCTCTTCAGTTCGGAATGGACGACGAGCACTGTTTCCAACTCCGTTTCTATAGTCCCAGAGCCTTGAAAAACGTGACTTTCTGGGCCAGGATAGACGGTTACGAGGAAGAATTCAAGTTCATGTCGCTGGAAAAGATCATGCCTTTCCAGCAACTCCGGGTACACATACCGTTCGCCACCAAGGACCTGACCGCCTATACCCGCAGCGGAAAGAAAATACGGATCATGGCAAACCCCTACCTCACGGAAGAAAACCTGACCTTCACCGTAGAGTGTGACGACCCGTACTGGGCAAGGCTGCAATCCATCCGTTGCAAATGGTACATCGCCTTCGGCAGATACAGTGACACCCAGGACAGCTGGAAGTACAAGATGAAGGCTTCGCACACGCGTGAGGCGGTGGCCATCGCGCTGAACATGGGATATATGTTCTCGTCGGAACGGTTCAAGACCGCCCTGTACGAGTTCGGCCCGCTGCACAGCAACAATGACAAGGCGGAAATAGACAAGACCGCCCTGCTGGCCAACGTGCTCAACCACCGCGGACTGACCTTCGGCTATACCACCGGCGTGATGGGACTGGGCGGAGGAACCACCTTCGGCATGCATGAAGTGTGTTATCTGGAACACTATGCCGATGACAAAAGCATCACCGAAACCATATTCCACGAGTTTGCCCACTGTGTGGGCTACGGCCATGCGGGAAACATGACCTACGAACAGACGGGACCGGGGTGGATCACCCTGTGCAACAACGTATATGTGGCGCTGTCGCTGGACAAGGAGCTGCCCGTCTATTCCCGCCGCTTCCTGCACACCCGCTGGAGCAGAAACCGTTATTTTGATGATATATACGTGGCTTCGAAACACATTATCGAAGATCCGGAACTCGATGCGCTGGACGGTGGCCTGTCTCCCCTGCGCGGAGAAACCGACCGGGGAGGAAACGACGGGGAGCCGGTGGCGTTCAAGCTGGATTATACCGACTTGCCCGGCGCTACGGGAACCACCTTCCGCCCCAAGGATGTATATGTGTACGGAGATACCCTGTATGCCGTGAACGATGCGGACAACCATTACAGCGTAGAGGTGTTCGGCCTTGCCGGCAGCGGCAAGAAGCACTTGGGAAGCATCAAGGAATGGAAGCACGGAGAAGTTACCGGGAAATTCGGCGGCCGCCCGAACGGTGTCACCCGTGCCCACGACAAGATTTATGTCACCCACGAAGGAAGCCGTACCGAGATTTTTGATGCGAAGAGCCATCAGTTCCTTACCTGCATAGGCAATGGAAGCTGGGGAACAGGGCCCACGCAGACCGTACATGCCTTCGATGTGCTGCTCTACAAAGGGCTGGTCATGATACACGACAAACGCTACGTCAACTTTGTAGAAGAGCAGGCTATACAGTCCGGAGTGACTCCGCGGATTTATGTACGTTCCGAACATCTGGGCGAGACAAACGGCACTTACGGCATGGCAGTGGACGAACAGACCGGCCTGCTCTACTCCACCCATCCCGCCAAACGCATAGACCTGTTCGCCCCCGACGGGATACGGGAAGGAGTTTCCCCCAAACGTACCGGGCAACTGGCTTATAAAAATGTACCCTACGACTTGGATTTCTACGAAGGAAGGCTGTTTGTAAGTTCCAACGGCACAGAAAAGTTCTGTGAGGTCAATCCCCGGACAGGAGAGATCGTAAAGGACCATACCACCATCGGCGGCATCACCCTGCAAGCACCCGAGAAGTTCTGTATCCGCCGCCACACGCTGTTCATCACCGACCGCGTGAAAAACGGGACATGCGTTTACGCCATCCCCATGAGTGAGCTGAAATAAATATATACCTATATAATATAGTAAGAACAACATGAAAATATACGCTTATATCCTGATTGTGCTGTCCGGAGTCCTGACGGCACAATGCAGCAAAGTCACCCTGGATGAAATCTGCGGCTACCCCTCCGCTCCCGGCGGAGGAAACGGGGAAGGAGAAGGAAACGGTGATTATAACAGTTACTGGTATTACTCGTATGAGGCGGCGCAACTGATTGATGCGGAAACCCTGGGCATGGAAACGGCCGAGGATTTCACCCCTTATACCGTCGCCCATCTGGGGGATACCCTTTTCATCGCAAACATCGGAAAGGCAGGCAGCAGCCTGTTGCTGTTCAGTATAAAGAAAGGTGAACGGCTGGGAACCTTGCAGAGCTGGCAGCACGACGGCGGGGAGAAGAGTTTCGGAAGTCAGATAGAGGCCATCGTCCCGTCGGGCAACCGGCTGTATGTGGCCGAACGCCAGTCGCGCATCCATGTATTCCGGTTGCCGGAACTGTCCTACCTCACCTGCATAGGCAACGGGCAATGGAGCGGCCCCGTATTCCAGGCACAGGCCATGACGGTAAAGGACGGGCTGATTTTCGCACGCGACAAGAACGGAATGGTCAGCATTTACAAAGAGGAGGATGCCACCCCGGAAAATTACCAGAAGGTGAACCGCTACCGCCGGGCATCCGGCAACGGCAGTCCGGGCAACAACGGCTTTGCCAGCCATTCCATGCAGCCCGATGCGGAAGGGCATCTGCTGCTCACGGATTATGAAGGAAAGAAAATACGGGTGCTCGATCCGGCACTGGTCAACGATGATATGGCAAACGACGCTTCCATCGATCTGGACGATCTTTCCCTGTCGCCCGGCTTCAAGCCCAAGACACTGGCGTTGTGCGGCGACCGCTGGTATGCTACCGGCGATAATGACGCCATCAACATATATGAACGCCAGTCCAACGAATGGAGCAAGAAAATAAAAACTGTAAAAGGATATGCTTTTTCCCAGCCTGCCCGCATCTATGCGCAAAACGACTCTGTGCTATGGGTTTCGGACACGCACAATTCCAAACGGACACTGGTGAAAATGCTGGTGCATAAGGGGGAAATACGGGAATAGAGGTTCTATTCCGTTCTTTATTCAGAATGAAAATGACACGAATGGCGCAAATTGGGTTTATATCTCTGATTGGCGTCATTCGTGTCATTTTCATTCACATATATCAACATTGCCAATCTTTCAATGCAACTGTCAACACGAACCGGTCGTTCACTTGCAATATCGATTACGTAATTGGGGAAGCTATTCTTTTTATTTGGCTGCACACCCATCACAATCCCCTTTCACGGCTCCCCTATCGCCCCCACAATCAGCTGTACCTGAGCCGGCATATAGGTACGGCAGCTCAAACCACTGCCCATCTTCTCCAGCTCCTCCCTGAGGTGAGGATAATAGTCAATCCAATACTGCAACTTACGGTAAGCCACCTGCGGATTCAAATCCGGGAAATAACACAGGGCCAGTTCGGTGCGGCCGTACGTGCGTATCTCAAAATTCTCCATACATTCCATACTTTTTATTTACTTCCATAAAAGTACGAAAAACGGACGAGAAGAAAGAATGTTTTTCCAACAATAATCAACTAGAATCAACTGTTATCAACCACAATCCACCGGAATCAACTTTCCGGAATCCGCACATCGTATCTTTGTAATGTCGGGACGATGAAGGCGAAAGATCTATAATCTTACAGCTGTAAGATATAGGATCTTACACGTGAAAGATAGGGTTCTTTCAGCAGTCGGCAACCAGTGGCAGACGGTTAATGGACAGTGACTGACGGCTGACTTACTTCATTCCCCGGCAACAGTGTTTCTTAATTCTCAATTATCAACTTTTAATTTTAACAGACTATGGTAAATTACAGTATCGTTATGCGTAGCAATCCGATGGACGTGGACGCCGCCAAGAAGGCCTACGCCAGTGCACAGTATTCGGAAGTGATGGACATCAACCGCTTTGCCGAGCACATTGCCAGCCACGGCTGTGTGTACAAGCGTGCGGACATCGTGGCTATCCTCACCATGGCAGTGGACTGCATGAGGGAACAGCTTCTGGGAGGACAGAAGATACAGCTGGGCGACTTGGGGGATTTCTCCATCAGCATCAACAGTATAGGAGCGGAAAGCGCTGCCGACTACAATCCTGCCATCCATGTCAGAAAGCTGAATGTGAACTGGAGTGCCGGAACACGTTTCCAGAACTTGCAGGAGGAAGCTATGTTCAATCTGGTGGCTACGCGCAAGGCGGCCCGACTGGTGGTGAAGGCGCTGAAAGCCGGAAAGACCAGTGTGGATCTTACCGGAGAGGCGAAGGAGCCGGAAAACGGAGGACAGGCCTGACGGAACCCCAGTACGACGGAGGCAAGACACGACGCTAAAGGGCTGAATGTGCCCCAATGAAAAACGGCTTGTCATAGGGGCACATTCAGCCCTTGGCTTCCATTACAATTCACTTATTATCAACCTCTAAAACAAAATTCCAATGAGTTCAAGAACAATGAAAAACACCTGGACACTGATTCTGAAAGTAATCATCACCGTAGCCACCGCCGTTGCCGGCGCACTCGGCCTGAACGCCTGCATCTGATGAACAGGAGAACCATCACCCTGATTATTATCCACTGCTCCGCCACCCCTGAGGGGCGGAGGCTGGATTTTGAGACTTGCCGCCGGGACCACATCCGCCACCGGGGCTTCACGGACATAGGATACCATTTCTATATCACCCGCGACGGAGAGATTCACCGCGGACGACCTCTGGAAAAGGTGGGAGCGCATTGCAAGAACCACAACCGGCATTCTATCGGCATCTGCTATGAGGGCGGACTCTCGGCGGACTGCACACCTGCCGATACGCGTACTCTGATGCAGAAGGGAAGTATGCTGGCACTGCTGCGCGAGCTGCGCCTCCTGTTCCCCAAAGCGTTGATAGTGGGGCATCATGACTTGAATCCCGTGAAGCCGTGTCCTTGTTTTGATGCTGTGAAGGAATACCGCTTTTAAGGGAAGCTTTCTCCAAAGATAGGGTTTCCAATGAGAACTGTTTGTTTTCAAAGAGGCTTCTTCAAAGATACTGTATCCAAGGATGATTTCTCCAAAGATAGCATTCCTTTCCTCCGCTTTGATTTCCTGACTATCCATTCAACTAATCTTTTCATTTAACAATAATAAAAATGAACTATCTGATAAACCAACTCATGACCGTGGACAAAGCCTTCTACCGTCATTATCTGGAAATGCTGCTCACCCTGAACCGCATCCATGCCCTCACCCCCTGGCAGATGTCCATGCTGCTGTGGAGAGCCAAGATTTTCCATATACAGGTGCTCTATCCCGAACTGCTGCGCATCAGCCTGTGCACGGAGCAGGAGAAAGACGAAATACGTTTTATGAAAGGATGGAAACTGAAAGAGCTGGAGAAAATAATGCCCGCATGGCAGCGACGGCAGTGCGAGGAGATAAAACGGGAACGGTGGAGAGGATTTTAGTGGCTAATGATTAATGAGGAATGATCAGTGATCACTGAGGAATGGTCAGTAATCAGTAAAACCTGCCGGCAACATGATCTACTTGTAAACAACTTTTAAAGGGGTATGTCAAAATCAAATGACTACTCCGAAAAGTTACAGATTGTAACTACAAGACCTAAAAAGCGGGTGTCAAAACTCAGTTTTTGAAAACATGAACTTATAATCTGAAATTTGAGCATCCTAAAAGACTAAAGAAAGGGTCGTATCATTACTCCATACAGAGCTTGATACGATCCTTTTACATGTTATAATTACTATCTGTAACTTTTCGGGGCTGTCCTTTTTGTTTTGACATCTCCCTTCTCCTATCCCCAAGTTATTCAGGAACAGCAACATTCAACTTCTTCATTCCCCCTCATTAAACCCCAGGCCCTGCTGTTCGGGCTTCAGCTTCTCTGTCAGGAAATTGGTATGCTCCCACTTCGGTTCGGGCGGATTATGATCCAAGGTCCTCTCCTCGGTAGGGGTGTAGCGTCCGTTGTAAGTGCTGAAGGCGAAAAAAGCATCTCCCGGTCCGCCCAGATGGTCGAAACGTACCTTGGCCACACGCACCAGCACCTGCCCCAGCTCATCGTTACGGTCTATCACCATTCCATAATCCGTCTTGTTGAAAAAAGCCGCCGAGCCGTTGATATCATACAGCGTGGGCACAGGCCAGCGTTTGCTTCCCGGTTCGCGGCGCAACTTGGTGGGATGCGCCACCAGAATGAGCAACACCTTGTGCTTCACGGCAAAATTGGAGAACTCGTCGAAGATGCGGCTGATGTACTGCGTTTCCGTCTCCCAGTCGGGAATCTGATGCTCGAAGCGGTTGAAGGGGTCCACTACCAGCACCTTCACTCCTTTCCGGCTTACCAGTTGGGCGGCAATGCGGAGCACGCTCTCTACCGAGAAGTCCTCTTTCGGCATAATGGAGAAGACACTCTGTGCCAGGTAACGGATGGCCTGTCCAGCTTCCGGCAACGGCATCCCTTTGTGTTCGAAACGCTTGCCCACCACGCGGCGTATCAGCTTGCGGTAGTGATAGGCCAGCGGGGTATTCTCCGGGCTGAAATAGCCCACCTTCCAATCGTGGCGCAGGAGCAGGCGCATGGCAATTTCGTCCACAAACTCGCTTTTTCCGCTACCGGGAACGCCTGTGACCGTGAGCACAAAACCACGCTCGAACTTGATCAGCCGGTCCAGATTCTCCAGTCCCGTATCGGCTCCTTCCGGCATTCCGTTGTAATAAATATCCATCAGCGTATCCCATTCGTCCATGGGGCAGAAGACTCCTTCCAACGGGATTTCCGCCGCCTGCTCCACCTGTTGGCGGAGCCTCGGAAGATCGTACTTCAACAGATACTCGTTGGCATCCTTGCAGCCTTCTCCCCAGGCCACCACCTTGCAGCGGTCCATGCCCAGGCGGCGCACCAGTTCGTCGCGCAACTCCACTCCGCGCTTGTCGGTATCCATGGCCAGGATAATTTCCGTCTTGTCATCGAAGTGCGACTCCACGAAGCGGTCCAGCCACTGAAGGTTCGCGCCTCCGGCTCCGTTGGGTACGGACACCACTTCTTCCAGTCCTGCGGCTATCAGGCTGAGGGCATCTATCTCGCCTTCGGTGATGTAGCACTTTTCCTTTCCTTTTATGGCGTCTATGTTCCAAGGAATCAGCTCGGCTCCTTTCACCATCTTGAAATGCTTTGCGGCATCCCGGAATTTCATGTTTTTCATTACTCCGTCCTCCAGGTAAGGGAAGCAGATGCAGGCTTCTTCCTTGCCGGTCTGCGGCAGGAATTCCAAGCGTTCCTCTATCTTCATCCTTGTCAGGACGTCCATCGGAATACCTCGTCTGCCGACCATGTATTCCATCATTTCTCCATTCATAATTTGTTTGTTTTTATTAATTACCGGGCATACGTAATGTACAGGCGGTTGCAGGGGGATGTGCGGTTTGCGTTGCGCCGTGTTACGTTGCTGCGATGCTGCATCGTGGTGCTGCGACGTGTTATGGTGCTGCGATGCATCCTTCTGCTGTTTCTGCCGTTCCCGGTCTTGTTGTTTCTGTTCTCTTTTCCACATCTCGTCTTCGTTCCACGCTATGGCGAAATCACAATGAAAGCATTTCGCCCATCCCCCTTCACGGGTGATATGCACACTGAACGAAGGATCTTTGGGATTGCTTCGCGTTGCGGAACATTCGGGACAAGGCATACGGAAATGGTCCTTTCTGCGCGGCAGGCTTTTCAGCCACCGCACATAGTCTGCATGTTCTTCGCGCGTCATATCCAGCTCTGTTTCAGGTTATCCCAGGTGGCACGTCCGTTGGGGCGCGGTGGTGCATTGCCGGGAAGAAGAACTCCGCAGTACGAACGTTCGCCGGTCAGCGGATTGTACGTTTCGTAGGGCGAGAGTGATGTCGATTCATTTTGCATCCTGCTCCTTTCTTTCAGCTTTTCTTCCAGAAAAAGACGGGTGGGCCTTTCTCGGCGGATGTAGTTGGCGAAATAAGCTTCGGCTTCGGACACGGAAGTGATTCCTCCTGTGTTTCCTTGTGCCACGACATGTTTCTTGAACAGATCACGAATAAAAGAAAGATTGTTCAAAAAGAGTTCCTTCAAACCTGACATCATCCCCACAGCCTCCAGCCAACTCTGGGTAATGAAAGCTTCATTGATGCATTGTTCCCATCGGGGTATCGTTTCGGACAATTCGGAAAATCGGGGAAGTTTATCAACAGCAGCAACAGCAATTATTTCTTTTTCTTTGTTATTGTTGTTTTTCTTCTCTCCTCTATTCTTTTCTTCTCTTATAAAGTTTTGCTTAAAGCTTGCTTGCAATCCCTTTCCATATCGCTCATTATCAACACTTTGAATCACATTTTTGACTGAATTTCCATTTGTATTTTTTGCAGTCGTATTTTTCATACTTTCCGCACTACTTTTCACGTTGCTCTCCGTGCTGTTTTCCTTGTAGATTTCCTTATTATAATCCGAATGGATTGGCTTGCTGTTCTCCATGCAGACAGTCTTGTTACTATCTACATTGCTGCTTTCCATATAAATTCTCTCCTTGCTATCCATGCAAGGTGTATCATTGCTTTTCATGTAGACTTCCCCGTTATTATCCACGCAGGACGCATCACCGTTTTTCCCCTCGTTGATTCTGCCCCTCCCTATTGCAGACGCTGTAGACGCAGTTGCTTTTGCAGATGCTTTCACCGTACTTTTCTTACTGCTTCTCCCTCCCTTACTACCGGCAGCAGCACGTTGCTCGGAAAGTTTGCTCTGATATCCCATCACCTCATCCAGATACAGACATCGGAAATACCCGTCCTCTGTAATGAGAAACAAATCGAAGTCCTTAATAAGATGTTGCAGATTTTCCACGGTAGCTCCCCACTGATCGGCCAGCAAATCCAGTTCGTTAAAATCATGTTTGTATTCCTGCTGTTTTCGCAGAAACAATATCGTTTCAAGATACAACCCCAGCCCCATGCATTTCATGTCCGCATTCAGCTTCATCATTTTGTAATCCGACATCAAACTGCAATTCAGCCGGATAAACTGCTCTGTATAATCCATTTCTTTTGTGTGTTAGTATAAATATAACGCAAAGGAACGCAAAATATAAATAGGGCGTTGCTCACAAAAACAAGCAATTGTTAATAAACATTTCCTATCTTTGTCGAGACATTTTGTAAGTAGCTATGTTTATGCTGTTTACAAATCATTATTTAATAATTTAATTTTTAGTAACATGAAAAAAATTTGAGATCATCAGCACCTGCATCGGTAATGCCGTGCGAAGAAACGATTTAAACCCCAACAACTTGGGCGACAAAGGTGCGATAGGCCGGTCCACCGCCACCAAAATTCGAGACGGAAAGATTGTGACTCCAAATTCTTACTTCAAACTGATGAAATGGCTGGAAAAGGAGAAACCGGAGGTTTACAAAGAAGCCATGGAGCACATCCTGAAAGAACTGGGCAAGCTCAAGATGGAAGAGTAACCTCCCGGCTTCCCGGAAACGGAAATTTTCCCCGGTAAACGTGGAGAAACGAGAAACCGCCATAGAGCGCCTCTGCATGGAGACTGCCTCTATGGCGGTTTTTGCACCCGGAATAGCTGTTTTATTATCTTTGCAACAGTTGGATATAAGAAAGGTAAACCCTCAAATTAGGGCTTACGTAAATCATCTGCATATTCCTCAACCGACATATTTCCGCCCCAATCGCCTTCGTAACAAGCAAAAGGATCTTCTGTTTCAATATTCTGTTCCTTTGTATACGTATTTCTGATGGAATTTGTCAGTTTTGCAATCAAATCCGGTTTTTCATCTACACTCAGTGAAGACAATACACTCATATACACATCTGTTATACTTATATTTCCGACCATAAATCCTCCTTTTTTACAAAAGAACAGAATCTATTCCGAAGATCCTAATCGGATAGTCTTTTTTATCATTTCAGATGGATTTTAAAGTAAATACCACCGGAGAAATATTTCCCGTTGTTCAGTTCGGCAATCAGGTTGATGTGGTCTTTCCAAAGCTGGTAGTGTGCCCCGATGTTTACTGTGCGAGCGTCATATTCGGCCATCAGATCCAGTCCGTTCAAAGCTTTCACCGCCAGGTTGTCTTCCGGCAATAGGTTGAATTTGAAATTCACCCCCGCGGCAGGCCTTCTGTAATGAGGGAACCAGCAGGCACGGTAATCCACGTATGCGGCGTGAACACCCAGCGTCCCTACCCCGGTGAAACTGAAATGTTTGGTTGCCGCCAGATAATATCGTGTAAAATGATTGTTCTGCATACCGTCCTCATCGAACTTGATAGCCCCACCGCCGTATGCTTCATGCGAGGTGGGATCGTCCAGACCAAGGACTATCTGCGGAGTCCAAGACTTCCACCAGCCTTCTTTCCACAACCGCAGGCGAGCATTGAAGGCACGGTCCTGATTAGTGTACTTTCCCCAAGACTGCTCCGGAAAATAAGTGGAGCCATGATTTGCATAATTGATGGTGCAGGTGTATCCCACTTCAAGCCAAGGGAAGATGGTTATGTTCAGATAATAATTGAATGTGTATTTTATCTCATTGGTGGTAAGATACTGCAACGGAACAAGATGCAACACATTCCCTCCCACCATAAATGTCTTGTCTTTTTGCATCTCGGCAGTGGGGGCATGAAGAAGTCCTGTTGTGCCGTATAGTGCCTGTGCCTGACTCTGTAACGAGCTAATCGTAATAAGGCATATTAAAATTAATCGTATTTTTCTACCCATTATTATGAGAATTCCATCTATCTTTGCTTCCATGAAACGTTTGCAAGCAATAGTGTTATTAGTATTGAATGGGATGGTCTGGCTGGTGTCTTTCATTCTGCTCCTACCCATTGTTTCCTTACATAGTTTATGGAAACTATGCAAAAGGATCTTTGTAAAGCCCCAATAATTGTTTTGCAAAATAATAAAAGAATTGAATATCATCTATAAAATAGCGTCTGAACAGTCGCTTGGGTTCTTTTAGGAAGCGATAGAACCATTCCATTGCCAAGATTTGGACTAGTTTGGGAGCACGCTTTATATTACCGGCTTCAAAGTCGATGGTAGCGCCAAGGGCCATAAATAATTTTACACCAGACATCCGACTACGATATTTTGCTATCCACTTTTCTTGCTTGGGTGCACCAGCTCCAACCAACAACACAGTAGCGCCACTTTCATTGACAATTCGTATCAGTTCTTCACACTCCTGTTCGTTCTTCTCGAAACCGTAAGAGGGTGAATGAGCGCCGACCACTATTTGCCTCCCTACTCTCTTGTTTATATTCTCCATCGCCTTTTTAGCAACTCCTTCGGCTGCTCCTAACAGAAAAATTTTACAATTAGGATTATTGGCATGATAATTATAGAATGCCGTAAAGAAACTGCTTCCCGGAATAGCCATCGGTAAGGATCGCTTTAATAGTTTTGATGCAAGATAAAGGATCTGGCTATCGCATACTATCCATTCCGCTTGCTGGTAGATGTCATAAAATTCTCTGTCGTACTGAAGCTTTATTAGGTGGTCGAGGTTGGGGGTGTAGAGTACACCTTCCTCTAGTTCACAAAGAAGCCTATTTTGAGTAACAGGCAGGATATTTACATTCAAAATCCGGATAAACTTCATTTTTCTTACTTTGTACATTTACAGTCAAGACTATTAACCGTGCTCCTATTGCAAAAGCTTCACATAAATTCCTTTCAATTGCTCTATGTTATAATTCAGTGAGAAATTTTCACTAATCAGCCTATACGATTTTTCACTGAACAATCTTCTCATCTCATCATTTTCCACTAATTGTTTTATATGCAGAGCAAGTAACTCCACATCGCCAGGAGTAATCAAGAAAGCATTCTCACCATCATGAAGTACTTCTGGTATAGAAGCAATATTCGTACTTATATTAGGAATACCATATGCCATAGTTTCTAGTATTGTCATAGGAAGTCCCTCATAATAAGAAGGTAATACATTTATTAAAGTGTTGGCAAGAATTTCTTTTTTCATTTCTCCATCTATCCAACCTATATAAGCAATACGATGAGCTATATGCAGTTCATCCACTCTTTTTTTTACCCCATTAATATCTCCATCCCCACATAGATAAAATTTATATTCCATATCAATTTGAGAATCCAAACGTTGAACAACATTCAACAAATCATAAACCCCCTTACGTTCACCTAAACGACCTAAAAAAAGTATATTTTTCGCTTGAATATTATAAGGATTTTTCAGATAAGTGTTTACTGCATTATAAAGTACTTCCACATTAGCTTTTGGAGCCTTTTCCTTAATCATAGGAATTAGACGTTTACTCAATACAATATTCATATCCACCAATTCTAGAATTGAATTCACATAACGTTTTTTATCTTCACTCAACGAAGCATAAAACAATTCAAATTCTGCAGCATGATGGTGCATTATAGTTTTTACTCTTAAATGATGAAGGATTTTTACCAAAAATGCTTTACGATAGAAACTACCACGCTCTGCTGTATGAAGATGAACTATCTGATATTTCCCTATCATAGCATTAAATACTATATATAAATATTTAAGCCCAAAATATAGAATCAACCAATATTTATTTTTTTCAATATGAGTAGGTATATAATCAACCTTAATATCACCCCAATTCTTATAATTTAGATAATTTTTCACAACAGAAACCATTCCTCCCTTTACACTAAGAGCGGAACCACACATTAGAACATTTATCATAGCTCAATTATATCCTTTGCTGTTTATCAAGACTATCACTAAAGAACTACAAACAAAAAAGTTAACAAAGATCTTTACTAGATAAAACAATCTTTACATAAATAAGATTTTATGGCTATATTATCTTAGAAAGCATTATTCAAATAAACTAAAACCATCTAAATCGATAAACCCAAGATAAAATTTTATAAACTAAAAAACCGACTTTATGCTTCATTTTCTCACTATAAAACCAATCCCGCCACAACGATTGATCAGCATATTGAGCCAGTACCTTTTCTGTTTCTTCATATATACTTTTAGACTTGTTCAATATAGCCTCTTTCATGACATTGCGTCTTAAATCAGATTTTGCTTTATATATAGACTTCGGATTGACAGTTATTTGTTGCTGTCTTGCATAGTCAAGAATTATATTAAACGCTATCAAAGCGTCAGCTCTGACACTACAGATTTTTCTGTTTCTAGTTACACTATTCTGATTCATTCGATATCCGTATAACTCGGCATTATAATAATAAAAGCTATTCGCATGACACAATAGTTTAAACAACACAATCCAATCTTCGCCAATACGAATACCAGGAGTAAAACGAATTTTATGTTCAAAGAAAAGAGAACGCTTATAAATTCCTCCACACACACCTAAGACAGCTTTCCGTTGTATCACCAAATCTATATATTCCTCTCTTTCACAACTAAAAGACGCTTCATATGGATGTATCTTTTTACTGTTTTTTTTAAAAAGATACATTCCAAAACGCATCAAATCATATTTATAAAATTGTATCTGATGATAAAGAATATTCAAAGCATTCTTTACCAACACATCATCTCCATCTACAAACATAATCCATTCACCTAACGACTGCTCCAAACCTAAATTCCGAGCGCAACTTACTCCCTGATTTACTGTATGTATAGTCCTTACACTCTTATATCGGGAAGCGTATTCATCACAGATTCTGCCTGAATTGTCGGTACTCCCGTCATCTACCAATATTATTTCCTGTTCGCACGGACTATCTTCACAAAGCAAACTATCTATGCACTGTCTCAGCCAATCTTCACAGTTGTAAACCGGCACTATTACTGATACTTTCATTGATAATAAATTTACATCAATTTAGACAGCCCACGTTCTACTCCCCGCTTCACGACATTCATCCGATGAACAGAATATGGAAGATGTAATATCAACCATATTATGATTTTTCCTGTAAATCCACAGTGTAAGTATAAAATTCGTAACTTATTGCGAAACATATCACGATAATGGTTATCTATTGAATTTACATAATTTGAATAAGCCAATCTGAAAATTAAATCACGTTGAGCACCGATACATACTTCATCCATATGCTCCATAAAATCATTGATAGCTATCAAGCATGATTCTATGTTTTTGTCATTGGGAAGTTGCGTAATACTCCCCTGACGAATGTTATAAACATAGGTATCCATTTTACAGATAGCATATGATTTTACATATTTAGTAGCAAAGAAATTCCAATAATCATCTTCATGCAAAAGTCCTTCCTTGAAAAACAAGTTGTACTGAACCAACCATTCGCGTTTTATCAATTTATTCCAAACAGTAGACGGATAAATCGAACGCAACATATATCTTTTTATAATCTTTTCATCATCAGTATACTCAGATACACGTTTATTATTCATCATACTGAGATACTCATATCCAGACTTTGTAACTACAGCACCAGCTTGTACAATTTCAGCTTGAGGATATCTATGAGCTACATCCATTAGCCATTCAATACATTCCGGCACCAGCCAGTCATCACTATCCAAGAAATATAAATAAAATCCATGAGCCATATGGATTCCTTCATTACGTGCCGCAGACAATCCGCCATTTTTCTGTCTGTGTTTTATCGTAAAACGAATAGGTCCATTATATCCATTCAGTATTCTTTCTACGATTTCCATACTGGCATCAGGAGAGCAGTCATCCACTATAATGCACTCTATCCCTCCACTGTATGTTTGATTAATAACAGATTGGATACATTTCTCAATATATTTTTCAACATTGTAGACAGGAATAATCATCGACAACTCTATTTTCATATCCACTTATTTAGGTTTAGTTTTTTTTACAAAATACAAAGGACGATAACAAGAATAACCATAAAGTTGCTTGTATTTAACGAACAATGCTATTACAATCATATAATAAGCAAATGAGCAATAAATATTAGTTAAAAAGACAGACAATATGTATCCCCCATGCAATGAATAATTATCAAGTTTATTCCGACACGCAAAATTGGTTTTCTTTATCAACAGAAAGAAAAAGAATATCCAAACCAAAAAACCAATATACCCTGAAGAGGAAATAGTGTCCAAATAAAGACTTTCAAAGTACAAAGCATCAGTAGCACCATGATACTTCATGTTATGTACTATCGGATAACCATACCCCAACCCTGCAAAAAAATGGTCAGAGATAAGATTATTAACATAAATAGCTTGACTCATACGCATACTTTTATTTGACCCTTTAAAGTCATGTTCAGCAGCCAAATCATCATCCCAGAAAAATAAAGCAGTTTCAATATTTGAATGATAAACATCGCGCACAACCGGAACATTAATATACAAAACAATTCCAATAATCACAAAACCTATGCCTCTTATCAGGTTCTTCCTTGTAAAAATTCCTTTATTTACAAACATATAACCAAGAAGTAATAACATCGGCACAATAACGGAACGCTTAGTAGAAAGGAAACAATTCAAAACTGCCAATATAATAAAACTATTTTTTAAAATCTTATTGTCTATTTTCTGATAAAACAATCCAAAAGTCAACATAACCAACGAAATTTGTCCCCAGGGTATAGCTCCTTCGGATTGATTTCCTGACGCACTTGAACTTAAAACCCCTCTCAACATTTCCTCACCATTCCCTACATACAACTCTCCAGAATAATCGAATGCATTAGCAAAGAGCAAGACGTACAAGTTTATATGGGTGATATAAGTGACAATTCCCCAAACTCCTATTATCAGATAAGAAATACTCAATGTTTTCACACACAAACGAAGTTCATCTTCATTCTTTATGGCAATCATTAACAAAAAAAAGGGTGAAACTTCCGTTAATGCAAACTGTATTAGACTTCGATATTGAAAACTATAATCGACTACACCAAAAAGTCCCAATATCGCAATTGGAAAAATGAGATAAACAAAAGGAAACGTAGCGGCTTTGGCATTCTTCTTATCTTTTCTCCATACCATATGCCTTACCATAGCAAAAAAAATAAGAATAACCAACATAAAAGTGTATAAACTTAATCCTGCAACCCGTGTCGGGGTAGGTATAATCATTTTTACTGCAATATAAAATGCACAACCATAAGCCAGAGACTTAAAGCATAGGCAAAAATGTATTAATATAATAAGTATTACCAATATATGCAACATACTCAAGAATTATTTTTATTCCAGATGTTTCATTCGTTTTGCCCTAACTGATTTATAACATTTTCAAATTCGTTCAGATACATATTTTTATCAAACAAACGCGAACGTTCAACACTCCTTTTACTCATAACAGAAAGCTTAGAAGGATTATTATACAACTCCATAATCGCTTTCCGGATACTATTTACAAGATCATGTTCTTTATCTATAAACAAAGTTGTTGCTGAGGTACCTTCTTCAACCAGCCCCCCCGAACGGGTTGCAATAGTAGGTATTCCCGAAGCCAAAAATTCTAATATTGCTATATTAAAAGCTTCTTCACAAATACTTGGCACAACTGCTATATCAGCCGATTTATGATAACGATACAGATTCATATTATCAATATAGCCGGTAAATACAACCCTATCTTTGTGCTGAACAGCCATATTACAAACAGAAGATTGATAATCTGTCATTTGAGCTCCTTTAAAATCGGACGATCCTACAATCATCACTTTTATTTTAGGATTATCTATAGAAAGTACAGCTTCTATCAGCTCTTTCACTCCTTTTACTTCAATAATTCTTCCACAGTAAATGATTACAAAATCATCCAATGAAAACCCTAAATTCCGACGTATTTCAGTTTTCTCCTTGAGGTGAATATTCTTAGCAAACTTAGACAAGTCTATCCTATTTTTTAAAACCGATATAGACATATCTTTTTTAGTCATAGATGACATGAACTGCTTTTTAATAAAATCACCTACTACAATAATATGACCAAATGTATTTTCCTGAAAAGGGGTAGAGAAAGTCTCACAATGTATATGATTGACAAATTTATCGGTTCCATACATTTTGGAGGGCTTAGAGAAGACACCTATTTCACAACCTTCACTAATTATATAATCAAAATCAGCTCCATTATTGCACAAAAAATTTCTCACTCTACGGTTAAAAGGAAGTATGATTGATATATCATTTCCTGTTAATTTTCTCACCCCTCCTCTTAATTTCCACCAAAGTTTATTCTCTCTAGATTTAGGATGTTTTAATTGTACAAAATGAGTATACTTGTATTTCTTAAATTCTTGTTCAACTTTTGAATCACAACACTCCACTACTGTAAACTCGAATTTAGGAGTTCTCTCATTTTCATTTATCAATAGTTCTATTAATTGTTCAATAGCTCCTCCTTTTATAGCCGGTACAGGTAAAGCACCACACGTAACAAAACAAATCTTTCTCATCTTTTCCGTCTTTTCGATATTTTATTTAAGACAAAAGCGCTCATATTCAACATATTCTGCTTATTTAAATATAAATAAAGTAATAAACATGCAGTATAAGCAAAGACTAGCCTCCAATCATTCAAAATCAAAATCACCACATATGCTAACATTAATATTAATAATTGTTTTACCATATACCAACTACTGGTGAACTTCACAAACTTGCGAGAATAATACACTCGAGAAAGAGCTGTCAACAGATGAGATAAACAAATAGCCACACAAGCTCCCCATAACCCACACTTAGGAATCAGTAAAAAATTAAATGCCACCGCTGCTACTCCACCTACAACTACTGAATAGAAAGTATATTTACTTTGCCGTACAGCTGAAAATATAGTGCCCAAAAAGGCACTAGCATTTGAAAATATTACTGAAATAGTCAACAGTGGAATATATACCCATGCCTCATGAAACTCTTTTGCTGTCATTAAATTGATAAAAAGTTTAGCAGAGATCAATATAATAAAATAGACCAACATTTGCACGAACATAATCATCTGAAACATCTTATTGTAATAGATAGCAAAATCAAGTTTCTTATATTCTTCAACAACAGTAACAATCCACGCTTGCTGAAAAAAATTAAAAACTAAATTCATAATTCCCGGTAATTTCCCCGCAACCGCCATCAACCCAAGAGCAAATAAACCCACATAATCTTCTAATAAAGGTCTGTTCAGCCCCGAAATTAGCCACCACAATATAGAAGTAGGTATCAATGGAATAGAAAAACGAAGCATTTCTGTCAAAGCTTCCTTATCCCAATCATTAACAGACAAATACTTATAGGAATTAGAATAAAAAAATGCAAATAATGCCGTAGCAATATTAGCTCCAATAGTTGCTAATACAAAGCCATATACTCCTTGGGTAGGTATCAAAAGAAAAGAAAGAAATGCTGTCGTTATCGTCTGTACAATACCTGTAAAACTGAACACAGACATTTGGTTGATACCTCGACAAAAGTCCTGTGTATATTTTTGAAAAATATTAGAAATAAGAATTCCATAGATAAACCATATATTATCTATGAAAACATTTTTCATAGGTAAATAAGAGATTCCCCAAAATACAAACATGCATATTATGGAACACAAAAACTGAAATATAAACCCAGTAGAATAGTAATTACATACTTTTTGCTTCGTGGCTCCTACCGGATATATGTATATAGCATCGCTCATATCACAGGCAACCACATTGAGTAACAAATTTGCATAAACAATCAAAAGATCAGTAGTTCCATAATCAGCGGGTGACAGCCAATTAGTATAAAACGGTAACATGAAGAACCCCATTAATTTAGATCCAATATTACCAATTACTATAAAAGAAATATTCTTTACTAGTTTATCACTACGCCCCATAGGTCGTCTTTTAATTCTACAACATAACTATTAATGGAATAAAACCTGTTTAGCTTCTTTCAGCGTCAAGAAGCCCTCATCACGAATAAGTTCCTCATCCATCTGTTCACCCCACCAATCTATATTGACATCTGCTCCAAAAGATAAAGCAGAGGAAGAATTAACTGTTGCTACACATTTAAACGAAACTCCCATGACAGCAAGCATTTGCATTGGTATATTCTTATTGAAATGCAACGCTTCTGGAAAATCTTTCTCATAATTCCTTCCATCACGCGGATGTTTCTTTATAATGATATTTTCTTCACCGTAGTGTTCGATTATTGTACGGTACATTTCAATCTGTTCTTTATCTGACATTTTCCCATCTTCAACAAAAGCTTGGGTAAGAAGTATCACTTTACGACTTGCTAATTCCTGTAAATCCTCTTTGCTTAAATCAAATATGCCAAGAAGATATTGTTTCTTTTCTTTAGAACTACTGTCCCATTCTTCAGATAATCTTTTTACTATATTTTTTTTATTTTCATGATAAGGCTTATTATAAGGGGAAGATGTATAAATAGTTGTAACCATACTGCTTGTTCCTACAGGATGTTGGTAATAATCCCCAAAAAGCAAACGTTTTAACCTTTTCTTCAAAGGAGAGTATGTTTCAAATTCTTTATATTCACGATAGAGATTTGAATTTTCCCAAATATCTAAAACATTAGGACAATCTTCAATATACTTCATTTTCAACCCTCTCAATAAATCCCAATAAAAATCTAACCCATAAATATCAGCATCAAAAAGAAAAGCCCAGTCCTTTCTCCTTTTTACAAGAGTATATAAAGCCAAAACATATTTATTCTTATGCCAAAAATCCTTTAAATCAATAAATGTAGAATTAGGGAATTTATTTCTGATATTTTCAGGTATTGTATGAGCAAAAAAGAAAAATGTATTATCAATCTCCTTTTGACTACTCATCAATAAATAGAAAGTAAGTACATATGTAGAGCAAGGTATACATACCCTTGACATTTTAGAGTTATTCATTTTACCAAATTCAACTTTCCGTTAATATAACTATAAACCTAATATTTCCCGACTTTAGATATTTGTTGTTACAACCTCCTTTATCAGATACTATCATGCATACTTTTATACATTATCTCAGCAATAATAAAATCTTCCTCCCAATCAATATCTTTTGAATGAAACTCATCCATAACATGGAGCAATGGCTTCTGCCCTATACGATTCTTTTGTTCAATATAAACTTCTCTTTTCGCAAGAAACATTGTATGATTTATCTCATACAACGGTTCCAAATCCTGTGTCCTAGGCCAAGGAATATTGGTCGTATTATTTATCAACTTACCTTCTTTATTTAATAAAAAATTTCTTAATTCAGTTACCCCCACAAGAGAATCATAACCTTCATGTATTTTAGATAAATATAATTCAATACCCTTGTCGTATTCAGCTGAACTTGCTAAAGGAGTTGTTACATGTCCCCACATAATATGATCTGCATCAGTTATAGTGGGCACATAACAAATTAAATCCTGAAGGTTAGTAGAGCCCAAACAGAGTTCCTCTGGACGAGGTATAATTCTCACACGTTTATCCTGTGAAAACTTTTTAGCAACCTTCATACAGGTCTCATCATTTGTCGAAAGTATTATTTCATCTATTTTTTCACAACAAAGTAACTGTCTTATTTTATTCTCAATAAGTCCGCCCTCAATACCTGCAAACGGACGGGTATTCTTATTTTTTACTCGTTCACTACCTTTACGAGTAGGTAAAAAAAATGCTATTTTATCCATATTTATAAATATTGATAGATAGAGATCACATCAAGGTTTTTATACAAAGATGGAGTCAATGAAATTATTTCATTGCAACCTTTATTTTTAAAATCGTCAAACAATATTTTATTCTCATTAGAAAGAGCCATCTCTTTTTCCGAAAGCACCTCTCCTTTGTATCCGTCATATCCAACAACATATACCTCTTTCGCCCCAAGGGACAAAGCCGTTTGTAATGCGACTGTAGTGCAAGAATCAGGAAATGATTCAGTAAATGTGATTTCAGACAGTTCAAAAGCAGAATCCTCTGCATAACTAGGAACTTCAGTACCCATCAACCGAGGATAAGGAGGCAAAATACAAACCCCATTAAAATTTCTATCCGATATATTGCGTTTCAATCTTTTTGCCTCATTTCCCACTAAACAATATAACTTTTGATTAGGTAAATCATTATAAAAAGAAGCATGACGAGATGTCACAAAAATAAGAGGCATATCAGGATTCAATAGAATATATTCCTTTATGGCATCTAAGTGTTCAACACTAGAATTCCCTCCTCCAATAATCAACACCTTAGTTACCTTTTGCTGTTGTAACAATGGATAACGTGCATTATCTTTTACCTTATTCTTTTTATTATTCAAAGCCCTAACAATGCTGTTAAAACTATATGTTCTATTAGTTGCCCACTCCATTACCTCTTTCTGGGGAATAGAATTAGCACCTGAAATCATATAAGGAAGATTAGTACCCCATTTATGTTGTTCATACAAAGGTTGGAATGTTGTAATAACATCACCCAAAACATTAAAGTCTACATCAAGCCCCTTTTTATTGAGATAGGTCAGAAGTAATTCCATGTTGAGATTTCCCGCACCACGTCCCATGCCCAGAATAGTAGCGTCCACATAATCTATACCACAATCAATTGCTGTCAAAGTATTGATCAATCCCATCTGAAGATTATTGTGACCATGAAAACCTATGGAACAGGATATATTACTTTTTACTACCTGGAATATTTCCCGGACATCCTTCGGTGTGACTCCTCCAAAAGAATCAACCATACAGAACAGGTCTATTATCCCATCCAGTCTATTAAGTTTATTATAAAAATCATCATAATCACCCCACTTGGACATATACATCACATTAAAGCCCACTTCAAACCCCATAGGTTTTACACTTTGAGCCAACACCAACGCCCTGTCAAAGTTATTGGGATCTATAGCAATACGGACCATATCAACCAAACCAATGATTGGTTGAAGAAGATGTACCATGTCAGCAGGATGAGTACCCTTCTCATTTAGCATCACCACAAGTTTCTTTGTACATGTTTTACGTAAATGTTTCAACACAGAAATTGGCGAATAGCCAAATTTTCCAAGATATTCTTTAGATGGATTATTACGATAACCAACTTCTAAATAATCAATGGGCAACTGATTCATTGCCTGAATATAGGAGTCAACCACTTCTGAAGAAAAATCCCAATTGGTATAATATCCACCATCCCTTAATGTACAATCTAGAATCTTGAACATAGAATATTATTTATAGAAATTTATTATTATCATTACAAAAATTACATTACACAAGAATATCCATAAATATCTCACCTTTTGTAATTCTCTCCTCTCAATACGCATTCTTCTCCCCCACAATCACATGTTCCACAATCTTATAGATGATATATAAGTCAAGCAGTATTGTCCAATGATCCATACCAGATATCACCCTTTACACGTTCCTCATCTAAGACAATTCTTTCGTTTCACACGGAAACAGTGCGTCTAAGCTCAGCTGATAACCCCGAGTTTTATAAAATAACACACCATATACTTATTAATCAGACGGACATAAGCTTCCATATGAGCCAACATATGTGGACGGGAACCTACTATTAACATACTACCTTTAAACACATTGATGAACTAGGGAAGTTTATTAATATTAGAACGAAGAAGTAAATTCCCAAATTTTGTTTTACAAGGACCATTAGCATAGCCTGTTTACTGTCAGCTACATCGTTCACTTTCATTGAACGGAATTTATAACATACAAAATCTCCGCCATTCAAATTCTTACGCATCTGCTTAAAGAATATAGAAGCAAAGAACTTTATGATACTTTTGACAATGAGATAGACGAAAGAAAAAAACAGTAATAAAAAAAGACTATAGACAACAATATTAAAGATATATTTCAAAGGATATTATTTCATAATTCAAACTCCCTATTTAAAGTTCTTGCACCACGTATGTCCTCAGCTATCTCTTCCGTCACACGATCATCTCCCCATCGTCCGACAAATTCTGAAGTCCAGTTTAGAGCATCTAGCGTATCATCCTCGACTAGTAAAGAAGCAGAAACCTGTTTCATTGATCCTAACTCAATATCAGAGTCTAATTTTTTCAACGTACCCATTGAACAGTTTCTTATAAAAAAAGATAATGACACATAAGGAGAATTTAGCAATGCCTGTATTACATTGGATGCTATCAAAGCATTTATCTTCATACTCATTTCTTCATACTCCTCCAATATTTCGTTAGAAACATAAAGAATATATTTACCGGAGTGCAAGCCTCTCCACACATTAAAGTAATTCCCTCTTTTTGAAATAGATGAAATCAGGCAATTAGTATCCAGTACTATATTAATCATTATAAGGCACTCTCAAATGTTCTTTCAATATAGCCTCATTCTTATCCTGATCCCACAAACCTTCATCCCACAACTTATCCATATCCTCCTCTACTCTTTGAGCAAAGTAGGTTGTCAAAGATTTACGTATTTCTTCCAAGGCGCGCTCGTCTTTAGCATAAGAAAACATCTTTAACAAGTGTAGCTGGACTGGGTTAAAAGGTTCTGATTTCATATTCTTTAGCTTTTATATTCCACAAAAGAACAAATTATATTTCACTTATCCTAGCGATTCAACTTGTTTTTAATAACACTGCTCTTACTCCCCCCTCATATCATCTACAAAGCCATTTCAATGCCTCAGCCACCGGTCATAATCAGCCAACCGGCTGATCAGCTGCTGCTTACTCTTTTTCGGCTTTTCCTCTTTCTTCCACGGATCAATCGCCTCATGCGCCAAATGATAATAAATACTGCTATCCGTACAACCATAAAGTGTAACCACAGCAAGTGCACGCGACTGCTCCGCCTTGACGAGAGGAAGCATTGTCTGCATAACGCCAACTAGCTTTGCCGCCTCTTCTTCCATATCCAATATAGTATAAGCCGGCAGCAAAATGGCATAAAGCTTGCAACGCATCACATCCGTATCCATCTGGAGATTGTCATATTCTTTCAACGCCTTGGCAGCCAGGGAACGATCTTCCTCACTCACCCCCTCCGCACTGTGATAACGCTGAAGAGCATTGTGCAAACCATTCAACATACAGTCATTGTCCAGACGGGTATATACATGCTTGTCCTTATCATTCAGGGCAATTACCTCATACTCACCCGGCATCACACGCAGCAGCGGAACCCACATCCAGTTCTCCACACATACCATCACATCCTTTCGCCCGGCTCCCGGCTGAATGACAACAGTCGCCTCCACCCCCTTAAACCGTCCCTCGGTAATGCGTATCCGGTCGCCCTTGCGCAAACCATCCGGCTGGGGTATATAAACAGGAAGTGTATTGGAATAAGAACGGGCCACCCACTGCAAATTCTCCATTGCCGCATCGGAAAGGTAGGGGAAATACTCCCGCTTCCGCTCCCTCACCCGAGGCAGGAAACTGAGTACAGGAAAACGTTGCATCAGCTGGAAAACATCACGCTCGGAGGCACGGACGAATACATAGTTGAAGAGTAAGGGACGCTGGGTATTGACGAATTTGCCGTCTATACGCCTCACTTCCTGATAGGAAGGAGCAAAAAAGCCGAATGAGGGCTCGCCTGCCTGTATGCGGCGGTCCTGTTCCCGTTGCAAACCGCGCACTCCTCCCCTATGACAGTCGGGAAGCGACAACACATACCAACGCACGGCATTGTTATTCCGCAAAGCTTCCAACGCTTCGGGAGATGCCACAGAACGCTTCGGTTTATCAAACTGATGGGATAGCTTTTTCATGAGATTTATCGTCAGAAATCCACGCTGACCGATACTGGAAGACCATATCAGCACAGTGTTTATAACTGGCTGATAAATAGCTTTTTACACAGATTTCATTTTGTATTTCTGAAATCTTTTATTTGTTGTTTCTTTCGTCCGAAGACGTCTTTTCTGTCTGCTTTTTATAGACATGTTTATACCCTCAAAAAAGGTTCTTTACCCTTTATATAAAAGGAATTTAGAAACTTTTTGAGGGCACAAAGATACACTATAATTGTGTATTACACAATAAAAGCGCTTAAAAAATAGGAAAACTTACTTTTGATAAGAAAATAAGAGATGGGTATATTTCGTAATCACAATAAAAGATTCAAGTTTTACAAATATTTATTCAATAGGACTGTAATAACCTTATCCAATTCTATAAGGTCATTCTTTATAGTAGTAAATACTATCTGCTCGTCTACATTACTATATTCATGCGAAATAAGATTGCGCATATCATAAATAGCCAACCAAGGAATTTCCTTATATTCAGAAAGCGGTGATGGTTGTAAAAACAACAACTTTCCTACCTGTTCACCTATTACTTGAAGGCGCATAACACATGCATTGAACACCATCACTTTATCCATGGAGGCTAAAAAAATCATCAGCACAATTTATTTCTTTACTCCATTGCTGTATATAGTAAATGGATTCTTTTATCTGGGTTAACCTGTCGCAAATGGTTAGTCGTCCTCCTTTATACATAAATGGCTTCTTTTTCAATATTCTGTTTCAAAAATGGAGACAGTGAGGAACGGAAACGCACTAAATCAATTTCACAATGAAACATTTCCGTCAAAACAGTCTTCAAAGTGTACATAGTGGATAAAGTAGGATTATCAATATCTACAACAATATCCAAATCACTATCTTCCCTGTTCTCTTGACGTGCAACCGAACCGAAGATACCAATTGATTTAATTCCAAACTCATGCCCAAAACATTGTTTGAAACTAACTAACTTTGCCTTACATTCATTTAAGCATAACATACTTTTCACCAACTTTAGGTACTGGAACAAAGATAAACCTTTTATTTGAACGATACAAGTTCTTACCTCGGTTTCTTCATTTCACACACCATCAGAGCTCTCCCTGCATCAGAATGTCATCATCACCATAAACCGCACGCCCCATTTGTTCGCATCGGGATGATCCAGATAATTCAGACGGCGGACATAGTCTATGTGCAATATCTTGAAAATATTGTGAATACCCACAGAGCATTCCATGTACGGGGTCTTCGGGTCCATCACAAAGCTGGTAGGACGTCCGTCACGGGTCGGGAACAGGAAGAGTTCGCTGTCACCCGGATGCTTCATCGGATTGTTCTTATCTGTCAAATGACCATACAGCATCTTGAAGCCGATCGCCTCACGCCACTTCAGTTTCTTCAGCAAAGGAATACGGTTGAAAATCTTACCGTTCAAATCCCACGATACATCCAGAGAGGCGTAACGGTCGTTCAGGAACTCCATATTATTAATCAAGTTGAAAGTCTCGCGCTGCAGGATATAAGACAAGTTGGCCGCCGGCATAATCAGCAACGGGAACGGAACTTTATTCCACTGCGCACCGCCTTTCACGAACATATCAATCTTACCCCATGACGAGAACCAGAAACGCTTGTACAACCCTACTTCCGTCAGATTGAAGTTATACTCTCCGCCCAGCACACCCTTGAAACCGGTCGTGTGCGACAGCGTGAATACCGGAGCGTCAAAAGAAACCGGTATACGGCGTTGCTTGGTATTGACAAATGTCTCACCCGGAGCGTAACGGAAGGCCAAGGAGGCTTCCATGGTCTGAATCTCAGGAACCAACGTTTTCTGGTCATCATTCGTTATATAGGCCAGACCGCCGGTAGGCTCGTCCGTGCTGTGTTTCACTTCCACCGTGGTCTTCAAACCAAACTGCGTCTCGTTCTCATACTTCAAGGCGATATTCCGCACGTAGGACATCTGGTCCACCGTAGAAGTCTTGAAAGAAACGAACACATTATCCTTGTCCGTCTTCAGGAACTTATCCGTGGGCGACATCACATCATACTGATAGCTGAACGTGATAGAGTTCTTCGGGAACTCGCGCGGCAGGTATTCCTTCTTGTTGAAAGAGTATTCCACCTCACCCATATACTTGGAACGATGATCCTTGAACCCGTAAGCATAATATCCCTTGAGGAACAGATGCGGATTCAGGTTGGCCGTGGTCTGCGCGCTCATACGCAAACGCAATCCGTCGATATAGTTATTGGAGATCATGGTGTTTACCGGACCGATATCTACCTTGCTGGGGTTGTCCTTGGTTCCGGTCTCCACAAAGTTCTCGATAAACGCTTTCAATACAAAAATCACATATTTGAATCCCGGCATCTGTTCCAGACGCTTCACCAGCATATCCATAGAACTCTCGGTCTGCGTAAGCGGAACCGGCCGGTATTGATTCCAGAAATCGTCTCCGCGCATCATGGCGTCCGCCTCTTTGATCTCGGCCCCCTTACGCTTGAAAAGTTGCTGCGGAAGCTCATCGAAGGCATAATCGGAATAACGGGTAGTCCTTCGTATCTGGAATCCTTGCATGATCTTCATCAAGGTCATCTCCACAATCATGTCATCGGTCTTCAACACCCACTCCCCATTAGGCAATTGCTCGAACTCCTGAATAATATCCATATTGTCCACAAAGTTCACTCCCGATTTCTTGGGCAGATTCATCGTACATTTCTTCACCGTATAAGATGAATCGGCCAGTACATACAGATGTCCCGTGAAACCGAAATCCTGCGAGTTATTGGGGACAAAGGTGAGATGGAAGCACTTGTCCTTGTCCACGAATGTGGTGTCCATAATGTAAAACTTATAAAACGAAATGGCGTCACTAGACGAAATAGGACTGATGAAAGGATACTGCAACAGACGGATATCGTTATCATAAATATTCACATCCGTAAACACATCCTTCAGAACCGTGCTCAGCATATCTCCTGTGGCAAACAGCTCGTTCACCCCCGTAGAGCTCATCCCTTTGATAATGGTCTTCTCACTCTTGGGATGTTTACGGTAAATTTTCTGCGAAGCGGTCTCGTCCACCGAGATAGGAAGGATGAATTTATTGGTTTCCTCACAAAGTTCGATCTGGTCTTTCAGGAAAGGCATCTTTTTATACATACCTTTTTCCAGCATTTCGGGGGTCACATCATTCAGTGACATTGTGATCTTCTGATACTTGTTGTACTGATAATAGTCATTCTCACTCAGCTTGTTATTGTTCTTATGAGCAATCACTTTCTTCATCAGTTCCACAGCCGGGTTATTCTTACGGGAGTACTTCTCTCGTTTGGGCTTCACCACCACTTCGTCCAGCATGATATCGTCCGGCCTCATCCTCACATTCAGGTTCTTGGTGACACCGGGGATTATATTCACTACTTTTGTTACATACCCCACTGCCGAAAAGGTGAGTTTGTTCCAACCTTTACGGGTTTCGACCTTATAATGTCCATCATTATCGGTAATGCTTCCTACGCCTTTTCCTTCATAAAAGACTGACAAGTATGGTATTGGATCATTCGTCAATGAGTCAGTTACAACGCCTTGTATATTTTGAGCTGACACCGAGATGCAGCATCCTAATAACAAAAATAGTAAAAACGACTTGATGTATTTTGTCTTCATTCTTTTTACCGCTATTCTTATGAGCCAGCAAAGTTAAGCATTAACTTAAAAGAAAGTTGCTAATATAAGCTAATAATTACAGAAATCTTACATATTGACCAATAAATAGGTGAAATTTAACACTGACAGAGCCTTTATATAGAAAAATAAAAAAGGGGTCTTTTCACAAAGCCCCCTTTTTAAGTTTTCAATAGGTATTAGTTTTTTTTTAAGGTAAAAAGATTGTTTTCAGGATAACGATGCAAATATGGAGCCTTTTTTTAAACCAGCCAAATAAAAAACTATGCCATACAACATGTTTTTAGAAATTTCTGTCTTTTTTGGCAGATTATTATTCAAAATGCTCTTTATCGGCCTCATTACATATACAAAGATAGCAAAAGTTTAATTTGAAACAGCATTTTAATGAGTTTTTTCTTTTCCCAAGAAATGTTCGTCCACTTTATCGCGGTGTTTCAACACCTTTGCATCTATAAAGAAAACAATCTCTTCAGCGATATTAGTTATATGATCTCCGGCACGTTCCAGCTTACGGATAACGGTGCCGAGTTCCAGGCAAGTCAGGAAATTATCGGGATGTGTTTCCAGATATTTTGTAAGCACGGCAGGGGCAGCCGCATTGATTTCGTCCAGAAAGTTGTCCTTACTGAATACATTGAGGGCTAATTCCAAATTTTCTTCATTCAATGCGTTCTTAGTCATTTCGAGCATACTGAGCACTTGTCTCAACATCTCTTCTATACGCAGACTGTGGAGCAGTTCACTATCCAGCACTGTTTCCTCGCTTCTTACCACAAAACGGGCTATGCCTTCGGCAAAATCTCCCAAACGCTCCAAATCACTGTTTATTTTGAACATGGCCAGCACAAAACGCAGGTCAATGGCTACCGGATTGTATAGAGCGATAGTGTCCTCTACATCACTGTCAATTTTCAACTCGAACGCATTCACCCTTTTCTCACGGACAATGACTTGCTGTGCCTGGTCACGGTTAAAGGTCAGCACGGCCTCTCCTGCCCTATCCAGCTGATTGTAAACCAATGTCCACATCTCGTTCACTTCCTTCTTCAGTGATACAAGTTCTGATTCTATAAATTTCACCATATTCTTAATTCTTGTTTTGTTTATTATTATTTCTTTCACCGCAGATTGCGCAGATTCACACTGATTTTAATTTTTCGGACAGAAGAATAAAAAGGCAAATCCGTACCCATTACATCTGAAAAGCAAACAAGCCTGCATCGAGCTGTGGTACATAAATTCCATTTTTATCTTATCTCCCATTGTGCAACGCTGTGATGAATGCTTTATCCGAAACGTCCCGTAATATAATTCTGGGTCGCTTCTTTGCCCGGATTCGTAAATATCTTCTTCGTATCATCATATTCCACCATATTGCCCATATAGAAGAAGGCTGTTTTGTCACTGACACGCGCGGCCTGCTGCATGTTATGAGTGACAATAACGATGGTATATTCTTTTTTCAGCTCATGAATCAACTCTTCTACCTTGGCTGTAGAGATAGGATCCAATGCCGAAGCCGGTTCGTCCATAAGCAGCACCGAAGGAGATACGGCCATGGCACGGGCTATACACAACCGTTGCTGCTGACCGCCGGACAGAGCAAACGCAGACTCTTTCAACTTATTCTTCACCTCATCCCACAACGCGGCTCCTTTCAAGGTTTCCTCCACCCTGTGGCGGATAAACTCATTATCTTTCACCCCATTTACCCGAAGCCCATAGGCCACATTCTCGAAAATGCTCTTCGGAAACGGATTGGGACGCTGGAATACCATTCCCACATTCTTGCGCAACTCATCCACCTGCACGGACTTGTCGTATATATTTCTCCCGTCAATCAAAATCTCCCCCTCCAGACGAGAGCCGGGAATGAGGTCGTTCATGCGGTTGAACAGACGGAGGAAGGTGGACTTGCCACAACCGGACGGGCCTATGAAAGCCACCACCTCTTTCTCTTCAATCGTCATGCTTATATCTTTCAGTGCTTGAAAATCACCATAGAAAAAATTTACATGTTTTGCATCTATCTTATTCATATTCTTAATGTTTTAATAATTTGCTGATTTGTCAATGTGCTAATGTACCAATACCCGTGCGGTACACAGCGCAGCCAATCGGCACATTGACAAATTATTAATTCGTTTTTACTTTATTGGAGAAATATTTGCGAAGTGCATTAGCCAACAGGTTTATAATTAAAATAATGATTATCAATACCAACGCCGTACCGTATGCCAAAGGAAGCTGTGACTCCATATCTGTTCCACTGGTAGAAATCACATAAAGGTGATAAGGCAATGCCATACACTGGTCCAGAATGCTGTGTGGCAGTTGTGGCAGGAAGTAAGCGGCACAAGTGAAAAGGATAGGCGCCGTTTCACCCGACACACGTCCCAAAGCCAGAATCAGTCCGGTAATGATGTTGGGCATCCCCATGGGCAGAATTACATGCCAGATGGTTTGCAACTTGGTCGCGCCCAAAGCCAGACTCCCTTCACGGAAGCTGTCGGGAATCGCCTTCAAGGCTTCTTCGGTGGTACGTATCACCAAAGGTACACAAAGCAATCCCAACGTCAAAGAACCGGCCAAGATACTGTCGCCGAACCCCATGTATTTCACAAACAGTGCCATACCAAACAAACCGAACACAATGGACGGAATACCGCTCAAGTTATTGGTCATCATCCGGATAAAGCGGACCAGCTTGCCTTTCGGCGCATACTCGTTCATATAAATGCCACTCATCACTCCCACCGGAAATGCGAACAGCGCACTGCCCACCATCAGATAAAAAGTACCTACAATGGCCGGCCATATACCGCCACCCGTCATACCGTCACTGGGAGCCGTGGTCAGAAACTCCCAGCTGATTACTCCTATACCTTTATATATAATAAAACCGAGAATGGCGAACAGAATGAGGACAATGCTATAACTCAGCAGTTTGAAAATACCGAATGCCAGCCATTGCGAACGTCTTTTACGCGCCCCTTGCCGGGCAGGGAAAACATCTTGCTTCATATTTTAAATACTTAATTAATCATTTGTCAATCTATCAATATACCATTGGCTGCGCTGTGTGCCGCATGATCATTAGCACACCGGCAAATTAGTACATTATTTATTTGTTCTTGATGAAATATATTCTACACTAAAGTTGATAAGCATCGTGATGAAAAACAACACCACTCCCAGCAGGAACAGAGCTTCATAGTGCGCGCCGCCGGCGGGTGCCTCTCCCAGTTCCGCTGCAATAGTCGCCGGAATGGTACGAAGCGGTTCCAGAATAGTGGTAGGTATCACAGCCGCATTTCCTGTAACCATCAGCACCGCCATCGTCTCGCCTATGGCACGTCCGATGCCCAGGACAACGCCCGAAGTGATTCCGGAAATGGAAAACGGAATCACCACCTTATATATAGTCTGCCAACGAGTGGCGCCCAATGCCAGACTGGCCTCGCGCATGGCACGGGGACAATTCCGCATCGCATCCTCACTTACGGTAATGATAGTAGGGAGTGCCATGATCGCCAAAACAATACTTCCGGCCAATCCGGTCTCGCCCACAGGCAGATTAAATACTTTCTGAATAAGCGGTACGATAACAATCAATCCGAAAAACCCATAGACCACGGACGGAATACCACTAAGCAATTCAATAACCGGCTTCAGAAAACTACGGGTCCGATGGTCTGCCACCTCGGACATATACACCGCCACCGACAAGCCGAAAGGCAAAGCGAACAGGATGGCAAAGAAACTCACCCAAAGCGTACCCGTAATCAAAGGAAGAAATCCGAACTGAGGAGCGGGAGTAGCCGTAGGGAACCATTCCTTTCCGGCAAAAACCTCGTCAAAAGAAATAGACTCGTCTTTCAGCAGATGCCCCCGAAAATCCTTTTCTATAAACTTGGAGGGAACAAAGGCGATGATGCCTGGATTACCGGCAACGATCTCGCCGATGCACCGGGGAGCCTTCTCGTATTCGGCTCCCAGCTCTTCCTCCGAGAAATAGGAGGTGATATCCTCCAACCGGAAAACTTTAACCTCTGCGTCCGGTCCTCCCAACTCTTTCCAGTTGGTAATCTCTTCGTCAAAAACATCTTTTATTTGTGCCGCACTCAGTTCCTGTACCGGATTGGCTTTATTCACCGCCAGTACATACCCCTCTTCTATGACTTTTTTATTAAAAAGTCCCAGAGCCTCCGCAAATAAGAATACGACAATCAGCAAAATAGTAATGCTCGTTATAAAGCCGCTGCAAGTCAATATCCCTTCTACAATCTTTTCCCAAACTCGTTTCATACAGTTTTAGTCTTCTATTTTAATAACTGATGCAAAAAAAGCCTCTTTATATTAAGGTGATATGAAAGAAGCTTGAAGTATTTGCTACAATTATATTACAAACTTGTTACAGATAAAGAAAAACCTGATCTTATTACCATTTTCCCGCAGGAACAGATTCAATCCACCCTTGCCGGCGAATATTACCCGTAACAGAATCGTAACACACCAGTAAAACAAATGACACAAGAAAACGTTTCTTTTGCACACGAATTAATATAAGAACTTATGAATCAATTAAAAGCTCTATTTCTTTTTATTCTATTGGCTTGTAGTCTGAATATTACCGCGCAACGCATAAAAGGTAGTGACACGGTGTTGCCCGTATCACAAGAAACAGCCGAGATTTTCATGAAAGATGATCCCGACCGACGGGTAACCGTCACCGGCGGAGGAACCGGAGTGGGGATTTCCGCCCTGATGGACAACACAACAGATATCGCTATGGCTTCCCGTCCCATCAAATTCAGCGAAAAGATGAAACTGAAAGCCGCCAAACAGGAAGTGGAGGAGGTAATTATAGCGTATGACGCCCTGGCCGTCATTGTAAACCCGTCCAACCCTGTCAGCCAACTGACACGCCAGCAACTGGAAGCCATATTCCGCGGCAAGATAACCAATTGGAAACAGCTGGGGGGACCCGATATGAAAATCATTGTCTATTCTCGCGAAACCTCTTCGGGAACTTACGAATTTTTCAAAGAAAGCGCCCTGAAGAACAAGAACTACATGAGCAGCAGCTTGTCCATGCCCGCCACCGGAGCCGTGATCCAGTCTGTAAGCCAGACCAAAGGCGCTATCGGCTATGTGGGACTGGCCTACTTGTCTCCCCGGGTGAAAGCCATTGCCGTTTCCTATGATGGCGGCAAGCATTATGTACTGCCCAGCCTTGAAAACGGAAAGAAGAAACTTTACCCCGTAGTACGCCCTCTTTATTACTATTACAATGTAGCCAATAAGGAAAAAGTGACCCCGTTCATTGACTACATCCTGTCACCCGAGGGGCAAAATATTATAAAAAACGGTGGATATATTCCTGTGAAATAAAGGATATCCCAAAAAGAATGCGTACTTTTGCAGCAAAAGTGTAAAATTGATATCACAATGACTGAAATGAACGCTACAGAAGCTACAGAGAAGAAAAGTCTGAACTTCATTGAACAGGCAGTTGAGAACGACCTGAAAGAAGGTAAAAACGGAGGGAAAGTACAAACCCGCTTTCCGCCCGAGCCGAACGGCTACCTGCACATCGGTCATGCCAAAGCCATCTGTCTGGATTTCGGGATAGCTGCACGCTATGGTGGCGTATGTAACCTGCGTTTTGACGACACCAACCCGACCAAAGAAGATATGGAATACGTGGAAGCCATCAAGGAGGACATCCAATGGCTCGGATTCCAGTGGGGAAACGAATATTATGCATCCGACTACTTCCAGCAATTATGGGATTTCGCCGTCAATCTGATAAAGGAAGGAAAGGCTTATATAGACGAACAGAACTCCGAACAAATCGCGGCACAAAAGGGAACTCCCACCCAACCCGGAACCGAGAGCCCTTACCGCAACCGTCCCATCGAGGAAAGCCTGGAACTGTTCAACAAAATGAACAGCGGTGAAATAGAAGAAGGCAAAATGGTGCTCCGTGCCAAAATAGACATGGCAAGCCCCAACATGCACTTCCGCGACCCTATTATTTATCGTGTGGTAAAGACTCCGCACCACCGCACAGGCGAAACCTGGAAAGCATACCCTATGTATGACTTCGCACACGGACAGAGCGACTACTTTGAAGGAGTAACTCATTCACTGTGTACCCTGGAGTTCGTACCCCACCGTCCGTTGTACGACCTGTTCGTGGACTGGGTAAAAGAAGGTAAAGATCTGGACGACAACCGTCCTCATCAGTATGAGTTCAACAAACTGAACTTGAACTACACCTTGATGAGCAAGCGTAACCTGCTGATTCTGGTAAAAGAACATCTGGTAAACGGTTGGGACGACCCCCGTATGCCGACTCTCTGCGGTTTCCGCCGTCGCGGCTACTCGCCCGAGTCCATCCGCAAATTTGTAGACAAGATAGGTTATACCACTTACGATGCCCTGAATGACTTCGCCCTGCTGGAAAGCGCTGTCCGCGAGGACTTGAACAGCCGTGCTACCCGTGTATCGGCAGTCATCAATCCGGTGAAGCTGATCATTACCAACTATCCCGAAGGACAGGTGGAGGAAATGGAAGCTGTCAACAACCCGGAAGATCCGTCGGCAGGCACACACACCATCGAATTCAGCCGCGAGTTGTGGATAGAACGCGACGATTTCATGGAAGATGCCCCGAAGAAATATTTCCGTATGACTCCGGGACAGGAAGTGCGTCTGAAAAGCGGATACATCGTAAAATGTACAGGCTGCAAGAAAGACGACAACGGCAACGTGGTGGAGGTATATTGCGAATACGATCCCGACAGCAAAACAGGAATGCCGGGCAGCAACCGCAAAATCAAAGGTACGATCCACTGGGTAAGCTGTGCACACTGTCTGCCTGCCGAAGTACGCCTGTATGACCGCCTGTGGAAAGTGGAGAACCCGCGTGATGAGATGGCCGCTATCCGCGAAGCAAAGAACTGCGACGCACTGGAAGCCATGAAAGAAATGATCAACCCCGATTCGTTGAATGTATTAACCAACTGCTATGTAGAAAAATATCTGGCCGATGCCAAACCGCTGGATTACTTGCAGTTCCAGCGCATCGGTTATTTCAATGTGGACAAAGACTCTACACCAGAAAATCTGGTGTTCAACCGCACCGTATCTTTAAAAGATACCTGGAGCAAAATTAATAAATAAAAACAAGCTTATGAACTATGACATGTCTTCTTACTTTGAAGACCCGGAATTTAAAGAAGCATTAGCAAGATACGAGGGTATGGTGGAAAACCATACCCCCGCTTATTTTGAAGCTGATGAACTGACCGATATCGCCGAATATTACGCCTCAAAAGGAAGACATAAAGACGCTGACAAGGCCATAAATCTTGCAATCCAATTGCACCCTGATAACATAGACGCCCTGATTTTCCGGGCACGTTCCTTGATGCTGCTAGGAAAAAAAGAAGAAGCCCAAATGGTGATGCAGCTCATCAACAACCCTGCCGACCGTGAATTCAGATTCCTGCAAGCCGACCTGCTGATAGAGGAGGAACACATGGAAGAGGCCGATAAGATATTACAACAACTGGCCATGGACGAGGAGTATGAACTGGATACGCTGCTAGACATCATTCTGGACTACGTTGACGTCAACCAGAAAGAATACGCCAAGAAGTGGATCGACTGCCTGTTTGCCCATTTCGACATGCAAACCCTGCCGGAAACCAACCAACGTCTTCGCGACGTGCTGTGCGATTATTACAGTACTTTCAACAAACCGAAGTTGGCTATCCCTTACCTGAACATGACTCTGAACGAGTTTCCCTATTCCGTTCAGCATTGGAACGAACTGGGTAAATGCTATCTGCAACAAGAGCAATACGAAAAGGCGCACGAAGCTTTCGATTTCGCATTAGCCATTGATGAAAACAACACAGAGACATTGACCTTGAAAGCATTCCTTTACAGCCAGACAGCAAATATCAAGGAATCTATCAACTATTATCTCCGTCTGGAAAAGGCGACAGAGAAGAAACCTCCCGTTTATATGGCATTGGCTGGTCTCCACTTCGAGATGAAGGATTACGAAACCGCCATGAAGTATACACAAAAGCTGCTAAAACAGAAACAGGAGATAACTGCATTCGAGCTAACCGATATATATAGTATCGCAGCCCTCTGTCATGTAGCCCTGGGACATCCTGAAGAGGGATATATGTATCTGGACCAAGTGCTGAAGCAGAACGGGAACGATGCGGAAACACGTATCTATGCCGGACAGTTTTTCACGATAATGGCAGGCAGCAAGGACATCAGCGAGGAGGAAAGAAAGAATAATATCGACAAGGCGGAGGAACAATTCAACCTCGCCCTGGAATTCACCCCGAAAGAGGAACGGATGGATATTTTGTTCAAAATCGGATCCAAATACTTCGATGAACATCTCTTTGAATATGCCAACCGGTATTTTGAGCAAATAAACAAAGAATTCCCCCACAACGCCCATAGCACTTATTTCTTTCTGATTTATGGCTATCTTTATTTACAGCAACCAGGTCCGTTCATACACTATCTGGCTAAAATCAATAAAGAACTTCCTGATACGTATGCAGCTCTGGGAGTTGATGAAAACGCACAGTTTCCCGACCAGTTATTCAACGAAGCGATACGCGTAATCAAGGACGATATCAGCAAAGGCAAGCTAAACTTAAACAATTATTTATAATTATTTTATGGAATCAGTTGCATTTATTCAATGGTGTCTGGACCACCTGAATTATTGGACAATTACGTTATTAATGGCCATCGAAAGCTCTTTTATCCCCTTCCCCTCGGAAGTGGTAGTGCCTCCTGCCGCTTACAAGGCAGCCGGAGGCAACAGTGACCTGAATGTATTTCTGGTAGTTATATTTGCGACAATCGGAGCCAATATCGGCGCTCTCATCAATTATTACATAGCCTATTTCGTAGGCCGTCCGCTGGTTTATAAATTCGCGAACAGCCGCTTCGGGCACATGTGTCTGATTGATGAAGCCAAGGTTCAGAACGCGGAACACTACTTTGACAAGCACGGGGCACTCTCCACCTTTATCGGACGTCTTATTCCTGCCGTCCGCCAGCTTATCTCCATTCCTGCCGGTCTGGCCAAGATGAAATTATCCACTTTCCTGCTGTACACAACGCTGGGAGCAGGTATCTGGAATGCCATTCTGGCGGCTATCGGTTACTATCTGCAATCAGTGGTTCCCGAAGAGCAGTTATTGAGTACCGTAACCGAATACAGTCACGAGTTAGGATATTGCTTCATTGCTATCGGTGTTTTAGTGGTAGGTTTCTTGATTTACAAAGGAAGAAAATAAAAAAGAATGAACTTTTTTCCATTTAAATTTGTTATCATTACAGTATCGAACTAAAATATAATAAAATTATGGCAAAAACAGCATTTAAAGGAGCACCGGTGACATTGGCCGGAGAATTTGTAAAAGTAGGAACTTCAGCTCCGGAATTTACATTGGTAAAAGGAGACTTAAGCAATTATACATTAAAGGACGGTAAAGGCAAGTACCTGATTCTGAACATTTTTCCCAGTCTGGATACAGGTGTATGCGCTACTTCCGTACGCAAGTTCAATCAGTTGGCTGCAAACCAGCCCAATACGGTAGTGTTGGCTATCTCTAAAGACCTGCCATTCGCCCAAGGACGCTTCTGCACTACTGAAGGCATCACCAACGTTATTCCTTTGTCTGATTATCGCTATACTTCCGATTTTGCTGAAAAATATGGTGTTCTGATGACCGACGGTCCTTTGGCAGGATTATTGGCACGTTCGGTAGTAGTGGTTGACCCGGAAGGAAAAGTGGTTTATACCGAACTTGTTCCCGAAATAACCCAGGAACCGGATTATGAAGCTGCGTTGAAAGCAGTAAAATAAAAAGCTCCCGAAGGAATAAAGAAAACGGCAGAAGATTTTGTCAATCTGTCTGCATAGGTTTTGGTGGTTTCGGGCATAACTTCAAGAAGTTATGCCCGAAACTTTTATGTGTTATGCCGGAAAGATCTATCATCTTGCATACGAACGATCTATAATCTTACACCCGAAAGATCTATCATCTTGCATCTTCATCTTCTAAGACAAATACCATTGATACATTCGGTGTACTCCCTCTTCTATATCAATCTTATGCTGCCATCCCAGACTATGCAATTTGCTTACATCCGTCAGCTTGCGCATAGTGCCGTCGGGCTTCGTAGCGTCAAAAGTCAGTTTGCCTTGATAGCCCACTTCTTTGACAATCTTATCCGCCAATTGAGCGATGGTGATTTCTTTTCCCGTACCGATATTGATATGGCAGTTACGGATATCCTTGGAACCGGGTGTGTATGTATCCTTAAAGTCCACATGCTCCATGATATAGACACTGGCATCGGCCATTTCCTCACTCCATAAGAATTCACGCAACGGCTTGCCTGTACCCCATAAGGTCACTTCCTGTCCGGAGATGCCGTATTTTTTCAATACAGCCAGAATTTCCTCATCCGTATTCAAACCGCTTACCCCCTCCACAGGGCGGAGATTCATATCTTTACGCACCGCATCCCAATCTCCTTCATTCAGGCATTTTCCCAAATGAATCTTACGAATCATGGCAGGCAGCACATGGCTGTTCTCCAAATGGAAATTATCATTGGGACCGTAAAGGTTCGTGGGCATCACGGCTATGTAATTGGTTCCATATTGCAGGTTAAAACTTTCGCACATCTTCAATCCCGCAATCTTCGCAATAGCGTATGGTTCGTTGGTGTACTCCAACGGTGAAGTCAGCAACACCTCTTCCTTCATGGGTTGTCCGGCATCACGAGGGTAAATGCAAGTGCTTCCCAAAAACAAGAGTTTCTTTACATTGTGACGGAAGCTCTCTCCTATCACATTCTGCTGAATCTGCAAGTTCTGATAAATAAAATCGGCACGGTAAAGACTGTTCGCCATGATACCGCCCACATGTGCCGCCGCTAAAATGACATACTGGGGCTGCTCTTCATCAAAGAACTCCTTCACAGCCTGCCCGTCCAGCAGATCCAGTTCTTTGTGAGAACGGCCTACCAGATTGGTATATCCTTTTTGCTGCAAATTATTCCATATAGCAGAACCCACCAGTCCGTGGTGTCCTGCTACATATATCTTGGCTGTTTTTTCCATTATTCCGCTATTTGAGCCTTTAAATATAGTTTCTTCACGAACTTCATATCATGCTTCACCATGATTTTCACCAGTTCGGGGAAAGAAGTCTTACGGGGATTCCAGCCCAATAAGGTTTTGGCTTTAGTGGGATCACCCAGCAACTGCTCCACTTCGGCAGGACGGAAATACTTAGGATCGACGGCAACCAGTTCCTTGCCCGTCGCCACATCGATGCCTCTTTCATCCACCCCTTTGCCTTCCCAGCGCAACTCAATGCCCACTTCCTTGAAGGCCAAGGTACAGAACTCGCGCACCGTATGGTACTCGCCGGTCGCAATAACAAAATCTTCGGGAGTATCGTGCTGAAGAATCATCCACATACACTCCACATAATCTTTGGCATAGCCCCAGTCACGCAAAGAATCCAGATTTCCCAGATACAGTTTGTCCTGATATCCCTGGGCTATACGTGCGGCAGCCAAAGTAATCTTGCGTGTTACAAAGTTTTCACCACGACGTTCGCTCTCATGGTTGAACAGGATGCCGTTCACGGCAAACATACCGTAACTTTCACGATAATTCTTGGTAATCCAGAAACCATACTGCTTGGCCACCCCATACGGAGAACGGGGATAGAAAGGAGTCGTTTCCTTCTGAGGGACTTCCTGCACCAGTCCGAACAACTCGGAGGTAGATGCCTGATAAATCTTGGTCTTTTTTTCCAGACCCAGGATCCGGACAGCTTCCAACATACGCAGCGTGCCTACCGCATCCGCTTCCGCAGTGTACTCGGGCACATCGAAACTTACTTTCACATGGCTCTGAGCAGCCAGATTATAGATTTCATCGGGCTGTACAGCCTGAATGATACGTATCAGCGAACTACTGTCGGTCATATCCCCCCAATGCAGGTTCACCAAACGGGTCTTTTGCATATCACGAACCCACTCGTCCAGATAGAGATGTTCTATACGACCTGTGTTGAATGAAGAAGAACGGCGCAGAATACCGTGAACCTCATATCCCTTTTCAATCAAAAACTCTGCCAGGAATGAACCGTCCTGACCTGTAATACCTGAAATTAAAGCAACTTTTTTCATTTCGTTTATTGTAAATGGCCTCATGCAGGCCTTCTAAGTTATTTCATATCACATAGCTATCTACCGCTATCTGCCTTTCGGCATGACAAAGGACAAAATGACCAAACAGAACGGCAGATAACAGACAGCATACACTCCATGTATGCAGAAATAAAATATATACAAGAAAGAATACTTACTCCGCCGAGAATTCTTTGATGCGCTGTTCCTCGCTCAACCGGCAGATCAACAATGTGTTATTCTTCTCAGCAACGATATATCCGTCCAGTCCCTGTACCACCACCCTCTTTTCCTGTGTAGTGTGAATCACACAGTTACGGGTTTCATACAACTTTATATTCTCACCTATCTGCGTATTATTATGGGCATCTTTCGGCAAATTCTCGTGCAACGATCCCCAAGTACCCAAATCACTCCATCCAAAGCTGGCAGGAAGGACAAAAATCTCATCCGCCTTCTCCATAATGGCATAATCCACCGAAATATTCTCGCACAAAGGGAAATTCTGGTTAATCATTTCCTGCTCCTTGTCCGTATAATAATAAGGAAGCAAACGCTCGAACACCTTCGAAATGGCAGGCTGATATACGCGCAGGGCATTCACCACCGTATTTACATTCCACACAAAAATACCGGCATTCCAGAAGAAATTATTTTTTTGAATATAGCGCCGGGCTGTTTCCAGATCAGGTTTCTCTTTAAAAGAATACACCCGGAATACTTCCTTATTGGCGGTAGAAGGTACACTGAGATCAGCTTCAATGTAACCGTAGCCCGTCTCAGGACGAGTAGGTTTCATGCCCAGGGTAAGGATAGCGTCCGAATCGGCCGTAAAATTCATCGCCGAATTAATCACCCGCTGAAACTCCGCAATATTCATCACAATGTGGTCGCTGGGGGTCACCACCATATTGGCCTTAGGATTACGTGCCTTTATTTTCCAACTGACGTATGCTATACAAGGAGCCGTATTGCGACGGCAAGGCTCACGCAAGATATGATCATCAGCAATATCGGGCAACTGCTCCTTTACAGTGTCCGCATACTTCTCTGATGTCACCACCCAAATATTTTCCGGAGGACAGATCCCCTGGAAACGGTCAGCCGTAAGTTGGATCAATGTACGGCCGCAACCCAGTACATCAATAAATTGCTTAGGATAATCAGGAGTACTCATCGGCCAGAAACGGCTTCCAACACCTCCGGCCATTATAACGAGGTGATTATTCTTGATGTTCATATGATTCATTTTTTACGTTGTATGACCGCAAAGATAAGTATTATTTTTTAAAAAAAGTATTGCGTTTTAATTTATATGTTCTATATTTGCATACGACTAACATTTTTTTTGTCATGAAACAACCGACAACTGAAAACTCTGATATAATTAAACTAGTAGCGATATTAGGTGATTTTGCCTTGTTGAACCTTTCTATGATACTTGTGTTTTTTATTCTGAAAGGAATAGATTCACAGGCCATAGCCCATATTTCATTGAAAACCTACCTACTGACTTCCAACCTGTGCTATATTCCATGCATATCCATCTTTGGGGTCATACTGCACAACCGCATAGTGCGTCCGGAACAGATTGTAGGCCGTCTGTTAGGAACAATCAGCTTGCATGTAGTCATCTTCCTCACGGTGCTGGCCATTATTAAAGTAGATAACTTCTCACGCATCTATCTGCTTGTTTTCTATCTGTCTTTCATACCTTTAGCTATAGGATGGCGGCTGACATTGCGGTTCTTTGTGAAAATGTTCCGCCGCAGTGGCAGGAACCTGCACGCCACTGTACTGATAGGTGACGGGGACAATATGGTGGAGCTATACCATACGTTGAACGATTTGACTTACGGATACAGGGTTTTAGGCATTTTCTATGATGAGAAGGACTCTAATTACCCCAAAGGGATTCCCTTTAAAGGTCCTGTAAACCAATTATTTGAATGGTTGTCTCATAACACCGTGCACGAACTGTACTGCGGTCTGCCATCCAGCAGAAAGGATGATATTCTAGCCATCATGAACTATTGCGAGAACAATCTGATCCGCTTCTATAGCGTACCTCATGTACGTAATTACATAAAGCGTCAGCTGCAACTGGAATTATTGGGTGAAGTTCCTGTATTGTCCATCCGTACCGAACCGTTGCAGAACCCGGTAAACAGACTGGCAAAACGGTTATTTGATTTGACATTTTCCTCTCTGTTTTTACTTACAATTTTTCCATTTATATACCTATTTGTAGGTCTTATTATTAAAATTTCATCACCTGGTCCCATTTTCTTCAAACAGGAGAGAAACGGGGAAAACGGGAAAATTTTTAAATGCTATAAGTTCCGTTCCATGAAAGTGAATGCATTGTCCGATTCATTGCAGGCTACCAAGAATGATCCCCGCAAGACCAAGTTCGGCAACTTCCTGCGAAAGAGCAATCTGGACGAACTGCCGCAATTCATTAATGTTTTCAAAGGAGAAATGTCTATTGTAGGTCCCAGACCCCATATGCTGAAACATACAGAGGAATATTCCCAACTGATTAACAAATACATGATGCGCCACCTTGTCAAACCCGGAATCACCGGATGGGCGCAAGTCACCGGCTATCGGGGAGAAACCAAAGAACTTTCCCAAATGGAAGGCAGGGTAAGAAGAGACCTGTGGTATATTGAGAACTGGACTTTCCTGCTCGACATCCGCATCATGATAAAAACAGTAACCAACATGTTCCGGGGCGAGAAAAACGCCTATTAATTCAAATCGTAGGAACATTATAAAAAATAAAAAGATATGAAAGGTATTGTACTAGCCGGAGGTTCGGGCACGCGCCTCTATCCTATTACCAAAGGAGTATCCAAACAGTTGCTCCCTGTCTTCGACAAACCCATGATTTATTATCCTATATCGGTACTTATGCTGGCCGGCATACGGGAAATACTCATTATCTCAACCCCATACGACTTACCGAGCTTCAAAAGACTGTTAGGAGACGGAAGCGATTTCGGAGTACGCTTTGAATATGCGGAACAGCCTTCGCCCGACGGACTGGCTCAGGCCTTTATCATCGGCGAGAAATTCATCGGAAATGATTCCGTCTGCCTTGTACTGGGTGATAACATATTCCACGGCAACGGTCTGTCCGCCATGTTGAGAGAATCCGTACGTGCTGCCGAAGAGGACAAGAAAGCAACAGTATTCGGCTATTGGGTCAGTGATCCCGAAAGATATGGCGTAGCGGAATTCGACAAGGATGGCAATTGTCTCTCTATTGAAGAAAAACCTGCCCAACCTAAGTCCAACTATGCCGTGGTGGGACTCTATTTCTACCCCAACAAGGTAGTGGAAGTAGCCAAGAATATCAAGCCTTCGGCACGGGGAGAACTGGAAATCACCACCGTAAACCAGCAATTTCTTCAGGACAAGGAATTGAAAGTACAAACATTGGGCAGAGGTTTCGCATGGCTGGATACCGGTACTCACGACTCGCTGGCCGAGGCAAGTACCTACATCGAAGTCATTGAAAAGCGCCAGGGGCTGAAAGTGGCGTGCCTTGAGGGCATAGCTTTGAGAAAAGGCTGGATTACCCCGGAAAAGATGCAGGAACTGGCTCAGCCGATGCTTAAAAACCAATACGGACAATATTTACTGAAAGTTATAAAAGAACTGGGATTAGAATAATGGAAGTTATAAAAACAGCAATAGACGGGGTTTTCATTTTGGAACCCCGTATTTTTAATGATGCAAGAGGGTATTTCTTTGAAAGCTTCTCGGGACGTGAATTTGAAGAAAAAGTATGCAGGACTACATTTGTACAGGATAATGAGAGTTTCTCCACTTATGGTGTATTACGCGGCCTGCATTTCCAGAAACCTCCTTTCACACAAAGCAAACTGGTGCGTGTAATCAAGGGAGCAGTACTGGATGTGGCTGTAGATATCCGGAAAGGTTCTCCCACTTTTGGAAAGCATGTAGCTGTAGAATTGACTGGAGAGAATCACCGGCAGTTTTTTATCCCCCGCGGATTCGCACACGGCTTTGCGGTACTAAGTGACGAAGTGTTGTTCCAATACAAATGTGACCATTATTATGCTCCGCAAAGCGAAGGAGGAATCGCATGGGACGACCCCGATCTAGGCATAGACTGGCGACTTCCGGCCGACAAGGTTATTTTGTCCGACAAGGACAAGAAACATCCGAGATTGAAAGACTATCAAACGGATTTCGACTTTAATCAAAGTTTATATTAAAGGCAGTTTTGATTCTGCGTTTGTTTGGTTTTTGCCAGTGAAATTAAAAAAACCGAAAACTGCACACAGGACTATCGTAACGTTCAGGACAACATTTTCGAAGATTGACCTATAAAAACAGGGTGCATCTCTCATAGGAGATACACCCTGTTTTTATAGGTCAATATCTTTATATCACTTCTTCTCCATCCCCTCCTGAGGAGCATTAAGTCCTGCCTTCAGATTTTCAAAGAATTCACGTCCGAACAAGATCCATGCAGAAGCGCCCGCCACTGCCAGGAAAATAAATCCGACAAGAATCACCTTCTTGCTGGTTCCCGAAGGCAGCAACGGCACACTGGCAGGTTCCACAACGGCAAATACAGGTTTGGCTTCCTGTACTTTAGCCCGTGCCACCTGCAATTGGGTAGCCACCTGGCTATACACCTGATATGCCAGATTCATATCATTCTGCAATCGTTCTCTCTCCGTCAAAGCACTTTGAAGAACAACCCCCTTGTTAGCATCCATGTAATTGGCATAATTCTGCTGGGCTACATAATACTCCTGCTGGCGTTCCTTATACAATTGTTCCAGATAAGCACAATCCTGCTGGGCTTTAGAGACCCTGTACGCTGTGATATACTCTTGAAGTTTCACCACTACCGTATCTGTAATGGCGGCCGTAACCATCGGGTCCTGCAAAGTCACCGTCACTGTGGTGATGCCGGTTTTCTTATCCACATCAGCAGTAATAGCCTTACGCATGGCTTCCACTTTCTTCGCCTGATCTTCTGTCAGATGGAAAGGATCCAGCTTATTCCCTTCTTCCTCTTCCTTATCGGAGAAGAGAGATTTCACCCCACCTATAGCCGCCCCGGGCAATCCCATCACAGCACCCCACCACGGAGCTTTCTGCTCATCAAGATAAGCTACAAAAGTAGTATCCACCTCACCGTCCAACGTGGTGACATGTGCATTAAACAGTTCCAGAATGAAAGGAGTAGACGCTACTATATCCGGGAAAAGAGATACGTTCAACGCATCCGCCTCACTGCCCAGACTCATGCCGCCGATCCCCAGCATGGCAGCCATTCCCGACAGGCTCCCCCCGCCGCTTTTGCCGGATTCGGGAGACAATGTCACTTCCACCGTATATTGTTTGGGAATACTCAGAGCAATAATCACCCCTACAATAGCACCTATTCCGGCAGCCTTCAACAGCACCTTTCGGGCAGCCCACAACTTACGGACATACTCCATCAAATCAATTTCCAACTCCTCGTCTTCCCGTGGCCTTTCCTTATTATTCGTATAATTCTTATCTTCCGCCATACTGTTTCTATTTTAAGATATTAGCAATAGATGCAATCATAGTAGCCAATGACGCACTGGTGGTTGCTATGGACAAGGTGTTCTGCAAAGACCAGTTGCTCTTTTCCTTCACCGGAACAATCACCTCACATCCCGGCTGGATCAGCTCACGGCTACCTTTCTTCGCTCTCTTCACCTGACCGTTCATATATACAATATACGCCTTGCTCTTCTTCGCACGGAAACCGTAACCTCCGGCCTGCTCGATATAATATTTCAACGTCTTGCCATCTTCAAATGAAACGGTATTGGGATACATCACAGCCCCACTGATACGTACCGTATTGTTGTATTCAGGAATTTCAATCACATCCCCCTCACGCAATACGATATCCGCACTGGAGCCGGGTTTAAGCATCGCTCTTTCCAGATCGATACCCACATAATAGATATCTCCCAAGTCCAGCCGGTTGACATCAATGGAGTCCTTTCCTGTCTTGGCCATATCCAGAACCGTTTCCATACGTTTGCGTTCATCGTCATTGATACGACGGCTTAAACGGGCCCCTTTGATATAAGCAAACGGAGTCACTCCACCTGCCTTCTTGATCAAATCGGAAAGACGTTCACTCTTCTCTGTCAGCGCATAATCACCTTCATATAAAACCTCACCGGTCACTTGCACATTCACCTGTTCCTGATAAGCAGGACTCTTACGCACATATACTTGATCGTACGGTTGCAACACAAAACCCGGTTCTCCGTCTATCACAAAACCGTCTTTCAGAGAAAACGAGTACATTTGTCCTATGGTGGAAACCGCTTCCGTACCTTTGCTATCCTTGATACGGCGGGAAACATCCACACGGACGGTAGAAGCCGATTCTTTCAACCCGCCAGCCTGGATTATAATATCCTCCAAAGTCGTATTGTCGGCAAAAGCGAACTCACCCGGACGGGCAACCTCACCATACACCATGATAGTTCCCACATCCTCCAAGTCATGAATACTGGGAATATAAAGCACATCATTACGCTGTAAAGGTACATCGGGCGCAGTACCGGCCATGATACCTTTTATATCTACTTGAATAACCTCTTTCTTCAAATTCTCACGCTCGCGATGCAACACTGCACGTCCTGTAAAGGCATCACCCATAAGACCTTCAGCCTTTTCCACCAGTTGGCGGACTGTATTCAAAGTTCCTCCGAACTGATAAATGCCCGGACGATAGACAGCACCCTTGATTTCAAGTTTATTCTCAAAACGATCCAGAATAGCTTCAGCAGTCAGCACATCACCATCTTTTACCTGAAATACGGAATAATCAATATCATCAATCGTATAAATCTGATACTCCTTTCCATTTTGACGAATCATGCGGAGAGAACGGGTATAGGCATCCCCCGAGAATCCACCGGCATATTTCAACAATGTGGCAACACTTTCGTTGTTTTTCATCTCGTATTTCATGGGGCGTTTCACATTACCCTCTATGCTAACCAACGCCTCGTATGGAGGAACAATGATCACATCGCCTTCCTGCAGACGGATATCATCATTGATTTTACCTTTCATAATAAAATCGTACACATCTACGGTAGCGATCTTCTGTCCTCCGCGCACTACTTGTATATTACGCAAACTACCGATATCGCTCACACCACCGGCACGGTACAGTGCATGAAACACGGTAGAGAAAGAAGACAATGCATAAGTTCCCGGTTGGAACACTTCTCCCATCACATTCACCTGGATAGTCCGGCTGTTTCCCAAAGTAACCTTGATTTGTGAGGACGGGTTCTGTTCATTATCAAGCCCTGCATAAATCTTATTCAGTTCTTTACGCAAATATTGGTTGGCTTCGGCAATAGTCATACCGTTCAGATAAATTAATCCCAAATCGGGGATCGTGATAGATCCGTCCGGAGATACATTATCGCGGATGGTAGCCTGGTTTGTACCCCAGATATCAATGATTACCTCATCACCCGGCCCCAGACGATAATTAAGAGGAGTAGCCAGATTCACACTCGGCTCGAATGTAAGGTTTCTGGTTTCAAAAATGTCCCGTCCATACACCTTATCCTTCTGCATATCTTCCATATCGCCCATGCCCATCCCCTCGTAATAACGATTGGCAGAAACACTGTCCAACGAGTTCTTCCCTACCACTCTGTCCGCAGCTGAACGTTGGTCGAAAGTAAAATTCTCTGTTACATAGATATCTTCCTGAGTCTTTGTCTTTTCACGCAAACGGTTCCGATTTTGCATCGTTGCATTTGCATCTTTATCAGCAGACCCATTTTGCTGTTCATAAAGTTTCTTTACACGCTTAGCCTGTTCTTGTGTCACTCCTCTACGGGCTAACTCTGTAGCAATCTGACGTTGGTCTTTTCCTTGTTGCATGCCCGTCTTCACATATTCCAACACCTGTTGGTCACTCATAGATTGCTGTGCAAGCACAGAACCCGAGAGGGCAAAAACTAAGACCAGTACGGATAATAGTTTTTTTATCATATAAATTCAATAAACTTAGTAATTTAGCAGCCGCAAAGGTAGATATTATTTTCGATATAGGCGAGTATTATTTCATAAAATATCCCTCTAACAAATATAAAAACGGCTGCCACCTGACGGTGTACAGCCGTTTATTCTTTAATAATCCGTTAGCAGAATTCATTCAGACTTCATTGCACAGCCCTCCTTATTTAAAAAAGGTCTGCAAGGGTAAAACTTGTGCAATACCGCCCGGCCGGATCAGCAATACATATTGACGATGGCTTCGTACAATTCCTGTTTACCGCTTACTTGCTTGGGCTCACCATTCTGCTTAGCATAAGCCACTACATCTTCCAGTGTCAGCTTGCCTTCTTCAAATTCTTTACCTTTGCCACTGTCGAATGAAGCATAACGGTCTGACAACATCTTGCAGTAAGGAGATTCATTAAGCAAAGCAGCAGCACTTTCCAATGCACGCGCCATAGCATCCATACCTGCAATATGGGCGATAAAGATATCTTCCAGATCAGTAGAGTTACGACGTGTCTTGGCATCGAAGTTGGTACCGCCATTACCCAAACCGCCGTTGCGGATAATCTGCATCATGGCCTGGGTCAGTTCGTAATTGTCGATAGGGAACTGGTCTGTATCCCATCCGTTCTGATAATCGCCACGGTTAGCGTCAATAGATCCCAACATTCCGTTATCTACCGCAACAGCCAGTTCATGTTCAAATGTATGACCAGCCAACGTAGCATGATTCACTTCAATGTTCACCTTGAAATCCTTGTCCAGTCCGTGAGTTTTCAAGAACCCTACCACAGTTTCGGTATCCACATCATATTGATGCTTAGTCGGCTCCATCGGTTTGGGCTCAATCAGGAAAGTACCTGTAAATCCTTTGCTCCGGGCATAATCGCGAGCGATGGTCAACATCTGAGCCAGATGTTCTTTCTCACGCTTCTGATCTGTATTCAATAAAGACATATACCCTTCACGTCCACCCCAGAACACGTAATTGGAGCCACCCAGTTCGATGGTAGCGTCAATAGCGTTCTTTATCTGGACAGCAGCGCGGGCAACCACATCAAATTCGGGGTTTGTAGCAGCACCGTTCATATAGCGTGCATGACCAAAAACATTTGCCGTGCCCCATAACAATTTGATTCCGGTTTCAGCCTGTTTCTGTTTGGCATAAGCAACTATCTCTTTCAGATTCGCTTCATATTCCTCGATTGTATCGGCTTCCTCACACAAGTCCACATCATGGAAACAATAATATTCGATTCCCATTTTCTGCATGAATTCAAAGCCGGCATCCATCTTATTCTTGGCAGCCTGCACCTTATCGGCATCGCCGTTCCAAGGGAATTTCTTTGTTCCGCCGCCAAACTGGTCACCGCCCTCGGCACACAAAGTATGCCACCATGCCATAGCAAACTTCAACCAGTCTTTCATCTTCTTGCCGTTTATTACCTTTTCAGCATCATAATAACGGAACGCCATCGGGTTCTTACTTTCCTTACCTTCAAATTTAATCTTTCCTATACCGGGAAAATACTCTTTTGTAGCCATAATTCTTTACTTATTTTAATAACTTGTTCTAATTTATCTACTATCTTTTTTCAACACGCAAGCGGATAGCCATTTCTTTATCCGAAGGTCCTTAAAAGGCAGCCATCGCTCTCTCCAGATTAGATTTCCAGCGGGCATACGCATCATCATAAGCAGTGCGCTGTGCCACATCAGGCTCTATCACCTCCAATTTTTCCAATGTGGCAAATGCCTCGTTGTTATCTTTATAAACACCCGCGCCTATGCCGGCCCCCTTGGCGGCGCCCACCGATCCATCCGTGTCATACAGTTCGATTACAGCCCCTGTCACTCCCGCCAATGTTTCGCGGAAAATAGGACTGAGAAACATATTGGCATGTCCGGCATGAATCTTCTGTACAGGGATACCCATCTGCTCCATGATATCAATACCGTATTTAAACGAGAACACGATCCCTTCCTGTGCGGCACGAACAATATGCTGCTTTCCATGCAAGTTAAAATTAACTCCACATATAGAGCATCCTGTCTCTTTATTTTCCAGCATACGCTCCGCCCCGTTACCAAAAGGAAGAATACTTACTCCGGCACTGCCGACAGGAGCCTGTGCCGCCAGCCTGTTCATATCACTGTAAGAAATACCTCCGGGAGCCACATTACGTTTCACCCACGAATTCAATATACCGGTACCATTGATACACAACAACACTCCCAGACGGGTCTGCTCAGCGGTATGATTTACATGGGCAAAAGTATTCACCCGGGATTTCGGATCATAATTTACCTCACCGTTCACGCCATATACCACTCCCGATGTTCCTGCCGTAGAAGCAATCTCTCCCGGATTGAACACATTGAGCGACAAAGCATTATTAGGCTGATCTCCGGCGCGATAGGTTACAGGAATTCCCTCTTTCAGGCCCAATTCTTTGGCAGCCCATGCATTTACACGCCCCTGCTCGCCAAAAGTCGGTTTGATATCAGCTATCAGCGAACGGTCGAATCCATAATAATCCATCAGGAAGCCCGCGACATCATTTGCCTGAAAATCCCAGAACATCCCTTCGGACAAACCGGACACCGTGGTACAAATATCCCCTGTCAGTTTCATAGCGATATAATCGCCGGGCAGCATTATTTTATAAATACGTTCGTACACAGCAGGCTCATTCTCTTTAATCCATGCCAGTTTGGAAGCGGTAAAATTCCCCGGAGAGTTCAGCAGATGAGAAAGACATTGCGTTTCCCCCAATGCCTCAAACGCTTTCTGCCCGTATGGAACCGCCCGTGAATCACACCATATAATAGCCGGACGTAATACATTTTGCCCTTTATCCACACAAACCAGTCCGTGCATCTGATAAGAGATACCGATAGCGGCAATTCCATCCGGACCGATCCCACTCCCGGCCATGACAGCCTGAGTTGACAATTTCAGATTTTCCCACCAATTTTGCGGATCCTGCTCAGCCCATCCGGGGCGGGCAGCCATAATAGCAGCCTCTGTTTTAGGGAAGAATGCAGAAGAGACACACTTTCCGGTTTCTGCATTTACCAAACTCGCCTTTACCGACGAACTGCCAATATCATAACCTAATAGGTACATTTAAATTGAAAATTTAAGAATTTAAAAATAATAGTCTCTGTCCCGATGCTTATCAGCATTATCCTTCCAAGGAAAGGCCGGTGAAGAATCCCAAAGCATGTACCGATTCCCCGAAACGACCAGGCGGAGTATTCTCACAGCAATCACAACAAGGCTAAAGTTATCTGTCTGTTATCACTTCGTTCCCGACTTATTATATATTGAACGATCGAACTTATAGAAGCGTGCCGCCCTGTGGCATACGCCTACCTGTTTTTCCTCCAAAGGTACTACATATGGCATCAACGCTATCTTCTTATGGAAGTTCCTTACATCAAACACCTTATCATAAATCAACTGATAGACAGTCCGCAGCTGGGCTGCCGTAAACTTCCGGGGAAGCAAGTCGAACATTACGGAAGGGGCATATTCCACATAATGGCGTATATGTACCAATGCATCCTGCAAAATCTGGAAATGATCGAACGCCAGGCTTTTCACCTCCGTCACAGGCGTCCAGCAAGCATCGTATTTATCAGACAGCTGTTCGAACCGTCTGTCAATCTTCACCAATGTCAGATAAGCGATAGTCACAATGCGGTCTATTTTCTTCTCGTCCAAACGATGAAAACGTTCCAGCCACAACACATCCTTAGGGTTACGGGTACGGTTTTTCGATCCATACGCCTTAAACTGTGTCAGCTTCACATTCTTCAGTCCCGTCAGCTCATTCAACACTCGTTTGGCCGCCTCATCCAGATCCTCATCGTCATAGATAAGGCTACCCGGCAATTTCATGTTATTATATCCGTCTTCGGACTGTTTCCCCACCTGCCTTACCAACAGGACACGGAACTGCTCTCCATCAAAACCAATCAGCACACAGTCCACAGATACATGTAAATTAATCGTCTGGTTTATTTCCGACATAGTAATATGGCTTTTATCATTTCCGGCAGCAAAGATAAATACTATTTTTTGAATTATACAAAACAATATATTTATTTTTATTATGTTCTAAAACACTATTTTTCAATATAATAAATATCATCTATTATACAATATAATATCTTAACCTTATCATATACACTACAATATATAATATACAGGAATTGTCTCGTCTTCTTTTTTTCCTTTTTCCAAAGGACTTTTATTCCATTCAATCTCCTATTTCAGACGTTTGGTTAAAAAAAAGCAATCTTTACGCCAAAAAATTAATAGAATAAAGTTGTTTATTCACAATAATTTTCTTTACTTTTGCCCATTAAAATCTAAAGATTACTCTATGAGAAAGAAAATTTTGGTCTTGGACGACAAAATAGCAATTGCAAAAGTCCTTTCAATCTATCTGGCCAGTGATTATGATTGTATTTGGTTACCGAATGGCATCGAAGGAGTAAAATGGCTTCAGGAAGGTAACATACCAGATTTGATTATATCAGATATCCGTATGCCCGAAATGCGTGGAGACGAGTTTCTGGAATGGATAAAATCCAATCAGCTATTCAAACACATTCCGGTGATTATGCTAAGCAGCGAAGACAGTACCACAGAGCGCATCCGCCTGTTACAAGAAGGCGCGGAAGACTATATTGTCAAACCTTTCAATCCCATGGAGTTAAAAGTAAGAATTAAGAAAATTATTGAGTAAATCAGCATGACCTTTCTGCTTTATATAGGAAAGAACAAGGATTTTTTGCGCAAATTCAGCAAGCTCGAAAATGTCCAGATGATTTATGCCCAAAACTACCAGGATGCCATTACAATTTGTGTCAGGCTGAAAGTACGTGAGAACATCATTGTCCTTCACGAACAAGGGGAGATGAACGGAGATATTGAACAGGTCGGTGCTTTTAGAAAAAAGTTCTATCAGGCATATGTCGTACTCATTACGGACAGGCTGAGTCCCGAAGCCAGCAAAGTCTATCTGAACAGCGGAATAAACGATACCGTCAGTTTGCACATCACCACCGCCCAGTTAAGGCAGAAAATAGACATCATCAATAAACGGCAGGAACTGCTATATGCACATAACTGGAAGAAAAAAGACGTCAGGCATTTTATCCTTCCCCAATGGAAGCGCTGCTTCGATATTCTTTTCTCCGGTACAGCATTAGTTTTTCTGTCACCAGTCTTTCTGCTGACTGCCATAGCCATACGTCTGGAGAGCAAAGGACCTGTTATTTACAAATCCAAAAGGGTAGGAACGAATTATACCATTTTTAATTTCCTGAAGTTCCGTTCCATGTATACGGACGCCGATAAAAAACTGAAAGACCTTTCCGGTCAGAACCAATACCTGCCGGAAGGTATTCCGGAGATTACCGAAGATTTCTCGATGGAAGAATTAGAAGGGCTGATATTTGGAGATGACGGTGTTATAGATAATGGCGGAATGCTGGTTTCCGATGACTTCATCATTCCGGAAGAAGAGTTCATTTCCAAACAAAACGCACTGGATGAAAGTCCTTTCATAAAAATAGAAAAAGACCCGCGAGTCACCAAAGTAGGACGCGTTTTACGAAAATACAGCCTGGATGAGCTACCTCAACTGGTCAACATATTGAAAGGCGATATGTCTGTGGTGGGTAACCGTCCTCTTCCACTCTATGAAGCCGAACGTCTGACAAACGATGAAAGTATCGAACGCTTCATGGCGCCTGCCGGGCTGACCGGTTTGTGGCAGGTAGAAAAGCGGGGGGATGCCGGAAAATTATCCGCTAAAGAACGCAAAGAATTAGATTTGAAATACGGTAAAGAATTCTCCTTTTTTCTGGATATGAAAATCCTGTTCAAGACTTTGACAGCTTTTGTCCAAAAAGGAGATGTTTAAATAATTTGTTTTAGGAATAAAAAGGGGATTTATTATATGGATAAAGTATGTCTTTTTGTCATCTGTATGTATTGTTCTATCCATCACTTAAGCGCACAACAGGAAGAACAACAAACACAACCGGTACAGCAACCTCTTGTGACACAAGATGATATATTGGGGAATATGAATGTGGATTATGCGAAGATAAAGCTGCCTCCGTTAAGTGTCCTTTATGAGAATGCACGCAGCACTCCAAGCTTACAGATTTTAGAGAAAGAGAAACTGTTACAGAAAAAGTTACTATCGAAAGAGAAAAGGAACTGGCTGGGGTTTATCCAAGCCGGCGGAAGTGCTTCTTACGGTATAGCAGACAATGTGGCCAGCAATACGGATGTCAACACCCCACTTATTTACAGGTATGTAGGTACAGAACAAACTTCGTGGAACGTGGGAGGCGGCATCAGTATTCCTTTTGAAAAGCTGTTCGACCTCCGGGGAGGAATCAAGCGCCAGCGAATCCAAGTGGATATTGCCGAGTTAAGAAAACAGGAAGCATACGAAACTCTTAAAATACAAATAGCTCATTTATATGTTCAGATTTTATCTAATATAGAAACATTGCAAAGATCAGCTGAAAATATAGCTTTATATAAAGGTGCATCGGCTGTTGCAGAACAGGAATATAGAAACAGACGTACCTCTATTCATGATGTGGCCAAGACTAAAGAGCAGGAATTTGCCGCTAATCAAGACTTTGCCTTACTACGCTCTACTATTAACGACCAACTGCTGACCCTTGAAATAATCTCCCACACCCCCATCTTGACCATACAAGGAGAAAAGGACGTTCAAGAAACAACGATACAGGAACAGGAAGAAAACAAGAGGCAAAGTAAGAAAAAAGACAAAAAGGAATAAGAAACATGGAATTATTTAAATATATAATCAAGTTTATCTATCGTATCCGTTGGTGGATGGTTATATTTCCATGTATAGCCGGTATCATAGCGTGGTTCCTTACCAGAAGTCTGGAAAAAACGTATGATGTGAAAACCACCATCTTTACAGGAATCATCTCCGGATACAACGTAGATGCCACCGATACCAGAAATGCCACTGTGCACATGAGTAATTTAATGAATATCATTACGACGGAACGCACACTGAAAATAGTATCTCTGAAACTGCTTGCCCGCTGTTTGGTTTATGGAGATGCCGAAAGAAACACCAGTTATATTTCAGCCATACATTACCAGCAGCTAGTTTCCGGCATTCCACGAGAGTTACAGGCATTGATAGACAAGCAAAACGAAGAGAAAACCTATCATAATCTGGTAGCTTTTGAACGCCCGTCCATCAATAATTTTATCTACCAACTACTCAATTATACCCACCCTTATTTCAGCGTACCTCTACTCTCACAACATATAAAAGTAGCCAGGTTGGGAAACAGCGATATGATCGAGATTGCTTATAGTGCCAACGATCCGGGAATAGCTTATAACACACTTGAGATACTGAATGAAGAATTTGTCAAACAATACCATGAACTACGCTATGGAGAAACAGACAATGTTATCAAGTTCTTTCAAGAAGAACTGGCCAGATTAGGCAAAATGCTGACTGCCGCCGAGGATTCTTTAATCGAGTACAATATAGAAAACCGCATCATCAACTACGGAGAACAAACCAAACAAGTGGCAAGCATGGACGCTGCTTACCGGATGATGGACAATGATTTACTTGTCAATTACTCTACCAGTAAGGCGTTGATCGATTTCTATGAATATAAATTAGGTGATGTGGCCAAATTGATCCGTACCAACAATGAGTTTATGGACAAACTTCATCAAATGTCCCAATTGAACACTCAGATCTCAACCATGGAAATCACTCCGGACGAAAAGAACCGGAAGAAACTGGAGGAACAAAAAAACATGTTAAGTAACGCCGAACAAAACATCAACAATCTCGCCCTGAAACTAAGTGCTGAAGCTGCAAGTACAAACAATGTATCTTATGAAACACTCATCAGCCAGTGGCTTGACCAAATAGTCCTTGCCGAAAAGACTAAAGCCCAAATGGAAGCACGAGATATAATGAGAGAGAATTTAAATGAAGATTTCCTTTATTTCTCCCCCATCGGCGCCACCCTGGGCCGGAAAGAAAGGCATATCGGCTTTGTGGAAAGCAACTATATGTCTACCATGGGGGCCTTAAATGCAGCCATCTTGCGACAAAAGAATCTGGAAATGACTTCGGCTTCATTAAAAATCATGAACCCGCCCCTGTTTCCATTGACCTCCTCCCCCACCAATGCACGCATGATTATACTTGCATCCATACTGGGTACTTTACTTTTCATCATTGGTTATTTTCTGATTATCGAAATACTGGACCGTACCCTCAGAGACAAAATACGTACAGAACGAATCACCGGAGGAACAGTTATCGGCGCATATCCTAAAGAAAGCAAGTTAAGATACAGACGTTATAATAAAGCCATAAACGAAATGGCCGTCAAGCAACTCAGCACCGCTTTATTGCCTCATCTAAATACACAGGAACAGCGAGTTATCAATTTGTTAAGTACAGAAGAGAAAGACGGAAAGACCCATGTCGCCCGCCTGATAGAGGAATATTGGAACAACATCGGCTTAAACGTCCGCCGCATTACATACGATGAAGATTTTCTAAGCGAAGACAGCCAATATGTACAGGCAAACAATTTGAAAGAACTATGTCCCGATCTGGAAAAGGATGAAATTCTTCTAATCGAACACCCGGTCCTGAAAAGCAATCCTCTGCCTCCGGCTTTGTTAAATGAAGCATCCATCAATCTGCTGGTTGTCCGTGCCAACCGTACTTGGAAAAATACGGATCAGGCACTGTATGAACATTTGTTACAAGTTAAACAAAAAGAAGTACCCCTCCTTTTCTATCTGACACAAGCAGACAGAAATACAGTGGAAGATTTTACAGGACAATTACCTCCTTACACGAACTTTAAGAATATGGAATACAGGCTGTTTCAACTCGGACTGACCGCCATTGAATACAAAGGAAAATAGATAATGATAGCAAAAGAAATAAATATAACCCATACAGGTCAAATTCTAGCCAGCTTTATTATCGGGCTGTGCTTATGCCTATGGACAGCCCTCAACATGAAACCTGCCATAGGAGTTGCAATAGGGTTCATACCTTTTGCCACGCTTTTTATTTTTATATGCATAAACAAACCCGCTATTCTGCTGGCCATCACCTTTATGCTGAATTACCTGATAATGGGAATTAACAGATATCATTCCATCCCTATTGCCATTACCAATATCTTTGACTTGCTCTACGGCATCATGTTGGCCCTTATTCTTCTGAAACAGTTGCAAAGCAATCATCATTTCAGAAGAATACTGAACGTCTATACCTGCATCACATTGGTCTGGCTGCTATATTGTATCATCAACATAGGTAATGGTATAACCGGTGAATTTTACATGGAAGCATGGCTTCGTATTTTAAGACCCTGGGCCTTATACCCTATTCTGACCTGTATTATTCTATCCATACACTGCAATCGCTACACTTTTATCCATTACTTTTTAATACTATGGGGTATCATGACCCTACTGGCTGCCGCAAAAGGATATTGGCAAAAGAACAAAGGTTTTGACAGTACCGAGCTAAGCTGGTTGTGGGCCTACGGAGCACGTACCCATTTTATCCATTCCGGTATCCGCTATTTCTCATTTTTCACTGACGCGGGTCTTTTCGGTGCCAGCATGGGATTATCCTGCACTGTTTTCACGCTTACTTTTTTCTATACAAAGAACCTATTTCTCAGACTCTTCTATTTAATAGTGGGTATGGCAGGATTTTATGGTCTGTTAATATCGGGAACCCGATCGGCCATAGCAGTACCCATTGCAGGGCTGGGGCTCTTTCTGTTCCTGTCTAAAAGTTGGAAAATAGGCATCATCTCCTTTATCCTGCTTGCCGGAGGGATAGGAATGCTGAAATACACCAAGATCGGAGAGAACAATAAATTGATCCGTCGTATGCGTACTGTCTTTGACACAGAGGATCAATCGATGATGGCTCGTTTCGAGAACCAGAAAGCACTGAATGCCTACATGGATGAAATGCCCTTCGGCATAGGCATGGGAGCCATAGACGGAGTAGTTCCTCCCCATAACAAATATTATTTCGTTTCCATCTGTCCTTCAGACTCCAGTCTGGTAGATGTATGGAAACAGATGGGAATAGTGGGACTGTGTGTGTTTTTGGGTATGCATGCCATTCTATTTCTATCGGGCTCCTACATCCTTTTATTCAAAATCCGAAATCCGGAAATCCGGGGACCGCTGACAGGTATGTTATGCGGTTGTGCAGGCATACTGGTAGCTTCTTACGCCAATATGGTTTATTTCCAGTTTCCTAACGGAATCTTGATTTATTCCTGTTTCACCTTTGTTTTTTTAGGACCTTATTTAGATAAACAATACTCAGAAATACATGGACTACCGGCAGCCTGACCTATCCGTCATCACCGTGAACTATAACGGTTTTCACGACACCTGCGAATTTATCGACTCGTGGACAGCCACTATATTCTCTGTCAGTTATGAAATGATAGTCATTGACAATGGTTCCACTGCCAATGAAGCCGCCTTGCTACAAAAAACATATCCTTTTATCCAAGCCGTACGCAGTGAGCAGAACTTAGGATTCGCCGGAGGTAACAATCTGGGTATAAACCTTGCAAAAGGAAAATACCTGTTCTTGCTGAACAATGATGTTTGTATGGTCAAAGATGCCATACCCTTGTTGATAAAACGCCTTCTGTCCTCCGACAAGATAGCAGGTGTCTCCCCGTTAATCCGTGATTATGCAGAACCGCACGCCATACAATTTGCAGGATACACCCAACTTTCGCCCATTACCTTAAGAAACAGAGCCATAGGCAAAGGGAAAATAAATAAAGGCCACTACCCCGCCCAAAAAACGCCTTATCTGCATGGTGCCGCCATGTTACTGAAAAAAACAATAATAGACAAGCTTAGCCTGATGCCCGAAGAATATTTTCTATATTATGAGGAACTGGACTGGTGCACCTATATCAATAGGGAAGGCTACGAACTATGGTACGATCCCGCTTGCGAAATATGGCACAAGGACAGCAACTCCACCGGAAAAGAAAGTCCGTTGAAATACTATTACCTGAGCAGAAACAGATTACTATATGCCTACCGCAATCTCTTTGACTGGAAACTTCCGGTTTCCATTTTATACCAGACAATGATCGTATGTCCCAAAAACATACTGACCGCCTTGGGGAAAGGAAAGAAAGCCATAGCCAAAGCACATTGGGAGGGAACAAAAGCATTTTTCAAACTTAGAAACAAAGACAAACAGCCATGATATTTCTAGCATACATAGAACTATTACTTTTCGCGATATGCGCCTTTACTGTTTTTTACCTGCTGGTATACGCCATAGCGGCAACAGGCAACCGCACCGACAAATATTCCGAATCAAGAGTAAAACACCGTTTCGCCATTCTGATACCGGCCTATCAGGACGATGACTACATACCCTATACCGTCAAATCATTTCTACAACAAGAATATCCTATAGACTGCTATGACATTATCGTCATTTCAGACCACCTGAAGCCGGAAACAAACAGACAGCTGGCACAATATCCCATCACCCTGTTGCAAGCCAGGTTCAAGAAAAGTTCAAAAATGAAATCTGTCAAAGCAGCTATGTCACAATTACAAGAAGGACAATACGATATCGTTTTAATCATGAATGCGGACAATGTAGTGGACACCAATTTTCTTGAAGTTGTCAACAATACGTATGCCAGCGGCTCCAATGCCATCCAAACCCATCGCATCTATCAAGAAAGACCCAATAATGTCAGCATATTGAATGCCATCACCGACGAGATCAATAATTCCATTCTTCGTGCGGGACATGTCAATTTGGGACTTTCAGCTTCGCTGAACGGCTCCGGAACCGCAATAGACTTCACTTGGTTCAAAGAAAACATCCGTCATTTAAAAGACGATGACGATGAAAAAGTCATCGAATCCCTGCTGCTCCGCGAACGGATATATGTGGAATATTTAAATAATACCCATGTATATGCCTTGAAGAATAGTGGAAAGAAAAAATTCTATACCCAACATGGTACTTGGATTAAAACCCAATATTATTCCCTGTTCACCAATATCGGTAATCTGCCCGGCGCCATTTTAAGTGGAAAATTTGATTATGCCGACCGTATTTTGCAATGGTTCATTTTCCCTCGCACCATCCTGCTAGGTATCCTCATCCTGTTCAGTTTCCTGTCCGTATACTTCCACTGGAGCGCCTGCCTAAAATGGTGGGGATTATTACTCACTTTCTTATTGACTATGGCAATAGCCACTCCAAACTACTTGGTGGACAGCAAATTCAACAAAGCCATGAAAGCTATCCCCTTTCTGGCGGCAGGCATGATATTCAATATGCTTTTAAGAAAGAAAAAATAAAAGCCCCATGCTATCGGAAATTATACATATCATGGAATATACACTATATATCTACCTTTCCGTCAGTGTGGGGTATATAGTCCTGTTTTCTGCCGCCTCTCATTTCTTCAAACAAAAGAAATATCCCGCGACTACTGTCCGGCAACGCTTTATCATCCTTGTTCCCGCCTATAAAGAGGATGCGGTCATTCACGCCTGCGTCACTTCCGTTCTGCGCCAAACTTATCCGGCAGAGCTTTACGACCTGATAGTCATATCCGACCACATGCGTCCCGAAACCAATGCCTTACTGCGCAAAGAACGCATCAGCTTGATAGAACTGCATGAAAAGGAAAGTTCCAAGGCAAAAGCCCTGCGCATTGCAGCAGAGACCATCACAGACCAGCCATACGATTATGTCCTCATACTGGATGCCGATAATCTGATCTCACCCTGTTATCTTCAAGAACTGAATAAGGCAGTTTCACAGGGTATAAAAACCATACAGACACACCGCAAAGCCAAAAATATGAATACAGACATAGCCCTATTGGATGCCGCCATCGAAGAGATGAACAATTCCATCTTCCGCAAGGGACACATCCGGCTGGGATTTTCATCTGCCCTTACCGGCTCCGGAATGGCTTTCGATTTCCGATGGTTTGTCCGGAACATCATCCATACCCATAGTACGGGCGAAGACAAAGAACTGGAAGAACTCCTGCTCCGTCAAGGCATTCACATTGAATATATAGACACCCTAGAAACATTGGACGAAAAAGTCCGGCAACCGGATGCCTTGCGTAACCAGCGCCGCCGCTGGATAGCCACCCAGCTTTTCCTTGCATTAAAAATGGGACGTAACCTCCCCACAGCCTTACTGAACGGAAACGGAGATTATCTGCTGAAAACCCTCCAAGCCTTTATCGCTCCCCGCAGCATTCTGTTGGCGCTCATCGGATTCTTTTCATGTGTTCTCTGCATTTTCTCTCCAACTTCTTCCATAAAGTGGTGGATTTTGCTTATCTTGCTGAACGGTGCGTTATACCTGGCCATTCCGTCCAATATGAGATATAAATACATGAGCAGAATCCTCAGGCAGACACCTTATTTTGTAATCATTATGCTTCTCAACTTGTTTCACTTGAAAGGAATGGCACAGAAGTTCAACCATACACAGCATGGATAGAATTATGAATATAAAAGAGTACTTACAGCAACACCCGCAATGGAAAAAACGGATACACGGTTTCATCATGCATCCGGTAAAGACACGCCCCTATTGGTGGATACGCGTATGGCAGCCTTTCTACATAAAAAAAGGCCGGGGCTCAGTCATTTATTCCAGTGTACGGAAAGACCTTCCACCGTTCCACCTGTTCCAGATGGGAAAATATTCGGTAGTGGAAGATTTCTCTTGCTTGAACAATGCCGTAGGCGACATCGTAATCGGCGACTATTGCCGGATAGGACTCGGCAATACGGTCATCGGTCCCATCCGGATAGACAACGGGGTCAATATTTCACAAAACGTAGCCCTGATAGGATTAGATCACAATTATCAGAATATCACTCAAGGTATCATCGAACAAGGTATCACCACTTCCCCTATCCACATCGGAGAACATACCATCATAGGAGCCAACGTGATTGTACTGCCCGGAATCACCATCGGCAAACATTGTTTTATCGGTGCCGGGTGTGTGGTTACCCAAAACATACCCGACTATTGTGTCACGGTAGGAAATCCCGCACGCATTATCAAACGCTATAACCCTCAATCACAAACATGGGAAAAATTCAACAAATGTATCCTTTCCAACGTTTAAAATAAAAATAAATAATTGATGGCATCACTATAATTAATAAGGCTCCTAAAAAGGAAATTCCACAATATTTACGCTCCGCCAGCATCTGCCTTTTATTTTTCCGAAGGTAGGTAATCACTTCATTATAATAATTTGCATATTTTTTCCTATCGTGTTTCACTATGACCGACAATATCATAAACAAATACAATATTTTTTGACGCTTTGCCAAATAAGCCAAAGAAGAATAATGTTTGACCACCATTTGTTCTATTTCATTTACTCTATAAAAAGTTCCCTCAAGGTATTTCAGAAATTGCTGGTCCCTAAAAGTTCTACTAGTTGAAGCATCACGAATAGTATATAAATAAATAGGAGAATCTTGCATTACAGTAAGGGAGGAATACAAAAAAGCTTGACTATTAAATAAAAAATCCTCATCACACCTACCCACCTCAAATCTGATATGATATTTGTCCAAAAAGGTTTTCCTATAGAGTTTAGTCCAGACATAAATATCCATACTCTCTCTTATTAAAAACTCTTTCATAGCTTCATAATTGTTCCATACATTAACAGCACCACTATGAGTATTATGAATGAATTTTCCGTTTTCATATCTTGCAACATAAGAACCTGCCGCAATATCCGCATCTGCATCCTCTATATTACTTTCCAATATTCGAACTGTATCCGGATAATAACAATCATCATTATCAAGAAATCCAATATAATCCCCTTTCGCCAAATCCATACCTGAATTTCTTGCTGACGCCTGCCCTGCATTCAATTGATGCACCACTTTGATCCTATTATCTTTTCGGGCATAGGTATCACATATTTCTCCGGATGAATCTGTAGAACCATCATCAACCAATATCAATTCCCAATTGGAATACGTCTGCGCTAATACGGAATTTATCGTATCACACAAAAACTTCTCAGCCTGATAAACAGGCATAATAATGCTAACCAATTTTTTATTCATAGTCAATACAAAAATAAGCAATTTATTTACTTGATATTATAAAAAAAGAAAGTAAATTTGAATTCAAAGTATTCATTATATGCCAAATATAGTTTTAAGTATCATCATTCCCGTATACAATGTTGAACAATACATAAATCAATGTATAGAAAGTATTCTCATCCAAACTTATCATGATTATGAAATAATTCTGATAGATGACGGCTCAACGGATTCATCCGGAGAAATATGTGATACCTATGCCCAAAAAGATAGTAGAGTCAAAGTGGTACATAAAATAAATGGAGGGGTCAGTTCCGCACGCAATATAGGATTACAAATGATAAAAGGCAAGTATTTGACTTTCATTGATCCTGACGATTTCATCAACATAGACACTTATGAGGAAAACATGAACATTATGATAAACAATAGTGAAATAGATATTCTGCAATATCCTTTTTGCAAATTGCACAGCACTAAATATGTAGAAACTCCGACTAATAATTGTCAATATATTAAAGGAACTGAAGCTATATTCTCCAACTGGTGGTCAGGAAGTCCCATCCATTATTCCATATGGAATAAAATATTCAAAAAAGAAATATTCAATCATATCACCTTTTTAGAAGGACATGTTTCAGAAGACACACGGCTCCTTGTTGATTTCTGTAAAAAAGCAAAAACAGTTTACCTTTCAGACAAGGGACTATACTATTATCGCATAAGAGAATCTTCACTCACGTCTAATTATACATTTGACAAACATCTGGATTTATTCTATGCCCACCTTTCCATATATACAGAACTTATAAAATTTCCTATATTAACTTCCCAACAAGTACCAGCATTCGAAAGAATGTTCCGAAGATTAGTTCAAGCCAAACAAAGCAATATTACAGCCGACTTAGCTAAAGAATCAAAACAGATAAACAACCTATTTCCAGCTTGGAAAGATATTTTTAGAGCCCAGGGAAGTAGTAAGCTTTGGCTTTCTACCGCTAAAATCTTAGGTACAAAGATCTTTATCAAACTCTATCCTCACTATTCAAAGTTTAAAATAAACACATAGCGAAAAAGTAAATTTGGGCAAAGCGTAGCGAATTAGCTGATAGAGCGTTAGTTACGCTTTGTTTTTCTATTGAGCAAAGCCAACGAAATACCACCTCGAAGCCAAACGGTGCAGAAGTTCAGTTACCACCTCGTTACTCCCGTAACGGGTGCAGATTTTTTGCTAAAAGGTTCTGTTTCTGTGTTTTGCGTAGATTTGCATAGCTGTCGGTAACTCACTAATAACTAATTTTGTAACCAAAAAAAGGAGTGAGTTATGCGTAGTACATTCAAGGTATTATTTTACGTGAAGAAAGGCAGCGAGAAGCCGAACGGCAACCTGCCTCTGATGTGCCGTATCACGGTGGACGGCGAGATTAAACAGTTCAGTTGCAAGATGGACGTTCCCCCACGCTTGTGGGACGTGAAGAACAGCCGTGCTTCGGGCAAGAGCGTCGAAGCGCAGAGAATCAACCTTGCGGTAGATAAAATCCGTGTGGAGGTAAACCGCCGCTATCAAGAACTGATGCAGGCGGATGGTTATGTTACCGCCGCCAAACTCAAAGACGCCTATCTCGGTATCGGCGTCAAGCAGGAAACTTTGCTGAAGCTGTTCGAGCAGCACAACGCCGAATTTGAGAAGAAAGTCGGGCACAGCAGGGCGCAGGGTACATTTACCCGTTATCGGACGGTCTGCAACCATATTCGGGAGTTCCTGCCCCACACCTACAAGCGTGAGGATATTCCGTTAAAGGAACTCAACCTCACGTTCATCAACGATTTCGAGTACTTTCTGCGCACGGAGAAGAAATGCCGCACCAATACCGTGTGGGTCTACATGATTGCGTTGAAACACATCGTTTCCATTGCGAGGAACGACGGGCGTTTGCCCTTTAATCCCTTTGCCGGATATATCAACTCTCCCGAAAGCGTGGACAGGGGCTACCTTACCCAAACGGAGATACAGACGCTCATGGATGCACCGATGAAGAACGCCACCCACGAGCTTGTACGGGATTTGTTCGTCTTTTCGGTGTTCACAAATGTTGCACTAAATAAAATGAACCTGTAAATCAGAAAGTTATCATTAAATAAAAAGAGAATAGGTAATGGTTTAGAAACCACCGAGCTTCACCATTTTGCTCATCTCCAATAAGTCAATCAACAGATGATGCAAAGATAATATTTTTTGTTTAGCACAACGCAGTATTAGGTTCTAAAGTTGAATTTACGTGTAAAAATCACGAAAATCGCCGCAAAACCCATAAATAATGCCGTTTTTTTCTATTAATATAGTATCTTTGTCCCATAAAACAGAAGGATATGATTGAGTCATTTACAATAAAAAATTATAGATGTTATCGTAAAGGGACAGAATTGTCGTTTATTGCATCAAAAAAAGAAGGTGGAAAAAATTCGGATTTACCACCTGTATGGTTCAAGGAAATAAATGGGAAGCGCATTTTGCGCATGCTTTTGTGTGTAGGTTTAAATGGAACTGGAAAATCTAAGATGTTTTCAGCCTTAAATTATTTGCGTATGTTAGCTATCGCAAAACCTCAAAAGCCTACGGAGAAGCCTGAATATCGTCCATTCTTGTTAGATGAACATTCGTCAAATGAACCAACAGAACTGTCTTTAATCTACTATATTAGGGATGTATGCTATCACTATTATATTAAGGTATCAAATGAACGTATAGAAGAAGAAGAATTGAATCTTAAAAAAAGTCGTTTAGTTCGCATATATCAACGCAAGCATAATGTTGAGACAGATACGGTTTCCATCAGTTTCGGGAATGCTTGCGATTTGTCTAAATCAGACCAACATGATTTAGAAGTGAATACGTTATCTAATTCCAGTGTATTGTCTGTATTTGGTTCCTTAAATATGGATAGTCAAGTACTAAGTGATAATTATGATTTCTTCGAAAATCATATTAGTCTGGTTCGACGGTCTGATAAAAGCCTTGCTGACAAATTACAAACAGGAGATGCAGAAAAAGATGCTATAATGAAGCGTTTGCTTTTACGCCTATTAAAAGATGTTGGTACTAATATTTGTGATTACATCGTAGAAGATGCGAGCTTAAACATATCTGAACTTATAGAAAATGGAGCTCCGGATATTATTGTAAAAGCAATGTTAGAACAATATCCTTCCGGTACTATTACTCATAAGAATTTACGTTTTGTCCATTCAACAGTTGAAGGTGAAAGAGCATTAGATTCTGGATTAGAATCATTAGGAACTATAAATATAATACGCATTCTTATAGTCTTATATGATGTTATACTTGGGAAAAAATGTTCATGTATCGATGAAATAGAGTATGGAATACATACTAAGGCGTTATCCTTTATATTAAAAATGTATTTAACCTTGGCAGAAGATTGTCAAGTAATTGTTGCTACGCATGATTTATCTTTATTAAATACCGATTTTCTTAGGCGAGATGCCGTCCGTTTATTTGAGAAAGATGAACATGGTACGATTAAAGTAAAACGTAGGGACTATTTACATAATACTGTTAGCTTTTATCGAACTTATGAGAAAGAAGTTGCTCCTGAAATTGATAATATAATGAAAAATATTGATGTATTTTTGAAATACAAAGATGATATAAATCACAAGTGAAAATTTCCACAAATATGCAATAAACACACGGAATATTTATGATTATCTTAAACCATTCGGACAAAAATCTGCTTATTCCGTGTTTTTTTCACGCAAATTCTTATTTAACTAAAAAGAAAGCTATATCTTTGCAATGTCAATTCGAACTTAAGACCCTGGCAAAAGGACCAGAGAGTTGACATTTCACTTATGAGTAATTTTTACTATGTAAACAGAATCGCCCAACCTACGGGGGAACATGAGGTACATCAAGCAGGCTGTGGATATTTGCCATCAGAAGAAAACCGAATTTATTTGGGGTTCTTTACAAACAGTGGAGATGCTATAAGGGAGGCAAAAAAATACTACAGTAATGTAGATGGATGTTTTTTTTGTTGCCCAGAGTCACATCGAAGGTAGTTAATGAAGATGGACTCATGGTATGTAACGCCTAAGTACACCGTAGCGGAATCGGTAGGCCACCGTAAAGTGTTAAACATAACAAGAATTTGATATGGCAAGAACTGTAGAAAAAGGTAGAAGTGCCGAAACAGGGCAATTTGTTCCTATTGACTATGCTAAAAAGCATCCAAAGACAACAGTTGTTGAGAAAGTCAAAGTTGGCCCTCCAAAGCGGAGAAAGTGATTTTTACCTTTTAGGATGTGCTTAGACGATGTGAATCGTCTAAGCCTTTTTATGAACTTATCATTTTTTCAATAAGATGCTATTTCATCATCGGTTAGATGATTTTTCGCATAGGGTTGTCAGTTAATTTTTGTAGAAAGCACTTCTTTTATATACTGTTGCTGTGCGTTATCCATGCCGAAGAGCTTGTATAACTGTCCATTAACGTCTCCATTATAATCTATTAAACCATTGTTATCGGTATAATCCAATAAATCAGGGACTTTCTTTGCCAAGGATGTTAAAGACTCATCTGTCATCAAGAAAGCAAACCGTATTATCTCGCTGGTTGCATATTTGAAGAAATTATATGCTTCCTTTTCAGTTTCGAAAGTTTTCAAAGCTACTCGTGAACGTCCAAATGCACTATGATTGTCTATTACTGCTATTTGATTGCTTCGTTTTTGTCCTCCAGCATTCGCACTTGAAACAATGACTTTCCATCGTTCCAAATGCTCAATTCCCGAAGATATAACATTCTTGTTTGCAACATACCATCGCGCACGACCGCTTTTCCCCGCCTTATCATTGGTAAACAATTTTATTTCAACGTCTAGATTGAAATAATCGCCATCGTTATATTCCCTAACAAGTGAAGGATTCTTTTCAACAAAATCGCTTTCAATGCCAAACAACTTTTGCGATAATACCGAATCATGTAAACAGGCATACTTTGAAATAATTGCGTCAAGTTTTTTTGTAATCTCGACATCACGTGGATTAAGAGAGAATAACGTATCTCCTGGACAGTCTGCATCAATTTCTATCTTATTCCCATTTTTAGAATATACATACTTGAATCCCGACTGAGTTTTATTCATGTCTTTTAATACGATAGAAAGTCCATCTGCTATAGCAACATCTTTAAATATATCTGTTGAGCACGGGAAAAATTCAAGTAACATTAAATGGCTGTCGTTCATTTGCATTAACCCGAATTTTTCAAGTCCTTTACCTGACCTATGAATCCATCTTGAACCGGGATATATTAATGAAGTGTATTGTCCAAGCTGCTCGCTTATTATTTGGAAGTACTGGAAAATACTGGAAAAGCCACTCAACTTTGACCCTTTTGGCCACGCAAGATTTGCCCACCTTTTTGTACTATATGATTGACCCTTTAAAGTCCTGGTGTTGGGGGGCAATATTATTTTACCCTTTTAAAAATTCTCGTTTTTCTTAGATTTTAATTTTCGCATACTTTCACCATATAATTCTATAGTATGGGCCGTATGTATGATGCGGTCAAGGATTGCATCGGCTATTGTTGGATCACCTACCATGTCATACCAGTTGGAGGATGGATACTGCGATGTGATGATGACAGATTTCCGTTCATGCCTATCCTCAATAATTTCAAGCAGTATGGGACGCTCTTTGGCGTCAAGTGGTACAATAAACAAGTCGTCAAGAATGAGTAGCTGGCAACGCTCAATCTTCTTGAGTTCCGCTTCAAGTGTACCTTTTACTTTGGCGACTTTCAGCGCACCGAGCAGTTTCGGAGCATTGGCATAGAAAGTACGGAATCCCCTTTTGCATGCTTCGTGTCCAAGGGCACAGGCCAAATAGCTTTTTCCCGTTCCGGAAGAACCAGTAATGAAAAGGTTCTGTGCCTTATGCACAAAATCAAGGGTGGCGAGACGTTCCATCTGATTGCGGTCCAGTCCCCGGTTCGTGGCATAGTCAATCTGCTCAATATAAGCCTTGTAGCGGAATGCCGCATTTTTGGTGAGCCGTGCAATGGCAGCCTGGGAGCGATAGTCCCATTCGCGTGCAAGGAGCATGGAAAGGAACGTGTCCGCAGTCATGGATTGCGGAGTGGTGCCGGCAAGACTTTCCCTGAAAGCCTCTGCCATACCATGCAATTTCATACGGTTCATTAAATCCAGTGATATGGTATTCTGGTCTTGTTGTCCCGTAACGGGAACTGTTTTATTGTTTACTTCCATAAATAATAGTTTTATTGTTTGTCTTTTTTGTAATATTCACGTCCACGTATATTTTTGTGGGTCAATGAAATCTGGGAGGTCACGTTGGACTGTACTTTTCCGTCCTCATCAGGAAGGAAATCCACATCTTCTCCCAGTTCAAGCACCTCGCGCAAGGCTTGGTATCCGTATTGCAATTTCTGATCCGCACATGCGCAAGCCGCAACTAGACGGTCACGGCCGTATTTCTTCTCCAGTGTCATGATGCCACGGCATGACCTGAACGCTTTGGGTGGATATTGCATGACACGCTCCACTTCCCGAAGATAGTTCAATACGATGTTGTCTATTTCCGAGGCACGTTGAAAGAGTTCCTCCAAGTCCTTGTCATAGGGACCATAATGACCAGGCAGGTTGTGCTCCTTTTTCCAAGAATAAGTGTAAGGAATGTCACAGCGGTCGTGGGTGGCGACAAGGTTCATTCCACAATAGATTTACACCGTGTCGGCATCATAGAGAATCGTCATGCGCCTGCCTACATACTCTTTTGGAACACTGTAATGGTGCTTGAACAAGGAAACGTAAGAGTTCTTTCCCACGGTCATCAGTTTCCTTTCTTTCATTACGTAGCGTTTCACGGGAAGCGGACGAAGATAATCCTTCTCTCCATGAAGGAATATTTCCTTGCGTGACATCTCCCGTCCGGCCATCACCTTTTCATTGAAATCAAGCAAGGAAATATGGATGGCGGTATTGAGTTCCTCCAAACTGGAAAATGTCATTCCCTCTATATCAAGGTAAATGGAACGGTAGAGGAGCTTTACGGCATTTTCTACCAAAGCCTTGTCCTTGGGGTGACGCACACGAGCAGGATAGACCACACAGCCGTAATATTCGGCAAAAGCGGCGAAATCATCATTGATGACAGGTTCGTTGCGGTCGCTTCGTGTGACGGCAGCCTTCAGATTGTCGGGGACGATAGCCGCAGGAACACCTTCAAAATATTGAATGGCATTCTCGCATGCCTTTATCAGGTCTTCCTTGCGTTGCGACCATACGGCTTCGCAGTAGGTAATAATGGCTGAACGGAAGGATGGCAACAAATACCTCGGATTTCTTCGTCTCGCCCGTCATTTCATCAACAACTTCAAGTCTGTCACCGGCAAAGTCAATATACATCTGCTCTGCGGCATAGTGCTCTACATGACCGACAACCTTAATGTGAAACCTGTATTCGCTGACAATCCGTTTGAAGGAAGACAACTGATAGCCGTCCGGATATTCGGTATGGTACTCCTTGAACAGTTTTCGGACACTCATACCTTTGCGTGACAGACGAGATACATATCCGGGAAGCAAGGCCTCCAATTCAATCCTTTTGGATGAAGGCTCCCGATGCCGGGTATCCGTGCAGCCGAACAGTTCATCCAACTGTCCATTGGGCAGGGAAAGAAGCTGTTCAATACTCTTGCCGCTTGAAAGGAATAAGCGGACATATTTGCGGACTGTATTACGGGAAATATGAAACGTAGATGCCGTTTCCTTGATTCCTATGCCAGCCGCATAACATCTTAAAATATTTTTGATTCGTTTATTCATTTGTATAGATTTTATTTTCTCCCCCGTTACACCAGGACAAGGGTACTCAAATCTACACAAAAAAACTATAATTATAGGTGAAGCAAGTGGGCAACACTATTTTAGCCAAAGGGGTCAATCATATTTTAGCCAAAAGGGATAATTCTGCGTGGCCAAAAGGGTCAAAGTTGAGTGGCTTTTCCACACGCATCTAAACCGAAAACTCATCGAATATCCCGAAGGAGTGAAAGACCGTTCGGCGGCTATCCAAAGGAGGCTGGAAGAAGCTGGACTGACACGCAAAATCGGGAGCAACCAAGTGCGGGCAATCCGCATCAACGTGTCGGCAACGCCCGAAGACATGGAACGCATCGAACGGGCGGGACGGCTGGACGAGTGGTGCGCCGACAACCTCAAATATTTTGCCGACACGTTCGGGAAGGAGAACATCGTGGCGGCTCACCTGCACTTGGACGAGAAAACACCGCACATGCACGTCACACTTGTGCCGATAGTCAAGGGGGAACGCAAGCGGAAGAAAAGGGAGGAGCAGGCGAAGAAACGCTACCGCAAGAAGCCGACCGACACCGTGAGGCTGTGCGCCGATGACATCATGAGCCGCTTGAAACTGAAAGCCTATCAAGACAGCTACGCTGTTGCGATGAAAAAATACGGTTTACAACGGGGCGTGGACGGTTCGGAAGCGAGGCACGTTTCCACGCAGCAATATTACCGTGACATAAAGCGGCAGACGGAGGAGCTGAAAACGGAAGTGGTGGAATTGCAGGAACGGAAAGAAACGGCACGGGAAGAGCTTGAACGGGCGAAAAAAGAGATACAGACCGAACGGCTGAAAGGGGCAGCCACGACCGCAGCCGCCAACATCGCCGAGAGTGTCGGTTCTCTTTTCGGGAGCAACAAGGTCAAGACGCTGGAGAGGGAGAACACCGTCCTGCATAGGGAGGTAGCCACACACGAGGAAACCATCGAAGCACTGCAAGCCGAGATACAGACCATACGGGCAGACCACAGCCGTCAAGTGCTGGAAATGCAGCAACGGCACTTGCAGGAAAAGAACGAAACGGTAACAAAACATCAAACGGAAGTGTCAAGGCTTAACGCCTTGTTGATAAAAGCCGCAGAATGGTTTCCTTGGTTTCGTGCTATGCTCCGTATTGAGAAATTGTGCCTTGCTGTCGGTTTTACCCATGAACAGACCGCCCATTTAATGACAGGCAAGCCATTGCCGTACAACGGCGAACTCTATTCCGATGAGTATAGGCGTAAGTTCAAGACGAATGATGTTACTGCCAAAGTTGGTACAAACAATGGAAAGCTGATACTTGCCATTGACGGACTGCATATCGGGGAATGGTTCAAGAAACAATTTGAACGATTACAACAGAATGTCGGCTTGAAGCCTATTCAGAAAAAGAATAAAGGCTTCAAGCTATAGTCTATCATGCACATCACATACATGGAGGACATTTTTTTGTCCCCATGTATATAGAGTCCAAGACTAACTCATGTTATTCCCAAGAAATTACTCATACGGTCAATACACCGTTTCTTTTGATTGAGATTAGGATGGACGTACAGATTAAGTGTCGTTGCTACGTTTGAGTGACCGAGTATGACACTGACAGTTTTATAATCACACTGACTTTCAATACATCGGGTCGCAAATGTGTGCCTAAGTCCATGAAAGACCAAGTGGGGAATATCCAATCGTTTTAGCAACCTGCCAAAATAATCACGATAAGAACGAGGCTCTTTAGATTGTGTAGAAGTGCCTACTACGTATGGGGATTGAGATTGTTTCCTTACCATTTTCAACGCTTGGAGAAGCTGTTTGGATATAGGAATCTCACGATAGGAATTCTTGGTTTTTGGGGAAGAGTGAACCCTTTCTGTAGATTTCAACTCACAGTTATATATTCTGCCTACAGTATGCTTCACGATGATTGTCTTTTGTGCAAAATCCACATCTTCCCATTTCAAAGCGCAAACCTCACCAATTCTCATTCCGGTACAGAGAGCCAACAGTACACCTATATTTTGTGGAGTGGGCTGTTCCAGCAAGTGACGCATCAATATACGCTGATGATTTAATGACAATGTTGGCGGCAGTTTGTTTTCTATTTGGGTAGGATATTCGATTTCCCATTCTTCAAAATGGAAAATCCCGTGCTTATTCCCGTATTTGATAACAGATTTGAGCACTGCCACTATATCCCAGACTGTTTTTCTTGCTAATCCGGAAGTACATTTGTCTATCACAAACTGCTGGACATCCTTCTCTGTTATATTTTCCGCAGCGCCAAATCGTGGCAATAGGTGTGTCTGTAACGTAAGCTGATAAGCACATAGGGTGGAATGCTTCACTATCGGACGTTTTGCATCACACCAAATCTCGGAAACTTCATGAAATGTTTTTTTATTGTTCATATTTTGAGAGAATTAATTGATTTAACTCTCTCAAAATAACACACTTTTACCGATTTCCCTTTGAACGGTTATGGGTTTTACAAAGCATCTCACAATTTTCCATGCTGGTTGACCCTCCCTTACTCCATGCAGTCACATGGTCGGCATCCATTTCCGAAAGTTTGTAAATACGGGTCTTGTTGGCATTATTCCCCAACGCACAGAGCGGACAATTGGAAATTCCTTGTTTCTCAGCCGCTTCGGTCTGACGCTTGTAGGCAGCCCGCTTGGTTGCTTCTTCAAAGATACGGATGTCAAGCAATTTCTTATCCTCTTCTCCACCCAGTACATATTCGTAAATATTTCGGGGACACCGCACGCTTTCATCCGCTTGCAAGGCTTTTACCCGTTCCGTAACATGGACGGTACTATAAGGGGTGGCATGGTACGTTTCATACAGCCGTCCCCATTCCAAGCCGCACATGTCACGCTCTACCATAGTAAAGGTAGCCGATACCCAGTCAATCACAGAACGGAAATAACTTTTCAATTCTCCCGTGGAAGGCTCGTGACGGTGTATGCTCATATAGGCATCAATGCTCATCTCCTTACTGTCGCAAATCCACCGGAGGGCTTCCGCCAGATAATCCTGCCGTTTCACATCTCCCTTGATATAATGACTCCATTTCTGTATTTCCGCATTTTGGGAATTACTGAACACCCGCTTGGCTGCATTTACGAACTCGCCCGAATAGATGGCATTGAGCAATTCCTGCTCCTTGAGCGGAATGCCTACAATATTGATGGTCTTGAACCACTCCTTTATTTCCTTTTCCTCACCTTCGCATTCATATACCAGCAGAGAGGATTGCATAATCTTTTGTTGCTGCTCTTCGGGCAATCCCGAGAAATACTGTACGTTATCCGCTTCATCCTTGATGGCGAATTTTCCTGTAACGAACCGACCGATAGAAGTGATGCGTTGCTGCCCGTCAAGTACTTCAAATCGTCCGTCCACAGTCCGGTTGAAATAGATTAGTCCGATGGGATAACCTTTCAGCAGGGATTCTATCACCGCTACATCACGTTTCCCATCGTTGTAGATGTAATGGCGTTGATACTCGGGTTGGATAGTGAGCCGCCCGTCCAATCCAAACAGACCTTTACCTTCCAATTCGTTGTAGGTAAATCCTTTACAGATGTCTTCAACAGTCCATTCTGTATGCAATGTTGTCTTCATGATATTGATTCACTTTTTAGGATTATTCTTTTGTGTCTTCTTCTTCCGGAGATGAATTGAGCGCAATGCCTGTCTTGGCGTTCAGCGGACTGATGACTGCCTTACCCGTCTTGGCTTCCAACTCCATACGGGCATTGCGGGCAATCTCACCACCGGCTTCCGCCACATCCATGTGTTCCCGAAATGTTTCCGGATTTTTACTTTCAGATATTTCTTTGGTGGAAAGTTCCGCCAACATATTTAGCACCAATTCCTTATTGGTCATATTGTCACGTAAGTTCTCTTTTTTCAGACCTTTGAACTGCTTATATTCCTTGGCGGTCATGTCACTCCAAGTCTGATAAATAATATCGGTCAGCGTAGCAAACTGCACTCCCTCTTGCAATCCGTGCCGCTTCCATTCATCCGTGAGGTCTTTACGAATCTCTATAGATTTGAGACGCTGATTAATCCAATTATCCGAATACCCCAACCGCTTATAGTCCACCAGTGCTTGATTGATAGAGAGTTCGGGGTCTTGCATTTGGTTAAGACGTTCAGTCGCCACTTGTGCCATCCATTGCTTGAACGGTTCTGCTTTGGGCGATGGAATAGACTGAATCAAACGGAGAAGCTGCTGAGTATCTGCCACATCGGTTAAATACATCTTTCCATCAGCCGATTTCATTTTCAGTTGACTACAATTTGTAGTCAACTCACTCCCTTCTTTTTTTAAACGTGTTTTCAAGACACTCCAATACTTACGAGGATTAGGGCTATCGGTTAGGACAGCCACCACATCCACTATGGAAAAGTACCATTTTTCATCTTTGTCGTCCCAAATAGTACGGACTTTTTTAGCTTCAAAAAGCTTGATGGTATTATGTTGTGTCATAATTTATTGTTTTTGTTTTTAAGTTGAAATCTTAGGGATAACTAAAACTTGGTATGGTAGTGCTTCCAAGGTCTATCCAGAACAGATTCAAGTAGACCGTCATGGCAAAGAGACGAAAGTGACGAAACTCAATGACGGGGCAGTCTTGCTTCATTCCGAAGTTCCTCAGAATGAAACATATTATATGGTTGACGGGAAATATTATACCCAAGTTTATGCAAGAGTTCTTATTAAACATATCAGATCATAATTTGCGTATGAGTAATCGGGCATATGTTGAAACCAAAGAGCCATTGCTCCCAATAGCTCCCCTACGGTTCAAATCCGCAAAGTTAGGTGTGTCGGAAATGTTGTATTCCTTGGTTTTTAATCCCCATTGATTGCCCCTGTCGGTTATCCCTAAGATTTCAAATTGCTCCGGACAATACTTATCCAAAAAGGAAATAGGAACGCCCATCACACCGTCATAATCTGACGGAATAGCATCCGTAAAAGGCACTTCAATGGCATCATAATTGTCGTAATGATCATATGCTGTTTTTCCTTTCAGTTCTTTGTGTTTCGAGAAACGGAGATTGTCAACCATAGTCATTAAAGCAAGAGGTTGGTGGCGACGACCATGATCAATATTTGTAAACCAACGTACACCCTTAACTCTTATGAACTTTCGACCATTCTCGTCAATTCGCCATCCTGCTGCAGCTAATGGGTATTCATTCGGAACTTCAAATTCTCTGTCTCCACTATGAATGGAATATCCCAACCACATTTTATTATCTTTTATCAGTGGAAATGCCTCTTTGTAGGTTATCGCATTCATATTTCCGATAATGATAAATTTCTTATCCGCTTCTATAATCCATGCCAAAAATTCACGAAACAAGGAAAATGGAGGATTAGTTACGATAAAGTCAGCTTCATCTCGAAGTTTTGTAACTTCCTTACTACGAAAATCTCCATCTCCTTCAAGATATTCCCACTGTAAATCTTCGATATTTACTCTACCATCATTCGTTATGTCTTTGTCAAGGATAAAGATTTTACCTTTTGTCTGCGCTTTCTTAGGGTCAAATTGCGGTGCTTCCATTTCAAACAAAGAAGGCTCTGCAAGTAATTTCATTTTCTTGGCATCCGGTGCATAACTCGTAGAAATCAGTTTTTTCAAGCCTAACTCATCAAACTTGGCGGCAAAGTATCGGGTAAAGTTGCTCCATTCGGGGTCATCACAAGGAAGCAATACAGTCTTTCCCCTAAACACGTCCGGGTCATATTCAAGATAGGCATTCATTTCAATCTCTATGTCATGAAATTGCGTATAGAACTCATCATTCTTAGCCGCCTTAGCTTCTTTTAGATTAGTATTTGCCATATGTCTATTTTTTTATTTCGTTAGGTACAAGAAGTGTACGCACATCCACATTCAGTATTTCCGCTATCCTGTATAGTAGGGTATAGGCGGTTGCACTTTGTTCGTGGCGTATAGATTGACCATATTAAAACCTTTGCCAAGTCGTTTAGCCAATTCAGTTTGACTAATACCCGCCTCAATCAATGCTTCTTTTATCCGATTCATTGCGACATCTTCTTTAACTTGTTACAAAGGTATATAATTTTATTGGGTAAACCACTGTGCTCTTAAAAGAATGTATTTCGTTAATGGCTTATCCAAAGCTATTTTGGAAAATTTTATTTGTTTTTTCGCCAGTCGATTTTATAAAACTGCCGCCGATAGTTCGTACTTTCGAAAAAAAACTATATTTGCAAATGAAAGAGTTATTTGACAGCATAGCAACGCAAAACGCTGAAATTCACACGATTGCTAACTCATTACCGCCACTTCTCAAATAATTCGCTAAAAGTTTATTTCTCAATCGGTTAAGTCAAACCGACAAAAATCTAAAATAAGTAAATCAGTTTAATCAATATAGTCATTTTATGCTCTGCAAGCCAAAATAATAAAATTTCTCTTTTTCCATAAGCAAAGTTTCTCCATGTTTTATTAGCTTCAGGATACAACTTATAATATTTATCAATATCAAAATATTCCTTATTGATCAAATAAGTTTGTTTACACATTATAATCCTTGCATATAAAGCTTTTTTATAAGTCTGCCAAATATCATTGAGTTCCAAAAAAGTTTTTACCGCACCTATAGCTTTTATTCTATCCACCAAAAACAATTCATAATTCTTAGTATAGCTATAAGAATTTCCTATTACAGTATAATAATACAATACATTCGAGATATCTACGGTTAAATTAGAATAATAAAATAACTTGATGCTCATTATATAGTCTTCACAAGCATTAATTCCGTCTTCAAATTGTAATGAGTTCCTATCATAAAGGTTCCTCTTCACAAATAATTTCCACATAGCATCCACTCCCGAAAGACTACTTATTGCCTTTTCCAATAATTGCTGTTTATTTTGCATAGGCTCGTGAGTGACAACCTCATAATTCCCGTTCTCATTATTCACATAATAATTATAGCGTATAATCTCAGCTCCAGTTTCACATGCTTTATTATAAAGTATTTCTATCGCATTCAGCTCCACATAATCATCACTATCTATAAATATGCAATATTCTCCTTTGGCTTCCTTTAACAGTTCATTTCTCGTTTGAGCAATTCCTACATTTTTAGAATGAAACAATACTTTCATAGATCCGTATCTTTCAGGATATTCTTTACTAATATTCATGAGTATATTCATACTGTTATCTAATGAACAATCATCTATAAAAACATACTCAATATTGCCATAAGTTTGTTCAAACAAAGAACGGACACATCTATCTATATACTTCTCAACATTATATATAGGGACCAATATTGAAACCAATGCATTCATATTTCATTAATTTTACGAGAAACGAAAATGATAACAACAATCACTCCATAGTAGCATTTAATAAGCAAACGTTCCAAAATGTTTTGCTTTTTCTGAGCATACCTATTATCAAAAATAATACATTTGTATATAGTTTTTCTTACATAATACATTTTTTCCAAGAGTGTATAATGAATATTATAATGTGTTCCAAAAGTTCCTGAAATTCCATCAATTAAAGGGAAATTAAAAAATGGAATGACACAATACTCTGCCTGATTCTTAATAGAATATCCCAACACATGTTCAAAATAGCAACACTGTCGATCATCTATCATCTCTCCCAAAGGGATAAAATATTCTTTCAAAAAAAGCATTGGAGCTATGAAGAACTGACTTTGAGTAAAAACTCCATCTTCACTAATTCGCAATTGAATACAATTATCTCCGAACATCTTCCTGACAGCTATCAAACTCTTTATATTCAGCACTTTTAATCGTCCTGTTATCTTTATAATATGAGTTCCATCCTGCAACAGTTTAGAATGTAAAAAGGCATATTCCAAAATTTCTATCTCCCCTACCCCTTTGCCTCTCCTTTTATCATAATGATTCCCGTCAAACGTCAGATACTCCAATCTGCCGGATGCAATATAAGAACTGAATTCACCACTCATATCACACAACGTATTTTCACAAAATACAATTGGCAGTTTCGTTTTTTGTAAATAGAAACAAAGTGCTTCTTTATACTCTTCCATTCTCTGTCGGCAATCAGTGTGCAATGTATTAGCCATTCCGCCAGGATTAACACAAGCTGTAAGAAAAATAACACATTTATGCTTCATGGTCTAAAGACTCTATCATTTGAAACCCCACCATCCAATTCTCTCTGAACAAAGAACTTTTAATACTTATTTGCTCACAAAAACGATTGCCAAAACCATTTGTCCCCCTTTGAACGATAGTGAAAGACAAACTCGACTTTTCCGTAGTATAACATTTTATATTACGCTCCGCCACATCAAATATAACATGATAGTCACCATCTGACAATGTATAAGGAGGTATTTTAAATATAAAACAATAAATTCCGGGGCCCAATGTGGTCAAATCATTATTATCATTATAATCAGCCCGAGCCAAAGGATGTCCCCAACTACTATATAAATTAAAGCCAATTACTAACGATGGTACTTTTTTAGCCACTTTCACCTTGAAATCTATAATAATTTCAGAGTTGTTATAATATATATCCCCATCACTTGATTTTACAGAAGCATACAATAACTGCAATATTTCAGAAACCCCTTCGCCTTCCACAAATTCTTTTTGTAATACAATTCCACTCTGATAAACATTTACTGTCTCACATATATTTCCAGAAAAAGATATGCAACCATTATCCAGCAATATACCTTTTGTACATAATTGCTGCATACTTCCCATGTTATGACTGACAAACAAAACTGTCCGTCCCTCTCCTTTCGACACATCCTGCATCTTGCCAATAGCCTTCTTTTGGAATTCCGCATCTCCCACTGCCAACACCTCGTCCACCACCAGAATTTCCGGCTCCAGATGGGCAGCGATAGCAAAACCCAACCGCACGGTCATACCCGAAGAATAACGTTTCACTGGAGTATCGATATATTTCTCCACACCGGCGAAAGCCACAATCTCATCCAACTTGCGGGTAATCTCCGCCTTGGTCATCCCCATGATGGAACCATTCATATAAATATTCTCCCGTCCTGTCATTTCGGGATGAAAGCCTGTACCCACTTCCAGCAAAGAGGCAATACGCCCCCGTGCACGGATACAACCGGCAGTAGGAGAAGTCACCCGCGAAAGGATTTTCAACAAAGTGGACTTTCCCGCACCGTTCTTACCTATAATACCCAGCACTTCACCTTCCTCCACATGGAAATTAATATCTTTCAACGCCCATACAAAATCTCCCGTCGCTTTCTTGGAACGGTCATTCTCTTCCCCGATTCTGAGATACGGGTCCTCCTTTCCACGGATCCGCGCCCACCAACGATTCAAATCACGGCTCAGCGTGCCGGTTCCGATGCTTCCCAATGCATATTGCTTGCTGATATTCTGAAACTCTATCGCTATTTTTCCCATTCTGTCCCTTCTTTTAAATCACATCCATGAAACTACGTTGCACTCTATTAAAAGTCACCATCCCCCAAAGCATTATCACCACTGTAAACGCCAACGTGTAGCCTAAGTGGAACCAACTGAAAGTCCCCACCCCCAAGAATCCGAATTTAAATGTTTCGATAAGGGAAGTCAGCGGGTTCGCCACAATGATCCACATATACTGCTCATGACTCTGCCTCATCACGGACAAAGGGTAAATAACCGGAGTGGCATACATCCACAACTGTACCCCGAAAGTAATCAAGAAACGCAAGTCACGGTACTTGGTCGTCAAGGAGGATATCAATAATCCGAACCCCAAACCAAGTCCTGCCAACATGAGCAGCAGCAAGGGAGCCAACCAAGCATATCCGTTGACCATCAACGAATATCCGTTGCACAAATAGTAAATATAAATTAAAACGAACAATCCGAACTGAATGCCCATCTTTATCATGCAAGATATAACGATGGACAAGGGTACCACCAGACGAGGGAAATATACTTTTCCAAATACATTCTGATTGGCGTTGAACGTATCCGAACAGCGGCTTAAACACTCCGAGAAATAATTCCAGCAAAGTAAGCCCGCCATATAAAACAGCGGTTGGGGAAGTCCGTCGGTAGGAATACCGGCAATACCGCCAAAAACAAACATGAACATGACGGTAGTAAGCAGTGGCTGGATAACAAACCACAACGGTCCTAAAACAGTCTGTTTATAAAAAGTGACGATATCCCGTCTGATATACATTACCAGCAAATCCCTATACCGCCATACCTCCTCCAGATCCAACCGGAACAAACCGGACCGAGGCTTGATCACAATATCCCATTTTTCCTGTTCATCTTGTACCATACACTACTTTTTTTAGTAAATTATTCCAACTGTCACATACCTTCTCTATATGAAATGTATCAGCATACTCCACCGCCTTATTTCCCATCCATTCCCAATCCGTCCGATCAGCCATATACGACATACAACCGGCCAGCTGAGCTATATTCCCTGTTTCAAAAAGAACGGCCATATCTTTGTCTTTCAACAACTCGCGTGTTATCGGTAAATCAGATGCAATAACAGGTAACCCGTGCGCCATAGCCTCTATCATCACCAGGCCGAATCCCTCCCAACGGGAACTCAGCACATACATACTGGAATGTGCATAATACTCCTGCACCTCTTTCGTGAAAGGATGCAGCGCGATGCTCTTTTCCAATTCATATTCATTGATCAATGAACGGTAAAGCGCTTCCTCAGGACCCTCCCCCACAATTTCCAGTGTCCAGTCCGGATGAGTTTTCACAAAAACAGAAAAAGCTTTTATTAAAATATCAAATCCTTTATGTCCGAATGAAAAACGACCGACCGCCAAAATCCTTCTATATTCCTTCTTTCCCCGACCTTTAGGCAGTACAGTCAGAGGATTGTATATCACCTCGCAGCACAGGTTCATTTTCCGAAAGAAACAACCGGCATCTGCATGACTTAAAACCACCCTCTCGTCCAATTTCCTCATCTGGACTTGAAAAAAATAATCCAATCCCGGCAAATAGGGAGTTTCTTTCTCAAAGAATGCTCCATAAGAATTATGCAGCCACCCAACAGTCTTTGTTTGAATCCGGTTCTTTACAGCAGAGAGGTGCAGAGCCATAAAAGCATGTACCCCGATGACTACATCACATTGCCGGGCATTTATTTTCCTTGCCAATGTCCGTTTATAAGAAGAAGGGAAAAAACTGGCAGCATACCATTTCGAAGTCAGCCGGGTATGAGGCAACCCATGTTTATATAAAAAACTATAGCTTTTACATAACAAACGCTCGATGAAAGAGGAGGCGGAATAAGAGAAAGAATCAAACTGCACGATACTTTCGGCATATCCGTACATCGACAAGTCCGTACAAGTATCCGTGGTCAGTATCGTGACTTCATGTTTTCCGGACAAAGCCTTGGCTATTTCAGCCAACACACGCTGTACTCCGCCGAAACTGAAGACAGTATCACAATAAAATAATATTCTCATGGAATTTAGATTACACTCTTTCTTCGCAAAGATACGATAAAGAAACGAAAATAAATGCGGAATGAGGAAAGAATATCATATAATACAAAGCAGGTATATGCGGCACGTACATACGCATAGAGCGACACATACGTATGTGAAATCCTGCACACCCAAAAACAACAGGTCAAATAAAAAAAAGACCTTGTTCTTTTTTAAAAAGATGGCGAGCTTTTTTTAAAACCTCCTGATCTTTTTACTGCTGCCGGAAATTCGCCATATTCCGTAGAGGTATGATCCCTTCAGACGCACTTTTTGCAAAGAAAAAGCCTGAGAACGACCTACTTCATATTAAACCGGAACAACTTATAAAAAAAGGATATATAACTGATAACAAATAGATTATGTGAAATTCTGTTCTCAAAAACAGTGAGGGCATGAGAGCATAAGTGAGAGTTACAATTTTTACCATCACTATACAAATAGTTCATAAACAACCAGTTGTGCACACAGTGAGGGCATGAGGGCATTATCACCCAGAATTTTCAGTGAAAGATTCTCATACTCATTGAGATATTGACAAGATAATGCATGATGCTGAATATAAATCAATATCTTTGCAAAAAGAAGAAGAATGACAAAGAACACAAGTTATCATTACAGCATCATTATTCCGCACAAGAATACTCCCCGTCTTCTGGAACGCTGTCTGTGCTCAATTCCCACTTGGGATGAAATTCAAATCATTATCATTGATGATAACAGCAATTCCGAATCTGTCGATTTTTCTCATTTTCCGGGAAACGGCAGAAAAAATACGGAAGTCCTGTTCACTAAGGAGGGAAAAGGAGCAGGATACGCACGGAACATAGGACTCTCCCACGCCCGTGGCAAATGGATTATCTTTGCAGATGCAGATGATTTCTTTACAGCCGATTGTTTTACTATCTTAAACGAATACATGGACAGTCCCCATAAAGTCATCTATTTCAATGTACGTTTTGTCATGTCCGATGATCCGTCCCAAGAAAGCCGACGCGGAACTTACTATACCAACTTCTTCAATGATGTAAACCCGGAAAACAAACTGCGATATCAATCTCAAGTTCCTTGGGGCAAAATGATAAGGCGCAGCTTCCTGTCAACATTCCACATTCAATTCGATGAAACAAGAATAGCCAACGATGTGTATTTTTCATGCCTTGTCGGTATATATGCCCCCAAAGTAACCACAGACAGAAGAATCATTTATTATTGTACCGAATCCGACCAGTCCCTTGCTATGTCCAAACAAGACCGCGAGAGTTTAATCATACGGTTCAACGCAAGCATGAAATGCAACAGACTGTTGCGACAAGAAAAAATCCACTATTACCTGTCACCACTTCCGTGGTGTATCCCTTCGGCAAAAACAAAAGAATGGCTCCCCGCCAAATACTTTTTTGAATACCTGTTTTTCTTCCGCCTGCAAGCATTCAAAGAATTATATTATGCTTTTTCCGCTATCCTGTCACATATGAATGAACCGGCTACAAAAGAAACCGACAACCAATGTAACAAGAAAACTACCAACCTAAAGGAATAATATTCATTACACAAGAAGATTCAGAGATACCACCTTCCCCATATCTTATAATACAATTTGATCAGATTAGCGTATTTATACAATATGTGATGTCTGTAAATCCCCCAATTCAAAAGCAGAGAAAAAGGATAGAACAAATTCAATTCGTACAAAACCTCCATAGGCCGGAACTCTCTGCAATGCTTCCTTATCAGATTTCTTTTAAACTTATCTATCGCATCATTACTTTCCCTTGTAACCCCTATTGCAGCAGCATTATACACCACCGGCATCAACTTGTTCAAAATGAAACAGATATTTTCAGCATACAATTCCTGTTCCATGTGCTCATTAAAAACAGTCAAGATAAAAATAAAATCCTTTGCCGGCTTGTCAAAGTCCGTTTTCGCCTTATTCATGGTTGAGAAAGGATTTGAACGCCTGTAGAAATAAGTAAAAGAATTGACGGAAGCAAACGTTTCCACCTTTTTATACAGAAAATAGCACCACAAAAAGTCCTCAAACAAAATGCCCGTCCTGAAATAAATGGCATTCTCTGTCAGCACCTCCTTTCTGATCAATCTGTTGACCGGAGTGGATGTTATTTTCGAATCCAGAAACAGCTTGTTGATACGTATCCGTCCTTCCGTATATCTTTGCAAATCACTGTTTTTGTTTTCCATCCCTTCTGAATAAGAATCCCCCTGCACCAAGTCAACCCCCGGATATCTTTTCGTTTCCTCCCATAATTTCTCCAGGCAATTCTCATAAAGCATATCATCCGAATCTATAAAAAAAAGATAACCACCCCGGGATAGTTCTATTCCCTTGTTCCTTGCCGCAGAGACTCCTTCATTCCTCTCATTTCTCACGATTCTAAAACTGATGTTCCCTTTATATCCGGCCAGCTTTTCCTCTATCAGGCACATACTGTTATCCGGAGAGCAATCATCAATGATGATACACTCAAAACAATCAAAAGTTTGGTTGATTATGGAATCAAGACATTCTGATACGTATTTTTCCACCTTGTAAACCGGCATCACCACCGTTATCTCTTTCATCATTATCTGCTAATCATTATAAAATGCAATATTCGCAAAAACAAATGATACTCACAACATTCCAAAGACTTTAATTACTAAATATACCCATCTTCATCCCTTGAAACCCACTCTTTACTCCGAATACAGCCGACATTCCATAAAAAAACGGATATGGACAGGAATTTCAACAACTTCTTATTGGATATATAAAAAGAATACACTATTTTTACGGAAAAACAAATCAGGGGAATGAAAATAGTATATGTATACGACTCTATAGCCCGTATAGGAGGCATGGAGCGGATTTTAACAGATAAGATGAATTACTTGGCCGAAATTTATGGGCACGAGGTCTATCTTATCACTTCTTCCCAAGGCAATCATCCTCTTTCTTTCCCGTTATCCGACAAAGTGGAACATATCGATCTGGATACAAAGTTTCATTTGCAATACCAGCATCCGCTTCTCGAACAATTGAAAGTGGGATGGACTTTGAACCATAAATTCGAACAAAAATTAAAAAAAGAGATCAAGTTCATCAATCCCGATATCATATCAGGAAATACCAGTTTCAAAGCGGATTTGATCTGTAAATTAAACTGCAAGGCAAAGAAAATCATTGAATCGCATTGCGCCAAAATATACACCCGGATACCTGCAAACCGCAAAAAGAGTTTTTTTAAAGATATAAAAGACAGATACGTCAGCTACCAATGTTTCCGTGATGTAAAACGATACAGCGATGCTATAGTAACACTGACACAAGGAGATGCCGCCATGTGGGGACAACATCCGAATATACATATCATTCCGAACACCACCTCTATTGATATACAAACAATCAGCTCTTGTGAAGCTCCCCGTGTGATAGCGGCAGGCAGACTGACCTGGCAAAAAGGATTCGACAGACTGATCGACGCATGGAATATCGTGCAGAAACGCCACCCCGACTGGATACTGGATATATTTGGTGAAGGATTTTATAAGGATAGCTTAGCCCGGCAGATTAAAGACAGAAAGCTGGAACACTCCATCACAATTCATCCTTTTACACAAAACATAACGCAAGAATACCTGAACAGTTCCATTCTGGCCCTAAGCTCCAATTACGAAGGTTTTGGACTGGTCTTGATCGAAGCTATGAGTCTGGGTGTTCCTTGTGTTTCTTTCGACTGTCCTTTTGGCCCATCGGAAATCATCAGAAACCAGGAAGACGGACTCCTCGTTAAAAACGGAGACATACAAGGATTTGCCAACGCTCTTTGCCACTTGATAGAACATGAAGCAGAAAGAAAAGCTTTTGGCAAAAGAGCTAAACAAAATATAAAACGCTACTCACTCCGAAACATCATGCCGCAATGGGAAATGTTGTTTCATAAACTGACTGAAAAATGACCATCGTTTATCTATACACAGCACTATGCACCGTGGGAGGCGCAGACCGGAGCATCATCCAAAAAGCGAACTATCTGGCTGACGAAATGCATCAGGATGTATTTATTATCACAGATTCACAAAAAGAACGACCGCCCGTTTTCCCGATATCTCCCAGAATCAGGCACATTGACATAGCGATTGATTTTGACAGACAGTATCATCACAACCTGTTAGTAAGAGGGTATTATTATTTTACCCTGATGTACCTGTACAGAAAGAAGCTGGAGTATTGGCTGAAAACCTTGAAGCCGGATATCGTCATCAGCACATTGGGCCGAGAATTGGATTTTCTGACACAACTGGACGATGGAAGCGTAAAAATAGGAGAATCCCATATAGCTAAACCGTACACTCGTAACCTGCATCTGATGGAACAACGGGGATTCCCATACAAGCAAATCGCACGGCATTGGAGAAAGAAACAGGAGGAAGCTGTAAAAAAACTGGACGCGCTGGTTGTTCTGACACAACATGATGCGGATAATTGGAAAGAAGTGAAGAAGGCTTGTGTCATACCAAACTTCTTACCTTTCTCACCCCAAAAAGGGAGTTCCTGCCTGGAAAAAAGAATCATCAGCATAGGAAGATACAGCGAACAGAAGGGGTATGACCGCCTGATTGAAGCTTGGATCAAAGTCAATCGGAAGCATCCCGACTGGCATATCTGCATTTACGGAGAAGGACAGGATAGGAACAGTCTGCAAGAGCTTATTGAAAAGCATCATATAGAAAACAGTTTTTCACTATGCCCTCCGACAAAAAACATTCAAGAAAAATATCTGGTAAGTTCCATATACGTCATGAGTTCACGATTTGAAGGATTACCGATGGCACTTCTGGAAGCGATGGCATGTGGTGTTCCCTGCATTTCATTCGACTGTCCATACGGACCTGCCGAGATTATCACTCCGGAAGAAGACGGAATACTGGTGAAGAACGGAAACACGGACGAACTGGCTGACGCGATATGCCGGCTGATAGAGGATACGGACAAACGCATACGGATGGGAAAGCAGGCCCAAAAGAATATCCAACGTTATTTACGCGAAGAAGTGATGAAACTGTGGGATGAACTATTCAACACTTTAACAACTACCCGACTATGAATATCATCTATCTCCTTTTCCACGGACTATCCCCTTACAGCGGCATCAGCAAAAAGATCCTGTATCAGGTTAAAGGCTTTGAAACATGTGGACACCAGGTCAGTTTATGCACATACAGCATAGCGGACAACGGCCACCGGGTAAGGATGATAAACGATGAAATAATAGACGACTACGGAACAGGCAAACCAGCTGCGGCGAAAAGGAGAGTTTCCTACCAATGCATATACCGCTATGCTGTAACACATCAAGTGGAATTAATCTACGTACGCTCTTTCCATAATGCAAATCCGTTCACCATCCGGCTGTTCAGCAAACTAAGGAAAGCCGGAATTAAAATAGCGATGGAAATACCCACCTATCCTTACGACAGCGAATACACCGGTTTTCCACTGACCACACGCCTGGGGATACAAGTGGATAAAGTATTCCGAAAGACACTGGCAAAACACGTGAACGCCATCGTCACTTTCTCAGACTATCACCGTATATTCGGCCAACGTACCATTCAGATATCCAATGGAGTTGACTTTGATTCCATCCCGCTGAAAAAGATGCTTTCTAAAAATACCTCTGTCATTCATCTATTAGGAGTGGCCGAAGTACATTATTGGCACGGTTACGACCGCCTGATAGACGGTTTGGGTAGATATTACCAAAACCCGGCAAACACAACCGTATTTTTCCACATCGCAGGCGGTATATGGAAATCCGAAATGCATGACTCACAACACGCTCCCGGATTTTATGAACTTATCAACAAATATCATATAGAGAAATATGTCATCTTCCACGGACAAAAAATGAATGAGGAACTAGACGAATTATTCAACGAAGCAGACTTTGCCATCGGCAGTCTGGCACGCCACCGCAGTGGCATCGACAAAATCAAAACATTAAAAAACAGAGAATATGCAGCACGGGGAATACCTTTTGTATATTCAGAAACAGATGGAGACTTTGACAAGATGCCTTATATACTGAAAGTTCCGGCCGATGAAAGTCCCATAGATATCCGCCGGCTTATCCGGTTCTATATGGAACTGGATCTGTCTCCTTGCAGAATAAGGGATTCCATTAAAAACCTGTCATGGAAAGAACAAATGATGAAAGTAATAAACAACCTGTAATACTCCCGCCTATGATCCGAATCGCCTATTGTACCCCCTCTCTCCATATCCCCGGAGGAGTGGAAAGGGTACTGACCACCAAAGCCAATTATCTAGCGGAGAATGGTAATTATGACATATATATTTTGCTGACTGACGGAAAAGGCAAGCCTCCCTGCTATACTTTATCGCCCAAAGTAAAAATCATCCAACTGAATATAGACTTTGAAGAATTATGGGAACTTCCTCTTTGGAAAAAAGTGCCGGTTTATCTGAAAAAACAAAGAATATACCGACGCAAGCTCTCTGCCGCTTTGTCTCACCTCAAACCGGACATCACAGTTTCTTTGTTACGACGGGAAATAAACTTTATCACTTCCCTCAAAGATGGAAGTAAAAAGATAGGGGAGCTACACGTGAACCGAAAAAACTATCGTAATTTTGAAAAGGACGAAAGCAACTTCATCAAGGAACTTTTTGCCAAATTATGGATGAAAAGTCTGGTGAGGCATTTAAAAAAGTTGGATAAGTTCGTTGTGCTGAGTGAAGAAGACAGAGTGAACTGGTCCGAACTGCAAAATGTAAAAGTTATCAGCAACCCTCTACCCTTTCAATCCGGAACATTCAGCGACTTGAACAATAAACGGATAACCGCAGCCGGAAGATATACTTATCAAAAAGGATTCGATTTGTTACTGGAAGCATGGAGCAAAGTCTGTGACCAGCATCCGGACTGGGAATTACATATATATGGCAAAGGGGATAAGACTGCATATCAAGTACTGGCCGGAAAATTGAAATTAAAGAACCTTTTTCTTGAAAATGCAACCCCGGATATGTTCTGTAAATACCGTGAAAGTTCTATCTTTGTATCAAGTTCCAGATTTGAAGGATTCGGAATGGTCATAGCGGAAGCAATGACATGCGGAGTACCTGCCGTGTCATTCGCCTGTCCATGCGGACCTAAAGATATCATCCGGGACGGGGAAGACGGACTATTGGTCGAAAATGGAAAAACAGAAGAACTGGCCGAAAAAATAAATTATCTGATTGAAAACAAACAAATAAGAAAAGAAATGGGGAAAAAAGCCCGTATCAATGTACAACGTTTTGCTGAAGATGTAATAATGCAACAATGGATTCAGCTATTCAACAACTTATTAAACGGAACAGAACAATGAAAACAGATTCCCCCTACGACAGAGGAGACATCCATATAAATAAAAACGACAAAGTGCTAGAAATAGGTCCGGGCCATAATCCGACGTATCGCTCCAACGTGATAGCCGAAAAATTTATTGACACCAATTACCACCGTTGCGGTGACGTGAAAATATACCCTCATCAGACCTTTGTACATGCCGATGGAGAAAACCTGCCCTTCAAAGACAAGGAGTTTGACTACGTAATATGCAATCAGGTATTGGAACACGTGGAACATCCCGAAGCTTTTGTCAAAGAATTATGCAGGGTAGCCCGACGGGGATACATAGAAACTCCCAGTCTGCTGGGCGAATACTTGTTTCCCAAAAAATCACATAAATGGGTTATATTGGATATAGACAACAAACTGGTCTTCTATGAAAAAAACAAGATGCCGGGAAACTATGAAAACGACTATGGAGAATTATTCCTGAATTATCTGCCTTTCCAATCCCTCCCCTACAAACTGCTGTGGCTGACGGAAGGAGATATAACCTTGAACCGCTATGAGTGGAAAGAGGAAGTGGAGATACTAGTCAATCCCGAAGATGAATACTACTCCTCTTTCTTCCTCAACAAATGGAACCGGGAAATGGTGGAGAAACTATATCCCCGCCGTTCCGCCCTGACGGAAATGAAAAAGATGATTCAAGCCCTGTTCTATATCCTCAAAAACAAATTCAAATCACGATTCAGTAATCACCGGAATCCGGTCACACTGTCCGAATATATAAAAACGCATGAAGTGGTACGCTGACTATTTATCCATCTATGACAAGCCTTTCACCCAAGCCCCACAAGCGGTTATCAACCAAGTGAAAGACAAGATCCGGCAGCTTGCAACTCATGCTCCGCTGGTTTCGGTGGTCGCCATCGCCCATAATGAAGAAAAGAGGATATTGAGCTGCCTGTGGTCTTTATGTGAAAACCAACATAACTATCCTGTAGAAATACTAGTCATCAATAATCATTCTACCGACCACACCGAAGAGGTACTAAAAGAATTAGGAGTCACCTACTTCAATGAATACCGGAAAGGTCCCGGTTTTGCCCGGCAATGCGGACTGAACCATGCCCGGGGGAAGTATCATCTCTGCATAGATGCCGACACCCTTTATCCGCCCCAGTACATCAGTACCATGATAAAGGTCTTACAGGACAAAGAAGTGGCAGGTGCATACGCCCTGTGGAGTTTTCTTCCTAATGAACATCATTTAGGACTTTTCTTCTATGAAACACTGCGTGACCTCTATTTGAAAATACAAAATCTGAACAGACCGGAACTCAATGTACGTGGAATGGCTTTTGCCTTCCACACGGAAACAGCCCGGAAAGAAGGATTCCGGACAGACATACTCCGCGGAGAAGACGGCTCCCTGGCACTGGCATTGAAAAAATACGGAAAATTAAGATTCGTCACCGCCCGCAAAGCCCGTGTCCTTACCGGCTATGGTACTGTCTCGGCCGACGGATCCCTGTTTAGCAGTTTCAAAAAACGAGCCATAAAAGGTTTAAGAAGCTTCACGGCTCTTTTCTATAGCAAAAACAATTACGAGGACGAAGATTCTAACCTGATAAAGTAACGACAGATGAAAATAGCAATAGAAGCCCAACGCATCTTCAGAAAAGAAAAGCATGGCATGGACTATGTAGCTCTGGAAACCATCCGGGAACTGCAAAAGATAGACAAACAAAACGAATACTTCATACTGGTCAGCCCGGGAGATGATATTTGTTTGCAGGAATCCGCCAACGTGCATATCGTGACCGTCAACTGGCCGTCCTATCCGCTTTGGGAACAGATAGGACTGCCGTTGGCTTTGAGAAAAATCAAACCCGACCTGCTGCACTGCACAAGTAACACTGCCCCTGTGTATGGAAACATTCCACTGGTGCTTACACTGCACGACATTATCTTTCTAGAAAAAAAACAAGGCAAGAACCAGTCCATGTACCAAAGACTGGGACGTTTCTACCGAAGAATCATTGTTCCCCAAATTCTTACTAGATGCAAAAGAATCATTACCGTTTCTCATTTTGAATGCAACCGCATCAGTCATTTCCTGCACATTGACAGACAACTGCTTGTCGCCGTACACAACGGCTATTCACAACATTTCATACCCATACGGAACGCACAAGCCACCACTGCCCGATACATAAAGAAACATCCTTACCTGTTCTTTTTAGGAAATACCGATCCCAAGAAGAATACGGCAAGGGTATTGCAGGCATACGGTATTTATTTAAAAAAATCCCGTCAGCCCCTTCCCTTGCTTATCGCCGACCTGAAAGAAGAGATCATAGACGAATATCTGAACCGGCAAGGATTACAAGAAATAAAAAAAATGCTGTATCATCCCGGATACATTCCAAACACAGAACTACCCGCTGTTTATAGTGGAGCATCCGTCTTTATATACACGTCTTTACGCGAAAGTTTCGGCATCCCCATTCTGGAGGCGATGGCCTGCGGAACTCCCGTCATCACCTCAACCACTTCCGCCATGCCCGAAATCACAGGACCGGAGGGTATTCTGGTCAATCCGTTCGAACCGGAGGAAATTGCTTCCGCCCTCCTTCATTTAGAAGAAAATGCGGAATTCTATGAGTCACAAACTGCATATGGATTAGAAAGAGTCCGTCGGTTCTCATGGGAGAACACAGCCAGAGAAATATTGAGAATAAATCCAATCTCTCAAAAATAGTATATATAATGATTTGAAATTCAGTGTGTTGAAAATTTTATAGTTTTAATTGAGGAACAAATAAGAAACAAAATTGCTAATTAAAGGCATTTCCCGATTTTTTGTTTTCACTCTGTTTCTTTCCTTGCACTTACTTATAATCGGGACTTCTTGAACCAGCTTCCTACCAGAATTTTTTTCCTCGTCCGACGGTTGTATTTGAACTTCCAAGAACCATTGCAGCCAAAAGAAAAGCAAGCCTTCTTTAATTCATACAAAGATAAGGAAAAACTTATAGGCAGGCAAATTTGTCTGCCTAAATATAGTTTACTTTGATTTAGCATATATATAGGCTAATGGACTAAACTAAACCTTTTCCCGAACTTCGTAAAACACTCTGGTCCCATTGTGCAGCCAAAAGAAAAAAAGATTCCACGGCATATTTTTCTTTTCGCTGCAACTCCCTTTTTATAAACCATCAACCTTTTACACGAGATCTTCTCTTCCCTGTATTCGCACATCCGCTTTCGGGCTGTCTGATATGAATTGTGTCGCAAAGGTACTTGACATGTCTTTCTTGTATGCAAGGTCACAGCCTGACGGTTCACGACAAAATCTCCACGCTCCGCTTTGCGGAGGTAGTATTTGGTTGTGAAACCCTGCATAAAGAGCCATGTCACCTTTTGAAGCGACATAATTAAATCAAGCCCGAAAGTAGCTGATGCTACAAGAGGGAAAAAAGAAAACTCAAAATTTAAGATTATGGCGAACTATGCAACAAACATTTTTCACGCAAGTACGGAAAACAAGCAAGACCTCGATAAAATAGAGGCATTTCTGGACGATAATTTCAACGGTTTTGTCAATCGGTATGGCGACACTGTAGATGCAGAATTTTCTTCCCGTTGGGAATACCCAGAAAAAGAAATCGACGAACTGGTAGCTTCTTTGGAAGCCAAAGATAAAATCTATATCCGCATACTGACATACGAGTTAGAGGACGAATACGTGAGCTTTCGGATATTCTCGCAAGGCAAGTGGGACATTAAGCTGTAACCTAAAAACGCATTCACTATGTACGAATACGAAGAAGACAGCGATATTATCGGTTTGTCTTGCACACTGCTCAATCCATACAAAGGTTACACGGAAGGTACAATCGTGGGCAACTATGGTAACACCATAGTTGTCCGCCTTGAAAGCGGCAAGGAAATTTCAGAATACCGTGATGAAGTGATTATCCATGATTAAACGATAGCAAACGTATGACACAGATAGCAACAAAATTCGTCAAATGGGATATTCCCGAACTGGCGACATTACAGGACAGCAAGGTTTACAAATTGCGGGTACACCTGAACAACGGAGGCAAGTTAAACCGGGAAGAAAAGAACTGGATTACCCGTAACGTGTGGGAAAGCATCTATTTCAAACGTGGAATTGCCTTGAGCGGTTATCATTTTGATTTTTCCGACGTTCTCAAACGGTATTTCGTCAAACAGCACGGAAGCATTCACGAGTATTATGCGATTGACAAAACAGCGTTACGCTCGATACTGTACGGCAGAATCGAGGATATTGTAGAAGTAAACAGTTAAACAACAAGGATATGGGAGAATACAAATTTTATCAAGACCGTAAGGTTACAAGTTGGGAACGGGATTATTTCAGTGTAAAAGCAAATAGTTACGAAGAAGCCGAGGCAATCGTCCGCTCATGGAACTGTGAGGACGTGTCGAACATCATTGACAACCGTCTTTGCTATGAAGAGTGGCAAGCATTGACCGATACATCGGAATCTATGCTCCCCGAAGAAAACGACGGCAACCCGACAATAGAGATTTTCAACGAAGACGGAGAATCAATAATGACCAATGTACCTAAAACACCTCAATCAAACCAATAGAACCATGAACGTAACAATCGAACACGTCTTTTGCCGCTATAGCGATGAAGCGGAAGAAATCTATTTCCGAATCATGAACACGATTCTTTTTGCAACTGACGAAACCGAACTTCGTGCAAGTATGGAACGTTTGAAGAACGAGACCTCACTCGATGAGTATTTTATATTCGGATACGGAGCACACCATATCTGGATAAACCAACGGCGACCGAGTGATAAAAACAGAATTTTCAAAAATCGGATTATGGTAGCCCATTTCTGACGGGAACGGGCAAGAGACCTCCGATGTACTTTTGCGGGCTAAACCGGAACTGCCAGTTTCAGCCCGTTTCTTTTTCTCTCGGCAGACATGCCGGCGCAATACCTTTTTTATCCTCATAATTAAAATTCTTATACAACCCGGAGGCCCATTTATATTTTCTTTTCGCTGCAACCCTTTTATATAAGCTATCGAACCTTTTGCAAGAGACCTTCTTTTCCCTGTGTTCGCACGTCGCTTTCGGGCTGCCTGATATGAATTGTGTCGCAAAGGTACTTGTCATGTCATTCTTGTATGCAAGGTCAAAGACTGACGGTTCACGACAAAATCTCCACCCTTCGCTCCGCACGGGTAGTATTTAATCGTGAAACCTTGCATAAAGAGCCATGACACCTTTCGAGGCGACATAATTAAATCAGGCCCGAAAGTAGCTGGTGCTACAAGAGGGAAAAAAGAAAACTCAAAATTTTATAGATTATGGCAAACGATGTAACAAATTCAAATGGACGAGTAACGGCAGACGAAGTAATACACAAGGATTCGGTTTTCAGATACCAACTGTTAGACCGCTTACGGTCAGATTGCGAGTATTACCTTAATTACGGTAACAGACACCCGAAATCCTTATGGGCTGGCGACGAAAAATTGCAAATTGAATTTATGATAAAACTGCATGAGAGTTTCAAAGAGGACGAAAAACCAGAATGGCTTACGATGGATGAGATTTTAGAATACAGCAAGAAAATGATAGCTCAAGAAGAATAAAATTACAACTAAGGAACAGACTAAAAATGTGATTTTATGGCATGGTTAGCAGTAAATAAAGACGGAACAGAATGGATAATGCCCGGAAAGCCCGTTCGAGGCTGGTGCGGGCATTGGGAGTACTCGGAAAAAGTGTACGTCGAGAGCGAGCAAGGGTACGTATCAATCGAGATAGAACTCCCCAAGGGGTCTGTTTACAAACTACTCGGTAAGGAGCTGACATGGGATGATGAACCGGTGGAATTGCAGACCGAAACAGAAAAGAGGTAAAAGCAAGCGGGCTGAACGTAGCATCGGTTTCAGCCCGCTTATACCGGCTAAACAGGTACACACCGGCGGGAATCCCTTTTTTATCTCCGTAACAGACATCCATACCGTTTCCTTCGGAAATAACCTTTTATACCTTTTGGCAGGCTATATCCTTTTGTAGAAAACGTCCGTTCGTGCGAAGGCGGTTCCTCCGCTTTGTTTCAAGACAGACTTCAGCCCTTTTTCCTTTTCCTCTTCTTTCCCTCATTTCTCTTGCCGGATAGAGACAGCGACATCAATACGCTGCATACATCTTTTGTCGGCTCTTCGTTTGGGCCCCCTTTCCACTATGCAGCGTACATGGTTGTATAAACGGTATATCGTTCTTGCCGCTTCAACCCCAAACAACCGATACGCTTTCTTGCCAGATGTTCTTCCCGCCCACCTGCCGGAACGGGAGCGGTCTTGTGTCAGTGGACGGACAGGTCTTTCATGTCTCCGAATCCGCTGCGGATTGTTTCGCCTCGACTTTTTCGCGACCGCTTTCTATTTGAAGTCGCCATATCGTTTTTCGTTGCAAAGTTAGTATGCAGACGGGCGCGACCTGGTGGTCTTGACCAATGGCGTATCGCACAAATCTTCCTTTATCGGGCCTGCGGTTTGGGGCTTCGCCTCCAAAATAAAGAGTATTTATGCGCTATCCTTGGTGCAGCCCTTTACTGCACCTACTTTTTATGCACCGTAAAACTGATTTATTAACTTCAAAAAGCAATCGCAATGAAAAAGATCGAGAACAATTTCGCAGTAACCGGATTCGTGGCAAAAGATGCCGAAGTCCGTCAGTTCACCACCACAAGTGTCGCACGTTTCCCGCTGGCAGTAGCCCGTCAGGAGAAGAACGGCGAAGAAACCAAGCGCATATCCGCTTTCATGAACATTGAAGCGTGGCGCAAGAACGAGAATACCGGGTCGTTCGACCAGCTCACCAAGGGCACGCTGCTTACCGTGGAGGGCTACTTCAAGCCCGAAGAGTGGACCGACAAAGACGGCGTGCTGCACAACCGCATCGTAACGGTCGCCGTCAAGTTCTATCCCGCTGTCGAGAAAGAGGAGGAAGCTCCTGCGGAACCGGTAAAGAAGCAGGAAAAAGGCAAGAAGTAATTCCTGCCTTATCCGGACAAAGCGGCTTGAAAGCCGCTTTTGTTTTACTCGTTACCGTTCCGGAACGTCCACACTTTTATACTCCTTCATACTCCACACGAAGAGTCCGCCGCCGTCCATTGATTTTCCCGTGCAAAGTTAAGGCGGTCGGGAATCGGCAAGGCGCGGCTTCATTTGTCGTTAACAACCATCAACTCGCAAGCTCGTCAATACTTGTTCAACACAAATGAAATCGTCCACGGGACTATCCGCTTCCTCCTTGCCTTATTTCCCTTCTGTCCGCCTTGTGGCCCGCACGTAAATCAAATCCCGCCGGACGAGGGAAACCCTCCGAAAGCAGGGATAAAAACGAAAGTCAAACTTAAAATTCAAAATGTATGAAACAGATGATTTGGTCAAGCTATGACCTGTTGGACGAAACGGCAAAAGAAGAATATCAAAATTCCCAGCGGGAAATATTGGACGATGACAGTTACGAGGTCAGCGATGAAGAATGGGCAGAAGAAGTATATTGCCGGCTGGACGACGAACGAAGCAATCTGAATAAAGAAGTGGACGGCATTATTGTCGTGTTCGGCAACTTGGGATTATGGAACGGCCGGAGACGAGGCTATCAAATATTGGGCAGCACCATTGCCGATATTTTGAAATCCCAGTGCGACGATGCAGAATGGTACGGCGACGGCTACAACATTCGCGGACGGATGGACCATCATGACGGTACGAACTATACCTTATACCGTATCGCCAAAGGCCGTGACGAAGCGGAACGTATCGCCGATAAGATTTACAACCGTGAAATCGACGAAGAAGGCTTCCGCCGGAGAACACGTTCCCTCTATCCGTATGTAGCCGCCGTGTACGGCTGGAAAACAAGGCAGCGCAAGCCGGACAAGGCCGCATAAAAATGCTGCCCGCAAAATACCGCAACGCACCCGCCAGAGGTGGTTGCGGTATCCTTTATTGAATGACTGAAATACAGAACCATCACCTTTTATAATCAGCTTCGTTCCTTTTTTATCTCATGTTTTTTGTGAAACCGGGAATGGACGAATATTTTGAACTGACGGACGAAGGTTACGAGTGGGTCTCCTAAACATTCGGTACAGATAATGACAGGTACGGGTTCGGGATACATTGGCAATGGATGTGTCCTGAATCCTTTTGCCGGAATTACCCTTTTATATCTTCATGACTCTTTCCCTTTTATCGAAGCGTATTCCGTACCCCATTGTACTCCGGCTAACCAACCGGAAAGCAATCCTCTTATAACACCTTAGCTTCCCCATTTTACTCCTTACAGCCGTTCCCCAGACACACTCCATGCCGAAAGCCCGCTTATTTTTTCTGCAAAGTTCGATTGCCGGCTGCCAGTCCCGGCAAGGACCGCTGGCGCTTGCAACCGGAAAATCTTCCTCTCCGACTTCGTTGGAGAGCGTATTTCCCGTTGCCTCCTTGTCTGGACTGACCGTCAATCCTGTGGCAGAAAAATAACCAGCCTCTCGGTACGAGATTGTACCAAAGGGAAAAACAAAAAATAGTTCAAACTTAAAATTTAAAGCGTATGACATTTAGAGAATTTATGCGAGAAAACGGTTACGAGTTACAGACAACTTTTTGGGAGGACTTCTCAATAGCGGACCGATTCGGTCTGTCAGCTATACAAGACACTTTCAAACGTGCTTTCGAGGAATGGAAAAATAACTATAAATACCTCACGGAACTGATATTGGTACTCAATCATAAAATCTGGCAGTATTATGAAACGAAACCGGAATTTGCGACACTTTACAATACCCTTTGGGAACAGGCAGGTCAATATGCGGTAGAGAACCTGAAAGATGACGAGTTAAGTTATTATTACGAGGTGACGGATTAAGCAAGGGAACACAAAGAGTCGGCTTTCATCGGCGGCTCTTTGTGCCACTTCCTTTTTTATAGCATACGGCAAAACAAATACCGCAACCGTCCGCAAAAGACAGTCGCGGTATCGTGTTATCCTGTATAACCATTGTCAACGGTCTCCCGAAACACTATGAAGAAAACCGTTTATACTTTCTTTATTTTCCCTCTTTTACCGCATCTAAGAATGTCTTTGCAGGCTTGAACGCAGGAACAGAGTGAGCCGGAATCACGATGGTCGTATTCTTTGAAATGTTACGAGCCTTTTTCTCTGCCCTTTGTTTGATGATGAAACTTCCGAATCCTCGCAGGAACACCTCGTTCCCGGCAATCATCGACTCCCTGACACTCTCCATGAATGCCTCCACTACAGTTGTCGCTACCGACTTTTCTATTCCGGTCTCCTGTGCGATCCGGGCAATAATATCTGCTTTTGTCAGACTGTTTTATTATAAAATCCGTTGCAAAGATAATAACATATCTCTTTGTCGTCTGGATTGCCAGCCTGATAATGTTACGGAAAACGATAATCCACCTTTATCTCACGGTGTTCCTTCGGCACGAACCAGACAATCGGAAAGCCCCGATAAAAGGAGAGAAACATAAAAAACATACAAATCCGTATCCTGTAGTCAAGGCAGGCAAACACCCGATCACCATTTATCGGTCATGATGGTAATCACTCTTGCTGAAACCACCGAATATAGCTTTCAGAATCTTTCCGATAACATAGAAAACCACTATAAAAACGATAAGTTCTCCCATATTCTATACTACTTAAAGTTAATATAAAGATACTAAAAATCAACGAGAACAGAAAACATATAGCCCTGATTCTCAAAAAAATCCATTTCAATCCGGCTAATACGAAAGCTCATTGCCCATCTTTCGGCTTACGCTTGCCCAACGGTCCTTTGAATTTTCCCCTATTGAGCTTTACCCCGTGCCGGTTGAGCACACTGAACACCGAACTCCGGCTGTTGTACCCGCTTACCGCCATGATGTCCTCGAAAGAATGACCGTTGACATACATATCAACGATGGTATTCTCCCGGTCGGCCTTATCCATCGCCTTCATCGTTTTTCTCGGGACCTTCGCTTTCTGTTGCAGATTCATGACATGTGCGGACGAATACCGCAATACCGCCACCTCTTCGGGTAGCGCCCCGAACATATCCAGTACATCGGCTGCCGTCGTTTCGGGGAACAGTTTTCCCCGCGAGTCGATCCGGTCATGGATGGAAATGATACGCACCACTTTGATTCGGCACAACTCAATAAACGCGGACAATTCGCGCGACCCACGGAGAGCGTTGCTGAATTTGGCCACGACAATCTCGTCACCTCTTTCGAGATTCGCTACAAGCTGTTTCCATCTGGGGCGCAGAGCCTCGTTTTCGACAAGTTCCTCTATCACTTGTACACAACCGTATTTCTGCATCCACTCTTTATCAGCCTCGAATCCGTCGTAACGATCCGCCTTGAATATGTAACCTACTTTTGCCATATCATTGTGCACTTCTATAAGAATAAGTACAAATATAAGAGTTTTATTTTAAACTAAACCATACTTTGAACGAAAATGATATGAAGGGCTTTCTGTGTCCTTCGTTTCTTTCACTTATTTTCATTGAAAATCAAACTATTAAGTGCAATGTTAAAAATGGTTTATAAAACGATTTTCGGCGCTTGTCATCTTGAAAAGAATACTTAGATTTGTGCTGTAAAATACAAAATGAACTATGAATTGTAAAAATCAATACTTAAAAATTGTACTATCGATTGCTGGACTTTCTGCCGTTCCGATTGCCATTTTCACACTTACATCGTGCGACGGTTCGAACGTCAAATCACTGGTTGAAGCCCAACCTACTCCAGCCGGTCTGTATCGGGAGTATCTGTCCGAAACACGCGGGCAAAAAGAACTTTCCTTTGAGGATTTGACCGCGTATATCGGGAAGTGGCAGACCTTGAAAGATTCCGTGACCGCAACCATGCGCCGGGACACGACCTATCGGGCACATTCCGACATACGTGAAGAGTGCATTCTGCTGCACGATTCCGTCCGTGCGGAACTTTCTCGGCTGGCGATGTCGAAACCTCGCACCTATAAAGAAGTGCTGATTCTGAAAGAACGTTTCTCTTCCTATACCGGAGACGTGGAACTGCATCGTTCCGCCGAAGAAATCCGTCCGTTTTTCGCAGAATTGGATAAACGTCCGGCCTGTCGGGGTAACAAGGAGCAAATTCTGTCAGCATATCGTAACGTGCTTGCCGAAACCCTGAACAATGGAATACATGGGAACGGCGACCTCAAAAAATTCATCGAAAGGGAGGATGCCGCTTTTCGAGCTTTCCTGTCCGGGTTGCACGAGCTTGGCGAAGCGAATATGGCCGACATCACCCGTGACACAGAGAAATGCTGCTCCGAGGTGTTTTTCGCCGCTGGGCGCAAGGAAATCACTTACAAGGACGCCACGATATACATGGCCTTACGTACCGACCGTCGGCTGATCCAGAACGTGCGTGCCTGTCTTGACAACATACGCCGTGGAAAGGTCGTAACGCCCGAACAGGCACAAGCCTATGTCTGGATGATTCTACAGCCCTACGCTTCCTTGGACGGCCTCTGCATGACGCTATTGTCCCCGGAAGATAAGGAAACCCTTTACAGGATGGCCGCAGAAACACCCGCCGCATTCGAGAAACTGCGCAGAATCCTGCCGTCGGAGGGCGACCGGTTGGACGAACTGCCCGGTATGCTCATGGAGATATTCATCGCCTCGTTGTAAAAGCCTATTCACAAAATAAACGATATATGATTATGTTACGACACTTTCTGGATGACTTCATGTCGTTCGTACCCCTGCAAATGCCGCAGCTTCTCAATGTGGCAACGATGGAGGAGCCGCAGTTCTACGGTGACTATGTTCTGCTCACATTCCCGCTGCGGGACCCCTATGATCTGGAGGAGGTCATGGACATATTCGAGGACGACATGGAGCTGATTACACTCTACCACCATGTGCCGGTCGGACTGGAGAAATCCGGTCATAGCACCTGTGCCTACTCCAATCCCGCTTTCGGGCAGATGTTCAAGATGAACGCCCGGACAGACGCGGACGGCAAGGTAAACCGTATCATCGCGACCATTTACGATTCGTTGGAGCTGATGTACGGCGACCTGTGTCTCGATCTGAAACTCCACGCCGGGAACGGCAGCTTCAAGTACAAAAAGAATCAGGAAGACGTGTTGTTGGATTTCATGTAAAACAACCCCTATGCGAAACACGATATACCGCCAAATGGTTTTCTGTATCGACACGTACCGCACGTGGATAGAAGTGGCCGATGACAACCTCTACAAGGAACACGTCATTTCGAGAAACACCCGGACCGACTTCCTTGTGACCCGCACGCTGGTACTGCGGGCCTACAAACCGCATGGTCCATACGAAAAGGGCATGACGTGGACGATTCCGGAGCATGATCTGGACACGGCACTGGCTACATATCGTAAGCAGAACGGCACATTCAAATCCCGGATGAAGAAAGGCGCGTCGTCCCTGACAGCCGAAGACACCGAGAACATTATCCGCTTGGCCACCCACGGGATTGTCCGATTGGAACTCGTGGTACGGCCCGTTCATATACCTTCAAAACCCTATTACCTGTTATGACCTGGATTATATTACAATTCGTATTTCTTGCAATGCCTGTCGTCCTTCCGGCACTGTTGTACAGAAGCAGGCGTTGCTTCATGGCAAGATTCTACGATAAAATGGTGTGGAGCGAAAAGGCCCGCAGGCTGTACGCCCATGTGCTGCTTATCGTATTACTCTTGTTTCATTATGTCTATACGAGTGGACACCCCGGCGAGTTCGGTATCGTGCCATCTACCATCGTGTGTGCCGCATGGGCCTCTTTCAGGCGGGCGGACCGATGGATGCGCGGCTTGCTCGACCGGCCGAAACGTTTCGTCTGGTTTGCGCTCTTGGCATTGGTCATCGGCTTCGTGCCGCATCTGTACACGATGGCCGTAACAATCGCCTTTGTTCTTTTGGCTGCCCTGTTCTACCCGTCGGCAAGGGTCATGTCCGAAAAGACAGACATACGCAAATTCCTCGAATGGCTGGAATGTCCCGGAGCATTAGCCGACAGTTATCATAGTATCATCACGCGAGGCTGCCACGATAATGCGGATAATGGCAACCTGAAACTATCCGCACATTATGAATCATCAAAAACAGAATGAAAATGAGAAATAGAAATGAAGCGCCCGCCGCCATACTGGCGAACGTGGAAGTGTTCGACTACCTGAAAGAAAAAGTCGGCGAGCGGAAAACGAGAACGGAAGCCTACTGCGATTTGTTGGATAAATCGCTGGCAGGTTTCGTCTCCCCGTTTTTAAGAAGGCAGGACTACGACCTCTCTCCCTGCCAGTGCCATGTAACCGTTTCCGACCTTGCATCGGAGTGGCATTGGCATCGGGCTACTGTCCGCTCGTTTCTGGACACGCTCGAAGCGCTCGGACAGTTAGAACGCATCCGGCTGGCAAAAAGCGTCGTCATTACCATGCCCCTGCGGACCGGCACGCCTGCCATGCCGGACAGCGGACGGGAAGAAGCGGACTTTGCCACAAGAATACAGGAAGCATTGTACGACTGGATAATCGGCAAAGCAACCTCTTTCGATGTGGGTAAATCATGTGGACAAATCATGCGCCAGACCTTGACGGAGATAGCCGGACGGGACAGTCGTATCTATCCGGACAGTCATTCCGACACGGCATCGGCACAGACCGTCCGGTCGGAAGAACAGCTGTGTGAGACCGTCTTGGAATGTATTGCCCATGCCGCCCTCTGGCGGGTTCTGCGTAAATCGAGGTTCGACGACGGCTCGCCGCTCGTGCAGTTCTTCCGGCTCGACCTCAGCGGGGAATGGGCGGCGTTCATCGAGGCCTCGAAAGAGCTTGCAGAGCTTGTTATCGACGGAAAACCGGACGGGACAGGCTTCGGTACGGACGAAGAGACGGAACGCCTTGAATCGCTTCGCAAACCCTTTTTATCGCTTCTGGCGAAGGCGCAGGAGGAAAGCTGAACGGGGATTCGCGGACAGAGATTGTATAACCACGGGCAATTCTCCCCAGTTCAGGTTCAAATATCCTTCCAGTTATAGCAGGCATCCGGGCTTGCCCGTCTGCCACTGAACAAAGGGAAGGGGGAGCCTAATACCCCTGCTGACTGACGTCGCAGGGAGAAGTGTCCAAGCAAGCAGCAAGCTGGGACACGGGGAATTGTCCGAAACAACACGAAAACAGTATGGCAAATGCAAAACAGGTTCTCGATGTTCAGGTATCGAAAGGGATCACCGCCGCCCAAGGCAACGAACACCTGCGTAATCGCAGCGAAGAGGCGGAGAAGTACGCCATGAGCAAGGGCAACTACGACCCCACCCGCAAACATCTGAACTTCGAGATTGTGCCCGGAGGCAAGGTTCGCCCCATCGACACGAGCCGCAATATCCCGGAACGGATAGCGGACATATTGGGCCGTCGCGGGATCAAAGACCCCAACGAGGGATTGGTTGAACCGAAATACCGCACGGTGGTAAACATCATTTTCGGCGGTTCGCGGAAGCGGATGCACGAACTCGCTTTCGGCACGCAGAAGGTGGATTTTGAAAAAGGTGCGGACAATACCCGCATCAAAAGGAAGAGCGACATCGAACGTTGGGCGAAGGATGTCTATGCATTCGTTTGCGGCAGATACGGCGAGCAGAATATAGCCGCCTTCATTGTACACCTCGACGAATTAAATCCGCACGTGCATTGTACGCTTCTGCCAATCAAAGACGGGAGGTTTGCGTACAAGGAGATATTCGCCGGAAAGGACAAGTTCGAATATAGCGCGAGGATGAAACAGCTCCATACGGACTTTTTCGCCGAGGTCAACACGAAGTGGGGAATGGAGAGAGGCCGGAGCGTCGCCGAGACCGGCGCACGGCACAGGACGACGGAAGAATACCGCCGTATGCTCTCGGAAGAATGTACCACCATTGAGCAACAGATTGGCCGACATCAGGAAGTCCTGTCCGCCCTCCATTCGGACATTCGGCTGGCAGAGCGCAGAGTCAAAGGTTTGACCTCGATGGTGGAAAACTTGAAAAGGGAGAAGAGCGAAAAAGAGGCTCAATTGTCGGCACTCGAAAATGATATGGATACCCGGAAAGGTGATGCTTTGACCCTATCTGCCGAGAAAGAAAAGCTCGAAAAAGAGCTGACTGCTATCCAAGGGAAACTGGCAGACAAACAGGAGAAGCTACAAACCGCCGACCGACAGCTTTCCGACCTCAAGGCAAACATGGATGCCATTGAGGAACGCACGGAACAGCTCAAGGAGGAAGCCTACGAATACTCCCGTGATGTCCACTCCAAAGTGGACAGCCTACTCAAGGACGTCATGCTGGAAAATATGGTCGATGAGTGGAGGGAACTGTCGGCGCGGATGAAGCCTTCCGAACGGCAACTTTTCGACGACACACTCGTGCGTTCCGTGGCGGAACGGGGAGCGGAAGTCATGCGCTGCGCCACGATGCTCTTTCTCGGTATGGTCGATGATGCCACTACGTTTGCCGAAACACGTGGCGGAGGAGGTGGCGGAAGCGACCTCAAATGGGGACGTGATGAAGACGAGGACAACCGGGCATGGGCGCTTCGCTGCATGAGGATGGCGAGCCGCATGATGCGCCCTTCCATCGGCAAGAAGCCCAAGCGTTGAATGGCAAGGTTTATAATAAAGAATCAGATAAACAACAAATTAAGGATATAAGAATATGACGAAAAATATCATTTTCATTATTGCGGCGCTTTGTTCGCTGCAAGCCCGTGCGGATGTACAACCTACGGAAAGGGATACTGTACACCGCACGTACCGTTACGATGACACAGAACTGCTGCAGCCGTTACAGCCCTTATACCTTGACGGAGTGGTCGTTCCGGCACGGGGAAACGGCAATTGGTTTGTCAGTATCGCCGGAGGTGCGACAGCCTTTCTCGGCACGCCGCTCGGTTGCGAAGACCTGTTCGGGAGGTTGAAACCCTCGTACAGCCTTGCCCTCGGCAAGTGGTTTACCCCGTGGGTAGGTGCACGCATAAATTACAACGGGTTGCAGTTCAAGGACGGCACGCTGGCCGTGCAGGAGTACCATTATCTCCATGCGGATCTGCTGTGGAATGTGCTTGGCGGTAGCTATGTCCGGCAGAAACTGGTGCGCTGGCATCTGGCACCCTTTGCGGGTATCGGACTGCTGCACCATGCGACCAACGGGCATAACCCGTTTGCAATCTCCTACGGCATACAAGGGCAGTATCGCATTTCCAAAAGGGTAAGCGCCCTCATGGAACTCTCCGGTACGACCACCTTCCAAGACTTCGACGGGTATGGCAAGGCGAATCGGTTAGGCGACCACATGCTTTCACTCACTGCCGGATTCTCTTTCCATATCGGCAAGGTCGGCTGGAAACGGGCCATAGACCCAAGCCCCTATATCCGCCGCGATCGGCAGCTCGTCGATTATATCAATGTACTGTCGGAACAGAACAGCCGCTACGCGGGACAGCATGACAAGGATAGCCGGACGCTGGCCGAGCTGAAGAAGATACTGGAAATCGAAGGATTGCTCGACACGTACAGCCATTTCTTCGATGATGACGATGCTATCGAGCGCAAAGGTTATCCGAGGAACAATTACAGCGGGCTGAACTCCCTGCGGGCAAGGTTGAAGAACAAGCATTGGAACGGAAAATCACCATTGGAAGGACAAGCCCCGAATGGGAATGGCCGGGCAGACAGCCTGCAGCACTGGCCGGATAGCGTGCCTGGTCTCGGAACAGGACAGTTCGAGAATCTTCCCGACAGCACTTTGGCAGACTATGCCGTTCGGATGCAGTCCGGACGGGAATGCATCGGTGCTCCCATCTTCTTTTTCTTCGAACTCGGCACGTCGCACCTGACAGACCCCTCCCAATTGGTCAATCTCGACGAACTGGCACGGGTGGCAAAGAAATACGGTCTGAAAGTTAAAGTCACGGGAGCGGCCGATAGTGCGACCGGAACAATTGGTATCAACAATGCCTTGAGTGCTTCGAGAGCCGACTATATCGCCTCGGAGCTGAACAAGCGGGGTTTGTCGCCCGACAGGATGACCAAGACCGGCGAAGGTGGCATTTCCGATTACGCCCCCACGGAAGCCAACCGACATACAAGGGTGGAACTGTTCTTCGGCAAATGTGAAGAAAACGAATGTTCGTCCGTAAACAGGTAGAAAGCAAGAGAGTACCGATGATAAATATCGGTACTCTCTTTATTTGTTATGTGCTGTATCCCGGATTCTTTAAGCAGACCGTATCAGTTGTCCGGATTGAAATTCTTGTCGTAATCCAAAAGGAACTTTGCCAGTACAGGGTTGTTGTGGTCCACTTTCAACTTGCCGGTGTCCAGACGGCGAATTGCCTTTCTGTCTTCTTCCGTTAACTCGAAATCGAGATACAAGATAAAAGAAACGGTTCTGTCCCGATGATAGGAACGGAGCCGTTTCTTTTATCGACTGGCTTACTATGTTATTGTTCGTCTTTCACGCCGCGTACATACCCGCCGTCGGCATCTGAACTGGTCGCACCGTTGGAGTGGTCTTGGGCATTGAAACGGAAACCGCCGTTCTTGCCTGAAATGGAGCCGTCTCCGTCATAAGTTCCGCGGCTGAAGCTGGTATAGGTCATGTACATGGCTTTGCTCTCATGTCTGTAAAGAAGCCATCGACCCTCATACGTTTGCCATGCGTCATCGGGTAAGCGGGTACCCATGATAAGCAGCTCGCGCAAGTTGGGCACGCGATAGCCGCTCGGTGTAATAGAAGCGGTCTGATACCATCTCCAATCCTGAACGCCTTCCCAACTCCAACGATTTAGTGCATCCACATCTATGCTCGGTGTAGGATAGTCTGCGTCATTTGCCGCTACCCGGAACTTGGCATACGGTCGGTTATAAGGCGACAGGTCATTATGCGTGGGCAACGAACTGGCTTCATAGCTTAGGCGGCGTGCCTTCTCGCTAAGGTTGGAGACATCAATCAGGTAGGTACCGTCGGGTTCGGCCTGTGTCACTTTGGGAATGAGTGGTGTGGGTTCAACATTCGGATCGTCAAGACCGATACCGAGGTTGCGTATGCAACGGTAGGCATATTGTCCGCCCACGGTGTTGTGCGAGCCGTCGTAGTTACCCAATGCGGCACATTCTTCTGCCCACAACACCCACGAATGGTCGCCGTCAGCGGAACTACTGGTATAGTGCCAATAGGTCTGGTAATCCCTGTCCGCGGGATTTTGGGGATAGAGGCGCGAAGCGTCGTCCAGCGCATATTCGCCGATATAGAGATCCACGAGCTGGTCGATGGCGGCCAGATACCAGCGTATTTCGTTAGGCTGCACGATGTTGTCGCCGTTCAGGTCGCGGTTACGCAACAGCACAGCGTGCAGGGCGTCTTGGTGGTCATCGGTCAGACCGTAGTGCTCGGAGGGGTTGAGCACCTCCGTCCAATGCAGGGATCTGTTGGATACATAGTTTTCGCCCAGAATACAACGTATGGTATTGAGCCGGCCGTTGCTGGAGGAAGTACTGTTTCTCACGTCACCTTCCTTCCAACGCGTGCCCTCCATGCGGCTTTCAAGCCCCCATGCGGTGGACAATTCATTCTCGCTCTTTTTCACGTTGTACACCGTGCGTATGGACTTCTGCTTGAAAGTCTGTATGGCTTCCACCACGCTCGACGCGCCATCGGGACTGTAATGCGAGTTGTCTCCGTTGATAAAATAGAGCAGGCGGTCTTCGGCCTCCACGTATCGGCGCCACTGCGACAAAAGCGGGGTATTGTCCTCGTCTGTATTGGGGTCATCCGGCTCGCGCACGTACACGTACTCGTCGATGAAAGCGGTAACGGTAACCGTACCGGTGGTCTTTCCTTCCTCGTACTCCTGCTTCAGGCGTTGCAGCAACTGGTGTACGTCGAGTAGGCGGGCGTCAGAATGGCCCGCATGTCCGTCATACCCCGAAGGTTGGTTCTTTCCGCCCTTGTAGTTCTGGTCACCGGGGTATTTCACGAACAGCTCGTCGTCTTGGCCATAGTCCTCGTTGATGGCGAACTTGATCCACTTGTAGTCATGGATACCTGTACTTTCCGGACTGTCCGTTTCGCCGAAACCGCCCGCATAGATGGCCTTGTCGAAAGCTGTCTGCACGCCCCATGTCATGGTTGGAACCATGCTTCGGTTTATCGTAATGAGCTCGCGGTCGTAGTGTGCATCCAGCTCGTACAGCCCATCTTGACTGAATATCACGTTGCCTTCGTAGCCGGGCCTCTGTTCGTTCTCCTCCCCATCGGACTCCACTTCAAGCCGTATATCGTTGATACCACGCAGGGTGACGGTGTAGATGTAGCGGGTATTGCGGCGGGTGTCGTAGTCGTTGGGGTTGCCGTCGGCGTAGCCCAGATGTACGGTGAAGGTCACGTCGGCATTGACGGTATTGCCTTTGTCATCCTTATAGGACAGTGTGCCGGACATTTCCACGTAGGTGGCGTTGGCGGGGGCGTAGGCAAAGTCGCCGTTCTCGAACTGCTGACCGGGTTTGTCCGTATAGTCGCCCGTGTTTTTGTGTTCGCGTTCCTCGCGTAGGGCGTACTGTTCCGCAGCGCTAAGCCCTTCGCCGGAGATGGCCTGTTTGGGAGTCTTGCGGTTTTCCGGCATGTAGAACACGAAGCCACCGGAAGTGTAGAGGTAATTGTCATCCCGCTCGGTAGTCTCGAAAGGCATCTCCTCGGTTGTGAAGTAGGTGCAACCGTCACCATCGGCATCGCCTGTCCCGTGGGGCAGCAGCAACGACTGGGCCGGCACGTTCACCACCCGCCAGCCGCGCGGACGGAAGTCAAGTGCCGTCCAGTTCTTATCGGAGGGTTTCTCGGTTTTCACCACGAACTCCACCCTCGCGTCCGTCCGCTCGGGCCGCAGCGTACACTCCAGCGAGGCGGGACCGCTTTCCGTACCGGGAATGTTGACAAGGTTGCTCGTGGAATTTTTATCATCGTAAGCATAGCCTGTCATCATGAACTGCGTGGAGCGTTCCACGGTATGCTCGTCCATCTTCATTACGAAGGCTTCGAGGTCTGACCGCGATGTTATAGACTCCATGTCCGATTTTTTGACATCATAGCCGGAACTTACGGATTCAGTAGATAGATTGGCGATGCAGACTATCTGTACCTTGTTCAGAGAGGTGGTCTCTATCATGACGGAACCTTTGCTGTAGTCTCCGTTATAGCTGATGTCGTCAGTAAAGAAATTGCGGTAATGCACCTCCCCGGCGGGGTTGAAGATGAACACGTAGAGGTTGTTCACACGGTTCTCGTTGGTAGCGTCCTGCGCGGCACGGGTCTCCACGCAGCTCTTCTCGGACCGGAAGTCCAGCATTACACGTGCGGGAAGCCCCTCTGCCACGCGGGCACGCTCCTCGAACAACGGGTCCTCGGTACACGAGTACAGTCCTACCGCCAGCAGCATGGCCGCCAGCAAGGTCAATATGTTTTTATGTCTTGTTCTCATAACTCAAATGACATGCAGTTTCGTTTAATTGAACGGGGGAACGGTTATCTCTTCCGTATCCCAGTCCTTTACTTCAAATTTTAGCGTGAGGTTGGCCTCCGAACTGAGTGTGGCGTGTATGTTCACTTGCTTGTTACGGGCGATAGAGTTCAGAGCGCCGCCGTATTCGTTGATGAAAGGTATGGCGTCATAGGGAGCTGTACTTGTGGTGAAACCGATGGTATATGGCGAGTTCTTGCTTGCATCCGTCCATGCGTATGAGGGATAGATGTAAAGGGCCAGCGTCTTGCTGCCGTAACCTCCGATTTCGACAGAGAGGCTCTCGTAGTTTTGAACATCATACTCCGTGTCGTCGGGAACGTCAAGGGTCTGCTCGCGGAACAGGTAGAGCCGGTCGCCGAAGAACTCGCCGAAAGTCATGGAAGTGATGGTAATCGGGTGGCTCAGCGTGTTGTTCATAATGACGTTGAGCTTGGCCACGGAGCGCTCCAGTTCCACTTCGATGGTCTGCGGCGTGCCGTCGGATGGAATTATCTGCACATCGCGATGCCAGCTCATGGGTAGGCCGTGTTGTGCGATTTCCTGCTCCGTAAAGCGTTTTGGGAAGTGCGTGCGGTGTTCATCCATCACCAAAGCTTTTTTGGTGTTGCCGACCTGCACGAGGTTGTCCTCGAAGTCTGCCATGTCGGAATAGTCCTTGCCGAGGGCGGCCTCGTTGGCCACGGCATAGATGTCCACAGTACCTACCGGCACACCCTCGATGGTGACACTGCCGCCGGAGAGGTCGGCTTCCTTGAACTGTTTGTTGATGACAGGTTTGTCCTGCGAGAATACCAATATGCGCAAGGTGTTTATCTTCTCTTCAGCGGCCTTGTACTCCTCGTCCGTGGTGTGCGTGGAACGTATATCGGCCATTGGTACGTGCAGGGTAACGGAGGCTGTGCGTCCGTCGGGTATCCATTCGTCCACTCGGTCCGTGCAGCCGGCCAACAGGCTGGCAGCCCATGCGAGGGCGGCTGGCAGAAGCAGGGAGAAAGGATGCGGTAAATATCGTTTTATATATGCTTTCATACACCGTATGTATTGTTGTCTATAAATTTCTCATTTTATTGCCATGACACGGAGGTGTCCTGTTCATCCCAGTCGAGAACCTTCACGTTGATTGCGAGCGAAGCGGCCGAAACGGTCAGGGTGTAGGCATATTGGCTGCCTGCATCCCATTGTTTCGCATTCCCGCCAGAGAGGTTGACCGTGGAATTCCGGTCGGCGGTCTCGCCCTCGAAACGGTAGCTCACGGCGATTTCGGTACCAGTCAGGTCGGTGTGCGGGAGTAACAGCACGTCGCCCAGCATGTTGCGGGTCTCGCCGGCTGTGATGGAAATATCCTTTGCGGCCAACAGGGCATCGCTGTCGTTTGTCTTGGCGGTGTTGCTCCACGAGCTTCCACCGGAGGCATTCCAAGTAAGGTCGCCTTTGTAAGTCACGCCGTTCACTTTGAAGGAAGTAACCGTTACACCGCGCCCCACGGCCCTGATATTGAAGGCCAGCCTTGTGAGCCGATGGGAGAATTTGAAGCTGACAGATTCGGGGGCTTTGTCTGCCTCGATTACTATATTTGTTCGTTCCGCCGTCATCAGGTCGTGCCCTTTCGTGGCGACGAAGTTCTTGACGGTAAAGGTGCCGTCCGTGCAGGCGACGGACACGGCATCGCCCAGCGTTCCGGTGGACGGATAGAGGGCGTAGAAGTCGTAGGTGTTGCCCGACTGCCAGTACAGCAGGCCGCCTCCGTAGGTCCAGCCTGTACCGGAACCGTAGGTCACGGTCGTGTTGTCGAATATCTGCACGTCGTTGTCCGTGCCGCTGGTGTGGCGGTAGCTGCCCCACACGCTGAACGACTGGCCGTCGGTGTTCAGGTCGTCCGCACTCCCGATGGCGGAGCGTGTCAGCGTGGGTAGCGAAAAACGTATCGCCCCGCTGTCTCCGGCTGTCTCCATGTCCTGCACCACGCTTTCCGTGCAGGAAGCCGCTGACAACAGCACCGTCGCCAGCAGGGGCAGGATTCCGAGGGTGTTCTTTCTTCTGTTCATATATCTCATCATATAAAGGTTATTCCGTTCTTGCAGGAAAGCTGCATGTGTGCGGTCTGTCCTGTATCATTGTGGCCGGGAAGGGAACATTCAACCCCGCCCGGCCTGTATTCTTCGGTCCGATTGGCCTAACCGGCCGAGCTGCGTATCTCGTTTCGCTGAGTTAAGTTTCTCGTCATGGTGAGTTGCTCAACTCGCCGCGCTGAGTTGCTCAACTCACGGAAGTGGGTCGCGCAACTCACGGAAACGGATTGGCTGGTACGGTAAGCGTTTAGTTCTTTTTATCAGTCAAATTAAGGTCATCACCCGGCGTAGTATCTTTCCACTTATCTACGGTTACATCAAACTTGATAGGCTTGGCGTTCGGGTCGGTGTTGATGTCTTCCATCTTCAGCTCTGCCGTGTAGTTGTAGTAGTACCCGGCTGTCCATGTGTTCTTCTGCAAGCTGGTTTCGCTGTTGCTCGGATTGTAGCTCAATGTGGCACTGAAATCCTGCTGTCCTATCGTTTCTTGGGCAGCGTTCTTTACCACTGCGGTGAATTGGACGCTCAACGTGCCGCAGGTCTGCGGAATAACGAACAGCGGTGCGCATGTCTGGCTGAAGTATCCCTGTTCGTTGGCAGCGTCGGCAGTCACGTCGGTGATGTTGTCGAAAGTGTATGTGCCCGTAGTGTTTGAGAGCTGGTCAGTACTCCACGTGATTGTGCCTTCGTTGGCCTTGTGGTACGTTCCCGTGGACTTGGTCGTTGCGCTCTCTATCCGTAGGTTGTTCACAGCCACGGTGTAGGTGTTGGCCATCTTGGTCTTGAACGTGAAGGTCAGCTTGGACAGCATGTGCCGGAACGTCATGCTTACTTTCGGGGCTTCGCCCGACGCTGTGCCGTCCCATGTGTAGTTGGACTCGTTGCCCATTGCGGCTACGAGGTCGTTCTTCCCGTCCGTGCTGTACGCCGTGAAAGTCAGCAGGCCGGAGGTCGATCCTCCGCTCTGCGAGCCCGCATCGTAGCTGACAATCGACTTGTTAAGCTGGCTTTCCCCGTTGGCATAGCCCGCAAAGCGGAATTCCTTGTTTTTTTCCCAGTAGTAGGTGTTTATGGGTAGCCATTCGTTGTCGCCTGCTTTGCTCACCTGCACGTTGGTAAAGGCGTCTGCCCAGTTCTGGTCGCCTGTGCCTTTGTTCTGTGCGAATACCCAGAACTTCTGGAAATTTTGTGATGTGACATCACCGGAACGGGTGGTCTTGTCCACAAAAGTTGTAAACTCGATGGGCTGGTTGGCGTATTCGGCCACGTCCATCACTTCCTGATTGCTACAGCCGGAGAACACCGCTGCGGCGACTCCCAGCAAAAATAAACTCTTTTTCATGATGCAAAAGCTTAAATTAAAAATACATTATTGTTTGGTTAATCATTTAGTTATCAATACATCTGTTTTATACAGGTCACCCTTCTTACAATGGCAGGGGGATGTCGATGTAATCGCCCCATCCCTCCACGTCGATGTCGAAACCGCTGTCGAAGCCTGCCGCACCTTCCTCGTCGGTGATGACAAGGCCGTCGGAGACGATAATCACGCCGCCACGGGGCTGGGCCTTCACTTGGTCCGTCACATCGAACTCGAAGGTCTTCATCGCGCCGTTGTGCAGACGCACTTCGAGATTGAGGTGGTAGGAGCGTTCCGTGGTGCGGGTGCCGTCGCCGTAGTGGTCGCCGGGGTAGTCGGGAATGCCGAAGGATTTCACTGTGGCCTCCGGACCGTAGTCACGCAGGGTACAGTCGAACATCACGGTAGCCGCTTCCGGTCCGGTGTGTCCGTCGTTCAGATAGACGCTCTCGGCCATGCCTGCCAATGCTCCGCGTGCGAGGGCCACGTACTGAAACCCCTGTTGGAACTCGTAGCGCACGAGGTAGGTATAGGTGAGCGGCTGCAAACGCACGGGCAGACCGACAGTCTCCTGCGTGGGCAGGGCCTCGTAGCTGCCTATGTATGCGCCGTAAAGCATGTCGGGCTGGTTCACGGTACGTTCCCCCGCGTGCAGGGCTTCGAAAGCCCCCCGCGTCAGGCTACGGGTGGTGGCACTTGCGGAAGCCAGTGCGGCGATGTCGTTGAAGACGATGTATTCCGTGTCATTGTTGTAGAACAACAGGTCGTGCGTACCTTCGTTCATATAAAGACGGCCTCCTTCGGGCGACAGGTTGCCCTCGTTCTCGGCGGTGCCGCCGGTATAGATGCGTGCACGGATGCCGGTGGGCACGTCGGGGCGAAGGTCGTCATAGCGTTGGGGCCATGCAGGGTTCCACACGGACTGCCAGTCGGTCTGGTAGCTGCGTTCCCATTCCTGCTCCCACGTGGCGGTGAGGTTTACCTGAACGGAGAAAGCATGGTCGGGGTGGTCGTAACAGAGATCCTTTCGGCAACCGCCCAACAACAGAAGCGTGGCGGCGTATAATGCCATATATAGCGGTGTGCGTCTCATCGTGCGCCTCCTTTCTTCTTATCCGTGTCCCACAAACGCCAAACGAGCGTCAGTTTCAACTTCAGCGGCCCGAAGTAGTCCAGCTTGCTGGTCTGCCGATAGACGTAATGTGTGCCGCCCAGATAAGGTATCGGGTCGTACACCTCATACTTGCTGTGCATGTACCCCACGCCGATACCGGCTTCTAAGGAGAGCCGCCGTCCGATGGGGAACATGTAGCCGTAGCTGACTCCGACCATTTCGGCTTCGCCCTGATAGCCCTCCTTGCCGTTTTCGAGGTCGTACCACGTGAAGCCTCCGAACACGCCGAGGTAGTGGCCGTGCCACGGGCTGCCTTGCTTTTGCCCGAACCACCAGCGTCCCTCCGGGCTGATTGTTGCCACTTGATAATACCTGTGCTTGCCGTCGTTCTTCCACCATGCCATCTCGCCTTCAAGGTTCACCGTCCAGCGGTCGGCGATGCGGTACTCTACTTCGAGCGAGGGCATCAGTATCGCATCGTAAAGCAGGTTGGTCTTGATGGCCAGTCGCTGCACCATCGCTCTCTGAGGTTGCACGGTCGCTTCCTGCCGCACCGTTGCTGGTTCGGAGGTCGTTTCCGCCACGCTATCGGGTTGCAGGACCGGTTCCGGTTCTTTCACTTCCGACTCTTTTTGGGGAATGACTTTTACAGGCGGTTCGGGTTTCCGGTAGCAGACCACCGAAAGGCTGGAGCGTAAATCTGGGAAGAAGTTCTCCAGCATGTAGGTGTACGGCATACCGCCGCGCAGGTCCATGAGCTGCTTTTTTCGTCCGTCCACTACGCGACCCGCCTTGTCGAACACCCATACCGGTGTATGGTCGAGGATGTGCAATACCTCTTTTTTATAGAGCATATCCGATGCGGCGACCATCCGGCGCAACATATCCCATGCGATGCCCTCGCCATGTATACAGACCAAGTTGTCGGGAATTTCGGCGTGGCGCACGAGATAGGTTTTCAGGGAATCGGCCCTGCGATCTGACAACACCTCGTTGAGATGGTTCACACCTTCGGGCGATGACCACGAACGTACCACAACGCCTTCAAGTCGGTTCGCCCCGTATTCTTCGCGTAGAATGCGGATAAAACGCTCCAATTCCGCGCGATTATCCCTGAAGAGCACGTCCACTTCTCTGTGGCCCTGCCGGTAATAGATACGGACCGAGTCCAACTCTTGTGCATGAACATACCCGCCGCAGAACAAGAGAAATAATAACAGTATTCGTTTCATTGTCATAGTCTATGCCTATTTATATATCAGCTATTTATTCAATTCTCTCGTGCCATGCCTTTTCATTTAAAGGCAAAAAAACACCAAACCAACAAATAATCAGCCTGATAACTGTCTGTTATGCCGATTTATTTGTTCATTAAAAAAGCTATCGAAAAAAGGTCGTATTATTCGGACACTCCGGGAAAATTCGCCCTACTCAAAGAGCTGAAACGCAATTTTTTGCAGATTTTTGTTGTGGATAGCTCATGTTTTTGTAATTTTGTGGCTGAAAACGAACGATTTAACCAACGATTTAACCAACGTAAAATCATACCGTCCGTTTTTGTGACATTCCTTTTCGTCTTATCTCTTTTTCTTTCATGGCTTTATCTATTTCTTTATAGCGGCTGCGGAATTTCAGAAATGTATCTCGCGAGATGTTGAAACGCCTACATATATCGGCAATCGTGCAGTCCCGTTTCAACATGCCGACGACGACTTTCCGGTTTTCGATCAGCACATTCATTTTCGTGTAGCTGCCTTTTTTTCGTCCGAGGACGACACCCTCGGCTTTCCGCAGGGCGAGCGCCTCTTTGGTGCGCATCGAAATTAGATTGCGTTCAATCTCCGCTACCAAGCCGAAAGCGAAGCAGAGCACCTTGCTGTTGATGGAGTTGTCAAACGAATACCCCTCCTTGGTCGTGTAAAGGTTGATTCCTTTCTCCAGACATTTGCCCATGATGGCCATGAGGTCCGTTAGCGTGCGGCTTAGACGCGATATTTCTGTGACAATCAGCGTGTCGCCATGCTTCATGCGCCGTATCAGCCCTCCTAATTTGCGGTCGCACTCCTTCTTCTTGCCGCTGGCGACCTCCGTTACCCATTGGCTGACGGAAAGATTTCTACTGTCGGCGAAACGCCGGATCTCGTCTTGCTGGTTAGCCGGATTCTGTTTGCCCGTACTGACCCTTAAATAACCTATTATCATAGTCCTTAATTATTTTACGGGAGCGACATTGCTCCCGTCCGGTATAAATAAGGCATGATGGTTCGATATGAAAGGATTTTGTATATAATTGTAGGCGTAACATCTTATTTTACAATTATTTTATATCTTTCCGCTATACCCTTTTCCCTTTTCTTCCCGTTAACATTCTCTCGCCGGTTGGATTTTTCCATGCAAAGGTACAGCAGTCGTCCGGCGTCAAGCACCGCCATGCTAACGGCTCGTGGATTTGCCCGGCAGCCTTCCCAAATCAGAGATGTCCTTTCAGTCCCCCGCCATGTCGTACCTGTCGGGTTGGGTATTCCGTGAAATCCCCGGTCGTTTGCTTGCCTTTCCGTCCTTTCCCTACTGTCTGACTTGCATGTAAAATCTCTCCCGGCAAGGAAAGCCGAAAAGCTTCCGAAGAGAGGGAAAAGAAAAACGATGTTTAATTTAACTTTTATGTATTATGCGTACAAATGTTAGTCAAATTACGGACAGGAAAATTTGGGACGGATAGGAAGTGTCTCCGAATGCTATGCTTTAAGCAGAATTTGGACAAACTGTTTGGTTGAAAAGGAATTGCAGCTGTTGGTAGAACCTTATCGACAAGTTCAAAATAGCGGATAGAAGGATATATTAATTTTTAATCTTATCAAAATATGAGTATAATATGTACACGATGTGGCGGCACGCAGGTAGTATGCGAAGCCACGATAAACCCCAACACTAAAGTGATAACGGAAATTTCCGACGATTCTTTGCAATTCGGCCGGTGCGAAACTTGTAAGGTACGAAGCGTCCTGACGGATGTAGAGAAGACAAAGGCCGCCATCAAGAGCGGATTTGCCGGATTTGTCGAGGCAAACGGCAGGAATCCCCATTATGCAAGCTGTCGGATAGTATGGAAGTACACCAACGATTCCGAAGACGTAAAAATCCGGCTGCTGGAAAGCGGTGAAAGTATTGGAAACGACATGTTCTTCTCCTGCAACAGCCTCCATGCCCTCGAATCTCTGGCGAAGTTCGGAAAAGAACCGTTCATCGTAACGGAATGTTACGGGTTCAAGACCTTTACAGAAGAGGAAATCTCCGATGAAAAAGCGTATGAATACGAGTTCGGAGACGAGAAAATCGTTGTTACAGGTAAAGAAGTACGTGCATTTTACTCGGAAGTATATAGGCTGACGGCACAGGACATCGAACAGTTTGCAGCCTATAATACGGCAAAACGCAAGTATTATCGGAAAAATGATTGTCAGCTTACCCCGGAGTTTGTCCGACGGCTGCTTGATGAAGAACATTTGATGAAAGCAGGTGAATCCGACAGTTTCACGATTCAGTTGTTCTTCCTGTGGTATGTGCGGATTCGGAGAGAACCTGAAAATCTTGCACCGTTCAAATACGCTTTGGAAGCCTGTTGCTTGGATAATGTACAGACTTTCAGTCGCCGATACATCACGCTCGAAAAAGCATTGCTTCATTGCCTGAACGGTTTCAATGAGAATGCGGTCATTCCGAACCGTTACCAATCCCTGCAAAACTATTTTTGCAGACATACACATGGCAAACGCTAATCCCCGGCAGAGGATTGTCTTGCAGTACAAGTCTCCGATCCTGTAAAACAGGTTTCGGAGACTTTATTCTGCACGGTCATTTCTCCGGTTGTCTTTCTATGTCGGCAGCTTCCTTGTTTAAGCCGGTACTCTATTCCTTTTATATTCAGCCGAATTATTTTTTATTCTATGATTTTTATTATAATTGTGTATACTTTAATGTTGCTATTCATTCAATTTTACCCACTTTCGCTGGTTAGTACCAGACTCCATGACAAGACATTTTCCGTTTTCTATCATGTAAATGTGGATATATTGGCAAGGGACAACCTCTTTTCCCTGCCGGTTGACAACACCGTTCCGGTACGTGTATTTGGCGACAGCTTTGACCGCTTCGGCATACTGGCCGCCACCCAAGTTGAAGCTTTCAATGCGGACATATCTGTCACAAGGAATAACCAACTTGGCTTCTTCTACGGTAGCACGTCCGGCAAAACCATCCTTTCCGCTTCCTTTGATATAAAGTTTCAGCCAATCGTCATATACATACATTTCATCATAGATTGGTTCGAGCACAATATTTCCGTCCGGGTCTATCATGCCATATTTCCCATCAAGAGAAACTTTGAGCAGGTTGTCCCTATATTGCTCTATTTTGTTATAAACTTGGGATGTGACTTGCTTGCCTGTCCGGTTATCCACCAGATAACAAAGACCGTCTTTATAAAGCGCATACCTGTTTCCCGGCAGCGTTCTCGAATAGTCGTATATGGGCGGAATGACCTCTTTTCCGTTCGAGTCAATGTAGCCAACCTTGTCGTTGAGAATGACATGGGCAAGGTTTCCGTCTGTAAACGCACCTATTTTCTCGTATTTGCATGGTGTCAGTACATTGCCTTCAAAGTCCATCAGACCGTATCTGGAATTATACGAGATGCGGTAATAGGGAGTGTCGTCTTTTGTGCGCAGCACTATCAGGGGCTTGCCTTCTTTATCCTCTATGGTATAGTAACCGTATTGGCAGGGCAGAATCATTTGTTTCTGCGCATTGAGGAAACCCTCCCTGCCGGCTTGGTTAACAACGAATAGCCCGCTTTTCAGTTGTTCTATTTTATCGTATTCAAACGGCACGAGCACTTTACCCTCCGTATCGATGATGCCTGTCTTTCCGTTCTTTACCGCATAGGCTTCGTGTGAGGCAAACGGCGTGATACGTTCATAAATACAGGGAATGATTTCCCTGTTTTCCTTGTCGATGAAACCATACAGTTCCTCTTTTGCCACCAATGCCCTGCCTTGGAGGAAGTAAGCAGCCTGAGTATATTGTAGCGGGATGACGATTTCTCCTTTACGGTCTATGTACCCAAAGTACCTGCCCACTTGCACTACTGCCAAATCTTCGGAAAATTCTTCGGCATAATCGTATTTGCCTTCTATACATTCCTTGCCTTTTTCATCGACATAGCCGAATTTCCCGTTTTCGCAACGGTGCGGTATAAGGGTAGATGGTGGTTGACTGTTACATGACACTATGAGCATAAGCGGAACAGCCAAGAATAAATGTTTGAGCATACTTCTGATCGTTTTCATAATGGACGATGTTTAATTTATTCTGATATATTGAGAATCCTCCTTTCGCCACGTCTTGCCTGAACCTGTTACATCTTTGTAGATTCCAAAGCCATGTTCGTAGGCTTCATACGTACCGTCATAATCTTCAATTATGATATTTCCGCGACTTCCATTGCTCCCTCCACTGCCGGAGAATGCTGCCAGCCCCAGCCACAGTAAAGCTCCAAGTATCAAGGTGCTCAACATTCCAAGAAAAGAAATTCCCAAACCAAAAGCAAACACCGTGAACGAAAGGCTCATCCAAATACCACAATCTCTTAACAAATAGAGCAATACTGCCATATAGGCAACGAAAGCAAGTACGAAATGCCAAGTCTCGTTAAAGAACGGAGTTTCTGGCGAATCAGGGGTGATACTGTCGTATCTATTGTAATTAAAAATACCTAAGAACAGGATTACTCCTACAATGATAAAGATACCAAACAGAAGTTTTCTCCAAAAGCCATCGAAAAGACTGCCCGTAAACTCCCGGTAAATAGTGTACTGGAAGAACAGGATGCCAATAGCTACAAAAAAATTGATAATAGTAAATATCCATCCTACATCCGAAGGGTCGCAGAACCAGACGAGTGCGCTGTCACTCCCAGCTCCGAACATGAACAGTTCAGCCCCGCCCCATAAAAGGCAACCTGCGTGGAACAACGATCTGGTATCTGTACGTAGTCCGATGAAGGCAATGACGGCAAACAGCAATATGGCAAAAGGGGTATAATGCCGGAGTTCGGAAAGACCGACTGTGGAGTAAGATGTTCCAGCCGGAGCAGCCAGAGTGGAGAAAGGCTCAAGGTATTGTTCATGCACATAGCCCGTGCGACCGTCATTCAAAGACACTTGTGCCCAATCATCTTCGCACGCCGTCACCTGCACGAGATCTCCATTGGACAACGATCCGATTTTAGCCCCACCCGGTGCATTGCGCACATTGAGCGTGGAGTTAACGTTTACCCGATATAGACCGGGAGCAATGGCGGCAAAAGCGGTCATCGCAAAAAGGACTACCGCCAGTATTAATAAAAATCTTCTCATGGCAAAACGAACGGTTTATCAAATGACGACTGGCGCAATCTCCATAAGACTGCCGCACATAATGCAATCCAACACAGGTCGATGGCAATATACCCGCATGGCAGCAGAAACATGTTCAGCAGGATAGATACCACCATAACTGTCGCACCCGCAATGCCTAATACTTTGTCTTTCTTAAACAGTAAGGCAAAGACAATGGCAAATGCCAAGAAAGCTGCCCAAAGCGCCCAATTACCGTAATAATTCAAATCGTTCATCCAATTCCGATTATTCCCTACACGGGACGAAAGCAGAAGCCACATAAAAGGATAATCAGACTTGCCTTCCGTTTCCCAATAATTCTCCAAAGAACGGTACATTTCATCTCCGTCAAAACTGGATACCATATACAAGTCGTAAACGGTATTCACCAAAATCGGAACGAGACTGACACACCACAGCACAAAAGCCGTTTCGCCCAGCCACTTGTTTACGTGTACTTTCACTTTGGCGAAGAAAAGCGTCGTGAAGAAATAAAAGCAAACTGTGTAAGGAAAGTTAAGCCACACATAAAGAGGATATAGGGTAGTCGTGCTGTTTCCTCCGAACTCACTATACCAACCAACCTTTACCATTTCATCCTTACCGAAACCGGACAGGAACATCAGATTGACTAACAGCACATACGCCGTAGCCAGCAGCATTGCGGTTACAATTGTTTTCGTTTTCATATCCATAAGTTTTAGCTGTTTATTCGTGTGCATGGAGAGTGATGCCCTGACAGTTCACCCGTTGTTTTACGAATTGGTGGTTGCCGTCCTCAAAAAATGCTTCAAACGGGTCTGAAGAAAGATTGTACCGCCTGATATAAACATCCATGTACAGGTCTCCTATACGAAGTTCTCCCGCCCGTAGGGGATAGAGTAATAACTTCCGGAACACCGCCACCTGATAATTCTTTCCATTCCGATGCTCTATTTGCCATGCGCTGCCCCGCAAATCTATCGGTTCTATTTTGAAATCGTCCGAAGAGATGAGTTGTTCCATATTGGCGAGGCTATCTGCAAGGGATGTGGTATATAACTTGCATTCCAACACGACGGGTTCATTTATACGAGGAGAGCGTTCTGATACGTTCATTGTCATAAAGACATCCGGTTTTGGTTGTGGGTCGGAAGAAGGAGGTAATTTCCCGTCAGGTACGACATTCACTGCGAGTTGCTGCGAATGTAGCTGATGCCCGTTCACCACAATACTTGCAGAGGGAATGGAACACCTGCCCACCTGTAATGCCTGCAACACATAAGTATAAGACTCTTGATATTTCCGGTTTATTTCTCCATCTACTTTTTCCACATTGGTGGCACTGCTTTTGGTGGGGCCAAGTAACACCTTAAGGCCTTTCAATTCGGGCACAGCAAGATTCTGTATTTCAACAGTAGCAGGTTTCTCCGGGAAAGATACAATAAATGTCAGCCGGAACTGTTTATTAATTTCGATATTCTCCGGAGCAGAAACTGTAAACGTAGGATCATTATTTGCGTATGCTTTTGCCGCTGTTCCGATAGCGCATAAGCAACATACCCATGCAATAAGTCGTTGGGAAAGAAATGTCTTTTTTGCGTGAACCGATAATTTATCCATCATCCTAAGTTCTTTTATGTCTTCCCAGTCCTTAGAAGGCTGTTATTAAATAATAAAAGCGTGAACTGCAAATACCACGTCTTAAATCGAAGGTCGTAGGAAATCTGTAGTACAGATATGGATATAGCAGCCCACGCTATAGCGTGAGAACCACTATGCCTTCCTTGTACTACATCTGAAAATTTCCTACGTTTTCGATTTACAAGATAAGCATAACGCTTCTTTCTTTTCTAAATATGTCTTGGATAGAGTTGTCTCAATCCGATTGCAAATATACGAAGAACTCGCAAAAAAACGACAAAATTTGGATAAATAAAGTAAGTGTTTGGTATTGAGGAGAGTTAAGCCAAATTCTTCTATGCCTTTCCAAATCGCTAAAATGCAGGATAATGAAAGGTTAAGAGACAGATTTGCTACTTATCCGTTGCCTTTTTTAGCCCCGGATAATCCGGCAAAATAACGCTTGACCACCCGCGGTTTTACCGTTCACCATGCAAAGAACCCTATATTTTGCCCGTAAAGATAACCGTTTTTTTCCGTTTTTCATGGAAATACAGGTTATGTTACCGGCATCCGGGGTTTTATTCTTTGTTCCGCTATAATTTTCATAACTGTAAATAACTCTATATCAAGTAATTTTGCAACATAAAAAAATAGAGTTATGAAACAGACGGATGTAACGGTTACGTTCTACCTCAAAAAGAGCGAAATGAATGACGAGGGACATTGCCCGGTCATGGCGAAACTTGTTGTCGGCAAATTTTCAGAAGCGGCTTTTAGTGCGAAAATGTCCGTACCCGCTGCACTGTGGGCATCCGGACGTGCCACGGGTAAAAGTAACGCCGCGCGGGAAATCAACCGGCAACTGGACGATTTGCGAGCTTCAGCCATTTCCATTTATGACGAACTGTCAGCCACCCGTGAGAATGTAACGGCTGAAGAAATAAGGAATCTGTTGTTGGGGAGGGCTTTCGGGCAGGAAACCCTGTTGGGTTATTTCCGGACGTTCATCGAACATTTCGAAAAACGTGTCGGCGTGAACCGGGAAAAGGGAACAGCGCAATCTTACCGCTATGCTTGTAACTGTGTGGCTGCTTTCATCCAGGAGAAATACAAGTTGTCGGATGTTCCTTTCACGGCCCTGAACCGTTCATTCATCGACAACTATGACCTCTACCTACGCACGGAGCGCCGCTTTGCCCTGGGAACTATCGTGTTGCTTGTCACACGGTTGAACACGATTGTCGGGGAAGCCATCGCGGAAGGGATTATCACTGCCGACCCATTCGCGGGTTATGAAGCCGAACATCCCGAGCGGGAACAGAAATACCTTACCGCAGCGGAGTTACAACGGCTGATGACCACACCCCTGCACGACCCGAAACTCTACCATATCCGCGACCTGTTCCTCTTCTCCTGCTACACGGGTATCCCTTACGGGGACATGTGCCGCCTGACGACGGAGGATCTGGAAGTGGCCGAGGACGGTGAGGTATGGATCAAGACCGCCCGCAAGAAGACGAAAATCGACTATGAAGTGCCGTTGCTCGACATACCGTTGCTCATCCTCGACAAGTACCGGGATATGGCCCCGGAAGGAAAACTGCTGCCGATGTACAGCAACAACGAACTCAACCGGACACTGAAACGTATTGCCGCCATTTGCGGAATTGAACGGAAGCTCGTCTTTCACTGCGGACGCCATACCTACGCCACCGAGATCACGCTTTCGCATGGTGTCCCGCTTGAAACCGTCAGTAAAATGCTGGGGCATAGCCGCATTTCCACGACGCAGATTTACGCCAAAGTGACCGATGACAAGATCGACATGGATACCCGGTCTTTAGAGGAAAAGATTGCCGACCGCTTCTCCGTAGCTATTTAATCTATCATTGACAATCAAATTCACAACGATTATGGAAACGAATAATAAAGAGATAAAACGTCGCAGCACGTTCTCCCTGCTGTTCTACATCAACCGCACGAAAGTCCGCAAGGACGGAACATGTAAATTGTTATGCAAGGTAAGCATCGACACCAAGTCGGCCCCGATCAATATCAACGCGTTTGTCGATCCATCGCTTTGGAATCCGGAAACCAAAAGGGCGAACGGACGAAGCGAGAACGCCCGAACGGTAAACCTGGCAATAGAGAAACTGACCGAAAAAATCACCGGACATTACCGTCATATTCGTAAAAGCCTCGGTTTCGTGACGGCCGAGCTGGTCAAAAACGCCGTGGAAGGAATCGGGCAGAAACCGTTCACCCTCCTTGCCTTGTTCCGCGAGCATAACGAGGAGTTCCGCAAGCGTGTCGGCGTGGATCGCAAGGAAGAAACCTATGAAAGTTACGAGAACTCCTATAATATTTTAGCCTCCTTCGTGAAAAAAAGGAAGGAAAAGGAGGATGTAGCGTTGCGGAGCCTTGACCGGGAGTTCTACGATGATTTTGAAATATTCCTGCGTACAGATCGTGAAATGAAACCCAAGACAGTACACGAGCATCTTTACCGGTTGAAGAAAATGACCAAGCGGGCTGTCAGTCAGGGTACACTCCGGCGCGACCCTTACGGGAAGCTGCACCCGGAACTGCCCCGGCGCAAGAGCCGCCATTTGAAACTCGAAGACCTCAAAAAGCTGATGGAAACTCCCGTCGATAAACCCAACCTCCAGCGGGTGCGGGACTGGTTTCTCTTCGCTACCTTCACGGGGTTGTCCTACGCCGACCTGAAACGCTTGTCCGAAAAAGACATCACGCAGTCGGACGACGGAACGTACTGGATACACATCCGGCGCCAGAAGACCGAAACGCCCTCGGCCATCCGCCTGCTGAACGTGCCGTTGCAGATCATCGAGAAATACCGCCACGAGCGTAAAAGTGACAGGATTTTCAACCTCTATTGCCGGGGGTATCTCATCAAGCTCACCAGAGAACTGGGACGGACATACGGCTTCGACATGACCTTTCATTGCTCAAGACATATTACTTTCTCTTACTCATTGAAAACAAGGGACTTACAAAGATTGTCAGCTTGACAGGTAACGACTTGGAAACCAGCAGGCTTCTATATTCTGCTATGTTCTGCACTAATCATAAGAACGCTTTTCTCATTTGCAAAAGTAGTGTTTTTCTTCCTTATTGCCAAAGTTATTCCTCTGAAAAATAGAGTAAATCAAACATCTTGTCATTATTGTACATTTGTTGCACATCTTGCTGATGAAAATCAGTAGCACTGTCCTACTTTTAATTCAATACCGTTTCCACATTGTATTTGAGCCTAATCGTTTGCGAATAGCCTGCCTGCGCGCTTGTCTGTGTGCCGGCAGGCAGGCACGCAGGCAGACCGGTCGGCAGGCAAGCAGGATGGCTGGCAGGTCGGAGTGCGGGCAGGCTTGCAGGCCAGTGTGTGTATGTCCGCACGTGTTTGCATTCACGAGAACCCACACGCAGTCTGGCTTGCAAGCATTCATGCGGATATAACCACTCTCTTATGCCCTCTTATACCCTCATTTCCTTTCTTCTTTTGGGCAGCTTGGGCATCGGGAAACGATGCTTTGAAATCCGAAATAACAGCACTAATTCAAATCCGTTTGCTGACGGATTTCTTGTGCTCTCAAAAGCACAGCAAGGTGTCCTTCGAGTTACCCGAAGGCTTTTCGGTTACTGCCGAAAAGTGGCAGCAGCAAGGTATGTTTCGAGTTACTCGAAACCTTTCGGGTTACTCCCGAAAGCCTTGCCGCCGGGCTGCTCCTCCGAAGTCGGGCAACCTGTATATATTGAAAAAGAGGATATAGGTTTATACCCCACATCCTCTTTACTTGTTTTCTTGAAAAGCAATTTATCCCCTTTTGGTTAGTAAGTGCCATAACTCTCTTGCCCAAAGAACCAGTGAGGAAAGAACCACTATTATCACCCAGTCTATAAGTTTCATTGGAGTACAGTTAAAGAAATCATAAAGGACTTCAACTATCACTATCTGCCCAATGAAAATAATAGCGACAATAGTAAAGAACTCTTTGCTCATCTTAAGTTGGAAGAAACTTTTTCCTGTTTCAAATGAACGGGTATTGAACATATACCAAAGGTGCGTCCACACAAAAATTGAAAACAATAGAGTCTGTTCGTATGGTGACAATCCATTGGCTTCACCGAGCTTGCAATGCAACAGGTCTGTCATTTGCGTGATTTCAGTGTGCTGGAATATATAAAGGAACACAACAAGCAGCAAGAAGAAAAATCCGCCAACACCGAGAATGTCTTTCATCATAGGTTTGGTAAGGATGAAGGCTTTACGGTCACGAGGTTTGTCTTTCATTACAGATTGTGAAGGTGGTAATGAGGCAAGAGCCATAGCACCGAATGTATCCATTATCAAGTTCACCCACAGCATTTGCGTCACGGTCAACGGAGATTCTGTTCCCATGAATGCACCCACCAACACGATAAAACATGCAGCCACATTGACCGTGAGTTGGAACAATAAAAAACGCTGAATGTTTTGATAAAGCGAACGCCCCCACATTACTGCACGACAAATACTGCTGAATGAATTATCTATAATGGTAATGTCCGAGGCTTCTTTGGCTACGGAAGTGCCGTCACCCATTGACAAGCCCACATGAGCCGCCTTGAGTGCAGGAGCATCATTCGTACCGTCACCTGTTACTGCTACCACTTGATTGTTTCTTTGTAAGGATTCAACCAGACGTTTCTTATCCAATGGACGGGCACGAGCGATAATCTTCAATCCAAGCACTTTCTTATCAAGTTCGTCATCTGAAAGTTTCTCAAACTCCGCTCCTGTTATTATTGCACTGTCACTATCCTTTTTAGTCCATAATCCGATTTGCCGCCCTATTTCTTTGGCTGTTCCGGGAGTATCTCCTGTTACGATTTTTACATTAATGCCTGCGGCCATACACTTTTGCACGGCTGCTGGAACATCTTTACGGACAGGGTCGGCAATGGCAACAATCCCCATGAAAGTAAGGTTATCAGCAACCACTTTACCGTCTGCGATAGCCATATCACTGTCATTCAATACTTGGTATGCAAAACCTAAAGTACGCATTGCACGATTTTGATAGTCCGTCAGTTGTCTGTCAATATCGGCAATATTCACATTCTTGTCGATTTGCTTGCAAAGGGAGCGGATTATTTCGGGAGCACCTTTAACATAGAGGATTTTCTTTCCTTCCAGTTGGGCAGAGTCAACAACTGTCGCCATATATTTCCTTTCCGTCGAGAAAGGCAATTCTTCCACTACATTGGCATCTTCTTTCAGATTGCGGTAATCAATGCCATTATTTCTAAGCCATAAAAGCAATGCCCCCTCTGTGGGATTGCCCAATACCACAGGCTTGTCAGGATTACTTAAATCCAATGATGCCGTAGAATTAAGCGCAATGCCCTCTTTTATTAAACGGCTTGTTTCATCTGTCCCCAATGCCTGATTAGCCAAACCGTAGAATTGAGCTTCCTCAACGCTCATCTGATTTTGGGTCAGTGTTCCGGTTTTATCCGTGCAAATTACAGTTGTGGCTCCCATCGTTTCACATGCGTGCATCTTGCGTACAAGATTGTTAGTTTTCAACATCCTACGCATACTATATGCAAGGCTCAAGGTTACAGCCATAGGCAATCCTTCGGGCACAGCAACGACAATTAGAGTGACGGCTATCATTAACGTCTGGAGTACATATGCCGTAATATGTGCCCATTCCATTGAATTGTCTCCCAAAAAGTAAATCAACAAACGACCGATAACTACTAATGCAGCAAATCCATAGCTTAATTTGGTTATCAGGTCACTTAACCCATCCAATTGTTCGTTGAGTGGTGTCTTTACACTGTCATCAATTTGCGCGGCTACGAAAACCTTGCCGTTTTCTGTTTTATCCCCGACCGCAGTCACACGGAATATACCATGCCCCTCCATCACCTTAGTTCCTTTAAGAACGTGATTGGTAGGATATGTCGCATCTGGGTCAAAATCCTTTTCGTCAACGCTCTTATGGCACATCGGTTCTCCCGTAAGCGTGGATTCATCTACATTCAGACTGACACATTCCAGCAGTTCACCATCTGCAGGAACTTCTGCACCAGTATTAATGATGACAACATCCCCAACAACCACATCTTTCTTGGGAATTTGAGTTGCATTGCAGTTTCGTATGACTTCAACCAGTTCGTCATCATTCACTTGGTTTAATATGGCAAACTCCTTATCCGCCTTTAATTCAAAATAGAAAGCCAACCCGGTAGCAAGTAAAATTGCCACAAAAATGCCAATGGGTTCAAAGAACACAGTAAAACCTTCATTGAGCCCGAAATACTCGTAAAATGAAATTCCAATGGACAAAACGCCCGCTATCATCAGGATGATGATAAGTGGGTCTGTGAACTTCTCCAAAAATTGTTTCCATAACGGTTCTTTCTCTGGTGGAGTAAGGATGTTTACTCCATACTTTTTACGGCTCTCCAAGACTTCTGCATCTGTCAAGCCAATGTAATGCTTTTTCTGTTGCATATACTGAAAAACTTATTGATTAATAATTATTTGCCAAATAGGACTTTAAGTAGAGCTTTTCCCAATTTACGCTCCAATCCAGCCTTGGATGTTGGTATTCCGGTTTGACGGGCAAATTTCTGTTTTGCCTGTGTTATGCCCAGCGCACGTTTCCAAGAAAAACTTACTCCCGGTATTCTTACGATTTTCTTCCTTGCCATATTATTAGTTCCGATTTATCCAGTTTGGTTGATACAGTCAATGTTTTCACAAAACAACTAATATCAAAAGCGTAAAAAAGATACATACAATCAACGAAGTGTCAAGTTGCAAACGTTGCCCCATTTGTATTTTGGGAATAAAGCCTAAGATATTCTGCAATCTCATGAATATTCTTTCTGTTATGCCAAAAGCCTTTTGATATTTAGGGAATAGCTGTTGCTTAAAGGGTGCTATTTTCCAATAAAGTACGAGCATAACCAGAAATATGGCACACAATAATTTCAGTCCGATAATCCAATTACCTCTTGTCAACGTACCTAATAAAATTAATGCAATACCAATTAGCAGAGCGATTGATTTTTTCATTTTGCTTTATATCTATTGCTTCGTGATTTTATAAATGATTATTATCGTTCTAATTGTTAACAAGTTGAACAACAATGAGTCGTCCTCCCTGTCCTTTGTCAAGCAATATCTGCCTTCCTTCTGTTAGCGGCACATATTCGCCTATAGCGATAGGCTTCTTCTCTGTAACATCCATCATGTCAGGAAGATTGCGATTTATCAGAATCCACTGATTATTGAAGAAATGAAAATCCCCAACAGGCTTTTTGTCAGCTTCAGATGTCCGTTCACTTGGAGATACTAAATTATTTGCGTGCCATTTGTACAGAGTTTGCTTGTCATATACCATCAAACGATAATTTTCCGATATGAATTTGCCATGTGAGGGAGCATAATAAAAATTCAATATCGGCAATTGTCCGTGATATGGCTGGCCACAAAACGGGCATTTAGGCTTGGTAGTGTTGTCAAATACAAACCACTTGGCTTCACAATTAGGATTCTGGCATGGCTGTACCAAATCGGTTGTCTTGACTAAGGCATCTTCCCATTCCGCTGCACTCGGACGCTTTGACGGGTCGTGCAAACCTTCTACGAAAGCACGGTCAAACAATTTCTTCAGATACGGGCCACAAATAGTATATGGCATCTTTGCAGGGTCGCCTTGTGGCAACTCGGCAGGGGATAGTTGCTGGGCTTTAACCCTATTGGACTTGTCTGTTGGATTCTCAATAAACAAGGCTTTTGCACCCATAGACAATTCCTCATCACGTCCACTGTCATTGACATCATTCACCTTGCCGCCTCTTAACGGATGCCTATTAAGCAGGTACATATATATCAGGACAGCTAATGCATGACGGTCTGTATAGATACTCGGTAGTTTCCGTTGTTTATCATCTAATGCAAGATGCTTGGTCTCAATGACTTCAGGGGCAATGAAATCTGGTGTACCTATAACCTCAGGAGGAAATTTGCCCGGAACTACTAAACTGTCATCATCAATGATACATGCACTTCCTGTAATCGGGTCAACCAGTATGTTCTTGTAAGACAAATCCGAATGTGCCAATCCTGCCGCATGGAGTCGTCGGACAGCACGTGCAATCTTGATACACATATGAAGGTTAGTCAGCCAATTTCCTTTTTGGTCAGCAGGCAAAAATTTGTTACGCAATTTAGCGGAAGCAAACCATTTTCCCTCTTTTTCTTTACCTTTAAATGGTCCTGAAGAAAAGAAGAACCTTTTGTCATAAAATGGCATTATGATGCCTGTCTTTCCATTCCATTCTACCATTTTTGTAGGCCATGCAAACAGATTTTTCCAATAATTCCCCTCTGGAGTATCGAAAATCCGCTGGCGATAGATACCAACAATATTGGTGATACGCTCTCTGTCATTAGCATTGATTGGCTTGCGATAGAAAGCGACAACATAGGTTTTGTCAGGACTAAAATAAACATCCTTAACCCCACCTTGAGCTTTTATTTCATCATAAAACTCAACGATACTTCCGTCATTTGCTGTCAGAGTTATTTTATTTGCCATTATGCTTTACGTTTAATACAATATTGCAATGGTTCTATCGTCATGGTTTCCCGGTGACCAAAAGTCCAACCAATTCAACAACTGATTTGCAGCTTCCTCATTATCATCCGTTAATTCCACTCCATTCTCTTTAAGGTCAGCCCATAATTCATTCCACTTATCATAAGACTTCAGATTAGCGTCGGTTTCAAACTTGGGGTCGCTAACGCCATCCGTCATAAGGAATAAAGCTGTAAAGTCCGGAACAATCCGGCAATTCATTCTTTGGTAGAATTTATTGGAATCCGAAAATATCTCAGGCATTGTAAGGAAACGTGTTTGCCCGGCATATTCACCCTCATCAGGCATACCGAGCATCATCGCAGTTTCATTATCTTGGTTGTAAAGACATATTGCCCCATCGCCGACCCAGAATGAGGCAACAAACCAACCAAAATCATATTTTTTGCAGATAGCCAGTAACAATGTTGTAGAGTATTCCTTGGTCTTGCGACCTTTTGGTTGAGCCTCTGCCGCTATTGCCTTATGCGCTTTTAAGGCGGCATTACCTACGATTTTGTATATATCCGCACTAATAGCTTTACCTGCCGCTTCCGATTTTTGGTCAAGATGATAGAGATTGATGTCATCATCAAAATTTTCAGAATCAGCCAATTGTTCTTTACAATGCTCAACTGCTACATTGCAAGCTATTCTTGAACCTTCACGGGAATAGGGTGCAGACCCCGCTCCATCGGCCACGGCAATGACATACCAATTCGTTTTTTCGTCATGATACAAACGGAAATCGTCATCACGTGGCTTACCTTCTTGTGCATGTGAACGGCCTCTTTTGCTTGCAGCCACAATATCTTTTTGCGGAGTTCCATCGGAAAGTGCAGCAACTTTTACATATTCTTTTGCCGTATTATCTTTCGGATACTCTATATCTTCGGGCACAGGAATATCTTTCCATAAATCCCTTGGGTCTGGATTGATGATAATTTGTAACATACGTTCCAGATAAGGACGCTCAACAGATAAACCACGATATTTGTATCTTAACGTGACATCAAAAGTTCCGCTTTCTTTGGGAGTTCCACTTATCTTAAAAGATTTGCCATCCTCCTGCTTCTCAATTATAAGCCCTTGCACTTCTTCTGTGAGACCTGATAATGTTATGTCGGTCATTTCTTCGCACGGTATTGATACAATCGCATTATACGGCTTTCTGATAGACGCATTAGGTATAACGATAGGCAGTTCTTTTACCTTGTTCTCTATCACAACAATTTCATTCATAAGATATTCATTATATTCAGCCCACAGCTTGTTAGCATAATATTTGATGAAGCCACTCATGCGTTCATCAGATTCTCCATTGCTTAGGAGGTCTATTGCTTTTTCTATGTTCATAATCAACCTCTTCCCCGTGTTATATCCAAACCGCCATCACCAATAGCTCCTAATGAGCCTTCCATTCCACACCACGGACAAGCGGTAGTTTGACCGTCTGAACACATAATGTTGCCACATTCGCATACGACTACGCCGAATTGATTGCCACAACAAGGACAAGTGGGTACTCCTATCAAAGACATGGTGTTGATGTTGCGGTTGGACTTGCCATCGCTTAATTCTTCATAAGCCTTATCGTCAATTGGATAAGCCCCCACAAGTTTGTAGTCTATTCCTTTTACGTCAAGTTGCTCTAATCCGGGTATTTTACCTACTCGCTTGGCGTATTTGATAAGATATTCCTTTTTTGTATTTGAACATTTGCCGAGCAGTACGACAAAGTTCTCATCCACAGTGCAGTCTTTAGTCGTATCCACCTTTTCAAGGTCAATTCCCGATGTGGAAGCAAGTTGGATTTCATCAGTTCCCATATCGGTAACAGAAACACTTGTTGACTTGATTGAAGCCGTAACCCATTTGAAAAAGGCCTTGAAGGATTGTTCCCCTGTATCATTCAATCTCAACACATTGTCTGAGATTTTTCCAAGCATTTTAGTATCAGTATTGTCACCGATTGAAATACAAACCAAATTCGCTTTTCTCTTATAATGTGCGTTCCATCGGTTGAAGGCTTGCTGTGGATTGTCGGTTGGCATCCCGTCAGTAAAAAGGAAAATGATAGGCTTCCAATCGCCTTTCATTTCAACAGTTGTTTTCTTTACGGACTTGTCAATATCGTTCATCAGGCAGTCCAAAGCAGTGCCTAACGATGTTCCTCCGCCTATAGGAAACTGCGGTGGATAGAACTTGTACAACTCAGTTAAAGGAGACAAGACCTTTTCCTTTCCTGCAAAAACGATGACAGACACAAATACTGTTTCAAGAGCATACGGGTCAGTCCTTAGCTCTTGTATGATATTCCTCATGCCTTTCTCTACCTGAATGATTGGTTCTCCAACCATTGATTCTGAAACATCAATCAGAAAATATATCGGTAATCTTCTCATAAACAATTATATTACTATATTCACTTCCGCAGGTGGTCCTGGCAATTCCAAAGAATCCGTTGTTCCCACACTTTTTCCTCCTACACCTATAACATCAGAAACCCACACAAAGAATTTCTTAAACGATGTGGCATCCATTGTATCAAGTGTAAACACTTGGTCTGTGAGCTTTTTTAGCGGTTCTATCTTTGCTTTGGGACCGGCTGCACAAGCGATTATACTTGCAAAATTTTTATTTTTTACTTTGGGGATGATATTCTCATAAACCTGAATGTCGGAAGGCTTGCCATCTGTTAACACGAAGAGTAATGGACGCCAATCGCCTTTTTGTTCAGGTGTACCCTTTTGAACTTCAACTTCAATCCGATTGCAAAGCATTTCCAATGCCTTTCCAAGAAATGTCGGGCCTGAATCCGGCGTGATGATATTGGGTATCTGTAAATCGGCAAGTTCGGTCAAAGGTAAAATCTGATTTACTTCCCTGTCAAAAGTTATTATGCTTATACAAACAGTTTCCAACGCATACGGGTCTTGACGGAGAGTTGCAATCATATCAGACAAGCCAACCTTGACACTTTCTATCGGTTCACCCTTCATAGACCCGCTGGTATCAATCAAAATATATACAGGTAAATGTCTCATTCTTGATAAACTTTATAGCATAAGTGGCACAAACTGTTTCGTGCCACTTTGCTTTGTTTCTTTACACAACGATATTTACTTCTGGAGGTGGAGGAGGTAGCTCGCTCATCGATGCAACATCGCCGTGAGTATCCTCAACTTTTTGGCTGCCTGTACTGATGCTTGCGCTTACCCATTTGAAGAACGCCTTAATTGTTGCGCTGTCGGCTGTATCAAGCTGAACGACATTTTCTGTAATCTTCTTTAACGTATTCGTGTTAGCACCTTGCCCTGCGGCACAAGCTACGACCATACCGAATTTTCTTTTCTTGAACTCGTCAAGCCCCTTCTGCAAATCATCTGTAGGTTCGCCATCTGTCATAAGAAAAACCAAAGGCTTCCAATCTCCTTTGACTTCTTGTGTGGTTTTGACAATTTCGGTATCAACCTTTTGTGCAAGCAAGGTCAGTGCTTCGCCCAAAGCAGTACATCCGCTTGCTTCAATTTGGGGTTGTTGAAAAGCCGACAATTCTGTAAGAGGTGTTACCTGTTGAGCCACAGAATTGAAAGTTATGATACTAATATATGCTGTTTCAAGGGCATAAGGGTCTCCTCGTAAGGTTGAAATAAGTGTCTGGACTCCATTTTTGACCGCCTCTATCGGTTCCCCGTACATAGAGCCAGATGTATCCAATAACAAGTAAACGGGTAATCTTCTCATAAATATTTTTGTTTGACAGTTTGTAAAGTGCTTTCGAAATCTCTATCTCTTGTCGGTTCACCAATGGCGTTGAATTTCCATTCCCCATTACGTTTATAGAAAATTCCCATTACCATTGATACACTCCCCGCAAAAGTTGGGTCATTCGCAATATCATAAGTAGCAAATACTTCCCGTACCTTTGTAGGAGTTCCTTCATAAATTCTAATAGACGCAAAAGGAATTAGTTTAAAATCTTGACCACGAAAGCTGTTCAATACAAAGGCAATCTTATCTGTTCGTGGATTAACTTTGTGCAAATCAACAGTTATAACTTCATTGTCCAACCCATCGTCTCCATCCATATCTCCTGTTAAATCATCGCCACTATGTTTGATTGCCCCATCATTAGAAGCGAGATGTCTAAACCAAACTTTGTCAATGATATTACCTTGAGCATCAAACTGAGCACAACTGGCATCTAAATCTACCGCTTCAGTTGTAGTAAAACCCAACCAATTCTTTTTCTTAATTGCACCCCAATTGACACCTACACAGATGCTTTGTAGCTTCGCACCATTATCTTTTTCAAGATTAATGCGTTGTCCTTTTTCTAATCGTATTGCCATAAAATATTTTCTTTATAAATTATTCAACATTAGTCCTTGCTTCCTGGCGAGTAGTTAAATCCCCATCCATACATCATGTCACAATCCTTATGTCCATCATGGAACGTAATCAGTCTTTTAACCGTAATGGAATCATCACCACCAAAATCCAATTGAGCTATGGCGCAGAATGTTTTATTTGAAAATTGTTTTCCCATTTCAACGATTACATCTTCATGCCCTGGTACTTTAATCGTAACAACGGCATTTGTTTCAGACCATTTTGCCACGCCTTCATATATGAAAGTATAGACGATTATACGCTTTATCACATTGACCCCCTTAGGGTTTACATAGATTGTTTCCCCAGAAGAAGAGCTACCACCTCTGTCATCACCTTGATGCCAAATGTAAGGCGCGTAATCGTAACATCCCTGCCTTGTTTGCTGATGGCGGTTTCCTCCTCTGTTATGAGAGAATTGCAATCCATCAATCAACATTTTCTTTCCATCCCGAAGCTCATAAAAGCATCCGAGGTCAAGGTCTATGGGCTTTCCAAAAATTTGTTTCATCAAACTTCCCTTACTCCAATTGAGATTTATAATGATTTCTCCCATAGAGGAAGCCCCACCTTTTTCAAGGTTTATGCGATGTTGGTCGCCACTTTTTTCAAGAACTATAGCCATAGAAATGAAGTTATCTGTATTTTTCAACTAATTCCTCAAGACCGCCATGATGCCCAATGCCTGTCGCTTGAATTTTCCATCCCCCTTTGTAGCGATATAACCTGCAAAATTCAATGGAAGCACATATTGAGAAATCCTCATTTAGATCATATCTGAAGTCTTCCTGACCTTCGGTTTCTTGCCCCTGCTTATAAAGACGGACATAAGCACGTTCTACCTGACCAAAGTTTTGTTTACGGTTTTGGTAGTCATATATGCTTACTGTGATTACAATTTCTTGAATGTCATTTGACACTTTTGATAAATCTATATCCATAATTTCATCATCGCCATCTTCTGAGGTAGAACCATCTTGGTCATCTATTGACCCTATAACTGAAAATTCCGGTGAAACGGGTCTTGTCTCCTCTTTCCAATGCATATCAGCCGAATGATAGCAGCCTTGAGTATCAGTATAAGGTGGATATTTACTTGCAGAAAAAGGTTCGAACCGTGTCAAATTAGATGGCAGAACTCTATGTTCACTATTATAATATACCAAGAAATCATCATTGAGTATTTTCTTATTGGCTCCAATCATGAATGCAGACACATCAAGGTCAAATGGATATGGTGATGCCCCTTCATTCACGTCCCATCCAAGCCCAACATGAAAAATATTCATGTTGAGCACGTGATTCTGTCCTTTTACAAGATTTATAGGCATGGTTTATTGATATTTGTTGACCAATGCTTGCAATCCACCTTTGTTACCTATACCCATAGCTTCGAACTTCCATTCTCCGCCACGGCGATACAAACGCCCGAACTCAACGGCTGTTTCAATAGAGAAATCCTCGTCCAAATCATAGCGTGCTATTTCTTCGTTGGTGATTGAATTGTAGATGCGGATGTAAGAGTTTCTAACCTGCCCAAAATTCTGTTTCCTTTCGTCTGCCTTATAAATTGTAGCAACAAACAGAATCTCCTGAATGGAAGGGTCAACTTTTTGCAGGTCAACATTCAATGTTTCATCATCCCCTCCGTCACTATTGCCTCCAGTAGTGTCATCACCTGTAGATTCCACCGCTCCGTCTGGAGATTTCGGATTATTGTAGAATATGAAATAATTGTCATTGGGAATTTTCTTGTTGCTTCCCAACATAAATGCAGAGGCATCCAAATCGAAATCAAAACCTGTACCTTCATTCGGGTCCCATCCGAGACCTACACTAACTTTAGATAGACCTATGCCTATCCGCTGTCCTTTTTCCAATGTAATTGCCATAATCGTATTTGCTTAAATTTTTACGCAAAATTAGGCAATAAGTATTTGATTTACAGAAATCTGCAATATTACACCCGATAAAGGAAAAAATCGTCTGCAAAAAGTTGCAAGGTTATAAGGCCAATACCCGGCTCCAAAAAGCAGAATCCTCAAAACGGCAAATTTGCTTTGCTTGCATATCGTAACATAGACACAGTTCCGGAGGAATGGCTACACAGTAATTGCCAAAAAGATTTCGTTGAACCAAGTAGTCATCGGCATTGCTTAATAATTCTCCGATTTGGCGAATTTGTTGTTTAATCAAACTTAACATTGGCAACCTGTTTTCCGAAAGATATATTTTCGGTGCACGAGATTTATCGCCGCCAAAACCTTCATAAATCATCTCATACTTTAGCTGTATGAGTTGCATACGGTGGTCAAATCTTTTTAGAGCTTTTACATTTTCTGGTTTACTGAAATTTATTCCACCACTTCCTGATTCCAACAAAAATAAGGCATACAAGGCTTTCTCTCTTCTATGAAGTTTTGATAACTTTATTTCGGCCTCAGGCAAGAGAATCTCTCCATGAAGCAGGTCTATAACAACACTGCTTCTGACGCCTTTTCTATCTGTAAATATGTCAAATACCTGCTTGTAGTAACCGCGATAAACAAATCTTTCCTTACCTTCAAAAGAAGGATTCAATACTCTTGGCTTATACAATTTCATGAACAAGTCTGTAAAATCCCTTGCTATATTGAGAGCGTCCTTTTCGAGAGTTATCGAAAGAAAATTTGAGTATATCTTACCTTCAACAAGCGAATCGTTTATACACAAAAGCATCGACGGTAACGATTCGTTCAAGTCTTTGAGATTCATTTTCCCGACAATGCCTTCCTTGCAGAAATCAGAAGTATTCAACGAGGTTAACTGCCGTATCATATCTCCCATCTGTTTTTCTGAAATTTTAGGATACAGAAATGAAAGCAATGATAATAATTTGCTTTGTGGCAATGACTTATAATGCTCGCATACCTTTGGGAGATAGACAAAATTCAAACCTATCAATCGGAATTCATTGGATATTTCCCTGTAAGCATCAGAGATTTCTTTATTTGCCTCCTTGTAATATTCCCCTTCAATATAAAGTATCTGTGATTTTTCGGCTAACGTGTTATTGGGTAAAACTGTCGAATATATTTCAGCTTGTGTGAAATATTTTTCAGACAAACAAGCTATGATGGCAAGTACAATAAGCCCCTCTTCTCGACTAAAAGCGTTGTCTGACAAGGCCAAATTGTAAAAATCTCCAATAATGTCATGGATTAGACCTGGAGATAAATTCTTTAACAGGCAAACAGCATCGGACAAAGTCATGGAATCGCCCATAGCTTCATCATCTTTCGTTATGCGGTACTTGTCTTTGATTCCATCCAAGTAATCAATTTCTCGTAAGTCGATAATAGAATCAGCTTTCACAATGTCTGAAACTATCCGCATAATACCAGCACGTTCATTCTGCTTCATTGCCGAGTCAAAGTGCGGACTTGATTCCCGGCAAGCCTGCTGTTACACAAAAAGATTTAGACAAAAGAAAAGCGTGGGAATCATGCTTGTTACTCGTCCCACACATAGAGGCTCTGGCATCGCCCTGTTAGTCGAAACGAGCAACGCCGAAGCCCACGCCGATATGTATATAAACGAATATGATGCAAACAACCGACAAGGTCTGCCTGCATACAATCAATCGGATATAACATACCCATGGACATCTACCGTTGCTTTGAATTTGACTAACAATTCGAAACTGCCAGATTTCTATGTGTCAAGAACAAAGCGTCAAGTAAACGCCTTCACATTTTGTCTGTCCTCAATCCCGACCCATCATAGCCCACTGTTATCCATTTAGGGGGATGACAGCCCGGCGTGAGCAGCCTTTCTATACACAACCTCTTTTGAAAGGATGAGCTTAGAAAGAAGTCGAGGACTGTTGCAAAGATAACCAATTGCGTCTTAAATCAAGAAAGAAATATGAAAAAGTTTATTATTGCAGAGCGAGATTGTTTTATTAAGACCAACGGGATGATATGCCTCCACACTACTTAAAGTAGTATGGGAGCAAGCCGTTTCGGTATGCCCGAAACACAAACTTGGGGGCAGCGGATTTTTCCGGTTGGCAAGCTTTCCTTTAAGCGTATAGCCTAGCCAGTCTGAACATGAAGAATTTCAGATCAGCCACCCCTCTTAACTGGCTTCGAAGAGCTTTGATTTTAGCATTGAACGACTCCGCTGAAGCATTTGTCAATCGTTCTTCAAAATTTTAGGGGAAATACCTAAAGATACAAAAAAGCCAACTAATTCGCAATACTTTTAGTATGAATTAGTTGGCTAATTTTATAGGATTTACTGAATATCCCTAGTTAAAACAGCTATGCACAATTCCTTTTATTCCGTTTTCAGGTCTATGGCATACAAATTGTCAATAATACCATCTGCTAAGCCAATGACCGGAACATGGATATACTCAGCTTTGACAATACCTGCAATTATCAGAAATATCCCAGCGGCGGGAACAATAACATCTGCACGGTCAGTTTTCAGATTAAATTCTTCCATGCGCTGTTCAAGAGTTAGAACTTTTAACTTATCATACAGCTCCTGCAAAGAAGTGATTGGCAAACGTGATTGTTTCTTATCCTTTTTATCAGCAAGACGATAAAGTTTATTAATATTTCCACCCGAACCTATAATATTGACACCTTGAAAATCAGCAGTTAAACGAGTCAAGTCACTTTTCATCTGTTCCCAACTACCTTCTCTTACAGAATTGCTCAACATTCGGACGGTACCTATATTATATGATAGAGACTGTACCAACTCTCCGTTGATGAGAAAATTTATTTCCGTACTTCCCCCACCGACGTCTACATATATATAGTTTCCGGCACGGTCTTCCAAACACTCGATATGATTGTTATAAATCATACGTGCTTCCTCTTGACCGTTAATCACTTCAATGTTGATTCCCGTATCTTTCCATACCTTTTTGATTACAGACTTGCCATTTTGGGCATCACGCATGGCAGAAGTGGCACAAGCCCTATAGTTTGTCACTTCATAAATTTTCATCAATTGTCGGAAAGCCTTCATCAACCTGCGCAATTTCATCACCTTTGCATCCGACACTTCTCCCAAGGAAAAAACATCAAAGCCTAAACGTAGAGGTACACGCAGGAGCATCACTTTGGAAAGGCGCTTATTGGCTAGATTCTCATTATTCTTCACCTTTTTGATTAACAACCGCACTGCGTTAGAGCCGATGTCAATAGCTGCGTAACATTTACTATCAGTCATTCGTTATATGTGATTTGTAATACTTATATAGTTCTTCTTGCGAGCGAAAAGATTCTTCGGTATCCGTTGTCCAAAGGCAGTTCTTACCGCTTCCGTCGACAACGCTACCCTGACAATTACCCCGGAGTCCAAAATCAATGACTTTCCATAAATCCTCCTTGATTCGAGAATCATAAACGGGAGTGATTACTTCCACCCTGTTATCCAAGTTGCGCGGCATCCAGTCCGCCGAACCGATAAAAGTCTTATTCTCTCCACCCGCTGCATAAATCAAAGAAATCTTCAAAAGATCGCAGCTTAAAGAAAATGAACAGATTTGTATAGTGATGAACAAAAAAGAGGTGCATCGTGCATTACGACACACCTTCTTGTTGATTTATATCTATATAAACCTATAATTTAAATTAGATATTCAAACTTTTGATATCAATTTGATTGAATGTAGATAAAATATAAAGAACAAGTCTGATGAATCCTCAAATTCAATAAATTGACTCATGGCCATCACAATCTATTTGGCTATTCATGCCACCGTTATTGCTTATTCTAACTCTTCAAAAGAGTAGGAACAGCGTGCAGGCAAAAGATCAGTCCATGAATTACTATCGATAGCATCTCACAGAGAAATGGTATATTTCAGTCCTTTATCGGGAGCCACAATAAAGTTCGTTACCTCGAAATTTACATCGCCACCTTTGATACCCTGTTTAAACCCGATACGGACAGTGTAACGCGTATGTGGCTTTAAGGTCATATCCCGGAAATACACCAATAAAGTGTCATGCGCTGTCTTTTTCAGTTTCAAAACAAGATCCGTCACATTGGTGATAGAGAGCGTCACTCCTTGCTCATTACGACTTACCTCTTCAATCTTCACGCACTTTTCAAAAAAGGGACGAAGCAAGTCTTCTCGTCCTATCAGCAACTCATGAAAATAAGCAGCAGTACGGCGATTGTCTAAAGCTTCGCGGATACCTTGCAAAGAGCGTTCCTTCGCAAAGACAAACGTCATGGTACGGTGTTCTCCTTTCTCAAAGTCGTAATCAGTCTGAATCGGCTGATGAATATCGGAAGTACCGATCATCGTAAGGTTTTTATCCAAACACCACTGAATGGCTTCAGGCATATACAAATGACCGTTTGCCACTTCGATACCGTGCATACAGCCTTCTTGATAGAGTGCTGTATGTTCTGGCCACCACTTGGTCGTATCCGGTTGTTGACTATCCCATCCGGGATGGTTCCAAAACATAAAAGCGCCCTGCTTTTTGGCTTCACGAAAAGCATCCTTGTAGTCTTTTTGTTCCAATGGATTGGAATCAGACAAGAAGATGGCATTAAAGTGTCCGGGTGCCATGGCTCGCGTAATCTCACTGCCCTTAATCAAAAGTATCCCCAACTTCTCAGCTTGTTCCCGACAAAGGTCGAACGAACGGTTATGATCCGAAACAACATCCTGTTTGTGAGGGCGGTACTCAATATGTTCTGTCAGTGAAATGGCATCCAGTCCATCCCGGTAGGCTTCATCTACACGCACGGTAGGCCAAACCAGACCATCGGAGAACACAGAGTGCATGTGAAAGTCACACTTCAACGTGGTATATCCGTCCAAATCAGGAACCTGAATTTCATTCCGGCGTTGCGCCTGTCCACTCATCAAGCAAGTGGTCAAAAGGAATGCACTCACCAATACTTTCTTTACTTCCATATAATCTATTAATTTAAATGATGAATTTACTATTTCCAAGCAGGGTTTAGAGGCAATAAAGCAGGATTATCCGCATACCGACAAAGTTCCATTTGGCTGATTACTGAATGCTCCATCAATCCACATCCTCTCCAAAAAGACATTGGCGCAGCGACGGATAAAAGTGGCACACTACCCATGCCGGAAAGGACTTTTGCTCTATGATTCATGTATTTGATGATATATGCCTGTTATTGATATGGTGGCAAAAATACCGGCATCATATTACATAGCAGTTAAGTGGCAGAAACGTTTCAATGACAAAATAAAGTACGTTTTTTTACATTAATCGATTACAATCCACCTACCCGGAACCTCTCCCCGAACTCCTCATACTTGGCAACGATACCTTAATATATACGAGCGGTCATCTTTGACTTACCGGTTTTTTTATGTAACATTTTCTTAACGCTTTCGAATTTGGAACTTAACCAGTTTCGCTTTCCCTGTAATACGGATATGCCTTACTTTGCGACCGTTTTTAAGAGTTATTGACTACTTGTCAACAAAGGATTTTTAGTTATTAAATATTGTTATATGAAATTACGTTACTTACAGATTGCATCGTCTATCTGTATTACATGCTGTCACTTAGGGATGTCTCATCCTGCTCTTGCATCACAGACTTACAGCAAGATGTTGACCAAAGAGTATGTTGTGACAAAGAAGAATGTCAACGGTACCATTGTTGACAAGGATGGAAACCCACTGATTGGAGTAACCATCTTTGAGAAAGGTACAGACAACGGATGTATCACAGATTTCAACGGCCAATACCAGCTCTCGCTATCCAATCGGGATGCTGTCATTGTCATCTCCTACGTTGGATACAAGACACAGGAACTGAAAGGAGACCAGCTGGTCGAGAAAATTGTGCTCGAAGAAGATGCAGTTGCGCTGGATGAGTTGGTCGTTGTCGGATACGCCGTCCAGAAAAAGAAAGAACTGACCGGTTCAACCTCCTCACTCAAGGCCAGCGACAAAAAGCTTTCGGTAACAACCAGCTTGGACCAGATGATGCAAGGTAACCTGAGCGGTGTAAACATTACGAACGCATCAGGTATGCCCGGTGGAGCTGTCCGTGTCAGCATCCGTGGTGTAGGGTCTATCAACGGCTCAAACGAACCATTGTTCGTCATTGACGGTATACCTGTAAGCAACTCGGACAATTCAGGCGTCAACGGACGCTTTGGTGGTAGCGTGCAGAATCCGCTGTCCATGCTCAATCCCAACGACATCGAGTCAATAGACGTACTGAAGGATGCAGCGGCAACGGCCATCTATGGTTCGAGAGCTACCAACGGTGTTGTGATGGTCACCACCAAGAGAGGAAAGAAAGGCCAACGGACAACCGTAAATCTTAGTGCTTCATACGGTTTGCAGTCACTTCCCAAGGAAATCGAAATGGCTGACTCGGATCTTTACCTTACTGTTCGTAACGAAGCCGTCAACAACTACAATACCCAAAACAACCTGAAACCGGGAGACAACCTCTACAAGACTCTGGAAGTCAACCCCCGTCCGGGACAACCCGATACAGACTGGATCGATCTCATTACTCACGACCAAGCAGCCGTACAAAACTACGAGGTTTCGGTTTCCAGCGGTAGCGAAAAGACGCGTTTCTACTCTTCTTTGGGATACTTCGACCAGGAAGGTATTATCCTTACGAACCGATTCCGGAGATATTCACTCCGCACCAATGTCGACCACGACATCTCCAACGCCTTCCAGACTGGGGTGTCCATTGCACTCAGCAAAACCATTAACAACCGCGTTCCCAATGACAACGTCGGCAACGGCATCTTTACACGCTCCATCGAGCAGCGGCCGTTTGATGTGCCGTTCAAAGAAGATGGAAGATACATGATTGGAGGCGTGGATATTCCACGACACAACGGGATCCAGGTCCTAAATGAACAAAAGTCCAAAAACGAATGGTACAGAGTGCTGGCCAACGCCTACCTGACCATCAAACTGTTGGAAGGACTGGAATACAAGCTCAGCCTGAGCGGAGACATCCGCTATTCAAACGACTATCTGAAGCTGACTAAGGACCATCCCTACGGCAGTCCGAAAGGTGAGATTACAGACTATCGTTCGATGATGCAGAATTATCTGATCGATAATACATTGACTTATACCAAACAGATCAAGGACTTCAATTTCACGGCATTGGGAGGGTACTCCATGCAAGAAATCAACACAGATGCCAGTTCTATTGTCGGCAAGGACTTCCCGTCTTCACAATTTGACTACATCAACGCGGCAGGTAGAATCAACAGCGCTTCTACCACCGGAGGAAAGAATCGACTCATCTCTACCTTCTTCCGATTGAACATGGGTTATGCGGACAGATACCTTTTCACCTTCTCTATCCGTGCAGACGGTTCATCCAAGTTCGCTGACGGTAACCAATGGGGTACCTTCCCATCGGTGTCAGGTGCTTGGCGCATCAGCAACGAATCCTTTTTTCCAAAAGACGGAATCATCTCGGACCTGAAGCTGCGTGCCAGCTGGGGTATGACCGGTAACCAGGAAGGAATTGGAAACTATGACTCCCGTTCACTGGCAAATGGCGGACACAACTACAACGGCCAGGACGGCATTGCTATCACCACCCTGGCCAATCCGGACTTGAAATGGGAAAAGTCCGACCAGACAAACATCGGTCTGGACCTGTCGCTGTTCAATGACAGAGTCACTGTCGGTATGGACTATTTCATCAAGAACACGAAAGACTTGCTTTATGACCGCCCGCTGCATACTACAACTGGATTCTCATCCATTACCCAAAACATCGGCAGCATGCGAAACACCGGTTTCGAATTCAATGTAGAGAGTCACAACATCATGAACGACCGGTTCAGCTGGGATACACAGTTCAACATCTCAACGATCAAGAACAAGCTGACCTCACTGATTGATGAAAAGCCCATTCCTGTAGGCAACCATGTCCTTCAGGTGGGACAACCCATCGGATCCTTCTACATGTATAAAATGGATGGTATCTATCAAGATAATCAAGAGGTTCCTGAAAAACTTTATGCCAAGGGGGTTCGTGCCGGTGACATCAAGTATGCAGACAAGGACAATGATGGTGATTTGACACCCGCCGACAAGGAAATCGTCGGAAAGCCCCTTCCGGATTTCTTCGGTGGTCTCACCAACCGGTTCAGATACGGCAATTTCGACCTGACCATCTTCAACACTTTCTCCGTTGGCAACGATGTCTATGCTACCGGTATGGGTGGTATTGATGCCGTTGGACACAACAACTACGGCATGCGTAAGGACATTGCTGCCAACCGATGGACCGGCCCCGGCACAAACAACTCGATACCTCGTGCCATGATCAGCACGCACAACACACAGGCATCTACCTACCTGCTTCATGATGGCTCATACTTCAAATTCAAGGATGTGACACTGGGGTATACCCTTCCGTCAAACCTGACCCAGAAGCTGAACATCAGCAATATGCGTGTGTACCTGTCCGCACAGAATCTGTGGACCATCAGCTCTTATCCTGGATATGACCCTGAAGTCAGCTACTCAGTCAACAATTCCAAGACAATGGGCGAGGATGCCATGACCGTTCCTCAGTTGCGTACGTTTGTCTGCGGCTTCAATCTTACTTTCTAAATATAATTCATTTATAATCGATATTCATCATGAAACTAAATCATCTGATATATACATTAATGCTGGGCACCGCGTTGGGTACCAGTTCCTGCTCCTGGTTGGATCTGGAACCTGCAACGGCCGTCTCACCCTCCATTCTCGGACAAGGTGAAGTGGAACAACTGCTAACCGGTACCTACCGCTCGTTACAGAACGACCCGGGTCGCGACACCTGGGTACTCTTTGACATGCGGGGCGAGAATCTGATCAATACCTACCTGAGCGGTTCCAATGACTTTGTAAACAACGAGATACCCTCCAATAACGGTACGCTGCTTACGATGTGGCGTGGTTACTACAAGGCCATTTACAATGCCAATACCACCCTTTCCATCCTTTCCAATTTGGAGCCCAGTGAAAAGAACACCCATATAGAGGCACAGGCTCGTTTCCTCCGGGCATACGCCTATTACTGTCTGGCCACACGCTGGGATGGTGTTCCCATCATCAAGGACAATACCCTGGAGAACGTAAAGCGTGACAAACAGTCCGCTGTGTTCAACTTCATCAAGGAAGAGTTAAGTTTTTGTATCGATGAAGGACATTTGAAACCTTTTGGTGAAACTTCGGGCGCACCCTTCACGGTAAGCCTCGAAGCAGCCCAAGCTCTGATGGCACGCTTGGCCCTGACAACCGGAGATATGGAAACGGCCAAAAATATGGCTGAAACGCTGATCGCAAATCCCAAATTCAAACTCAGCGAAAACTACGACAACATCTTCACGACAACCAACAACAGCGAGATAATCTTCAGTTTCCGCAACAACACTAGCGAAGGAGGCCAGAACTTGTACGCCCTGTTCACCACCTACAACTCACCGATGAAAGGAAGCTGGTTTCTCTGCCCGTCTCCCGAATCGGAGAAACTGTTCGAGGATCCGGCTGATACGCGCAACAACACCTGCATCACTACGCTGGAGAGCGTTTCCGAAACCTATATCATCATGAACAAGTTCAGAGATTTTACGCCGCTCATCGTTTCACGTATTGCAGAAATGTACCTGATTAGTGCGGAAGCACAAGGACGGAACGGACTGAATAGACTGAACGAGCTGCGCCGTTCAAGAGGATTGAATCCGTACAACAACTCGGATATTGCTTCGGAGGAAGACTACCAGAAGAAAGTAGCCCTGGAACGCAGAAAGGAACTTTACTGTGAGGGCTTCCTGTTTTTTGACCTGATTCGTACCAACAAGATTTCCGAAGAGGTAGTGTCCATGAACGGAAAGACAAACCTTTATCTTCCCTTGCCGGAATCAGAGGTGCAATACAATCCCAACCTCAACGAATATAACTGATAAACCAATCCCTGTTATTCATCGTTGCCCTGCTCGGTCGGGATACTGTTGGTTTCTGTTGGGACAGCCTGCCAACCTCTGTTTCGATTGGAATGTGAAGGGCAACGGAAATAGTCACTATCGGGCGTTGGGAATACCCCAACGCCCAACTTTTAATGGATTCTCATGAAAAAACTGAAAACCGCCTTTATTTCCCTACTGTGCTTGTCTTGCATGACAATATCCAACAAGGGATCAGCTTCAAACCCGGTACTGCGTATTTCGGACGGGTGGGTGGCAGACACCATTGCGCCGGCACTGATACATTACCGATTCGCCGGATATGACTCCATCAGCCAAGCGCACCAAAATGTAGACGTTCTCGAGGTCGACCTGACCTCCCCAAGTTATGATATACAGCTTGTTTACGAAGAGCATGGGGATTCCCTATCTTCTGTAGCGGAACGCAACAATGCGGCTGCCGCCATCAACGGAACCTACGAGGCCGAAGCATCGTTCATCAAAATCGGAGGTAGACTCCTTGCCCAAAACCGTTTGGACAGCACACACATTCGATACTGGAAACACGAAGGTGCCTTCCTGTTCGATGACGACAACAAGAACATCGACATCCGATTTGCCAGCGACTCGACTTTTCTTTCACACCCCGCAGCAAACATTTTATCCGGTGCTCCCATGTTGATAGACAACAACGATCCTGTAGGGCTGAATTTTACCGGAAACGTAGAAGGAATGGACCTGAACAAGCTTGATTACGAAGACTTCAGAAGGCACCAGGGAGTGAGACACCCGCGGACAGCGGTAGCACTTACAGAGCATAAGAAACTGCTTTTGATAACCGTTGACGGAAGAAGTACCCAGGCGGCAGGAATGTCTGCAAACGAACTGACCCGATTTCTACTTACTTACTTCTGCCCCCAATCAGCCTTGAACCTGGATGGTGGAGGGTCCACTACCATGTGGATTGCCTCTTCAGAGCAGCGAGTAGGAGGGGTCGTGAACCATCCGACTGACAACAAGAAATTCGACCATGCGGGACAACGCAGAGTAACCTCGTTCATTGTCATCAAATCATCTGAAAACCATGAATAAATATCTCAGTTTCATCTTTGCTTCAGTGCTCACACTCACGGGCGTACAGCTTTCCAAAGCCAGCAATCCATCGGATTCCCTGGCCATCGTATCGGCCAAATGGGAGAGAACATCTTCACTGCAAGGCATCCAGTTGAAACAAGCTTCGATAGAAGGCCTGTTTGGAGGCAAGCAATCCATCAGCATCCTGACCATTGGAAGAGCGGAAGGCTATACAGCCTTTATTGCTACGACGGACTCGCTGACCACCACTAGCCAATTGGCTGAACAAAGCCGTTCTTCTGCAGCCATAAACGGGTCGTACTTCAGTATCAAGGAAGGCTTCTCTACCTGTTACCTCCGTAAAAATGAAGCGGTAATAGATACGACAACTACCGAAGAAAGGCATTTGCGTGTCAATGGTGCCGTACACATGGTGGATAACAATATCCGGATCATACCATGGAACGACGAAAATGAGAAGAAAGGGTTCCCGCTGGATGGGGATATACTTGCGTCCGGACCGCTCTTGATGCAGGACGGCAAGACGTGTGACTTCACGACGATAGATCGGGAATTCTCAGAGACCAGACATCCCAGAAGTGCCATTGCACTCACAAAAGAAGGTGACATAATGCTGGTAGCGGTAGATGGAAGGGCAGAAGGGCACGCAGATGGAATGTCCATTGCAGAACTTGCCTATCTTTTGCGAATTCTGAAGGCACATTGCGCACTTAATCTGGATGGAGGCGGTTCTACCACCTTATGGGTGAATGGTCAAGTGGTCAACCACCCAAGCGACAACAAGAAATTCGACAACAAAGGAGAAAGAAAAGTCCACAACATCATAGCCGTTCGAAGATTGACAAATCCATAGAGTACAACATGCTTGCTCACAGACAAATCGGGGAGTACTGCATCAATCATGCAGGAACAGTCTGAACAGGGAGGCCCTCGAATGGCTTGAAAGGACGGGGAACGGGAAGGTGCACGGGACCACCCGTCTTTTTCCCCGGGAAGAGTTTGCCGTGGAAAAAGGCTTTCTCATGCCCTATCATGGGACGCCACAACCACCGCAGGAGGAGATGAGGGAATACCATGTACGCAAGGACAATACAGTGCAGTACAGGGGGAATTATTACAGCCTGCCATGCGGAACTTACCGGAGCGGGCAGACAACCGTCTGGCTGCAGGAAACGGAAGGGAATGTGGAGCTGTACAACAAGGATACGGGGAAACTCATCTGCCGGCATGCGCTCTGTACCAGAAAGGGAAGGACCGTTTATGACGACTCCCACAGAAAACCGAGAAACGCCGGAGTGAAGATAGCCGAACGCATCCTTGTCCATGTGTCGGGCAACAGGGAGGTAGCCATGTGGATGGATAATCTGAAAAGGAGGAAGGAACGTTATTAACGTGAGTTCGAAATAAGAATAAATATATTTCACTTATAATTAGAAACATAGCGATAAAAGTATTAAATTTATAGTGCTGAATTATAACATTTAAACGATTACCACTATGTTTCCAGAGTCTAAAGTTACAGAGATTTATTGTATGGCCGATGATTTTTGCAAGGAATTTACATTGCAACAGGAAAAATATATGATTAAGGATATGAAGACCATGCATCGTAACAAACCCAACCGTATGAGTGATGCAGAGATTATGGTTATTCTAATCCTGTTTCACTCCGGTGGTTTCCGTTGTTTCAAGCATTACTACAAGGAGTATGTCTGTAAACATCTGAAACACCTTTTTCCTCGTCAGGTTTCTTATAACCGTTTTGTGGAACTGGAGAAGGAAGTATTGCTTCCCATGACCATATTCATCAAAAGAGTACTGCTGGGAACTTGTACCGGCATCAGTTTCGTTGATTCCACTCCCTTATGTGTATGTCGTAACCAAAGAATCTTGATTCATAAGACATTTGAAGGGCTTGCCGAGCGTGGAAGATGTTCTATGGGATGGTTCTTCGGATTCAAGCAGCATCTGATAATCAATGACAAGGGTGAAATCCTCAATTTCATGTTCACGCCTGGAAACGTGGATGACCGGGAACCGTTGAAACAGGGTAGGTTTCTGGAAAACATCAAAGGAAAACTATGTGCAGACAAGGGATATATAGGTCAGGCTCTGTTTGAAAACCTTTTCCTTAATGGCATACAACTTGTTACTAAAGTTAAAAATAATATGAGGAACTCACTGATGAGTATTGCCGACAAGATTTTGCTAAGAAAAAGAGCCTTGATTGAAACGGTCAATGACGAACTGAAGAACATCGCACAGATTGAACACTCAAGACATCGTTCATTCAGTAACTTTATAGCCAACTCCTTGTCGGCTATCGCGGCATACTGCTTTTTTGAAAAAAAGCCCGCCATTGACGTAAAGTTTGTCAATGACGGACAACTTGCTATTTTTTGATTTTATTTCGAACTCACGTTTATTACAGGGATAATCTGGAGGTGATCCTGCGCATAATTCCCGGATATGACAAGAATACACTGATAGAGGCCATACGGATATGTCTGGACAAAGGCATCTATAACGGGGACTCGGTTAAAAGCCTGTGTGAATATGTGTGCAGGGGAAAGGAAAATGGAACAGAAATATACGGACTGGAGGATCACCTGCCCCGACAAGGCGGATTGATACAGTCTTATAACGAAATACTCAGGGATTATGACAAGACATAAGAAGGAACTCATGGAATGTGCACGTATGCTCAAGCTGGGCAATCTGACCGAACATCTGGAGGAACTGCTGCATCAGGCCCAGGAAAAGCAGCTGACCTATCCGGAGTTTCTACTCGCCTGCCTCAGGGAGGAGGTCCGGACCAGGGAGAACCGGAAATATTTGTGTCGTTTGAAAGCGGCCGGGCTTCCTGCAAGGCATGATCTGGACCGTTACGACTTTACCCGGACGGAAGGAATCGACTCCAGAAAGCTGCGCGAACTGCGCGAGCTGGTATGGGTGGGACAGGCATACAACCTGCTTCTGGCAGGCGGTTCCGGAACAGGAAAGACCTATATTGCCGCCGGACTTGTCCATGAGGCGGTGAAAGCCGGATACAGGGCATATATGGTTACGCTGGAGGACCTTCTGACCTGTCTGAAGACAAGGGATGTTTCCAGGCATGCGATGAAAACCTACAAACGGATCATGAAGGCACAGCTGCTGGCCATTGACAATGCCACACTCTTTCCCTTGAAAAGAGAAGATATCATGTTGCTGTTCAAACTGGTGAATGAGTTTCAGGAAAAGACATCGCTTATCGTTACAGCCAACTACTCCCTTACAGAGTGGCTGGCAATACCGGGAGAGGAAGCTGTCGCAGCGGCATTGCTTGACAGACTGCTCTACTGTTGTGAGATTATACAACTGTCAAGAAACAGCTATCGGATGGAAAACAGGAAAACAATTTTTAGCAATCGGAGTGAAGATACAGACACTTTAAAAGAGTTAACAACTGTAAAGTAATATCCTGCTAAAAGTGGGATATATTAAATTACATAAAAATGAGGTGTGTAAATTTGCAAGGTACATGTGTGCCCCACTGGTATGATCCCTGTCTTTTATAATTTAAAGTCAAGCAAGAGAGGAAAGTAAATAGGGTTTAGTTTATGCATAGTAAATGTAAGATTTACTTGCAACAGGTAAAAAGATTTTTAAGGTTAACAATGTATGCGGCATGCTAAAAAGTGATTATTATGTTGGAAGTTGTTCTATATAAGTATTTACTTTTTGTCGTTCAAAAGATATGACTTCAATATAGTAAACATACACTTTTTAGTTTGCCCTTATTTTTCGAATAAGATGAGTGAGTCATAAACATCAGTTACATATTATGAATACTTTCGGCTCTATCACGTATGAATTTTTTAACAATAAAAAGAACTATCATTTTGATTTAACAGGAGCTTTTAGTAACATTATTGAAGAAAGTGAAGCAATAGAATATGATGATGACGACGATGAGGATGAATTCGATGATGATGACGATGACTAACATCTCATTAATCCATAGCTTTTAAGTTTATTAAAGAAACAGGTCAGGACGCTATATCCTGACCTGTTTTTGATGTTAGTTAAGTCCTAATAGTTAGTTTGCTTTATTTGCTCTCAGCATTAGCTATTGATGCACGTACTCTGCTTAATGTTTCCAATGTCATCTGAAGATATGAAGCAATCATTGTCAAAGGTGCTCTTCTAGTTATTTCAGGAAAATGTTGCTGTAATCTAGCGTATCTGTCATTTGCTGATTCGAAACGTAAAATGTCAGCCTTTAATTGTGATAACATTAAGGAATTTTCAAAAAAACTCCGATATAGATAAGCTATATCACCATTAGCATCAGAAAGTTCTTCCATTATATCACGCGGAATTTCCCATAAAACACTGTTTTCTACAGCATCCATCATAAGATGTGTTGGCTCTCGGTTAAAATAGCTGTCAATACACCAGACAACATCTTTTTCACATGCTAAATGTTCTATCACATCCTTATCATGCTTTAGGTAGTGCTGTCTAATAAATCCCTTTTCTATATAAAATAGGCAATTACAGATATCACCTTCATTTAGAATTATATCACCTTTTTGATATTTCTTAGGCTGAATAATATCTGCAAAAAGGCGAATATTCTCCAACTTAAGTTTGCGATTAGGGCATGTTTCAGCTATAATCTGTTTTGCAATGTCAAATTGAATACTCATAGGCTAAAGTTATTTATATCCAACATTTTGTTTCAATTTTGGGTTCAAGTCTATACTTTTTTGTGGAATAGGAAAAACTGTGGTATACCCATTTTTCTCATCAGCCAGTTGGACTCGCTGATCGTATGATTTGTGATAAACTCCAAAACGCACCATATCTTGTCGTCGCCAGCCTTCCCATACTAACTCCAACAAACGCTCTTTCAATATGTTCTCAAGCGTAGCTTCTCGATATGGCATACCAACACGACCTCGGACTTCGTTCAACTCCAACGAGCCATCCTCACCATTACGTACCTTTGCCTCGGACTTCATCAGGAGAGCATCGGCATAGCGGAATAGCACGATGTCGTTATCCGGTTGTCTACCGTCGGAATGTGAGGTCCTATCAACCTCATATTTTGCCATACGAGCACCAGCTGTCTTGACATAGGAGCTTCCCGTAAGATTCAACTTTAGCTCCAATGGGAAATACTCCAACTGCTGTCCATTGTCCATCATTACAGGCTTTCCATCAACCTCTACGATGCCGGCATAGAAGTTCTTTTCAAAGCGAGCATCTACATCATCTGTGCCGTATCCGTTGGCTAAGACTGTTGAGATATTGGCACTGGTACCATTTTCCGATGAGCCCCCCAACGCACCGCCATGGTTGTAGTGTCGTGATCGGAAGAGATACCAGAACTGCGCAGCATAGAGGTTCTTATCCAACGGAATGGTGAATATGTTTTCGTTGGAGTTCTCGTTATGCACAGAGAAATTATAGCTATAATCGTCCTCCAACCGATAACCTACCTCGGCAAGTTTATTGCAATATTTGATACAGGTCTGCCAAGCGTTGAGTTTCTCACCATCGACGGTGAAAAATATCTCTTTACCGTTCCGTGGAACGCCATCAGTCCAATTATCATCACAATATATCTCGGCATTAAGAGCCAACTTAGCCAAAAGGAAATTAGCTACAGGTGTTGTTATACGACCATAGTAGTTACCCATCTTATTACTACGCTCATTTGGCAACAACTCGGCAACCTCCTGCAACTCATTCACGATAAAACGGAAAACCTCGCTACGCTCGCTCTGCACAACTTCATCCTGCGGTTGTTCATAGGATGTTACGATGGGCACTCTGCCATACATATCCATAATGTAGTAGTAGAAAAGTGCTCTCAGAGCTCGCACCTCAGCTTCGTAGGCCACTCTCTGCTCCTCAGATAGGTTATGGCTATACTTATCGATGATATGCAGAGATTTGTTCGATAACACAACAACCTTGTAGAGGTATTTCCAAGTATTGTAGAGTGGTAAATCATTAGGACTCCACTTATGCTGATACATATTCGTCCACAAACCTCCATCGTACCAGTCGCCACCACGAATAGGTATCATGGCTTCGTCTGTAGTAAGTGTGTTATAGTCATAAATCCCACGACAGGTCCCCTGTAAACCCTCACTGTCTGCACTGCCACCAATGTAATTGTAGAGCACAGCCACTGCATTAATATATATGTTGTTGGCATTGTTGTAAATGTCTTCTTCATAAAGTTGATCTCTAGGGTCTTCAGTAAGACAAGAGGTCATCATCGTTGCCAAAGCAACCATCAATATGTTTATATATCTTTTCATAACTGTAAGCGGTTAGAATTGAATACTAAGACCTAACGAATAGGTACGATATAAAGGATAGGTGCGTTTGTCGTCAATGCCCAAAGTGTTGCTTACTACATAACTGTTTATCATTGGAGTAAGACCGCTATAGCCTGTGATTGTTGCAAGGTTGCTAATGCCTGCCGAAAGACGCAATGACTTCACAGCCTTGGATTTCATTGGAATATTGTAGCCTATGGTAATATGTTCAATATTTACATAGTCACCTTTTTCCAACCAATAGTCTGAAACATTCTGATCAATAATATTTTTTTCAGGAGCACCCTTCAATACATTGTAGTCAGGGAATATAGACATATTGGTATAAGCCAAGCCCGTGCCATTGAATATCTTATGACCGAAAGCACCATTTATCTGCATGGCAATATCAAAGGACTTGTAACGGAAACTGATGTTTGATCCAATAGTTACCTTGGGGGTTGCCTGACCTGCTATATACCTGTCTCCGCCATCGCTAAAATCAATCTCGCCATCATCATTCAAATCTTCAATATCGTAACTGTAGCCACCAAGTTCATTTTCTTTAAGCCCTTTGCAGTGAGGTAGATAGAATACCCCCAATGGCTGACCTACAATCTGATATACTACATTATTGTCTCCACCGTTCTGACCTGCACCATAAAGCGAGCCAATCGGAGTAATATCTGAAGCTGTCATATGCATACCATTATACTCTCCACTAAGCGAAAGTAACTTATTCTTCTGGTAGGACATATTGAAGTTGATATTCATCTCCATATCCTTTCGTTGAATGGGAACTACCGAGATTCCTAGTTCGACACCCTGGTTAGACATCGAGCCGATATTTGCCATCAGTTTATCGAACGCAAAGGTCGGAACGGGAACATCATACTCATAGAGCATATCCGTTGTCTTTGAGTAATATAATTCCGAGGTAAGCATCAACCGATTATCCCATATACCTAAGTCAAAACCGATATTAAATGTTGAACGAGTCTCCCACTTAAGGTCCGGATTCGTGTTGCGTATACTTCCCATTGTTACGGTAGGTGCACCGTTGATGGATACGATACCATTCTCCTTTACGGTATTAAGTGTTGTATAGGATGTTATACCTCCAAGATTTCCTGACCGACCATATCCGGTTCTTAGTTTCAACATTGTTATAAAGTCAGTATCAGAGAGGAAGCCTTCTTTTTTTACATCCCAACCCAGTGATACTGATGGGAAGAATCCGAAAGTATTGTTATCGCTTACCATTGAAGAGCCATCTCCACGGAGTGCTGCCGCAATAGAATATCTATCCTTGTAACTATATGTGACACTACCCATTATTGAAGCAAGTGACGGGTCTTCATAGCTACTGCTCGTACCACCGAAAGGACGCGATGATGTTGCTCCGATGTTATTATAGGAGAAATCATTTGTTGTTATTCCTTTTGCCTGCACCCATAAACCAGTCCTTACCTGTTTAAGATATTCTGCGCCAACAACAGCATCAAGGTGTGAGTCTCCCCAAGCATTGTTATATGAGAGGGACACATTTGTAAAGTAGTCTTCACCCTTGAACTCTCCACGATAAACATTGCCTTGCGCCCACACCCATGTAGGACAAAATTGAGCATTTCCCGTAGATGAATATGAATAAGAGCCGAAAGCCGACAATATCAAATTGTCAAGGATATTAAATTTCAGCCCCAAATGTGTATTGAAATTCCGTTCTTCGGAGTCATTTTTCTCATAGAGGAGTGCTCCGGGGTGGCTGATGTGTGATGCAGCCGAGTTCTTCACCCAGTTGCCATTAACATCAGTTCCTGCTGGATATGTAGGATTCTGTGCAGCTGCCGAGTAAAACAGCATTCGTGTATCGAAAATGTCGTGTATCTTTGACGAGTAGCCATATACACCAAAATCGCCAACTAAGCGACCATCGAAAGCCTTTTGTGTAGCATCAAGTTTTACCACTAAATTTCGGTAATCGTTAACTTTGACAATTGTATTATGATCCATAAAACCGAACGATGCTCGATAGTTTGAGTTTTCCGAACCACCGCTAAAAGCCAAGTGATGCTGATGTATCAAGCCCGTACGAGTAATTACATCGTGAAAATTGGTGTTGTAGCCACCATTATTGTAATCTAATCCAAGTGCCTCTGCTGTAGCTATATACTCCGGGCCGTTGAGCATTTGCAGATGTTTATACATTGACTCGAATCCGTAGTTGCCATCATATGATATTTCGAAACCTCGCCCCGTTCCTTTCTTGGTCTTAATCTCAATTACACCTGAAGCACCACGGGAACCGTACATTGCCGTTTCGGTAGCATTCTTCAAAATAGTGAAACTCTCGATGTCTGCGGGATATATGGTAGATAGCGTAGCGATGTCAGATGTCACTCCGTCAATAATTACTAACGGGTCATTGCCACCCATAATGGATGTGGTACCACGCACACGGATACTATTCAGCATAGCGAGCCTGTCAGTCCCATTAGTGGTGACGTTCACACCGGCAGACTGACCACTCAATACATCCAAAGCATTATTCAATGGTCCCTTCTTGATATTCTCGGGCCTGATATGCTCTAATGATTTAGTCGCCGAAATGGTATCTTGTTTCTCTCTGATATTCTGTACTTGTGCATCAATTTTTTGAGCACTACAGATGAAGAACATTATGACAAGACAAAGACTGACTCTTCCCATCTTGATTCGTTAAATCTCTGTAGATTCCCCAGACCAGACAGTTAATAAATCTTATACGCAATGTATTATAAAGAGGGGGATTGGGAATCTGTACTATTTCCCTGCCTGTCCGTCCGCTTAGCCATTGTATATTTTTTTCTGTTATTTCATATCAGTGATGCTGATAATCCAGGCAAGAACAGAGTAAACATCTACCTCTTTTATACATAAATCCTTTCCAAGGACTTTATAAGCGCAACCATTAACTATATTACATTACAAAGGTAACAATAATTTGTCATTTGAAGAAATTTAGAAAAAAGAAAAAGTCATTATGCGTGATATTTTTTATTTAATTACGACATTTATCAAATACAAAAAATCATAGAAGGACAAAAATCTTTAAATGATTTGATTATAAACAAACTTTAAATAGTTAAATTGCAATAATACTATACCATGGTTGTTCTTTACCTTAATGTAATACTACTGTTATATATCTGGTCATTTATCTCCTTTTGTCGGATGCAAAGGTTGCCAAACCTCTTTTAGAAAACGAAAAGTTCAAGCGGTAAACCATTTGGAGCAGTTTCGTCCTCCGTTGGAGAGTAAACAGCTCCAAAACCTTTTCTTATTCATCGGCTTGGCTGAAAACTGCATCCGGCAACGGAGATAAACGACTGACGAAATAATAGCATAAAACAGCATAGCCCCCCCTTAATAAGGCAATTTTATCAATGCTGTTTTCATTCTTTTCAGAGGACTATTATTTTCGACAGAGAGAAATTTGGCAAGCGGCAGATTTCACTCCCTCAAAAATAATAGATTTGAATTGCTGTCCTCTTGCCTTTATTGGAAATTGTAGTACCTTTGTAGTGGCTTGTGCGAACGAGCCAAGCAATGTGGAAAGATGGGAACATCGAACCATCAATAAAGTACCGAAAAGAGGGAAAATACCCTCTACCACCGCTCTTTGAGTGTTAAGAAATAATAAAAAGGTTAAATCTTCACCTTTTAGAATGTACCCCTAAAGGTTATGCCTGTAGATACTAATTGAAAAGTGCGCCAATATTCCAGTTGAAAATTGCGCCACCATAGGATAAGTATAATGACCTTTGTATAATCCAAATGCAAAGGTAAAATGAAGACTATGGTAGAAAGACAATCAATAATACACATGTATAGAGTATGCGGTTATAGCAAACGGCGTATCTCTCGTGAACTTCATGTCAGCCGTCATACCGTTGACAATATTCTTTCAAAGTACGAATCAGCCATCCGCACGGACAATCCAGAAGAGGCTTTGAGTGATTTGCTTACCATCCAGCCCAGGTATGACAGTTCCAGACGCCGTCCTCGCCGGCTCACACAAGAGATTAAGGATAAGATAGGATTTTGCCTGAAGAAGAATGCCGTTAAGATAGCTACCGGACTTCGCAAACAGCGCATGTTGAAAAAGGATATCCACCAGTTTAATTGTCGGGAAAAGGCAATTTCGTGCTTTTTTAATTTTTCCGACTATGGTAGTAGCTTATTTAAGGGTCAGCACGGGAAGGCAGACGCTGACTAACCAACGACACGAGATCACGAGATTTGCCGGTAGTAGAAACATGGTGGTGGATTGCTGGGTCACGGAAGTCGTGAGCGGCAGCAAGAAAAGACGCGACCGGAAACTCGGGGCAACGGTAAAGCGGTTAAAAGCCGGGGACACGTTGATCGTGACAGAACTTTCCAGGTTAAGCCGCACGCTTACCGATATTATGACGATCGTGGGGGAACTGCTCGAAAAAGGCGTGTTCCTGTACAGTACCAAGGATCGCTATTCTTTTGACGATACCATCAACAGCAAGGTGTTATGCTTTGCGTTCGGCCTGGTGGCCGAGATCGAGCGAAACCTCATATCCGCCCGCACCAAAGAGGCCCTGGCGGCACGACGGGAACAAGGCGTCATACTGGGTCGCAGGAGGGGAAGCTATACCAAGCTCCAACGCCTGATCGACGCGGGAGAAGAAATAGCCGGCTTGTTAAATGACGGGCGGACGATCGCCATGATATGCGGGAGGTACGGCGTCGCAAGAAACACATTCGACCGTTTCAGGGCACTATTTCTGCAAGCCACGGTTATAGAGGGCAAGCGAAACTACAGTTTCGATCCTGATATACGGATAAACAAGTGAAATACTGTTAACTCCAGGAGTATAGATTCGACACACAATAACTAAAATATCATGTGAATATGAATAAAATTACTTGTATTTGCCTTGGTGTCCGCAACATGAGCCTTGCAATAAGATTTTATCGTGATGGACTCGGTTTCGAAACCTGCGAGAAAGGAGATGAACCACAGGTTATATTCTTCAATACACCAGGTACGAAGTTTGAGCTTTATCCGCTGGGGCTGCTCGCCAAAGACATCAGTGAAACGAATCCACCGAAAATTGCCGAGGGCTTTGCGGGAATTACACTCGCCTACAATGTGGAAAGACGTGAAGAGGTGGATGTGGTTATAGAAAAAGTATGCAAAGCAGGAGGCAGAATCGCGAAAGAACCCGCGGAAACTTTCTGGGGCGGTTATCATGCCTACTTCTCCGATCTTGACGGGTATTATTGGGAGGTGGTGTGGGGGCCTATGTTCGAATACGATGAGAATGGTCTGCTAAAAGATTTGTGATTTTTAATCAAGCGAATTGGATATAAGGTGAAAACTGTGCCTAGCTCATGTTGTCTCGTATGCAAAGAAACCGAAGTGCAACGAAATTAGGATGAAGACGATTCTAATAATCATCGCAAAGAGTAAAGTACAAACTCATCTGATTTGCCTGACGTTGAGGAGTTGAATGTTTTACTGTTTTTGACTCAATAAAACAAATAATAAAAATGGATTTTTCAAATGTTACAAATGGGATTCTACGGTATATTGATACTTGGGAGCAAAAATTGATTGATTTACCAGTTGATACAATTACAAAAAAGAGGAATAAACAAAACAGGACTATCAAACAGATACTGGATCATTTGGTTGATTCTGCTGCAAATAATCACCAACGCGTGGTTCGATTACAGTACAACGATAAACTTGACTTTCCCGATTATCAACAGGATAATGACTTGTGGATCGCTTTACAGGATTATCAAAATGCTGATTGGAATATTACGATTCAGTTGTAGAAGTATTACAATCTGCACATGATTCAAGTGATAAAATCGGTTGACCATACTAAGCTTGAAAATTCATGGCAGAATTTCGAGGGTATTGCTGTAACTCTTCGCCAAGTGATTGATGGATATTTGGGACATATTGAGTTGCATCTTAACGAGATACAGGAATTAATAGAACAATAAAAGCACGACGGTACAAAGAAAATTATTATTTTTGCAGCATAGAATAAATGGGGAAAGAGATATGCGAATTGACTGCATTGACATAGAAATGCTCGCTCCCTGCGGTATGAACTGTATGGTCTGCCATAAGCATTGTCATACACGGAAAACGCAAAAAACTTGCGTCGGCTGTACGCGGGAAGGCAAAGGGAGACCGGAACATTGTCGCAAGGCAGGATAAAGGACTGCGTGCTGCTGAAAGAGATTACTTATTACTATCAGTGTGGCGACTTCCCTTGTAGACTTATAAGAAACCTCGAAAGAAGTTACAACAGCCGTTACAAGGAAAGTCCGGTCGAAAATAGTGAGATTGTAAAGGGAAACGGGGTATTTTATTTCATTTCATGGAAACACACCCCGCTCGATACACCTGCACGGAATGTGGCGGCATTGTCTCATTGCACGACAAGGTTTGCACGGAGTACGGAAAAAGAACACGATAAGAATGAAGATTAAAAAATATATGCCTGTTGGATTTATGTCAGTGATTTGCAACGGTCGAAAAAATTCTATCGCAATATAGGGTTTGAGATAAAAGCCATTGATGGCGACCGGATAGAGTTCGATTTGGGCGAGACATCGTTTGCCATCCTGAAAAGAACCGGAGAGAAAAGGTGAAGTTGTTGCCGGCAAGACAAGGATTATGTTGGAGGCGGAGGATATCGAACTTGTCCGGGATGAGTTGAGAAGCAAAAATGTGAAGATCATCGGCAACATCAGAGAAGAGCTATACGGCGAATTGCTGACTTTTGAAGCCCCCAACGGGCATTGCCGGAGTTTTAGCAAGGAACTCTATGATAAATAATAACGACTATGGCAAGAGCAACGACAAAAGGGGATTTGATAACATCTGCCAACGGACAATTCGACAAGATGTGGAAACTCATCGACAGTATGAGCGAAGAACGGCAGAAGGCAGCCTTTGCCGACGAAATGGCAACGGCCGGGAAAGAAACACATTGGAGCAGGGACAGGAACCTGCGTGATGTGCTTGTATATCTGTACGAGTGGCATCAACTGCTACTAAGGTGGATAAAAGCCAAGCTTGACGGCGGGTACAAAACCGTCCTGCCCGAACCGTACAACTGGAACACATACCCGGCAATGAACGTGGAGTTTTGGAAGAAGCATCAAAGCACGCCATTGACACAAGCAAAAGCGAACTTAAAAGAGAGTCACAAGGAGGTAATGACTCTGATAGGGCAATTCTCCAACGATGAACTCTTTGTCAAGGGGGCGTTCGATTGGCCTGGCACTTCCACTTCCACTTCCACACTCGGTGCTTACTGTGTTTCGACAACGGCAAGCCATTACGACTGGGCGATGAGGAAGATAAGGATGCATATCAAAACAAGCAACAAATAGATAAGATGGAGGAATAAACCAATGGCTTTTGACTACAAAAAAGAATACAGGGAATTCTATATGCCCCCCAGCAAGCCCGGTATCATTACCGTGCCAAGCATGAACTACATAGCCGTTCGAGGACAGGGAGACCCGAATGCAGAGGAGGGAGAATACAAACAGTCGATCGGGCTTTTGTATGGAATCGCGTTTACCATCAAAATGAGCCAAAAAGGCGATCATCGGATCGAAGGGTATTTCGATTATGTCGTGCCGCCGCTCGAAGGCTTCTGGTGGCAGGATGGCGTAAAAGGGATCGACTATGCCCGAAAGGAAAGCTTCAAGTGGATATCGGTCATCCGTCTTCCGGACTTTGTGACAAAAGCAGATTTCGAGTGGGCAATCCGGGAAGCAACGAAGAAAAAGAAAACCGATTTTGCCAAGGTTGAGTTTCTCTCCTGTGATGAGGGCTTATGCGTCCAATGCATGCATGTCGGTTCTTATGATGACGAGCCGGTTACTGTCGCACTTATGCACGAATACATGAAGAGCCGGGGCTACGTCCTCGACATTACGGATAAGCGCATGCATCATGAAATCTATCTCAGTGACGCCCGGAAAGTCGCTCCCGAAAAGCGAAGGACTGTGATCCGGCACCCGATAAGAAAAATGGAAGAATGAAGAATTTTACACTCAACAAATGAATATCGATAACTTATTAAACAAGATACGGCAAATAGAGCATGGTTTTCACCACATCCTTGATGGGGCTAATGAAATCCTTTCCGCATACCCGAGGAAACAATTTTTTGAACTTGCCCTCGAACTGTTCAGGCATGAAGCCTACCAATTCAGGATGCTGGCGACAACGCTATTGGGTAGATTGGCAACAGAGAATAATAATGCTCTTTGTTTTCTGAAAGAGACGGTCAGTATAGACAAGAATTGGCGTGTACAGGAAATGCTTGCAATGGCTTTCGATGAAGTTTGCAAGTATAGAGGATATGAAGCGTCTTTACCGCTCATCGAAGAGTGGCTGAATGACGACAATCCGAATGTTATCCGTGCCGTAACTGAAGGGTTGAGGATTTGGACAACTCGTCCGTTCTTCAAGGAGAATCCGTCAATTGCCATTGCGTTGATCGGTAAGCACAAGGCACATGAAAGCAAGTATTTAAGGAAATCCGTGGGAAATGCCTTGAGAGACATAAGCAAGGAGCACGCAGAATTGATACGGGATGAGGTTCAGCGATGGGAGTTGTCCAATCCCCGAATTCTCTTTACCTACAAACTTGCGGCGAAGTTATTAAACTAAGAAGATAGATACATCAATGAAACAGAAAGTTTTATTTGTCTTGTTAAATGGGTACGCAGACTGGGGGGCTTTTCTCTCCACGGCCCTTCATGTGGCCGTGATACCGGATGGTGAAATCAAGTACGAAGTGCATACCGTTGCACCGACATTGGACACTGTCCGTCCTATCGGCGGTTTCAGAACTTTGCCCGATTATTCTTTTGAGAATATGCCGAAAGACTATGCAGCCTTGGTGCTTATCGGCGGCAACCGTTGGGATTCTCCCGAAGCGGAACTTGTCGCCCCATTGGTAAAAGAGGCTTTGGATAAAGACAAAATCGTCGGGGCGATATGCAACGGTGCTTCGTTCTTGTGTTCGCACGGTTTTCTGAACCATGTAAAGCATACGGGCAACGGTATTGACCAACTCAAAAAATGGGGTGTACAGTTTATACTAACGTAGAAAATTATGTGGAAGCACAAGCTGTCAGTGATAAGAACATCGTTACGGCAAACGGTGTAGGACACTTGGAATTTACCCGTGAGATGCTTCTGTTACTGGGAGCCGACAACCCCGAGCAGATTGACAAATGGTATGATTTCTACAAAAACGGGTGTGTGAGATAAAACAGTAGTTCTGAAATTCTAATTTACCCCTCTGTGCAAACCACCGAAATATAGCGATAATCACACTCATTTACAGTTACTTACCTCCCATTCTCCCTCTAATACCCTTTCCTCGAATAGTTCCGATTAAGTCTTTCATGAAGTAATTACTTTTTTTCGTTTTTACCGCTTGTACTCTTGGTTCTTCCGTTTGAATTACTTATTTTTGCCTCAGATTAAGAGTTATTTGACAGTATTGAGAAATATAGTGGTTCTAAACACTTTCCAATTTCTTATCCGTTGCCCGTTCTCGTGTGAGTTCTTCCCAATCTACTAATAGCCAGTTAAATATATTCTAACTGCATCAAATATACGAAAAAACTATCAATAAACTCTTTTCCTGATTAGAAAAGAAATTGCTATTCAGTAAATTATATAACTTGAACCTTATGACCGCATTTGGCGACTGCATAATATGCACATAAAAAACGGCCTCGAATGATTATTCCGAGACCGTTTCTGTCAAATTCAAGTTATATCAGTCCTTTATATGGCAAGCGCGTTTTCAAAGGTGCGTCTTGTGGAATGTCATAAATATTGCTTTTCTATCTCTTCTGTCTTGTATAGAGGAAGAAAGCCGTTTTTGTCGTAATACTTAAGCACCCTTTCCTCGTTGTACGCATCCACTACGATAAAGCGGCATCCCGTTTTATTGTCCTCGTGACGGAACCAGTCTTTTATAAAGGTCATCAGTTGCTGTCCTACATGGCTCGGTGTGCCCTGATATTCCCGGTTTACCCCCAGTCTTCCTATCAGTACAGCCGGGTAGCTACGCCCACGTTTTGGGTTTACGATATTACGTTACAAACGATTTTTGTCATTGGAAGAGATTAATTTGGTCTTGATGCTGTCATTAGCCAAGGTAAACAACGCTACAATACGGTGCGGAAATTCAGTCGTCACCCAACAATAAGTTTTCCCTAAAAGTTCATCCGCATATAAATCGGCATCATGAAGGAAAAAATCATCAAGATCATCCTCGCCGCAAGTGAAAGGGAGACACTTTTCCCGCACTTCCCTATATAGGCAGGCATGACGCAATCATCGTATAAAGAAATCCCGTCCATTGTTAGTTGAATCGGAATGAACGGGATTTCTCCAATACCTTTTGTAGCCGTTTCTTGGCCGCCACGGACAACTGTGGAGTTACCTTTACGGCATTCTTTTCTGCATTACGCACGAAATCTTCTGCCGTAGCACCTTCCAAAACCGGAATATTCTTAATCGTTATAACCATAATCATTAATTTTATGCAAATACTACTTTATTACCATACAACAAAATGGTACGCAGAATTTAACAATAACAGGGTTATATCAATTCACAAACAATTTGCCACTTTTTTATGTGGTTATTCTAACCATATTACATTCCTCTTACTATCCTGTCGTCGCTCCCTCGCCGGTTAGATTTTCCCATGCAAAGGTACAGCGGTCGTCCGGCGTCAAGCACCACTGTGCTAACGGCTCTTGAATTTGCCCGGCAGCCTTCCGCAAATCAAAGATGGCCTTTCAGTTCCCCGACATGCCGTGCCTGTCGGGTTGGGTATTCCGTGAAATTCCCGGCCGTTTGCTTGCCTTTCCGTCCTTTCCCCGCTGTCTGGCTTGCATGTAAAATCTCTCCCGGCAAGGAAAGCCGAAAGGCTTCCGAAGGGAGGGAAAAGAAAAGCAAGTTCAACAAATTAAAATTCAAGGTTATGCACAGCAAGATTTTTCAAATTACTCGAACACGAGTGGACAAGGACGACTACATGAACGAGGACACCCTCATGCAAGGCGATGACAGCTTTTTCGATTATTGTGCCGAGATTGACGACGAAGAACGCCAGTACCATATCGACAACTTGGTAAACAACATTCTGCCCAAAGGCATGTTCGAACTTGTTTCCGACGATACCATACGCTACAATGGCGGTGCGGCACAATGGAGAGAAGAGTTTGTCGCAGACATTCGAAGCAGGGCGGAAGCCATTACCCCCGAAAGCGTACAGGAATGGATTGGCCCGGTCTATCAGCTTGAAAAATTTCTGAAAAACCCGCTCGATACCGCCTACTGGTTCTACATGGACGAAGAGGGATTGCAATCCCACGCCGAGCAATCCTACGAGTTCCTGCGGCAGGTATGCGAATTTGAACCCGGCACGCTACTCTATATCGGCGGTGTTATCGACTATCATTTTTAACCTCAAAATGCAAAACGATGAAAGGTACGGAACATTTCAAACAGACTATCAAGGAATACTTGGACGGCAGGGCGCAGACAGACGAACTTTTTGCTGTCTCCTATGCCAAAGAAAACAAGAACTTGGACGATTGTATCACGTTTATTCTCAATCAAGTAAAGGCAAGCGGCTGTTGCGGAATGACTGACGACGAGGTGTGGTCGCTCGCCATTCATTACTATGATGAAGACAACATCGACGTAGGAAACCCCATTAGCTGCGGTGTCGTGGTCAACCACAAAGTAGAACTGACCGAAGAAGAAAAGGCACAGGCACGAAAGGAGGCGCTGAAAGCCTATCAGGAGGAAGAAATGCGCAAGATACAGCAACGCCACAGCAAGCCGAAGCCGACTGCCAAAGCCGCACAGAGCAACCAAACAGAACTTTCACTTTTCGATTTCTGACCATGAAAGCACGAACGAAATTCCAACATAAGGTAGTAGCCGCCAACAGGCGGTTACTGCCTATCACGGAGAAGCAAACAGAATGGGCGTTCCGTCATACCGTCGGACATTACGCTTTTCGCACGCCCAGCGGACAAACGACCTGCCTCGATTGCGGGTATCGGTGGAACGAGACGAAAACTAAACATTGCCATTGTCCGAACTGCCATGCCAAACTGACGCTCAAAGACACGCTTTGCCGCAAGACGGACGAGAAAAGTTATTTTTCCGTCATCACCACACAGGACGGATTTCAGGTACAGCGGATTTTCAGAATGACCGTTTATTATCACAAGAGCCGGAAAGCTCGGACGGACGTGTGCGAAGTGGCCAGGTATTGGTTGGACGAGAACGGTAAAACTGCTCTGACGGCCTTACAACGGGCAATGGGACGTTACTTGGATTGTTTTCTGTACGGGTCGGGATTGGAACTGCGGAACGACAACTATGTTTATAAATATATTGCGGATTGTTACGTTTATCCGAGATATACATCTATTCCGAAATTACGACGCAATGGTTTGAAAGGTTCGTTCGCCGACATCGCCCCGCAAAAGCTGATGAAAGCTCTGCTGTCTGACAGCCGTGTGGAAACGATACTCAAAAGCGGACGCAAACGCGACCTCAAGTATTTTATAGACCACCCGCAGGATTTGGATTTCTGTTGGCCGTCCTACAAAATCGTGTTACGCCAGAAGTATCGGATAAAAGACATGGGAATATGGACAGATTATCTCCGTATGCTCGACAGGTGCGGCAAAGACTTGCACAACGCCCACTATGTTTGCCCTGCCGATTTGAAAGCCGAACACGACAAGTACCAGAACAAGGTGCGTATTCTCCAAGAGCAGAAAAAACGCATGGAGCAGATGAAACGGGCAAGGGAAAACGAGGCACGTTTCAGGGAGTTGAAAGGCAAGTTCTTCGGTCTGGAGTTCACGGACGGGACGATAGTCGTCCGTGTGCTGGACAGCGTGGAAGCCTACTACGACGAGGGCAATGCGTTGCATCACTGCGTAGGACAGTGCGAGTATTACCTCAAGCCGAATACGCTGGTATTCTCCGCACGGATAGAAAACAAGAGGGTCGAGACCGTAGAGTTGAGCCTCGAAACATTCAAGGTGCTGCAGTCGAGAGGGCTGTGTAACAAAAATACGAAATACCATAAACGGATTATGAACCTTGTGCATAAGAACATCGCACTTGTCCGAAAACGTATGACCGCCTGATACCGGCTGCTGTCGGTCAACCACCTGCCAATCGGGACAGGTGGTTGTTTATATTCCGGCCGTTGCCGCATACTTTTGTAGGCAGCTATCTTCACTTGAATAGCCCAATCAGCCATTTATATGCCATGAGCAGGCAGGACGTTTATAGTTTGCTTCTCCCTTTTATACCGTCGGATTATCATTTCCTCGAAGCCCGTCACCGCCACAGGCTGTTTTTACCGTGCAAAGGTACGGCGGACGAACGGCTGACCAAGTATCGCAGAGCTACCTTGCTGAAATTTGACGAAAACTTTCCGAAATCACAGATCCCGGTATTTCATAAAATTTCATCGGCGGTTCCTTGTTTGCGGTTCTTGCTTCCGCCGTCGGGTATCGCACATAAAAACCGACCCTGCGGCGGGCTGAAAAGCTCGGAACAAAGGGAAATAAAAAAACGAAACGATGACAACAACAGAACAAATTATCGCAGTAGCCACAGGATTGGGCTGGCAAGCATCGACAACGAAGTACGAAAATAGAGTGGTGTTCGATTTTCAGCAATATACGCCCAAAGGGCAGGATTTCAACGTCTCTGTTGAAATGAAAGACGGGGATTTCGACAGGTTTCTGTGTGAATTGGAAAATTTCTACGAAGGCTTCGACCCCGACTATGAAACCTACCTGTGGATAGGCAATGACGGGCACGGCAAAAACGGTGCGCCCTACCACATCAAAGACATCGTAACCGATATGGAAGAAGCCGAGAAAATGATAGAAACCCTGTATGAAACATTAAAAAAAGCAATAGCATGAGAATGAAAACACTTTACACAAAAGATGCGGAAAGGACAGGAATAAGCCGCTTTCCAAATTTCCACAAGACAGGAAGCATCACCGGAATGAAAGAACTGTATTATGGCAAAAACGCCCTTTTGGTACGTTGTGGCAATTACATCTACAATATATCGAGCGAACCCGAAATTTATTATAACATAGCACATTAAATGATATTCATTATGGAAAGGACAAGTTGTAAGACGGATTTTCAGAGTTGGAAAGGTATAATGGCTCTAAAATTACTCTGCTGCAATATAATTGCAGGCCGTTTTGATTGGAAGAAATATTGTACGCCACAACCTTACTGTGGTCAGGATATTTGCGTCATACCATTACATTGCTCCTACGGACAGATAGGCTATACCGTGTATTTCCCTTATGCTGATATGCCGGAAGTGGAATACGATTGGGAAATGAACAAATTAACTATCGACAAAGAGAACTGGGAAAGCTATTTAACGTGAGTATAATTCAAATATAGCCAGTTGCCCGTCTTTGAAAAACATACATCAATGGCGGGCTTCTTTCAAAAAACAGTATGTTGTTATGGTAGAAAGGGAGTTGGAAATAAAGTTGTATTAAAGGAGCGGGGCATGGAATATTCATTCAACCATATATTTTCCCTGAAATTGAGCAATTTCTTTGCAAAAATCATCTGCTATACGATAAATCTCCGTAACTTTGGTCTCTGAAAACATCATGGTAATTGCTTAAATGTCGTTAATTGAATACTATAAATTCAATGCTTTTATTGCTATGTGCCTAATTTATTTACAGAATTAGAATTGAAAGAATATGACACAGACTTTTTATACCAAATGGCAATCTTCTGTCCTTGCAGATGCAGGGAATTATGTATCAAAGGAATACAATAACTTCCAAACGGCGTTGTTGAGTGAAATATCCAAATATGCAAAAGCCGTGGATGCGGCAGTTGTAGCCGAGAGCAAGGGGCATTACCTTACAAGTTGCTTTATTGAGCGTAACGGTAAATTCGTGTACATAAGCCATTCTTCGGATGCGCGGATGGACGGTGGGGTAAAGATAGAACTTGATTCGTTCCTGATACGGACTGCCCGGCACGTAAAGGATTATACTGGTGGTATCAATCAATATTGCGATATGTCACAGCTACAGTCAATGATTGACAAACTGTTGTCTTAATGTAATGTATAAGAATGTGAGGTGGCTTCACTTCAACGCCACCTCACACTCGTTTCCGTTATCGGTGCAGACCGCTGATGTAGCTTTCCTCTTGCACTTCGGCCTGGTATTCTTCCATACCCTCCAGTTTCTCGTTCACGCTTTGCAGGTTGGCTTCCATCGACAGACAATGGTTGTAAGCGAAGCGGTGTCTGTCGGGTATATCCGTACCGGTAAACGGTCCGGCATTGAGCGTGTCGGTTTCCCTGTTATACCAGACGAACAGATGTTTTCCGTTCGGCATCTCGAACATCGGGAGTTTCTGATGTTTCAGGACATCAAACTCTTCCGCCGCCATATCCTTGGCCACCTCTTTCACATCATCGCTGGCGCGGTCGGTTCCGTAACGCCGGATATGGTCTCGCACCTCCTGTTCCGTGTACTTCAGCATGATGTCGTAAGTGCCCCCGACACTTCCGTTGTACACTACGGCAAAGTCTTTATCCTCGATTAGCAGATCATCTCCCCGGTTCTGGAGGGGAGAAGCGAATGTATGCTGCTCGTCCATACCGTTGCCGTCGTAATACTCCTTGGCGAGTGCCAGCAATCCCTTGTAGTCGCCTTTGTCCTTCAATTCGTCCAGTTGCGTCGTGTCATCGGTGGATTGGAGATAAGCCACCGATGCGTAAAAGATACGTTCCTTGGTCGAGTGTTTGTTCTCTTGCTCTTCAGTAACATTTTGTTCCAACTCCTGTGCAATCTTATCCACCTTTTGAGTAACGATTGACGAAGCCCTTTTCACGTCCAGAAGCGTCGTCTTGATAAACTGTGGCGATTCCTTCAATTCATCGAGCCACCCTTTGAGGTATGCGCAACTGTCTTCCTTGATATGCTTGGTCATGCCATAGCGTTGTGCGATCAGTGCACTGCCGAGTTCGGCCACCAGTTCCTCGCGGGCATACTCTTTCGAGCCGAAAGATGTCGGCTGGAGGCGGTCGAGAACACCCTCGGCGCCGGTGGAGTGGACCATTTCATGAAACAGCGTTCCGTAAAAGGCTTCTCCGGACTGGAACTGTTCTTTTTCGGGCACGATTATCTCGTTTCTCGTAATCGAGTAGTATGCTTCGTCCTGATGTCTCGGTTTGATAGGACAAATCCAAAGGTTATCCCGAATCATCGTATCGACGGGCGCGAAACTGAAATGTTCGCCGTTTTCGATCCTTTTCCCGTTCTCTACCTCCAACTGCTCCCACAACTCCGGTCGTGCCTCCCGCAAGTTGGTCTGGGCGACATTGAACACCCGGAACACCTGCATTTTGGGATAGACGTTGTATTGCGCCTTCTCCTCGTCGGAGAGCTTCTTGTAATCGTCATACTTGATTTTTTCCTTTGTCTCCTTGTGTATGCAGGTGAATGTGGTCAGCATCACGGGAAAGGATTTCTCGCCTTTCAGCACAGATACCCTTGGCAGTTCTTGTCCGTCCTTACCGGGTTTGTTGAGCCGCTGCACGCAGTCGAACGTACAGAAACGGGGAATCTTGTACCCTTCGTTCTCACAATGCAGGAGCAGCATCAGGGCGTTCATACCGTTGTACTCGCGCCCCGACAGGTTACGCGGCCATTGCAGTACACCCTCGGTAAACCACGGCTTGTGCCAATCTTTCTGGATGCTTTCGATTTTCTCGATCATCATCTCGGCAAAGAGGTCCAGCGCCTTATCCTCGCTGTTCGGTCCCTCTGTATTTCGCTTTCTATAACCGGCCATGACTGCTACTGATTGGAGTTATCCGATTCGGGAACATATTGCATCAATTCTTCCACTCGGCAGGAGATGTCCGGCTTCCCGTTATGTACCGAGACCGTCAGTTCGCCCTTGGCCTCTACCTTGACACCCGGTTGCAACCACTCTTCGCGTTGCCTGTCGAAGCAGAAGAAGCGCACCCACTGGTACTCGAAATTCTCATCGACCTTCTTGATGCTGAATGCCGAGAACATCGTGTAGGGTTTGTCGTTCCTGTCTTTCCGTTCCTCGATATTTTTGCCCACTTTACCGCGAAATGCCATATCTCCTTTGAGAAAATCCGCCGTGTCTGAGGCAACCGGATCGATACGGTCTGCAAAAAGGTTGAAATAGAGTTTGTCACCCCTGCGTTTCAGAAACAGCGTTCCTGTAATCTCCACGTGCGAACCGTTCCGATAACCTGATGCCTCCTCTTGGGAGCCGTCTTTGCTGACACTGATTTCGATAACTTCGTTTTGACCGTCTCGGTCCGGAATCGTGACACGTAGCGGAAAAGACAGAAACGAATTTCCTTCCTTGTTTGTTCTCGCCGAAGCATTGCGGCCTATCGTGCCGCATACCGTAACATTACATTTAATCATTTTGCTTTTGTCTTTTAATGATACACATATACCATCTGACAAACAGGGTCCTATGAATTGAAGTTGAACAGACTGGTGGCGGCCCTAATCAGGAGCACGTATCCTTATGTAGATGAATCCTGCTGCAATCAGCAACTGCACCCCCATGACGACGAGCGTTGTCACCCAGCCCAGCAGCAGGTAACAGAGCAGAATGTGCAGGACGCAGACGGATAGTCCGAATAGATACCCGCATAACCGTATCATCACGCGTTTTATCATGGCTTTCGGATTTTATCGTTTCAGGATTTCCGTCTGTCCCCGTTGCTCGGCCATTCCCTGCTCGAAATTCAGCGAGGCTGCCTCCGAGAGGATGACCGTGTTCAACAGTCCAGTCACACGCAGTCGTTTGGCTTCTTCCGAAAGAGAACCGTCGTTAAGCGTCACCGACAGGCGGCTTAACTCGGCAGAGGTCAGTTCCCGCGATACCTGGACGCTTCCGTTGTCCGCTTGCAGGACAGCCCGCCCGTTTTCCCCGATCACGAGGTCGCAACTTTTCATGCCGGGCAACAGCGATGTCAGGTCGATTTCCCGGCGGTCCATCGCCTCGGAAATGGCCGCCTTTTGTTCTTCCTCGTTTTTGCTGTCGATTTGCGTCGCCAGCAACATCAGGGAGGTAAAAGCGGTCATGGCCATCTCCACGATAGGGTCGCTACACCCTGACAGTCCCACGCCGCTGTCCTCCGAGGAGAGCAGTTTTTTCATCCATGCATCGGGTGAAAGGTTTTCCTTGGCATTCTCCGGACTTTTATATTTGGCGAACAGGTCGTTGCCGTTATGCAACACTTGTTGTTTGATGTTGCCCTTTTGTGCGATTTCAGCCAGATACGCTGCCGGATCGACGTCCCGTTGCGTACCGTCCGCATGAATTTGCCGGACACTGAAATGCAGGTGTTCCCCGCTCTTGCCCGATTTACCGAGCCGATTTCCGGCCTGTACTGTATCATCGGTTCTCACGAATACCTCGCCGAGGTTTTTGTAGGTACACTGTATTTTGCAGCCGTCCGCACGGGGGTATTCCACCGTGAGCGATTTGTTTCCGACAGCGACGACCTTGCCGCCTTGTTCCGTCGCCAGCACTGCATCGCCGTTGTTACATCGGATGTCCATGCCTGTGTGCATTCGTTTTGTCCCGTCCTTGGTGTCTTGCCGCATACCGAACGGTGAGGTGACGAAAAGAAACTCTTTCCGTTCCACCGGAAACGAATAGTCCACTGCATTTCCGGCTTCCCGGAGCGGGTTCTCTTCCACACCGAACCGCTTTCCCTGCGCTTCCATCTCCTGCATGACCTGACGGTCGTACTTTTGCAGCCCGTTCTGCTCGATGATACGTTGCAGACTGTCGGCATAATGCCCGCCCGTGGCATAGCCCGCCTTTTCGAGCCCCAGCGTCCAGCCTTTGTAGTCGTCGGGAGAGAGCGAGAAACAACGGGCATAGCGGTTGTTCTCTTTCAGGAAGCGTGAGTGATGCTCATACGAATCGCCCACACTGTCGTAACTGCAGAACTTCTCGTTCGGCTTGTCATCGGAATACAGGCTGTACCGGCCACCCTCGGCAATCCATTCGGGCGTGGCCTTGATACCGAAGTGGTTGTTCTCATTCTGCGCCAAACGGCTCTGTCCGTTGGAACTTTCCAGTATGCCCTGTGCCAGCGTCACGGAGGCCGGAATGCCGTACCGCCGCATCTGTTCCATCGCATAGTCTGCATATTGTTCCGTATATTCTTGATTCTTGTTTGCCATATTTCTACCTCCTCATGGTTGGACGTTGTTCGTTCTCTTCGTCGGTTGTTTCTGCAGGCCCGTTTTGCTGTGCCTTGGACATACCGTCACAATCCATCACGTATGCCCGTAGCGCATGAATTTGCTGCCTTGTTTCCTCATTGTCATGCTCGAATACCAATATGATTTTGTTTGCATCATACGGAACGCGTTCTTTGCTCGGAGGCAGGTTCAGTTCGTTCGCAATGGTCTCCGCATCATACATGGAAGCATAATAGTTGTTCCCATGTTTGAAAAGGACGACCGCTTCCGGTTGTTCTTCTTTGATTTGCTCATACTTGCCATACAGTTGTTCCGGCATATCTTTTATGGACAACTCTTTTAGGGATGAACCGGCTTTCTGGGCTTCCCCGGCGGTTTGTTTAGGATTCTTGTCTTTATCCTGCTGCTGGGTATCCTCTTCTCCTTGTTTCTTTCCGGCACTCTCTTCCTGCGTCTGTCCTTTGCGCAGTACGTCGGCGAAAAGCGTGGCCGCCAGATGGCATTTGTATTTGGCACGGTCCTCCGCCACCCACATGCGTTGCCATTGTTGCCGGGTGACGCTTCGGGGTTGTAATTTCTTTCCGTCAATGGTCGCCACGCACAGAGTCCCTTCTTGTTTGGTCTTGAACACGGACACCCGCTGAATCCGGTTCAGGTCAATGTCCTGCGCCCCGCTGCTGAACAGGTCCACTTTCAGGTCGGGTTGTGTTTCCGCCAGCGCATAATACTTGTGCGCCAGCTCCATGCGTACATTTTCGATATTGTCCATCGACTGTTTGAGGGTGGAGAAGAAGCGGTTCAGGTCGTCCTTGTCGGGATAGATACTGTACCCGCTCTGATGTTCGGGCTTCAGATACAGTGCCCAGCGGTTCTTGTCGTCCTGAATCATCTGTACTTGGTCGAAGCCGATTTCGTCCGCCCGTTTGACCGCAGGCGTTACGTCCAATGTGGAGAGCATCTCCAGCGCCCAGTTCTTCAGCCGGGCCAGTGACACCTGTTTTTGGGCGAAATAAGTATCATCGGGCCTATACCCCCATGCGCCGTCAGGATTGAAGAAACGCACGTTTTCGATCCCTTCCCTTCGCAAAGCCCTGCCGATACGGGCCTTGTTCATGCCCGGCACTTCATTGTCCACTTCCGGCGACGCACCGGCAGGGAGTATCACATCCGCCGATTTCGAGGACGGGTCGATGACAATGACAATGGTCTTGTCCTCCTTGTTCGGGTGTTTCCGGATCTCGTCAGCTACATAGAAATGCTTGGGTAACTGCTCCTGCATGTCCGAGGTCTGCCGGCGGTTGCGCATCGTGGCATATTCGATTTTCTCGCCCCGTTCTGCCTTATGGATTACTTCGAGGGCGTTGTTCACGTCGCTTTCGAGGGCGTCCACCAGGTTGGGGTTCTCCTTGAGTTCCCGGTTCCAGTAGTCCACCAGTTCAAGGCTTTTGTCGGACAGACGGGCGGGCAGTCCCAATTCCAGCATTTTGATTCCCGAAGCCACCTCCACGATTAGCCGTTCCTGTTTGAGGGCATCTTCCGAGGGACCCATACCGTTTTTCATCACCATGCCTTCACGGGCCAGCCGTTGCTGGTGTCCCGTGGCACTTACGATTTGCCGCAGTGCCTCCTGTACATAATCGTTGTAGTGTCCGAAATCCCGTTGGCGCGGCATATAGACCGCATCGCGGTCTGTCTCGTAATGGGGCATTCCGCTTCCGTCCGAACGCACGGGCACGAGATTGTCCCGCATTTTCAGCAGGAAGTCGTTGAAACGGATATGCAATCGCCGTTCGTCGGCCTCGGAATATCCCCGTTCCACGGCACTGCCGTCTTTCAGCAATACCATATCGTATTCCTCCTTATCCACGTAAGGCAGTGTCGTTTGGTCGATATTGAAAAGTGTGCGGATCTCCCGGTTATGTATGCCCTTGTACTGTTTCTGCACCTCCTCGTCCAGTTTCAGATAGGCGTCTCGGCTGATGATGTCCTCCGGATTGTTGCGATGGACGTACTTATTCCAGTTATAGAACAGGAACGGGACTCCCTGCTCGTGCTCACGGACAGATGTGCCGCGAGCCTTGGCATCGCTGTAAAGGGTAAACAGGTTGGTCTTGCACCCGTTCCGGTCCGAATGCAATGCCATAAACAACCCGTTGAACGGGCTGACGGCGACACCGCGCGGGTAGAATTTTGGAAAACCTTTGCCAGCGGCGTTGAGCCAGTGGCCTCCAGCGTTCGATGCTTCGTTCAAAGCCGTGGAGAGCAACTCTATCTGTCGCTCCTCGGCATTCTTTTCTATCTGCGATTTCTCTTTCATATTCCAAAATTTTTGTCGGTTACGAAATGATATTACTGAATGCCCCGTGTCCGCACGATGGTCTCCTGTTGTCCGTTGTCATAGTTCTGCGAAGCCATCTGGCGAAGTCGGTCGCTTTGGACGAGCACGGCATTGGCCAGCGTGTTCAGCGGCAAGGCACCGGCACGGTAGGCGTCCGCCACCGTGGAATTAAGCTGCACCGTGCAGGGCACGTGGTCTATCGTGGCAATAAGGGTATTGCCTTGCAGTACCGGATTCACAATACGTGGATTGAGCGGCTCATCGGGATAGCGTCTGTACTGCACCTTTTTGTCGGTCGTGGCCACATTTCCGTTTCTCTCCGTCCTTTCTTTTCCCAGTGCCTCGTGCCCCGCCTTGTTCAGCAGGTTCGCACCACCCAAGCCGATAAGCAACATCTTTAGCATCGGATTCTTGACGAATATGCCCGCCACGATACTCGCTATCGGCAGCAGGTTTTCTTTCAGTCCCAGTGATTGCGTCTTGCCTGTGAATATACCCAATAGCATGTCTGGCAGCATGGCCAACACACTGCCCGGATTACTCATGACTTCGCTGAAACCTTCCAGTCCGAGGAAACGGGTCAGTCCATCCCAACCGTTCTCGTTGGTCTGTATGGTCTGCGGTTCTTGCCCGGACGGCTCTTCCCGTATCGTTTTCTCGGTGGAGACTGTGGAAACCTGCACTTCTTTCGCCTCTTTTTCCCTCTGTTCGGATTCCTGACCGGCTTGTTCCGTTTCGGTATTCCCTCTTTCCAAGTCTTGCAGATAGGCTTCCTCCTGTCCGGGAGCGACCACCATCGGCACATCTTTATACCGTTCCGCCCGCTTCCGTTCTTCCCCGGCAGTTTCTTCCCGCCACGGCATATTTATACTGTCTGTTTTCCACCAATCCATAAAATCGAATGTTATAATCGGTATCTTTTTCTGTAACTCTCCGTTGGCTTCGGCCAAGAGTGTGTTCTCTTTGGGTGGAATCGCCGCTGCTTCCTTACGGAATCCCTCGAACACATTGCTTTCGCTGCCGAACACACCCTTGCTGATACACTCCTCTGCAGAGAGCGTCTGTGTCTCTTCTGCCCCGAAGTGATCGGCAACGGCCGAGATGGCTGTATCCGCTCCGATGAACCGTGCGAAGCTCGCCCACGAACCTGCACCGCCCAGCATGACGGTATCGGCTGAAGCCCCCAACACCCAACCTGCTCCTTTTTCCAACTTGCTCGGACGATAGGCGGCCTCTCCGCGTTTCTCTATCTCTTCGGCCAGCGGCGAGCGGCTCAACGCCTGAGGCAACCCCAACAGGCTTGATTCAGCCGCTTTGCGGATGATGTAGTCCGCCGAGGACTTGGGCATACGTTCCTTCACCAGATGGTCTATCATCAGTTGCTCCACGCGGTAGTCCACGAAAACGTAGGCGAGGTCACAGCCCAATTCCTGCGACAGTTCGTCGTAACGCTCGCGTCCGACTTCCTGCACGACGGTATCGCGCCACTCTCCGGCCATGTAGGCGAGATCGTGCTGTATTTCTTCCGACGAGAGAATCCGTTTATTGCACATCTCGATGTAGTCCTCTGTCGTTTTGGAGTTCCATTCTCCCGTTACCTTGAGTGTTTGGTACGGGTCGGAGAGCGGTTGGCCCGCCGACGCCATCATGCCGAGTATGCCGCTTATGGAAGTCGAATACTCCTTCATTTCCTCGCCCTGCTTCTCGGTCAGGTAGGTTTGCGTCTGCGTCATGACGGGGACGAGATGATGGCGGAAATAACTGCCCATGAGGGTCTCTATTTCCGCAAACCTCCTGCTATGTTTGATTTCGTCCATATAATCAATATCTTTCTATATCATGTTTATCTGTTTCAGCAGTTGTTCCTTCGTTTGTTCGATGGCGTTGTGGTACACTTCCATTTGCTTGGGGAAAAACTCTTCGAGCCATGCATCTTTTTCGATACGGTCTTGAATGAAGCGTACCGCCTGTTCCCGTTCGATTTCCACCGAGGCTTCCCCTTCTTCCCTGTTGTTGAACCATGCTTTTGTCCACCAGCGGACTCCGGCGCGGTCGGGATAGACGGAGACAATCCTCGATATGTCGAAACTCTGGATGTCGATGTCCAACTCCGCCAGCGGGTCGATGAGTCCGCAGCCCGCTACAGCTTCGTCATGAAGTTTTTTTTTACCTCGCCGCCCATTGTGGAGAGGTACACCTCATGCCGCAGGGCAAGGTAGTTCAGGAAATCCGCTATCAGCAGGTTCTGAACTTTGCAGGCAAGCGGCATGGCTTTGCGCCCCAGTCCGAGGGGATTGGCTATGCTCGGCATCTGCTCGTAGAAATACTCTTTCATCGCTCCCATCGTGAAGATGTGGCGGAGCGACTGTTCCGTATGTGCGGGCACCGTGTACGCTCCCCGCTGCAAATCCTCCATGTAAAGCGGCAGAAAGCGGAGCATCAGCTCTTCTATTTCCCTTTGGTCCTTCTCGTAGTCGTTTTTTACTCCCGTTTCCGCATCGTAAAAACCTGCAGGGCCGTTGCCGTCGGTTTCCTGCAAAGCCTTGATGTTGCCGTACAACATGGTCAGGAACTCTATCGGGTTCAGCTCCTCGCCCTTGAATTTGACTTCTATATGCAGCCGTTCACCGCTCAAAGCCACCGTTTGTCCGGCTTTCACCCGTTGTCCGAATTGTGCGAACACATTCGACAGAAGACCGTATGTCACCTCGTACCCGCCGTAACGGACTGTCTGGCAAATGCCGTGTACCGGGTCGTTTCCCACGCCCGACACGATGCCACTGGCCACAGCCGACAGTATGTAGTACCGCGCTTTGAAGTCTATCCCGTGATGAAAGAACTTTTCTCCCGTTGTCGGGTGTACCTGCTCGCCGTAACCGAGCGACAGTTCCACGTCTTTTCCCCGCGGCTCTTCGAACGGCATACAGTAACCGCTGTCCGAGTGCAGGATCATTTCTTCCGTATATTTCATTGTGATATATATTTTTTATGTGTTCCTACCTTCTCATTCCTCCGCTTTGCGCTTGTTCCTCCGGAGAGAGTGTCGGCGTCTGTGTCCTCGATACCGTTTCCGAGGGAACCGTGCGGACAACGCCCGCATTGTTGCCGATAAGCATCATGCCCAGGAACAGACCGGCGATTTTACCCAGCCAGCCGGAACGTCCGAACACGAGGTACGCCGCCGCAATCAGTCCTGCAATGTTCAACCCCGACACATTGCCTCCTCCGAGGTTTCGCAAAAAGCCGCTGAGCATGTTGAACAACCCACCGCCGGAGGCTTCCCGCAGGAAGTTCGACACCCCGTTCAGTTTCGAGTCCGCGCCTCCCACAGCCTCGCCTATGGCAGAGACCGTCTCTCCGGCTTTGTCTTTCAGTTCCTTCATGTCTTCGGTCGTACCTGCAAGGGCATCCGTGGCGGATTTGCCGACTACGGCCTCACTGACGATCCGTGCGACACTTTTGTCGGTGGTCAGTTTTTCCCAGCCCACATAGCCGACGGCAGCTCCGGTAGTGGCCATTTTGACCGCCTGCCCGGCTCCCCGAAGGGTCTGCGAGGGATGCAGTACCGCATGACCGGCACTTTTTCCCGTCGCATTGGCGGCCTTGCCCATGCCTTTCATGGCCTTTCCGCCGTATTTCAATATCGTATCCCAAGCTCCCATATTTTTATTCTTTTTTAGGGTCTAACATTTCTTCCATTTTGCCGCCATCGTCTTTGGGCGGCTTTCACGATGTCGTACTTGTCCGCAACAGGGCGTGCACCCTCGTCGATTTCCCGCCAGATGTCGCCCATCCTGGTATATTTCACGGCTTTAGTCAGCCGTTGCAGCGTCCGGTTCATCGACCGGAGTTTCGGACGTATGCCGAACACGATCTCCATACGTTCCCTTTCCGTCATCTTGTTGTCCGACAGGCAGGCCGTGCGGATGTCGTTCACAATCTCCACGCTGTTCAATATCATCTCCCGGTAAATCTGGTTGCGCCGCGTGGAGAGGGCGACAGCCAATGCACCCGTCGAATGTCTGCTCAATTGTTTGGTGAAGTCGCCCATGTTGTCCGTAAGCTGCGATATTTCATGGTAGAAACCGTAAATCTGCGCCGCATAGCAGACAATCGAACGGAACGAGTTCAGGTAATTGTTGAACTCCCGTTGCAAGTCCGTCGTACCTTCCACTTCTTCTTTTGTCCACACATGCCCTGTGGTTTGCATCAGCATGACCTTCTCTTGGTTTTTCAGTTCCTTCTCGGCCTTGTTGGTATAAACCAGAATCATTCCCGCAAGGGTCGCATCGTTCTGCGCCTGTACCTTCGAGATACCGGCGCACAGCAACAGAATCCATATCGAGATTATCCGCTTCATCGTTCTTCGTTTTTTATTGTCCTTTTTTCAACGGGCGGTGGCTGCCGCCCTGCGCCAGCGGGACATGGCCAGACGGGCCACTTCGCCGTTGCTGCGGTCTATCATACCCGCCGTTATGTTGTTCCACACGTCGTTCAGGGTATAATAGCGCAGGCTCAAATAGAGCAGATGCAGTTTCCGGCTGAATGCCGCGAGCTGGTCGTTCAAAGCCCACAGGGTTTTGCTCCGTTCCGCCCCCGTGAGCATGTTTTCCATGCCGCCTTTGGCCACGGCATCGTTCAGCAGCGTGAACACGGAGACCAGTTCCGTCGCTGTCTCGATATAGAGGTTGTTCATGTTCATGCTGGCGACGATACCCTGCGGGTTGTTCCGTATCGCTTTGCCCAATTTTTCCAGTGTGAGGAAAATCCGTACACCGTCATTATAGAGGTGCGTGCAGGCTTTCAGCGACGAGGCATAGCCGCTCGCCGTCTTGAGGTAGCTGTTGTACTGTTTCTCCCACTCGTGTATGCGATTGAACTCTGCTGCGATACTGTTTTGCATCAAGGCGGTCTGCGTCTGTCCTTTGATTTGTTTGTCTATCTGGCCGTTAATCAATTCATTGCCCTCGGCCAACGCCGCCCATTCCAGCGGGTTTGAGGCGGCAATCTGCGCCTTGGCCAGTTGCGGAAGCAGACCGGCAAGTATCAAGACCGCCCATATACTAATGATTCGTAATCTCATAGATTCCCTTTTTTCGTTTATTGATTTCCACACGTTCACGGATAATCGCCACGATGTCGTTTCCGCATCGGACGCCGATAAGGTCGAGCCTTGGCGTGTTCCGGTCCATCGAGAGAATGCGAACCGTCTTTAACCCGCAAATCTGTTGCAGGAGGCTCTGGTGTTCTTGAAAGTCCACGATACGGTACAGTTCCATGTAGTCCACCCTGCGTATGAAAATGCCGTGTTCGCTGACAAGCTGTTCTTCGCCGACCCTGTAACGTATCCGACGCAGGTAGATGAAGCGATACAGCAACACGAGGAGCAGAAATAAGGAAACGATTCTCGCCATACTGCTCAACGGCAGACCTTCCATGCCGCCGTACACCAGCCCCGCCATGCACACGAACATCAGCGGCAGTTCGTCGATGACGAATTGCCCGGTATGCGGCCGCAGAAGGATATTCCGCTCGTCTTGTATGGAATGCTGCATAGTCATCGGCGAAAATGTGTTTGTCGTTCTTGTTCAGGTTCTTCCTCTCTGACCGACTCTTCACGGACCGATTCTTGCTGTTGCTCTGCCAGCAATTGTTCATTCCAGCCTGTATAGCGACAGTCCGGCATTTCACGGGAAATGGCGACATCATGCTCCTTGTCGATACCGAGAAAATCCTGTAATTTCTCACGGAACTCACGGTAACACTTCCTCATGGTATCTATTTGGTCCTGCACATCTTCCGGGGCACACAACCTGCTCGAACTCATTGATATGGCTTCTTCCCGTTCGGCATCGAATCGTATGCAGCTCTCTTGCAAGCCGCCTTTGGGCAACAGATAAAATTCTCCTTCGTCCAGATCATTGCCGTCCGGTATGGAATCGAGATATGGTTTCCGCTCCGGTGTCTCCTCGATGGTGGAGCGTATCGTGCGGCAGATTTCCTTTTGCAGGGTTTGGGCAAACTTCCACCCCTCCCGACCGGTGTCGAAACAGATATGCTGCCGGGCCGGGATCGTAAGCTCAAGCACGCCTCGCATCTGTTTCTCGGTAGGTTCGCCGCCCGTTGAGACGAAGACCGCCTTTCGTAGCTCTTGGTTTTTCGCCTGATGAAGCTGGTAGTAGGCCATTGCCTCGCTGGCACTCTCGAACCAGTAGATATGCTTGGCTTCCGAAAGAGCTGTCCGGGCAGGACTGGCAATCCATACACCTTCCCCCGAATGGTTGCCCTCGGTCATGTCGTCGTAGCTGGAGTTACCGTCCGTGTAGGCGTGTCCTCGCTTCTCGAATCCTACGATCTTATCCGCATCTTCGGGTAACGTCATCGGAAAGGCGAGGCAAGTGCGCCTCTGACCGTCCTCGCTGTGTCGGGTCGCCAGACAGAAGTCCCGGTGAAAGGTTTGCTGCGTACAGAGGTCGATACCCCTTTTCTCGAAATAGGGTGCAAACTTCTCCTGCGTACCCCTGTCCTGCGGATCGAACTTCTGAATGTTGTAGTCCGCAATGTCGAACGGTCGGGTGTCCCGCTGGGGTTGTCCTGTGCGGGTTTCCTGTTCGGGAATAGGGTAATGCAGAAGGCGGTAGCATACGAGTTCCACCAGCCGATCCGGATTTATGCCCTCATGGTATTCTGCAAAAAGATGCGGGTGTTCCTTGATGAACGAAACGACGTTGTATTCCTTCTGCCGGGGTGGCTGGCAACAGCACTTCCCATGCTGTGTGATGACGAACTTGTCGCCCCGGATACGCTTTCCCTCACTGTCCGTGCGGATAAACGAAGAGAGACGCAAACCGAAGCGTCGGTTCTGGCGATAACCGGCATCGAGCAGTACATCCCGGATGTCGAGCCTTTGCAAAAAATCGTCATGTGTCAGTTCTTTGTCATTCATTGTCTTCTCTTTTGTTGTTTCATGTGGGGTGTGCCGCATTGTCATCGGTGGAAACGTGCTTGCCGTTCCTGTTCGGGTTCTTCTCTTCTGGCCGGCTCTTCGTGAACTGATTCTTGCAGCTTGGCTTTTGCCAAGAGCTGTTCGTTCCAGTCCTTATAGCCTTTGTCAGCGGGCTCGTACACGATAAGGTCGGTGCTGTCCTCGCCGGGAGCGGGAAGATTACGGATCGCATCCTCTATGGCCATGATATTTTGTCTCATGCCCTCCAGCGTTTCCTCACTGGCCGAACCCTCGGCAAGAGCCATCTCGTACTCATCTTGGCACACCATGCTCATCTCCTGCAAATATCCGTCGCCGATTGTCCGATAGTCAAGCGTACCATCTTCCCGATAGATTTCTTTGGGACGTAAAAGCGTGCCGACTATCCTGTGAAAGTCGAAGGGTTCGAGTTTTACTTCGTAGTTTTGGTTCTCCTCGCCACTGATACGGACCAGCAGTTTGTCGTCTTTCGTCACGTTACTGGTGAATGTCTTGCCCGCATGGGTGAGCGCGAAGTTGATGGCGAAGATCTGCCCGGCACGGTCCCCGTCGAAGCAGAGATGGTGGTAAGCGTGTGGAGTGGCCTCTATCATGGCTTTGAACTGTTGCTGGCTCGGTGCTCCGCCAGTAGAGACGAACACTCCCTTTCTAAGTTCCTTGTCCCATTTCTGGTTAAGCTGGTAATAAGCCATTGCGTCGTAGGCACTCTCGAACCAATAGATACGCTTGGCTTCCGCAAGTGGGGTCTTGGCAGGGCTGGCAATCCACAGCCCCTCGCTCGAATTGCTGCCCTCGGCCTTGCCTTTGTAGCTGCCGCTTCCGTCCATTCTTGCACGTCCCCGTTCTTCGAAGCCCACGACCGTACCGTCGCCTTTGGGCAAGGTCAGCGGAAAAGCGAGATTGGTGTATGCCGCACCGTCCTCACGATGTTTCGTCGCCAGACAGAAGTGGCGGTGGAAGGCATATTGCGTGTAGAGGTCGATACCCCGGCTCTTGAAATAAGGATAGAACTTCTTCTGTGTCTCCCGGTCCTGCGGGTTGAACTTGTGCAGGTCGTAGTTTGCGATGTCGAACGGGCGGATGTCCCGCTTGGGCTGTATAATCCGCGTTGTCCGGTCCTCGATAGGATGGTTCAGCAGCCGGTTGCACACGAGGTTCACCAGTCGGTCGGGGGACATGCCCACACGGTATTCCGTGAAGAACTGCGGGTGCTCCTTGATGAACGAGATGATGTTATAGACTTTCTGCTGCTGGGCTTGGAAGCAGCATTTTCCCTGTTGCGTCACGATGAACTTGTCGCCGCGGATACGCCGTCCCTCGCTGTCTATACGAACATACGAGGGATAGCGCAGGCCGTCGCGCCGGTTCAGGTGGTAGCCCGCGTCAATCAGCACGTCCTGAATGTTCAGCCTTTGCAGGAAGTCGTCGTAGGTAAGGTCTCCTTCTCTCATAGTTGTCTTTATCTCCCTCTTCTCATATCGTTAATATCCTGATTCATCTGTGCCTCGAAATTGCGTATGGCCACGTCTCTCGGCGTATCGACACCGGGTTTGAAATACGGGTGTGGCGGGCCACCGAAACGCTCGCCGTAGAACTCCGGACCGTGATGATGATGCCGCAAGCCGTGGACGACGCCCGCCGTGATGACCGTTCCCGCTGTGAGGGCGGCGAAAATTTTCACGCCGAGACTGCGCTGCGCTTCCGGCCGCATCTTCATGTCCACCTCGCTGAATATCTTCGAAAAGATTTTCATGCGATGGTAGTCATCGACCGCAAGGAATTTATCGTAATCCTTCTGGCTGATCTCGTGAGTGATGACTTGCCCGTCGATGACGGCCGTCATCTTGTACTTGCCCTCTATGGGGGATGGATGTACGGCTATTTCGCCGACCTCGACCTCCCTGCCGTGCCGTTCTTCCCGATACCAGCCCTTGCGCTCGTCGAGCACGGAAATATCCCGTCCATCGACGGAAGCGGTTGCGCCATACGGCATCTCCTGCCGGAGCTGGTTTTCCAGAGGGGAGAGGATTTCCTGCTCCTGTTGCTGGCGTTGCGTCAGTTCCTCCTGCACTTCGGGGTGCAAGCCGAGGGCGATACGCCGCTCGCTGTCGAGATCCGCCATTGTTACCTTGTCGGCGAAATCCGCCCTGATTACCCCGTTCAGGACTTCCAGTCGTTTCTCGACAGGTTGTTCCTCGATGGAGTTGGAGGTCAGGACGGCCGTTTCTTCTTTCGTCAGGTCATAGACCATATCGGCGGCCACCTTTTCGGACTGTACGGTCAGGGTCCGTGCCTCCTTATCGACGATAAGACCGTGGGAGGCAAGACACTCCTGCCATTTCTCGTTGGAAAAATAGACCGGAGAAGCAATCAACTCCTTGTAGGTACGGGCCGGTTCTGTACTGCGCGGACGGCTGACTATCGGCGTGATGACCGTTTGCAAGTCCTGCAGGACATCGGTCTGTCGTGCGGACTGTATAGGCTGCCCGTCCTTGTACTTGTAATAAAATCCGTAGCCGCCCGATTGCAATTCGCCCGGCTTCATGCGCCCGTCCCACCGTTCAGGGACAATGGGTGGTCCCGGATAGAACAGCTGTCCGCCGACCCGCCGCAGATGGAAACCCCACTGGTGGCGTGGCGTCCAACCGAGGAACGGAGGCGGCATACCCAGCCGTCCCACACGTCCGTATTCGCCCATACCGATACGGTAGCCGTGCAATCCCATAGCGACACGGCCGTTGGCGTTACGGGTATGGACGAAGTTCTTGGGCATATAAAAGTCTTTCCCTACAATGCTCGTGAACACGTTGTAGGCTTTCTTGTTGGCCGAGTTTGTCCCCCAGTCCGTCAGGGCCAACATCTGACGCTCGGTAAGGTCGTAGGTCAGCAGCGGCGAGTCGTGGCCCTGTACCACGAGCCGGTAGCCCGTGCCGTCACTGACCACGTGGGCCTGCATACCGTTACGCCTCAATATGTCCTGCATTTCGGGTTGCAGGTCCATCATTCGGGGGTTGGTATTCTTTCGTATCGCCATAATCCGTTGTTAAAAAGGTTTCCGTTATGCGTCTCCGCTCTCCATCGCCGCTTCCAGTTGTTCGTCCTTGTAGTGGACGAACTCGGCGGCCGATTCATTGCCCACCATGAGACCGTGCTCCTTGCAATAGCGGGTATATTCCTCCTGCCATTCGGGTGAGAAATGATTCACATAGTCAAGCCAGCCGTACTGGCCGCGCTCCATCTTCTCGATAAGTACCTCTTCGGGATAATATTGGTGTTCTGCCATATTTGATGAATGTTAAGATGTTATTTGTGAAGTCCCGCCGCACGGTTACGCTCGGCGCTTTTCTTCTGTTCGTTCCACAGTTCCTCGGTATATTCCTCTTCGGGAACGTAGTCGAGATTGCCGTCGTCGTCCATCACCCAGCAGCCGTACACGCCGAAAGTGTATTTGTCCCACTCGCGTTTGGGTTGTTCTTTCCATTTTTGGCTGTCGCCCGAACAGAAGCGGATGCCGGTCTTGTCGTGCAGGTCGATACCCACTGTGACGGGTTCGTCGTCTACGACCAGCGTCAGCGGTTCGCCGTTCTGCATTCCGTTTACCTCTACCGGACCGAGATGCATTATTTCGGCCAGCACTTGCAGGTTGCGCCCGATAATCGGCGTGGGAACATACATCACTTGCTTCGTTCCCTCGTCTATCTGCACGAATGCCTTGCTGTGCCGCCCGTCCGCCGTCCCCACGTCCGCAATGATGGCTTTGCCGTCAAGAAGCTGTTTCTGTTGCGCCTCGTCATAGCGTTCCAGCGGCGAGGATTCCAGAACGGGATAGAACACCACGTCCGGTCGGCCGTCGTCCCTGCGGACAAGGGCGAAGCGGCTGCGGCTCTCTATCAGTTCTCCTTTCTCGTCACGGACACGCACCGGAAGCACGGGAGAGTGTCGACCGTCGCAAATCTCATCAAGGACACGCATCGGCAAGTCCTCGATCATCTCCTGTGTAAGCCCGAATCGGGCCAGTGTCGGATAGGGCAATTCAATTAGTTCAAATCGTACTGTATTCATAATTGATTTTGTATTTTGAATTATACTTTGCAAAGATAGATTCTTTTCATTTCGCTGTATATAATAGAATAATATTAGTGTATTAAGAGTGTTTATTTTTATGTTCAAAGTATGATTTTACACATAAATTCATACTCTGAATGCTTTTTTTGTTGTACTTTGGTCGAAAAAGGTCGTGGAAACGGGACATCTTGGGCAGAGCTGGTTATATTTGCCGCATGAGAAAGAAACTACTGTTTTTGATGGCGGGTGCTGCAAGTGTCGCAGGCCCCGTTCAAGCACAATTCAATACGGTTTCGACCGTGCCGTTCCGATACAGGGTTGAAGTCGTTTCTGCCGGTAGGGATAATGCGGTAACCTTGCCCGGATACACGCTTTCCGTCCAAGACACCTTACCACCGTCAGGAGACGCTGCCCCGGCATTGTCTGCCGACACCTGCAAGCACGTATGGATAGAACGCTATCTTAGCGTAAGCTATCCGCTGCGCCGGATGAAAATCAACTCGCTTTATGGGTATCGGAAAGACCCTTTTACCGGAAAAAGAAAGTTTCACAACGGAATCGACCTCCATGCGCGGGGCGACGAGGTAATGGCCATGATGGCGGGAGTGGTAGTGAAAGTCGGGCAGGACAAATCCTCCGGCAAGTATGTAACCCTCCGGCATGGAAACTACACGGTCAGCTATTGCCACCTGTCGCGTATCCTTACCCGGAAAGGGGCTGCTATCGGGCCGAGGGATGTCGTCGGCATTACCGGTTCTACAGGACGCAGCACCGGTGAACACCTGCATATTTCCTGCAAGCTCGACGGCAAAAGTGTCGATCCGTTAATGGTACTGGATTACATCAAGTCCATACGCGAAGAGTGCGTGGCGGCACTGGCCGAATCCAGAGAAACTTCCTCATTAAGTCTTGCAGATGAAAAATACAGATAATTCTCGTTTATTTTTGTTAATTATTTTATGGAAATGGTAAGAAAGGGGGGCTATGCTTACCCTATGGAAAGTAAAATTAAAGCATAAAAGGGTCCGTTGTTGTTCTATCGTTGGTACTGACGGCTTTGGTATGCAGTTCCGGTGCGCAGCATGTTCCGGCGGCCGGTGTGGCGGCTGCGCAGGAATGTTGTGTCCGAAATACGGACAACGCCTCTTTTCTGCAATTTCATGACAGAAACTCTATCCGGCAAAAAAAGGACAGCGACATAACAGGCATAGTCGGAGAAATCCCCGATGTGGCTTGCCGTGCCGGCGCATAGGTAAATGGGGTGCATCTTCGGTACATATCCGTGGAAACGGCCCATCTTCTCCGAACTTTACAGCGGTATCTCATTTGCCGCATGAACAACCTGACCTATTGTTGTACCCTCGTGCATGACTCTTCCCGTAGCCCGAACTGGGACAATGCCTGCGAGCATTATATTTTCGGGATGAGACGGATTCTGATTTAGCAGTTTGTTTTTCATGGTTTATACTGATGTCTACACTTGGCTGAAAAGCGAGGTGTAGCTGTTCGTGGTGAATATATTGAATAATCAAAAAAATAAAATTTTCGCACGGTATGAATCAAAATATTTTCGCTTCCGAAACGCTGTTCTCGGCGGCATATCTCAATATTGAACAAACTACTGATATTTCACGTCATTATCTCCGTTTCTCTCTGCACGGTCGGACTGTTCATCTTGTTTTGTTGTTGGGACTGCTACGGGCAAGCCTGACGGTGTTTCCCGTGAGGCGAGCAACCCAGTATGACCCGTCGGTATGAAGCTGGACATCATTTAATCTGAGCGGAAACAGGAGCAATATTTCGCTTTATGCCTATGCGGCGATAGATAAAAAAGAGTGGGGTTGGTGTGGATTGGATGCCAGCCCCCTTGTTATACAGAATAAACATACAAAAAGCAATGGCTTGTCCCGCCGGAACAACAGGCTTCGTGTCCGGCTACAAGTCTTCTACGAAATGATTGGTTGCCTCGTCCCAATATTTCCTGTACACGAACTCGTTGTCGCCATTCAGGTTTAACTGGTACATTCTGAATATCACGGGGAAGTTCTTGGGTTGCCACAGTTCTTCGTATGAGTAACGGTACGTCATGCCGAGCTTCCGCATCACGTTTCCGCTTCTCGGGTTGTTCCTGTCGTGCGTGGCGGTGATGTAGGGCAGACCGTCTTTCCTCACTTGGGCGATGACGGCTCCGCCCGCTTCAGTGGCAATCCCCCGATGCCAGAACTCCTTGCGGAGCCCGTAGCCGAAATCGTGGTGTTCCTCCATATCGACTTTCACGTAGCCTATCGGGAAATTGTCCGTTTTCAGGCAGATGGCATAGGCGTAGGCTTGCGGCTGTCCGTATTTCGCCGCATACCTTTCCTGATAAAACCGCCGGGTTTCTTCGAGGTCTTTCACCGGATACCAAGGCAGGAATTTATTGGCTTCTTCGTCTTTGAGTATCAGGAAGAGGGCTTCCATGTCTCTTTCCGTGAACTTCCGCAGTATCAGGCGGGAGGTTTCCAATATAGGTGTATTCATAAGCTTATCTGTCTAACCATCCTTTCAGCTCCGCCGCCCTTTCCCGGCTTACGATGATTTCCACATCGGGATACTTCTTCAAACGAATCTTCAGTCGGGAGTTGAACCAGTTATTGATACTCAAGATACTGTCTATATGGATGAGGTACTGGCGGTTGGCGCGGAAAAAGACATCGGGGTTGAGCTGGGATTCCAGCTCGTCGAGAGAATAAGGCACGGTCTCGGACGTGCCGTTGTTCAGGCAAAGGAGCGTATTGCGTTCGTCCAAAGCGATGTGGCTGATATCTTTCACCTGCACGGAAATATAGCCGTCGCGGTAAGGCAGAAGAAAACGCTCGCGATAACGGTAATTGCTTTGCCGCATATATTCCAATAGCTGGCGCACCTCTTCGCCGTTTGTCTGCGGGGAACTTGCGCGGCGCACTTTTTCCATGGCGGCGGCAAGCTCGTCGGCCTTGACGGGTTTCAGCAGATAATCGAAACTGTTGTATTTGAAGGCCTGGATGGCATACTCGTCGTAAGCGGTGGTGAAGATGACAGGCGAGGGCACTGCCGTCCGGCGCAGCACGTCGAAACTCAGGCCGTCGGACAGGCGGATGTCAGCGAATATAAGCTCCGGGGCAGGATGTGCCTGTAGCCATTCCACCGCCTCCACAATGCTTGCCAACGGCCCGTCGATGCGGAATGTGCCGTCGATTTCTTCCAACAGCCTTTTCAGCCGGTTGAAGTTCCGTTTTTCATCTTCTATGATCAGGATGTGCATAATCGTCGGGTATAATAGGTAATTTGACTATATATGAATGTTCGCTTTTCTTGATGACAGGCTTTTCCTCGCACAACAGGAAGTAACGCTCGATGATGTTCCGTTGTCCGATACCGGTAGATGACAGGTCGGACGACACGGGGCAAAGGTCGTTTTTCACCACAATGTGGTTTCCTTCCCGAAAGACGTGAATATGCAGCGGTTGGTGTACCGACAAGCGGTTGTGTTTGATGGCGTTTTCTACCAGCAGCTGGAGGCAGACGGGGGGAATCCGGCCGTCTGTCCGCTCCAGTTGTTCATCCACATCGACGCTTATGGCATTCTCGTAGCGCATCCCTATCAAGTAGAGGTAGGAACGCAGGAAATCCAACTCTTCGCTTACCGGCACGGTGTCGCGCTTCAAGTTTTGGATGACGTAACGGTAAACGCTCGACAGATTCTCAAGGAAGCGTTCCGCCAATGTACGGTTTTCCACTATCAGTTCGGACAGAATGCTGAAGTTATTGAACATGAAATGCGGGTCTATCCACCAAACTGGCAAAAGAAATGAATATCACGATGAATGACCGTCTGGAGTTTGCCCATGACGAGAACAATCCCAAAGAATGGTTTCTGCACAAGACCGCCGACAAACAAGGTTTCCCGCTGCAGTTCAACAGGGGAGGAACACGCTTGAGGAATAAGTACATCTGTAAGACCATTTTGGATATAGCGAAAGTCAAGGAGAGCGCGACATTCTTGGTATCGAAAGACCCGGTAAAGACCGAGCTGGGGTCATTTTACAGAATAATACTCTCTTGTCCCATTCTCCCGAAGAACAAGCCCAAACTATAAGCCTGTAACCTCTGTGGTCTGTCCGAAGGGCGAATGCCTTTCGGACAGATTGCAGGGCAACCGATACCTTTTATAGCACGATTATCTCCTTTTTTACCTTCAGGCTGTTTTCCCTGTTATACGTCGGCTTTCCCAACCCCGTAAACAGTTGGAAGTCTGTGCCGTAACAAGTCGTCAAGGAAAGGGACGGGAGGCCGTTCCAAACCGGCGGCAGCCCGGATCGTGCCGTTCCATGCCGGAGCTTCGACCTGTCGAAACAACACGGTATTCCACAGCCCGACCGGTCTTTATGCCGCTGGTTTCGGACTTTCCGCCTCCTGTTCCGTATCTTTCCCTTGTGACCTGCCACGTCAAGGGCAAACAGCGATACTTCTTATCCGCCCCGCGCTTTCATTCCGCCCGGTCGAAATTCAGGCGTGGAGCGGATAAGGAGAATCCCGTTCGTGTTTGCCCCGGCAGACCCTTGCTTGACCCGCCCAAGCCGCATTCTTTTCTATTTCATTTTCTCCTGCATTTATATCCGGCAAGGCCGTACCCCCCTTTTTACCATCATATTTACCGGCCTGTTCCGGTTTCCTCTCCGCCATCGCCGTCCGGTTTTCCAGCTGCAAAGGTCGGCTGCCGCGCTTGATCCGGCGGCTTGAAGTGCATTCCCTGCAAATTCTTCCTTTCTGCGAAAGAGTAATTGGCCGGGAAAACCGCCGTATGAAGCCCTGCCGGCAGTCGTGTACCGCATCTGTAAAATCCCGGAACGGTTCAGGCAGAGAAAAGAACCGAAAAAAGGGTAAAAAACAGATGTTTCACATAAAAGACAAGAGATGGACAAGAAAAACTGTAAAACAGGCAAACGCACAAAACGGCAGGTTGAAAAAATCCTGATGGTTATCGACGTCAAACGGGAAATCATAGATATTCTTCAGATAACCAATCGGCGTTTTATGTACAATCCGCAAACGGGAACTTTAATTTTAGGAGATGAAATGTACGGCAAAAGCATTTGCAGCTCCCATGCTCAAGAGTTCCATGCGTCACAAGCGGAAGGACGCTTCGATGATTATTTGCGTGGGTGGATAGGTGTCTCGAAAAGCTATCCCCACGGTATTGTTCATTTTGCCCCCGCTGTCAGCATGGAACAGTTCGACTGTGGATTTGACGCGTTGCAAATGTTCGCCAGACTTGAAGGTGTAAACGAAGATACTATCGTTCGTGGATTTTGCACTATGCCGGAACAGAGGATGGGGGATTTGCTGCCTTCCTCTCTTTAAGATACCGGCCCGGTCAAAACTGGCTATAAACGGGAATCGTGCCTATGGCAACACCATTGGCGGAGGGCACGATATCCGTTTATAAATACCGCAACTCCGTTGTCGGCTTCCTTTTATACCTCTCTCTTTCCCTCTGCTCTTATACTTTGGCGAAGCCCTCTTCCTTTTATATCAGTTATAGGTATAATCTCTACGGTCTCCTCTCTGCCGTCGCCGTCCGGTTTTTCAGATGCAAAGGTCGGCTGCCGCGCTTGATCCGGCGGCTTGAAGTGCATTTCTTGCAAATTCTTCCTTCTACGAAGAGTAATTGGCAAGAAAAGCCGTCGCATGAAGCTCTACCGGCAGCCATGTACCGCATCTATAAAATCCCGGAACGGTTCAGGCAGAGAAAGGAACCGAAAGAAGGGAAAAAATAAACAGTTTAGGTAACGCAGGACCAACCACCTTGCCACAAACAATTTTCTATTATGTTACATGTTCACACTATCGGACGCATCGGCAAAGACTGCCAGGTTATTTCAGGAGTACACGGCTCATTCATGGCTATGGACATAGCCGTTGACGATTATTCAAGAGGACAAAACACTACCACTTGGATAAGGGTACGCAGCAACAAGGACAACCATATCCATTTGTCCGAATATCTGACGAAAGGAAGACTCATACTCGTTGACGGTACACTGTCATCTTCCCTGTGGAAAGACAAGAACGGCGAGAGCCAGATACAGCTCTCCATCACGGCAGAAAGCATTGCCTTTATCAATACCGGAAAACGCGAGGATGCGGCAGCCGGAGCGGACAACGATGTAAACGGTGCAGACAGCGTACCCGTTCCTCCCGCCGATTTTCCGCAGGACGAAAAGGAGGATTTGCCCTTCTGATAAGATAATAACTATCTGAAAATAAGCAGATACTAAATATAGTATTTACTAATCATAGTAAAATAGGAAATTAGTAAACCTATTCTTGTTAAAATTAGTAGATACTATATTTTTGTTTTTTAGTTTCGTCCTTTCTTAAGAGTTCATACATCTCAAACATTTTTTCTATCCTTACAGAGTTTTTCAGAAAATGTTAGCCCATTATTTAATAGATTTGTCTTTCTTGCAGTTTATTTAATATTGGTTTTAGAACAATAGACTTAAAATCCACTCATAACTTTAAGAAAATCACGGTATATAAGGTCCTGTTTCATGAAATTTCACTACCTTTGTGCCGGATTGAGGAAACTCTTTCCAAGACATATTAGAAAAGAAAGAAGCGTTATGCTTATCTCGAAGTCGGGAACGTAGGAAATTCAAGACTATTCAGAGGGAAAAGCGTAATTGGTTTCTCACGCTATAGCGTGGGCTGCTATTACCATACTCTGAATAAAGGTTATTCCTACGACCTCCGACTTAGAACGTGGCATTTGCAGTTCCACGCTTCGTGGTTTAATCAAGCAGACTCTACGGGACTGCAAGAGTCTTAATTTATGATGAACAGATATAGCCAGCAAAGTATTTGTATGCTGAAGAATATGTTCGTTAGCAGAAACATTATTAAATGGGTTTTGTTTCTAATCCTTAATTTTTCCCTATGTACGCAATCTTTTGCAGATCATTATCGAGTGACCGCTCCCAACGGTCTTAATGTACGAGCTTCAGCCAATAAAAACGGAAAACTATTAGGACAATTGTCTAAGGATAACGTGATTGATGTTGTATCTATAGAAAACGGATGGGCTAATATCAATTATAATGGCTGGCAGGGTTATGTCAGCGCATCGTATCTGGAAGCCGTAACAGAAACAGACGAAGCGGGTACTTCCACCAAAGAAGAGTCATGGGACTTAACCTCTTGGTTGTTTGATTCCGAAGGAGAATCGGCTTGGTTCACAGCGATAAAGTGGATACTGTTTTTAGGCATAGCCATCTACATTATTAAGATTGTGTTACAATTCTTCGCATTGATGCTGGTTGTAGGTTTGATTGTTGGAGCGATTGGATTGGCAGTAGGTTTTATTCTTGATTGGCTGGGTTGGATAGACTCTGGTACCATGTGGGATATGGCCCAATGGGGATTCAGTATAGGCAACGGGATAGGTCTTATTATGGGTATTCTCGGTTTTAAAGACTTGCATAAGGGAGCGACGGAGTCTTGGAGCGGTTCATCATCAAGCAGTTCAAGTGGTTTGAAAACAGCAAGTTTTACTGATTCTGGAACATTATATCATCTTACACAAGATTCTCCCTATAGCGAGTGTGATTACACCGACCAATTTGGCGGCAAATGGGGACGCGACAGTTCCGGATTTTATCGCAAATAAATGAATAATGTAACGTATTGATAATTAAACAATAAAACTGTATGAAAAAACAAATTATTTTGAGCAGTTTACTATCCGCACTGCTGATTGGCAACTGTTTGGATACACAGGCTGCAAATGAGGCAAGAACTATCAATGATTTGCCTTCGATGGCAAAAGTTTCCCAGAACAAGAGAGAGGTGTCTCCGGAATTTCCCGGTGGTATCACCGCATTGGTACAATTTTTATCAAAGAATCTAAAGTTTCCGACAGTTTGCAAGGAACAGAAAATACAAGGCAAAGTGTTGGTGAAATTTACAGTCAAGAGCGATGGCTCTATCTCAAATATTCGTGTTACCAAGTCTGTAGATCCTTATTTGGATAAGGAAGCTGTCCGCGTAGTGAAGTCCATGCCTCGTTGGATTCCCGGTACACAGGATGGCAAACCGGTAAATGTGGAATACACTCTGCCTATCACGTTTAAACTCTGATGAATCTAAAAACTATAAAACGATATACGTATGAAGCGATTATCTATTTTACTATGCCTCATTGTCTTAGGGGCATTCTTCATGAGTCATGCGACTTTTGCGCAAACAAGTTTTTCCATTCCTCCCAAGAGTTATCCGGTAAATGTGCCGTTCAAATGCGATGCCGGAGTGGATCGTTATTGGCATGTTACCAGCGTTACTTGTACGGGACGCGCTAATGGCGGCTATAAATTTCAGATAAAGGGAGTGGCACAGAAGACAAGCCGCAGTTTGCCCATAGACTTGTTCTACCTGATGCCGGGCAATCGGATAAAAACAGCGGGTACTTATTATTTTCCACGTATCGAGGAGGGAAAAACATTCAGTTTCGAAGTGGTATCGGCATTCTCCGGGTACGCTCCTTCTAAGTTCAACGGTTTTCTTATCTCCAGTGAAGTGTTGCAAAGAACATTACAACAGGAATTGGAAGAGCAAAAAGAAACAGACAAAGATACTCCCGAAAGAAGATTTGGTATGCCAACCACTCCGAAGGAAGATAGACGAGAACCGGCACAATCCAAGGTAAGCCCCAATAAGGTGTACAAAGGCAGCGAGGTGGATAAGGAGCCGGAATACCCCGGTGGAAACCAAGCATTGCTGGCGGATATTGCCCGAAGCATACGTTATCCCATGATCTGCAAACAGCAGAAGATTCAGGGCGATGTGCTTGTTTCCTTTATAGTGGAGAAAGACGGTTCGGTATCTGATGTTACGGCTGTGAAAAAGGTTCATGCCAATCTCAATACCGAAGCCGTAAGAGTGGTCAAGTCCTTAAAGGAATGGACACCCGGAATCAAAGACGGACAGCCTGTACGGGTACAGTCTGCCGTATATGTCACTTTTAGTCTTTAATTTTAACCATATAAAGCAACAGCATAATGAAAAAATTGATATGCCTAAGTTTGATAAGCCTTGTTTGTGGCTTCTTGAGTGTACACGCGTCTATACAAGCAGATGACACAAAACCCTTTGTGGGCAAATGGGAATATTGGGAAGGCAACAGCCAAATTCAGTTGGAAATAGACCTTTACAACACACCGACAGATGGCAGTTACGGTGCTTACAATGTGTTTGAAGGAGGCTATGGGCTTACCTATAGTATTGTAGACGTCTATCACATTGATAATACAGAGGCTTCGGTTGCCGTAGAAAGCAGTATGGGAAAACAAAAAGCGGAGTTCAAGTACAATCCCACCACGAAGGAACTGTCCTTCTTGCCACCCGGTTCAGAGCCGGTAGTGTTTAAGCAGAAAGATAAATGTAACTACGTATTCATCAGTGGAGGAGATAAAATCAATGTCCGTTCCACCCCTGTATCGGGTAGTTCTTTAATGAAAGCCAACCGTGGACAAAGCTTCAGATTCTTGGGGAAAGAAAAGGGATGGTTCAAGGTAGAGCTTTCTGCCCAAGACAAACGTATCGGATATATTTCTCCGAAGTATGCTTTTTACTTGAAAGATAACACCATCCCAGAACATGCTTTTTCAAAAAGTTATGCCAATGCTCTGACATCGTTCACACTGGAAAAGAAAGGAGAACAAGTTTTTATGGTCAAAACGACCATGTATCCTCCACAAGGTGAAAGCATTCCTATGTCAAGCGTGGAGTCGTATGCCGGAAAAATAGAGGGTAACGCACTGGTCTTTACCTATTTTAGTGGAATGCCCACGCAGGACATCAATGAAATGTCGAAAGTAGAGCCTTATGTGGTGTATTACTGGAAAGAGTCGGGAATGTTTATCATGGAGGGCGAGAATTATGCAGCAGATATGTAAAAAGAGCAGCAGCATGAAAAGAATGGTTTACCTTGTCGCTTGCCTGCCTTTTTGGCTGACATCGTGTGAAGAGAAAGTCACCGCCTTGCATTTCAACGAGGCGGAACAGGTATTTGAAATCGGAAAAGAGAGTGAACTGCGTTTCCTGAACGAAACGTTCGAAATCAAGGATAAAAACATGGAAGCACAAACGCTGCTCACCGATGCAGGCAAGGAGATTCCAGCAGATGAAGTGCGGATTAAACTGGTGAAGGACATCGAAATCAGCGGTGAATGGACACCGATTAAATTCCCGGTTAGGGAGTTCGACGGCAACGGACATACCATTACCTTCGACGGAATACGGGTGGTCATTGAAGAGAGCTCCAAAGGAGTATTTGATGTCGGTCTGTTTGAAGAAATGGGTGGTGAAAAAGAAGCTGTGGTCAAGGATCTGACATTGGCAGGTGACATGACCATCGACGCTCAAAAGAGAGAAGACGGTTATAGCCTGCTTGCCGGTTCTCTGGCGGGAGAGTTCAAGAATGGATGTATCGAGAATTGTACCAGCAAGGTGGATATCTCATTCGCTGACAATAAGGGTATCTGTACACTCTGTCTGGGTGGACTTGTCGGAGACCTGGATAGCTACGGCTCCGAAGTGGAAGTGGCTTTGCGTGGCAAGATAATCAATGAGGGCAACCTCACCGTTAATCCGTGCAGTGATGCCTACATAGGTGGAGTCATCGGGAGGGCCACCAATTATGGTAAAATCTTTATCAAAGAGAATGTCTGCGTCGAGAATAAAGGCGATTTGACCGTGCAGTGGAAGGCCGATGCCCAACCTGATCATAGCTACATCGGTGGTGTTGTCGGACTTTTCAAAACCAATGAAACTGATATAGAGCATCTCCATAATTGGGGAAACATCCGCTTGGACACACAGAATACATCTGCTACATTTAATATCGGAGGGGTATGTGGCGAACTGACACCTCACAACTACGAACGAATCTATCCGTTGGATCTGTACAATGCAGGCAACATCGAAATCAAGCATGACCTGCTGGCTGAATTTTCCGCCATCGGAGGAGTAATCGGCAGTTTCGGAGGTTCCTCTTTCCATCAGGTGGTGAATGAAGGCAAAATCATTGTGTCGGGAAAAGGATGCAAATACATCTCCGGATTGCTGGGTTCGGAAAGCTCGATACACGGGAACTGTTATCTGCATTCGTGCTGTGTAGATAAGGTCGGAGCTTATCCCGTCTGGAATATCTCTTATCATCCTGTCACCAAGCAGGTCCCCTGCAAGGAAAATCATCCAACAAATCAAAAATAACGGAACATGAAAGCATTACAGACCATACAAGCTGTCGCTCTTTCTTGCTTGCTGTCGATAGGAGCAGCAAGCTGTGGCAGTGAAGAAAGCAACCAGCCTTATACACCGCTTCAGGTGTATTTTGATCCGGTAAGAGTGGATATGAATGCGGAACATCTGATGCCTTATTTCGTAAACTATCCTACGGATTGGGCAAAGATGGGATTGCGCAACTATCCGAAGCTGGTCACCTACGAATACCACAATGCACAATGGGGGGTGACAAGCACCTCGCAATACGAGTTCTTGCCTAACGGCCGTTTATCCGAACAGCGGCGCACTTCTTTCAATGTGGGTGCAACCGGATTTGATGTCATTTCGTATGAATATAACGGCAATTCCAATCTGACCCAAATCAAATCGGTAGATGACGGACGTTACAAACGCCGGAAAAAAGATGACGGCTTCACATACGACAGTGCAGGTCGGTTGATACGTCGCGACAAGAACGGGCGGGGACATTATGACACAACCACTTTTCTGTATGCCTATCACGGTAATGGGGTATTGCAATCCATCCTGCCCGAAAAAAAGAATGGCACGGTCAATGAATCGGGCGTGACGCTTCATGAGATGCAGTTTGACTCGCTCGCTCACTTGAAGTCTTTTGAAACACCGAAGACCACGAACATGTTCTTGAAAGACATCGACAGTTACAAGACAGGACAATCGGTGACAACCTATGTCTATACAGGCCATCTGTGTACACAAGCCGTAGAGAAGATTCCCGTTGAATTTGACGGGGGGAACGAAACACTGACTTGTACCAGCAGCTTTGCGTATAACTCACACGGAGACTTGGCTACTTGGACGTATAGCGGAGGTGTATATAAAAGTAAAGGCAACAACTGGCGGGTGGATGACATGACGTTTACCGTCTCCTACGATTATGTATATGATGAAAAAGGAAACTGGACACAAGCTACCGTTACATTCCCGGCTAACATCGATGAGATACCTGCATTGCGTACCTACTATAAGGCTTTCAGAGACGGATTTACATCGAATCGGGATCGTTCTTCTGCTGTCAAAGCGGGTGAGACTCCCAGCCTGACAGTTGTCCGCAGCATTGATTACTGGGACGATGAAACGATTGCTTCCATGAAAGCTGCAAAAGAAAACGGTCAACCTGTCCTAATGGGTAGTTTACGCTACAAAGGAACGGATATTTATGGGTTGTCCGGTAAAGTCAAGTCGGTAAACGGCAATGAGGAATCACTCAAATTTGACCAGGCGGGCAATCTGATTGCCATGCAGAACAAGTTCGGAGACGAAGCGGCCTATCAATATGTCACAGCTACTTCCTACAAAGTGGAAGGATGGGGAGATTATGTGGTGAACATCGAATCAAAAGATGGTATGCGGACGGATATTTGTCCGGATGCTGATACCAACACGGAACTTGACCAGACCTATATGTTTGATAAGCGCAATCGTATCATCAGTCATCAGTTTACTTCGCACATGGCATACGTCACTTGGAAATACAGCTATGAAGGTGACAGCAAATACCCGGCCACGATGATACAGGAGCACCCGGAAGAAGGTAACACCACTTATCGCTATACCTATACCAAGTTCGACAAGCACAAGAATTGGATAGAGCGGAAGGTAAGCTACACCACCGAATACGATAAGTATGATGACAATGGGAACTATGTCGGCGATGAATATACTGCTCCAGAAGAATATACAGAGAAACGAACCATCGAGTATTGGTAAATTTGTAAAATCTCTATTGATTTACTTTCTGACCCTTTCTCATTTGAAATTTGCTGATAAATAAACCAAGCCTTATTAGACAAGAGAATCTATTGCTACAATAATTGCTATGGATTCTCTTGTTTTTTTGTACTCATCTGTAAAGTGTACTCGAAGGATTTTTTCTGAAGAATACACTTAATTCTTGCATTTAAAAAGTACTGTAGTACAGAGCAAATCTGCCTTACTGTATAGTATATACTATATTTAGTATAATAGTAAATACTATAATACTAATATACTAAAATTATATATTGTAGTAAATTAGTATATACTAAAATTAGTAATTACTAAAAATAGTATTATCTTTGTATTGAATTTAAAGGCAATATGTTATGACAAAAATAATTGCGGTTCTAAACCATAAAGGCGGGGTCGGAAAGACGACCACCACCATCAATCTGGCTGCGGCCTTGCAGCAGAAGAAAAAGCGCGTGCTGGCTATCGACATGGATGGTCAGGCAAATCTCACGGAATCCTTCGGCCTCTCCATTGAGGAGGAACAGACCGTGTACGGGGCGATGAAAGGCAAATACCCCTTGCCGTTAGTTGAAACGGCAGGAGGTGTTACCGTCGTACCGTCCTGTCTCGATCTCTCGGCTGCCGAGGCCGAACTCATCAACGAGCCGGGACGGGAACTGATATTGAGCGGGCTAATAGCCAAATCGCTCGATCACCGGAAATTCGATTATATCCTTATCGACTGTCCACCCTCGCTGGGATTGCTTACACTGAACGCCCTTACTGCGGCAGACTACCTGATTATCCCGGTACAGGCACAGTTCCTCGCCATGCGCGGCATGGCCAAAATCATGAACGTGATTGCCACCGTCCAGGAACGCTTGAACCCGAAACTCGCCATTGGCGGTATCGTCATTACGCAGTTTGACAAACGCAAGACGCTGAACAAGAGCGTGGCCGAACTCGTCAAGGATTCATTCTGCGACAAGGTGTTCAAGACCGTTATACGGGACAATGTATCTTTGGCCGAAGCGCCCATAAAGGGCAAGAACATCTTCGAGTACAGCAAGAACAGCAACGGGGCTAAGGACTACATGGCTCTGGCGCAAGAGGTACTGAAATTAAAATAACCCCGATATGAGCAAGAGCGATTTACTGAAAGACAGTATGAAGGGCGGACTGGACGGGTTGCTGTCGTCCACGAAAAAATCTACCGGCGGAAAACAGCCGGTAGCAGCCCCCACGGAGAAAGAAACGGCGGTTCATTGCAACTTCGTCATCAACAAAAGCATTCATACCCGTATGAAATTCCTCGCCATCAAGAAGAACATGTCGCTGAAAGACATCGTGAACGAGGCAATGAAAGAATATCTGGAAAAGAACGAACAGTAAACAGGCATGGCTGCCGCATCTGCCCACCCCGGAGACGGTAGCCATGCGTCCTTTTTTATCCGCCCGCTGTTTTCCATAGGGCGCATTCCACCTTTATAGTCTTACCATCTTTTTCTTTTTACCTGCCCGCAAGTACAGGCACATTGCCCGTTTTATCCCTATTCTAACCCTGACGGGCATATCCCTTTTTTACCGATTCCTTTACCGCTGTCCCGGCTTCATTCTCTGCCGTCACCGTTGTGTTTTATCAGATGCAAAGGTCCGCTGTCGCGCTTGATACGGCGGCTTGAAGTGCATTTCCTGCAAATTCTTCCTTTCTACGAAAGAGTAATTGGCAGGAAAAGCCGTCGTATGAAGCTGTACCGACAGCCGTGCACCGCATCCGTAAAACCTCAAAGCGGTTCAGGCAGAGAAAGGAACCGAAAGGAGGGAAAGAAAAAACAACGTAAAATTGACAGCGATATGGATAAAATCAAATTGGTAGTTTATAACGAGTACGCACTGGGTTATATCATGCCCGAACAACCCGACAAAGTTTGTACGTTGGTGGATAGGATAACGCTCGGCGCACCGTTTCGGACAATGAATGAACCCTATTTCATCGGGAAAAGAGATACCGTCAGACTGGCGGGCAGAAAGGACTTTGACACTTTTCGGGTAGTGTTCGACGGGTACGACAATCCGCAGGAGTACGAGTTTGACACCGCACAATAAAGACAATAGTAATCAAACAATCTAATGTAATAACAAATTAAAATTTATGAATTATGGAAACAGCAAACATTCAATCAGTAGTAGAGAACAACATCGTATCGGTTGCATTGATGAATATTCAGCCGAGCAGTTATAACCCACGCAAGCACTTTGACGAGGTGAGCCTTGCCGAACTGGCCGAGAGTATTCGTCAGCAGGGAGTGTTGCAACCTATCGGCGTGCGCCCCATTGCGGACACCGACCGCTTCGAGATTGTTTTCGGAGAGCGCAGGTATCGTGCCGCCCTTATGGCAGAACTGACCGAGATTTCAGCCGTCATCTTGCATGTTTCGGACGAGACCGCCGCCGAAATGGCCGTGACGGAGAATCTGCAGCGCAAGGACGTTACCCCCATAGAGGAAGCCAACGCCTACCAAAAACTTATGGAGAGCGGTCGCTATGATGTGCAGTCATTGGCCGAGCAGTTCGGCAAGAACGAGAACTATATCCGTACCCGTCTGAAATTCGTCTCACTGATACCCGAAATAGCCGAACTTTTGGAAAAGGACGAAATTACAATCAGCGTGGCGAGTGAGATTTGCCGATACGGTACGGATATTCAAAAAGAGGTGTACTACAAACATTTGAAAGACAGCGACAGCATGTTGTACGACTGTTGGCGAGGACTGAAAGCCGCCGAGGTGGCAAAGTTTATCGAACGGGATTTCACGACAGACCTTAGCCGTTACGCATTCGACAAGACCTTGTGCGCCTCATGCCCCCACAATACCAACAACATGATGTTGTTCTGCGAGGGTGGTTGCGGAAATTGCGCCAACCGGAGTTGTCTGGCCGAAATGAACGCTTCCTATCTCGTGGAGAAAGCCGTGCAGTTCGTGGAACAATACCCCTCCGTATCGCTATGCTACCAAGATTTCAACAACAACATGATTGCGGTGGAACGCCTTACCGCTATGGGGTACGAGGTCGAGCACCTAAATACCTATGCCACGCCATACCCCGAAACGCCGGTAGCTCCCGAAAAGGAAGAATACGACACTATCGAGGAATACGAGGAGGCATACAAGGAGTACGAGCAGGATTTCAGCAACTATATGGAAAAATGCAAGTCAATCCATGAACGAATTGACACGGGCGAACTCACGTTTTATATTAGTATCGGACAGAAAGAAATTACGCTGTGTTATATGGCAAGTGCTGCCGCCAATGCGGACATGGCTACCGAAAAACAACTCTCCCCGGTGGAAAAACTGGAGAAGCAGGACAAACGTAACAAGGAAATAGCCGTCGAGAAAACCGTTGCAGACGCTAAGAAACAGATTTTGGACGTCGATATGTCCGAAAGCAAATTCACGCAGGACGAGGAAAAGATGATATATTTCTTCCTGCTGTCGTCTCTCCGCAGGGAACACTTCGGGGTATTCGGTATCGGGGAGAAAAAAGCCTACCAACACCTTGAGGACGAAGAAAAGATGAACATCATCGCCAACCTAACGGCCAAGCAGAAAGCCGTTATCCGCAGGGATTTCTTGATAGACAACTTCAAAGGCGCATACGGCAATAACGCTACTGCCACCCTCTTGCTCGATTTTGCCCGTAAGCACATGCCCGACACGCTCGCCGAAATTGAAAGTGGATATAATGAGGTGTATGAGAAACGCCATAAACGTATCGAGGAACGCAAAGCCGCCTTGTTGGCAAAGGAACGGCAGACAAAGCCCGAAGAAACCGCCGAGGCGGAAAATACACAACCCACGGCAGAGGTACAACCCGAAGAACATACGCAAACCGAAGAGGTTGCTGCTTGACCATAATTCAATAGCAGGACGGAGAAATCCGCCCTGCTGGTTTCTAAAAAGAGGTAATGATGAAATGTAAGGACTGCAAACATTACAACGGTGCAACAATGCCCGGAGCAGGATTGTGCAATGCGACACAGGCACGTACCTTTGCCACGACGGTTTGTTTCAACGGATTGTTTTCTCCGAAGAAACGGAAAGACAAGCCGGATAGCAAGGCCGGAAAAAAATAGCGCAACGCTACAGGGAGATAGCCGCAGGAGTGGCTGTCTTTTTTAGCACTGCCGCCGGCAGATCTCCCTTTTTACCCCTTCGTTTTCCTTTTGTATGGAAATCCCTTCGCCGACGGCTCTGCCCGTCGGGACATGCTTTTTCCGGTGCAAAGGTATTGCCTTGGAGGAACATTCAAGTACCGCTACGCTATTTGAACACAATTTTTCAGCAGCTTTCCCGATTTTCAATCGTCCATATTTCGCGGACGCTCAATACCGCAACTATAAAATTCTGCCCAAATTCCTTGCCTGTTTCTCCCTGAAAGGCAATCTTTGATGCACGTAAAAATCAAATCCCGACGGGAGAAGCCTGAAGGCTTCCGAAAGGAGGGAAAAAATAAACAGATTGTTCAACTGATTAATGTTAAAATTTTATGGAAATTCAATTTGCTATCGTGCGTTCCGAAAACAGAGAGTATTTGTGCTACAAAGCAGGTGAAGCGTATGTAGATGCCAGTAACCCTATGATTGCTTTTGCCGCAGGTGAAGATGAATTTGAAATCGTAGAGCCGGACAGCTCTTTCAGGCAGAAAGAATACGAGTTCAGAGGCGAACAGTATTACCTCGTACCAGAGTTTTACCGCAATGGTTGGTTGGCTCTCACCTTGGTAATGGTGGAAGATGAAGACGAATATATCGTGCTTTCCGTTAATTTGGAGGAAATGGACGCACTCGGTCTGCCGGACCGTACATTTATCGACGTCAATCATTACCCCGAAGCAATGGAGTTCTTGGTGAAAAACGGACTGGCGACCGATTCCGAGTATAAGCGCAGGAGCGGCTTCGTGGAATACCCTATGGCTATGTTGAACCTGCCGCTTCTTTATCAGCATAACCCGCAAATTTTCCAAAAAGCGAACATCGAGCTATTCGGAGAAGAATGTTTTTGAAAAAGGATTGTTCCACGAATAGAAAAGCATCGGGTTCCGAAAATTGAATGTACAAGATAGCGTACCGATAATACAGTCAGTGCGCTGTCTCCTTTGTCTTTATCGCCCGCCTTCGTCCTTTTATAGTCAGCCTCCCGGATACCCCGCCACCGCCCATTTCCTCTTATAATTGCATTCTTTCCCTTTTGTAGCGGTATGAACCGCCTGTTCTTCCCATCCGACTTTTCCGGCCCTCACCGCACGGGTTTTATCCGATGCGAAAGTCGGACGTCGCGCTTGATTCGCCGGCTTGAAGTGCACTTCTTGCAAATTCTTCCTTCCCAAGTGAAGCGTAATTGGCAAGAAGAGCCGTCGTATGAAGCCGTGCCGACGACCGTGCATTGCATCTGTAAAACCTCGAAGCGATTCCGAAGGAAAGGAATCGAAAAAAGGAAAATAAATAATCAATAACTCACAAGACAATGGGAAAATACGATTTTATCAAGACCGGGAATCTGCTTTATTGGCATGACCCGGACAACGGTTTGTCCGACGGGGCTTACCGAGTGATTTCTGCACCGGAAAACATGGAAGACGACAGCATTATTCTGATTTCGTCCGGTACTTCGGAAGCGGAGGTTTTGCCTTCGGAATTATCACCGATAAGTACGGGCAGAAGTCACAAAGAGGATTTTTTGCGCTGGAAAGCGGAACGTGAAGCCGAAGGCATGGAGTTTTACAATCGCCTTTCCGAAGTCATGGATACGGAGGACGATTTGGCTGTAGGCGACATAGTGGCATTTACAAACGATTATGGAGTAGTATTCGGCCCCCAAGAGGTATTAGCTTTCAGGAAGCCTTGGAACGGTGACAGATGTGTGTATCTTGACAGCGACGCCTATTGGTTTCCCGACCGTCCCGACCAGTTGACCCTCCTAAGCAAGAAAGGGGCGGAATGACAATGACAAGAGAGTGTGTCAAAACTCAATTTTTGAAGCTATGAACTTAGAATTTGAAATTTGAGTACCCTCAAAGGCTAAAAAAGGGTCGTATCATTACTCAATACAGAGCTTAATACGACCGTTTTAAAATGTCATAGTTACAATCTATAACTTTTCGGAGGGGACATTTTAGTTTTGACACACCCCCTCATTTCCCCTACATGAAATCCCACGCTCTATTTTAATCGGTCTGCCCGGTTGTCGCTCACGCACTCTATTCGTGCGGCGATTTCCTTTTCTATCGTTCCTATCCATTCCTCTCCGACACCGGCCTCCCGGCCGTATTCCGGGTAATGCGAGACGATACCTATGGCCTTTTCTATGAACGGCTCTGCGGCCTTTATACCATACCGGCGGGCTACTTCCAGCAAATCCTCCGCAGTAATGCCCTCCGTCTTGTTGTTGACTGTCATGCTGTGGCGGTTGACGTAATACGGTGCGTCCGGATCGACCGAGAACGTGTAGTCATAGGCCGGAGCAACGTGCCAATGCCCGTCGTCGTCCATCAGGAAGCTGAAATTCTTGTTATGGTCATCGACGTTCCCGCCCAGAACGTTCAGCACCATCGAGCGGAACAGTTGCCGGAGTTCCCCCGGCGGCACGCCGATACGGCAAGCTGCCTCGAACAGTGCTTCGTAAGAATCCGCCGAGGGGTTCATGGCAGCCAATGTCTGGATATGCACCTTCTTGCCGTTCTGGCGGTCGAAACGCTCGGTCAGGAAGTGCGCTGTCTGCTCGCCTTCAAGCAGGCGGCTCGGCATCATCTGAAGCTCGGCATCCACAGCCATCAGGTAATAGCTGTATTCTATCCGTGTCGTCGGCATCTTCTGGTGTTCGTCGAACTTGACGATCATCGGCGTGTAGCCCGGATAAGGGGTCGCCACCTGTCCGGAGTAACATTGTCCCTCCTCGAAATTGACGTTGACCACTGCCTTGGGCCGTCGCCCTCCTGCGGACGTACCCACCTTGAACAGGCTTTCGACCATCAGGTTGCCCGATACCGGGACGTTGAACCGTCCGGCTTCCTCGAAAGCCTGCCGGGCCAGTTGGTAGAGATCGGCGATCTCGACCTTGAACGGTGTCTCCAGTTCCTCGGCAGTGGGCGGGACGAACTCCAATGCCCCCATGCCACGCCGTCCGATATAGGCGAGACGGTCGAGGGCGGACAAGTCCCTCATACGGATATGATGCACTTTGGCCCATTCGTTGAACACGGTGTTTCCCCAATGGTCGGGCAGTGAATCGGCTATGAACGACGGCAGGCCGCCGAAAAGCCGCTCTTCATCGGGATAGACCGGCAGGCCGCGCTGTGCGGCAACCCCTTTTACCGGCGCACGGAGCGGGGCGATATCATAGCCGTTGCGGACATAATCGCTGTCGAAGTAGAAACAGGCTTTGCTGCGGTGTCCTTCCCGGTTGGCGACAAGCGTGCCGACCTTTTTATCCCATAGGATTACATCGAGACTTTCTATCATTTCTTGCCCCTCCTAACTCGTTTAGGTATCAGTTTCTCAATTTCCCGAAGTGCCATCGGCGGCATGGGCAGTTCCGGCAGGATTTCCGCGAGCCGCTGTTCCTGACCGAGCGCACGCAGCAGGGAGATGAAATTGGCCAAGGTTAGGTTACGGCTGACCCCTTGTTCAAAATGGCTGATTGTCGTCTGGCTCACGCCCGACTGTTCGGCCAGCTCCTTCTGGCTCATGCGAGCTGCCAGACGGTACTCCTTGACACGCAACGCCAGAAGCGTCAGCATATCGCTGTTTGTGGTATAGTTCGTTGCTCCCATAATATCAATATATCACTATTTATATGCAAATATAGCAACAATTATCCATATATAGATATATAATTTTCTTTTTTAGTTTCCAGCCGTCCTTTTCTACCACTTTCAGGTCTCCGTATTCTCTTCCGTCTGGCTTTCCTGTCCGTCACCGCATCGGTTTTTATCGGTGCAAATATGGGCTGTCGCGCCTGATTCCGTCGTTTTGAATTGCATTTCTTGCAAATTCTTCCTTCTACGAAGCGTAATTGGCAAGAAAAAACGTCGGAAAGGGCTTTTTCGCCAGCCCCGGAAAGCACCATAAAACCCGAAGCGGCTCCGGTAACAAGGAAGCCGAGCAGAGGGAAAGAAAAACAATCATTAAAAATTCAACAAATGAAGACATTAGAAGAATTATTGCAAGAACTGGGGTGTGAAGGTAACGCATTCGACAGCACCGGAGAATTTACAAAAGCGGGAGAAAAGGCGTATGACCGCTTGGAGCATTTGCTGTATGACATAGAAAGGCTTACAGGCAAAGAGGTGACACCCATAATTAGGGAACTTGACAAAATATGCAACGAGAACTATTAAAATTCAAGAATATGGACATTAAAGAAAGCAAAGAATATCGCCTCGCCAAAGACTGGGAAATGGCGGTAAACAGTTTCAGTTTCAACCCCGAACGGTTCGCAGCGGCAATCCCCGACATGCACCCCACGCTTCAGCAAAGCCTGTATCGCCTGATTAAGGCGTGTATCAAGGTCATGGCGGACGAAACGCGGCACTATGACGAACGAAACCAAGCCTCGCACGAGGAAGCGAAGCGCATCATGGAGTACCTCAATGAACACGGACGTAATATACCATTAAAATAAGGAGGATAATATGAAAACAAATGAAATTCAATTTGGCGGCAAGAGCTATGTATGCCGTATTGTGGAAGCCAACGATGGCGAAGAACTGCTGATTGCCCCGACCACCCTGCTGGATGCTCTGCAGCCCGGTAGTTTCAATGACGAAAACGAAGGTTTCGCCAGTAAAGAAGCCGAAAGCATTTATGACGAAGTTTTCTTCTTTACCGATGAGAGAACCCTTCAACTGCCCGAAAACGAGCTGGTAGCCGAACTCAAAAAGGATAACCCGGACTGGTTCGAGTGAATCATGGAATAATAATTTATAAACTTACAAACTTAGAGTTATGGAAAAAGAATATGTAATGCAGGTTGCACAGATCATTAAGGAACAGTTAGTAGCGTTAACCCCCATGACCGTCCTCATGTCATGGAGTATCGAAGAATTTGCCGCCACTCTATACAGGGATTTGCCGGCACTCCGAATCAAGGTAAACGGACGACTGCACGCGGGATATGTCATCGTCGTGCTCAATGGTTCGGACTATTACGAGGTTTATCTTGTGAAGGGAATGGACGTGGAATGTGTGAACAACGAGGTTTGTTTCGATGAACTGGGCGGTGTCATCGACAGGGCTATCGAAAGCGGTACGGACAAAGCCAAGTATGATAAATTCTGTGAACAGGAGCGACAGAATTTATATGTAACTGTTGTCACTGTCTGATTCCTCTTTTTGGGGGACGAGAGCCGTGCCTTGTCGGTAAACGAACAGGGTACGGCTTTTCTGTATATAATGCAGAAAAGAATAAAAATCTGCCGTTTGTAAATGATTTCAGTCGTTCATAAAACGGATTGTCTGTGACTGCCTGCTCCCTTTATATTTGCGATGCAGGTTCACAAAGTAATAACGGGGGCATTACTCCGGCTATGCCTTCGACCTGATTCCCGTAAACGGCAATATGATGGAATTCAAGAGTTTCTGTCGTGGTTTTCTTAGAGTAAGAGAGTTTGACCAGTTGATTTCCGAGAAAGAAAACAGTCAGGGAGTACCGTCGTGGATGCACATCGGGTATAAGAACTCGGAGGGTAAACAACGCAAGCAGCTGCTGTCTATGATAGGCGGCAAATATTATCCCATGACTTGATTTGACTCGTTTCAGGTAATCACCATCGGTCAGAGTGCAAGCGTCGGGTTCGTGCACCCTCCCTCTATACATTTTAATGCCGTTATTATCAATTCAACAGCAACAAACGACCGGTGTCTCCTGTATTTTTCCTATATTTGTTTCCGATTTACAGTCAGATATGGAACAATTAGCAAATTCAATACAAAGCATATCCTTTGAGCAGTTGGCTCAAAAGATTATAACCGTCGATGATTCAATGCGTGGGGTGGCGGTTAAAACCATCAATCAGGCAACCACGTTACGCAATTGGATAATCGGATGTTATATTGTTGAATACGAACAAAATGGCAGCGACCGGGCCAAGTACGGGGACAATCTGCTGAAAAGTCTGGAAAAACGTATCGGGCAAAAGGGCCTGAATGTCACCCTTTTCCAACTTTCACGATTGTTTTATAGAGATTATCCGCATATCGGTACACTGGTTTCCGCAAATCATGCGACGGCGTTGCATAAATTGCCGTTATCAGAAATTTATGCGACAGTGTCGCACAAATTGCCGGAAATTGACTCTTTCGCTGTTAATAAGAAAAATGCAGGCAAGCTTTCTGAACAGTTCAATACACCCCCTGAGAATTTGGTTTCTGCACTTTCCTTTTCGCATATCAGGGAGTTGCTTACGATAGAAGACCCGTTGGTACGTTTTTTCTATGAAACGGAATGTATTCGGGGAACATGGAGTGTGCGTGAATTACGCCGTCAGATTGTTTCCAACCTTCACATTCGCATCGGACTGTCGGAGGATAAGATGAAAGCGATGATGCTTGCAGACAGCAAGGCAGAGCGACACACCCCGCTTTTGCAGATACGCGACCCCTATACGTTTGAGTTTCTCGGTCTCCAAGCCAAAGATGTCGTTACGGAAAGCGATATTGAAGAAGCCCTGCTCGGACACTTGCAGGAGTTCTTGCTGGAACTTGGGAAAGGCTTCTGTTTCGAGGCGCGTCAGAAACGCATCATCATAGACGGAGAATATTATTTTGCGGATCTCGTTTTCTACAACCGGTTGCTTCATTGCAATGTCATTGTGGAATTAAAAAATGACGAGTTCCGCCATGAACACATAGGACAGCTGAATGCCTATGTCAGCTATTATGCCGAGAATGAAATGCAGCCGGGCGACAATCCTCCGGTCGGTATTTTGCTTTGTACACACAAAGGAAAGAAGATGGTGGAATACGCCCTTGGCAGTATGGATAATCATCTTTTTGTTTCGACATACCAGTTACAGTTGCCAAACCGTCAGCAATTAGAACAGTTCTTGATGGACGAATGTCGGGAACAGTCCTCGGAAGTGTGAAAAATAGATAGGAAACACCGAAACGCCTGCAATAATCACGGAATCATTGCAGGCGTTTTGCTTCTTTCCATAACGGAAGCCGACTTTCTATTTCGCACCCCTTTTGTTCAGCACGTCCTTTATCATTTCTTTCACCTCTATTCCCACATTCACGAAATTCCGGTAAAGAATGCGTTCCCGTTCCTCCCTCGACTTGAACGTGTAGAACTTCGGCAGTGGTACATACGCAGCTTCCTCCTTCTTGATTTCCTTCATGTCGAAATCCGTTTTGCAGAAGAACTTCGAGGTCTTGAACTCCTCCGATTCCTGTACGTTCATCGAACCTCCTATACCGGTTTTTGTTTGGATGAAGTCCCGTGCCGTCTGACCGCATATCCAGCCCGTCGGCATATCCGAGATTTTCGAGGCGGGTACGAGGCTGTCCATGTTTTCATTCAGGTTGATGGAAGTTTTGTCCCGGTCTATCGTGACACCCTTTTTGATTTGCACCACCTTGCCGAATATGTCGCTTGACAGCCATTCCAGCGTCTCCTTGGCACGGGCTGAACCGCTCACCACATTGCCCACCGTCGTGATGATTTTTTGCATACCCACCTTTCCGTAATCCGCTTCGAGCTGCGGCAGCTCTTGGAAACCGAGCGTCACGCTCACCTTGTTGCTTCGTGCCGTACCGATCAGGCGGTCTATCTTGTGGAAATAAAGTGTCGGCAGCTCGTCCACGATAATGCTCACGGGGATGTTCTTGCCCTGCCCGGTATTTACGCGGGTAACGAGACGGTTCAAAATAAGGGCGTTCAGTGCCCCGATAATGCTCTCCATCTCCGGGTCGTTCGCTATCAGCAGGTAACTCGGATTCTTCGGGTCGCTCACCTTCAGGTCGAAGTCGTCGCCGTCACGATGGAATATCCAGTAACTCTCTTTGGTCGCCAAGCGCGAGGTATAGACACGCAGCGTACCTATCATACCTTCCAGCTGCTCCATTGCCTTGTTTTTGAAAGCCGTCTGGAACGGACCGAGCAATGGGGCTACCTCGTTGTCGGTCTCCAGTACCTCGAAAATGGTTTGGTAACTCTCATTCAGGAACGACAGGATATGCGGCATGTCCGAGTATTTTCCCAGCCAGTAGGCAGGTTCAACGATTTCTCCGCCCTCTTTGTCCCGCACCACACCCGTTGGCTTCCAGAATTTCGTTTCAGGGTCTTGCCGTTTCTCTGCGTACAGTTTGTTTCCTTTGACATCATAAGGCTCGCGCTCGTAGTTCACGAAGAAATAGATGCAGGCGGCGAGGAAGTTCACAGCCGAGGTCTGGAAGAACTGGTCGCTGCCACCGCCTCCCTCTTTCTTGCCTTTTTGCAGGCTCTCCAACAGCGTCTCCGCCGTCTCGCTGGCCGCAGCGAGGTTGTTGATGTATTTCGCCTGAATGGGATTTACCCGGCGGCTGTACTCCACGTCCACGAAATTAATCATGTTGAACTGGCAGCCTTGGGGCAGCTTGCCGAGTTTCTGGTTTTTCTTGTAGTGGTAGTACAGCTTCGTAGCCAGAGTCGGGAACTTATAGTCATAGACCACCATTGCGAATCCCTTGGCCGAGTGCTGCCGGATAAACGGCTCGATGATACTGAATGTCTTACCCGACCCCGGTGTTCCGACTACCCACGTTCCACGGAAACAGTTGGTTATGTTGGTCCAGCCTTTACGAAATTTGCCCTTGTAGTAATATCGCATAGGGATATTCACGCTGTACGGGGTCTCTATCAGTTCCTCGCACTGCTCGAAACTCTCGTTCTCGAAGTTGAAGCGGTCCTTCATCAGTCCCTCCTTGAGGAACTTGGAGATGTTGTCCAGTGCGACATGCACGAGGATAACCCCCACGAGGGAAGTTGTCATATAGAAGATAATATTCAGCGGCAGCGTATAAAGTCGTGCCTCCATCGGATAACCGAACAGCCATACGGACAGCACTAACAGAACAAAACCGCTTATGAGTGGGTACAAGACCTGCCGCCGGGCGTTGAACTCCAAATGTTTCTTGGCTCTGGTGCCTATACATGTAATGCAGATGAGTAGCACCGTGGCGACCTTACTGTACACGAGGTTTCCGTCGTTATAGATGGTCCACTGCTTGATACGTCCGTGAATGTCGCAGAGTATGCCGCCCCAGTGGTCCAGCATAGCCGGGTCGATGGCATACTCGAAAAACTCCATCAGTACGGAGACATATACCACCGCACGGAATATCCGGTAAAATCCCTGTAATTCCTTGCTCTCTTCCATTGCTATGTCAATTCTTTTTAATGCCCCAGAGAACATGGATATGAGGCCATTGCATACGGTTATCAGCAGTAAGCTGGCAGACATGGGAAACTGCATATAGAGGTTTAAGCCTTAAAGCGTCATATATTGCAGAAGCCCGTACTTCCGCTGTAAACTTCTCAAGGAAAATCCGGACAGCATCGTTAGAGCCACAAGTCATGAAATCAATGAAACCTTCAATCAATTCTTCATTGACATAGTAGAGCTGCCCTTGGAAAATATCATGGTAACGGCTGATACGGCCGTTCCATTCCGTCCGGATTTCTTCCCTGCGGTTCTTTGCGGAAGGAAACCTCTCGTAGCAGTCTATTCCATCATCGAGGAATATGTAATTACCGGAAACGTCCTCTTGCTTAGGACATTTGCATCTCAACAGATACCCGAAAAATCCTTTGTCCGGATGTACTATATCCACATATTGTGGTGCATTGAAATCTTTAATTCCGTTCATAATCATAAATTCAGTTGTTGATGGTTATAATGGGACGCACTTTATGCGCCTGCGTCTTGGGCGTTTCCTGCATGGCTCCGCTGGCTGTCGAGTAGAGCCATGCTTTGACCGTCTGCTGTCCTTCCACCTCCGTCGATGTCCAGTACCAGCACTCGTCGGCTTCGGTCGGAAGCGGGTCTCCGCCGCATTTCTCGATGACCGGATTGATAATGCCACGTGCCGCATACAGCAGGCGCATCTGAGCCACCGAGGGAACATAGGCGCTCTGCCCGTATTTCCACAGGGCAAAAACGGCTTCAGCCATCGGCGAGGCTGTCTCTTCTGTTTCATACAAGGCGAACGTGTTCTCATTCCCGTCGTATGCCGTGATGTCTGCTGACGTACCCTGCTCGACACCAAGGCTGTCGGCAAAAGCTTTCGGCGTCATATCCCACAGATAGACGGCATAGCCGTTTCCTTCCGTTTCCCCGTCGGAGCCGATATGGAAGACGACGGCAATCGCCTGTTCCTTGGATTGTTCGTACTCACTGTACGGTATTACTGTCCCGTCCACACAGAGGACGTGTACGGGATATTTTGTTTCTTCGGATTCTTCTATATGTGCGTCGCAGGCAGCCAACGCCCCGGTTATGAGGAGAACCGGCACTACCTGGCACGTTTTTCTGATAATGTTCTGTTTCATCTTTCCCTTATTTTATAGGTAGTTTAATGCCGAGGGCAACCCCTGTACGCAGCACGTCGGCCCCCTTTATCATTACGTCTCCCTTGACTTGCCAGTATAGCGTCCAGCCCGCCCGCAACACATAGTTGTGCTCGTAGCCGAAATGCAGTCCTGCAAGGAACTTCTTCGTGTCGCTTCCGCCCGAAGCCCCGATTCGGAGGCTTCCGTAATGGTTGCGTCCCCTCGTGACGCAGGGTTTGTAAGCCACGCCGAAGCTGTAGGTGCGGTAGTTCCGCCAGAAAGATTTCGGGCATACATGTTTGCAGGATTCGCACTCTGCCCATTGCAGGTAGCCGTTGGCAAAGAACTCCCACGCATGGCGGTAGTTCATCTCGTGTTCGTAGGCCAGCGTCACGTCCAGCCCGTTCTTGTACAGCAGCCCCGCACCGAGTGAGAGGCGGCCGCTGCCTCGCTGTGCATACGCTCCTACGGCGAGGCACATGCAGGCAATCGTCAGGATAATCGTCTTTTTCATCGTCATTCCTCCTCCAGCAATGCCGCGCTGAACGAATCGGCTGACAGCACGTCCTCATAGTCGATATTCAGGCTGATGTTACGCCCGCTGATTTGTTTCTCCGTCATCTCGATGGTCAGCACCTTGTCGTTCGGGAACGTCATTTTCTTGACCACGACCACATTCCGGTAGCCGTGCCGGAACGTCTTGCCCGCCTCCAGCACCAGTGCCGGGGTCAGTTCGATGACCTGTGCGTTGGTCGCCTTGGTCAGTTTCTTGTCTGCCAGCTTCACCCGTATCTCGTCGATGTCGAAGCGGATGTTCGTCCGGTTCTCTATCGAGAAGTCGATGAAGAAATACTCACCCACGGAGTAGATGTTGTTCAGCCGCATGGTCATGCGATGTGCCTTGGTGGCGACGTTGCGGATCTTCGCGGGCGAGTTCCAGATACGCCGGGCGAAGCGTGTCATATCCACGGTGGACATCGAGACCGCCGGGTTGTGATAGGCGTTCCGTTCCTGCAACTGGATTTCCTTGTCAGTTACCGCCTCCCGCACCCGTGTGGTGTAGAGCAGCGCATACTGCGTGCGGTAGCGTTCCGTTACGATAGTCACGATGGCCAGCACCTCGCCGTCCTCGTGTCCGCCCTCTTTCGGTTTCAGGCGGACGATATTGTCTATCGGTTGGTCGCCGACAATCTTATCTGTGGAGATGTCCACGAAGCGTACCGGTTCCGAGGCCGTGATGACCGTCGTTACCTGTTCATTTACCGTAAGTTGTTCCATCTCCTCGTAGGTTCGTTGTGCCTGTACATTCGGCGTTCCCAGCAGCCCTGCCGCCAGAAGAAATGCCGTTACGATTCCTTTTTTGTCCATGTCATTGATTTATTGATTTTGTTTTTCTTCCCTTATCTCTTTTTCCTCTTGTACCTTGTTCCTGCATTCCAGTTCCTCCTGAATCTGCCGCTCGGCAATCTCGCAGTACGCCTGTTCGATTTCAAATCCGATGTAGTGCCGTCCCGTGCGGATAGCGGCCACGGCGGTTGTGCCTGACCCGATACAGTTATCCAGTACAACATCGCCTTCGTCGGTGTAGGTCCGTATCAGGTACTCCATCAACGCCACGGGCTTTTGTGTCGGGTGGTAGAACGCGCCTTTCTTGTGTTCCTTCGGCATGAAGATGACCGAGGTCGGATATTTGTCATCGGCTATGCGTACCGGTGAGAGTTTCATCGTTCCGTAACAACGGTTGGTAAATCCCTCCGTTTTACGCCTCCCGTGATTTCTCCGTTCCGGAGGACACGGTGTCATCTGCGGATGATAGGCCGGCTGTTTTTTATAGAATACCAGAATATCCTCGTGCTGCCGGAGCGGCATACGTTTGGCATTGAGATGTCCCGTCACCCGATCTTTCTGCCACACGAGGTTGTACCGCCATAGCCGGGGTTGCGACAGCATGAGCCATGCGGAGAAAAGCCCCTGCCCGAACAGGATAATGGGGCTGTCCGGCTTGGTAATCCGCCGGTATTGCTCCCACAAGGCTGCTAACGGTATCTGGCGGTCCCAGTTCACCGACGGATTGCTGCGATTTAACACCCCGTAAGGTAGGTCGGCGATTATGGCGTCCACGCTACCATCCGCTATCTGTTTCATGCCCTCCATGCAGTCCATAAGGTAAATGCGATCCGTCTCTATCATATTGCGTCTGTTTTCGGTTCTACAATTTGCCGGGCGCTCATCCAGGTACAGCGTTCCGTCCGGGTTTTCCGGATTTCACACTCCCAGAGGGTATTCTTCTCCACATGTTTGAAATTGACCGCACCGTCTCTCGGCCCGTAAAAACCGGTATGCTTCTGGAAGGCGAATAAGGCAATCCTCCGCCCGTCCACTGCCTGAAAGTTGCATATCAGGGCGAATCGTACCCCTTTGTGCCACCATTCGGTACTTACGAGCTTCCCAACGAATGTTTCGGGCTTATCGGGAGCGATGTAGTCTTCGTAATAGAAGCCGTCCGTTCCCTTATGAAGTTTTGATATATCTGTTTCCATTGTCACTGACCTTTTAGTTCCTGTTTTCCCGTCCGTTCACCAGATACACAAACGTCCCGTATTTCAGCTTCACCTTGTTTTTCTTGATGGCCTTGCTGATGGCGTTACTCGTTTTCTGGTAGGCATTGTTCACCGCCTGCATACCCCATTGGGCGAGGCTGTTACCGTATCCGCTGGTATTCATGTTCATGCTGCCCGACATGGCACTGCTCGCCACGTCCTTGCTTGTCTCGCGGAATTGGCTGATGGGTACGTAAAGTCCTTCCAGCCCGTCCGTATCGTAGATTGACAAGCTGACCTTGACCAGTTCGTCCTCCACCAATATGCTGTTGATGCTTCCTTTTACACGTCCGGAAGAGAAACCGCTGACTGTGGCATACAGGTAAGTACCACGCCTGACCACGCTCTCGTTGATTTCGATGTCGTCCAGCAGGCGCAGCCGCACACGCGAGCCGTCCACGGCCTTGATGTTTTCGTCGATGATCGCCTTGATGAGTTTCGGTTCCCGTGCATCTTTCGCCAGTGTGTTGAAGTAGTCCGAAGTCGTCTTTACCTTCTTCACCACCTCGCTTGCCTTGTCCGTCTCCGCAGGAGCTTTGACCGAACGGCTTTCCTCGTCGATGGTTCCCTTGGTCTGCGTCATCGTGTCCGGCGGAGCCACCGTTGCGGTGCTGTCCGTTGCGGACGGCATGACCTCCCGTTGTCCTCTCAACCTCGCTTCGGCGAGTGCTTTTTCCAGTTCTGCGAGAGCTTCCTGCTCCCGCCTCTTGGCATCGGCCGCTTCCGCTGCCAGATCTTTCTCCTTTTCCTGCCGGTCAAGCAGGGCGATATCCTCTTCGGTGTATTGCGATTCATATTCCTCTTGGTTATCGTCCGGTTCGTCCCGCTCGATGTTGTCCACAGCGGAATAATCTTGTATCTTGCCCCATGATTTGGCCATGTTCTCATACTTGCTGCCGATACCGTCGCCGCCCTTGATTTGGGCGTCCGGCAATTCGGGATTCAGGAACTCGGTCGTCTGGAGTGTCTTGTCCTGTACCTCGGCCTTCTCGGTATGGAACAGGTCGAAAATGAAGTACGACGTGCCGAGAAGGGGGATATAGAGGATAGCCGGAAGCATATACTTCGGCTGCCTGAAATTGATTCTCTTGAAGATATTGTTCATTGTTTCCCTTTAATTGAGTTGCACATACTTGCTTATAGTTCTCTCAAACGGCATATTCATAAGCCTGCCGTTCTATTCCGGCCTTTCCGTACCGCTTTCCTTCGTATCGAATCTTCGTACATGCGGTACGGAAAGCATCTTATGCCGTTCCCGGAGCACGGAATCCTGCATTTCCGTGGCCGTTCGGCGGACTGGATGATGGCAGTACACCACCGTCAGGCGGTAAATATTCCATGTCAGCCCGCAGATGGCGAAGCCGAATACGATGACGAGAAACAGCGTCCGGTGGGCGTTGGCGAAACCCTGTACTTTGGCCACTGCCTTGTCGATACGTGTCGCTTTGGCGAAGCGTCGCCCGGCATCCACGTCGCGTTCGTAGCGCTCCTTGTATTTCGGGTCGTTTTTGTCCGGCATCTTCTCGCCGAACAGCATACGTCTGAATCCTTTGATATTCATAGGGCTGGTAGAGTTAATAGTTGCTTTTTGTCTTTTGCTCGATGTCCTTGTTCAGCAGCGTGCGCCAGTTCACGATGAGCAGCCCGTGCGGGTTGTTCTCCGTCCGGGGTACACGCTTGAGCTGTCCCGCCGTAACCAGTTCGCGCATCAGGATATTGCTGCGCCGTTCGATACGCTGCCGCCCGTAGTAAGTGAACTCCATCTTCTCCTTGTTGAAGGTGATACTGTCGCAGAAAATCGAAAAGACGGCACTCGTTCCCAAGATGTTGGAATAGAAGCCTTTCTCCTTGAGCGTATTGTACTGCGCCAAGCCCGTTTCGTCCACTAAGTACATCGCTTTCTCCATCGTGTAGCGGATGTACTTGTCGTCGGGAGCAAGGGTAAAGAAGTAGTGGTGGAACATTTCGACATGGCTCTTGGCTTCCACGTCGAGCGTTTCCTCCATTGTCGTGCGGCGTACCAGTATGGGCACGTTGCCGTCCAGCACATACACTTTCTTTTGAGCGTCCGTAACCATCGTGCGGGCCGTCCAGATACTCGACACGCTGATGATGACGCAGCCCACAAGAAAGGCGGTGCAAATAATTCCGACCAGTTTGATTTTGTTCTCTAAATTCTTGATGACCATTTTGTTTGAATATTTATCGTTACTTTGTTATCTCATTACCGTACCCATTGCGCCTGTTGCCGTCATTTTAGCCTGCTGCGCCACGCCCTCGCCGAAGTTTCGGGTTGAGAACGCCGTGTCACCCTCCGGTATCATCCATGCCGCAAGGTCGGGGACGAGGTTCAGGCATTTTAGGGCCACGATGCTTGCCGCCATCAGATAGCCCGCCGAGAAGAAGGAGTTTTGCAGGTAAGCTGCCATCGTCTGCTCGCTTGTCGTTATCGCCGTCAGGTTCTCCACCTGTATGCAGAGCACGATGTCGAACAGCAGCAGTACGTAGAAGCCCACGAAGTAGAGCATCGCCCCGTAGAAATGCACCGTCAGATACCTCGTGAGCCACTTCGCCCATGCGCCTTCCCATTTGGGCAGGAGCGAAAACGCCCACTGGATAGGTCCGAAAATGGTGAGCATTCCCAAAAGAATTTGCTGGCAGTAAATCGTCGCCCACCAACCGATACGGAACACCACCAAGGCGATAAGTATGATGATTTTGTCTATTCCCACGATGACACCCGATGTCAGCGACGTGAACCACAGCTTCGCTGCATCCTTCTCCATGTTCGTAACCTCGTCCACGCCAGTTTGTTCCATCGTTGCCTCGATAAGGTTGGGATCGGACGTACCCGTGTGGGCGACATCGGCTTGTGCCTGCAGGGCAGTGTACATCGTGTCGCGCACGTAAATCAACTCCTGCACTTTCTCGAACTTGTCCGAGATTTGCGAGGCTTCGGCCTCGTACAGGTCATGTGTGTACGAACCGACGCAGTTCGGGATATAGGAGAGGAAATCTAAAAAGCACCAGTTGCTCCCGCTGTTTGCCATGCCCGTGTCTGCCGGAGGATACCACCAGCAGAGAATGAGCGACACGGCCAGCGGTCTGAAGAGCTTCATCACGTCCAAAGGCTCGTGCTTGACCATCATTTTGTACGCCATGCCTGCCGCCATGACGATAGCGAACAGGGCGGCCAGCGCCATGCACATCTGCAATATCCACCAAAATGGACCTTGCGAGCCGGTAAAGGTCGCGTCGGTCAGGAACTCGTTGGTCTGAAAAATCACGTCGTCGATCTCCTCTTCCAAGAGGTCGATACCGAAATCCGAAAGAATATTTCCGTCTGCCATAGGTTATATGCTTTTAGTTCCCTCTGTTTACCGTCTCGTCTCCGTCACCCGTTCCAATGCCGCCGTCCGACTGTGAACCTCGCACCGCAAGGCGCGATTCGTTCCAGCGGCTCATGGCGTTTCTGACGACGCTGCTTTTGTCCAAGGTTCGGTCGGCGGTTACGTTCAGCAATCCGTCCGTGGCCGTGGCGTTCTGTCTTCGGGCAAGGTAGCCGACCAGAATCTCGTTCTGCCGTACCACGTCTTCGTAGATCCGCAGGTATTCTTTCTTTCGTTGCGCATTGGGCATATAAGCGTCCTTCGTTGCGTCGATGGCACACTGGTACACATGATAGTATTCCGTCCACCGCTCCTTGTCGTCCGTCGTGCCCCCGGCAAGGAGAATCCGGTCTATGTTGCGCTGAAACCGCTCCATTTGAGCGTTTATCTTATCGCCCTCGGCCAGCCATGCGAGGTCAATCTGCCGGTCGGCCACGTTCAGCGCCTCGATTTCGGCACGTTTGACCAGAGCCGAGTCAATGGCTTCCGCTTCATCTGTCTGATTGTAGAGATTGACACCCGCCAGCGTGCGGAACGACAGTTTGTTCTTGCTTGCCGCCGACTTCTTGTACTTGTTATGCAGCAGCGTGTAGTAAAGTTCGGGCGACAGAGCGCCCGTACCGGTTTCCATGACCGTAATCTGGTTCTGTTTCGGCGAGTCATGGTTGTAAGTAACCGACTGCGCCTTGACACCGCTCGTTGCAACTGCTGCAACCGCCATGAGTAAGAGAGTTCTGTTCATATTAATTTCCGGTTATTCATTATTTTACAGTTATTTATATCGTATAGTCATACTTTGAGGGCCTGCTTCAAAGCCGTAAATATTGGTACTCATTCCTGACTCGTTTCTCTCCCTGCGAGAAATGCGTCTCGTCTTTTTCAATGCAAATACATTTTCTATGCGTATAGATACAGGCAATTGCGGTGCTCATGCTCCCCGATGCAAAATCAAGGACAGTATCTCCTTCCTTTGTGTATGTTCTTATCAGATACTGCAATAATGCAATCGGCTTTTGGTTGACATGAATCGTTTTGCCTTCCGATTCCGCTGTTTTGAAGTATATCACACTTCGTGGATACCTTGTCCCTTTGTTTTCATTTCTGAATGTAGGATTGGGGACATTGTTTATTCCTGTCCAATTGCTTCCTCTCTTCGTGCGATTCCCGTAAGGCTCACCTTCCTCCATGATGGGATAATAAGGGATTCTACCTTTACCAAAGACACTTATTAGCTCATGTGCTTTTAGAGGTTGTTTTTTAGCGAGAAGAAAATTGCTTGCTTTTGACTTTTCCCAAACCCAGTCATATTTAAATTCCTCTAAATTACCGCAGCGTAGAAGGCTGCTGAACGGTTCGCTGCCAAATAAGACCGTAGGTGCATTTTCTTTCCTGACTCTCCTGATCTCTTTCCACATTTCCGGGAATGGTATTATTTTATCCCACTGTGAAGCTGTGATTCCAAAGGGGGGATCACATAAAACCAAGTCGATACTTGATTCCGGAAGAAAAGGCATTACTTCAAGACAGTCGGCTTTATATAACGTAATGTCTTTTGCAAAAACAATCTTTTCCATTGCATCAATCTAAATGTCTCTTTATCCCTTGGTTATAATCCCAATAGGCTTGTTCGTACTAAAAATTCTTTCTCTGTTTTTATTTCCCGATGTCGATGGCATGGAAGTCAAACTCCAACCTGTAGATAGTCTGTCTTCTTTCCCTTTCATCGTTCATTAATAATCCAGCCGTCCCGCTTTGCGCCATCGTCCGAAAGCTCCGTCGATAATCTCCTTGACCTTGGGACGGTAAATCTTCGCTTTCCAGTAACCGATACGCACCTGTATGTACCGCCATGTCTCGATATACGCCCGGTTCAGGTGTCGCTCGATGTCGTCCAGCGACGTGTTCACCGCTTCCAGTACCAGCAGCAGGTCGGAGGTCGAGCAGGCCGCCGCCCCGGTGGCATACAGCACAAGGTCGCTCACCGACTTGTAGAGCTGCTCCCCGTCATTGGCGATGTCCCGTATTGCCTTTTCGTTGATGGCCAGTATCACGGCATCGCCGGGGTCGATGCGTCCCCGTTTCACGATTCTCTCGTTGAAGTCCTCCAACAGTTTCTTGTAATCGCCGATACGGTCGCTGACCGCCGTATAAGTGCTTTTCACGTTCAGTACCGTCCGCAAGGACTGGTACATCACGTCGATGACATCGAAGGCACGGGTGTAGCGATCCAAGTCCACATTCAGTTCCTTGTACTCGCCGATCTCCTTGCGGCTGTATTCGTGCAGCAGCTTGTTGCTGTATTCCAGCGTACTGCGGGCCAGCAGCAGGCTCCGCTGTTTCTTGTGGTCGTTGATGTAGGCTTCCACTGACACGATGTCGAAGGTCCATTGCGCCTTGGCGATGCCGGGCAGGAGAACCAGCAGCACGACTGTCATCAGCAGGGCACGTTTCATGGCCGCACCTCCTTTCCGCTGTCTTTGCCGTTTCCGTTCCGCAGGTTTCGCGCATTCTCCACCCAACGTTCGTGGCATTCCTCCACGAGCGTCAGCCTGCGTCCCTCGTCCATGTCCAGTTCGGGCAGCACATCCTTCAGCACGTCGATGATGCTCCGCTTATAGTGCATCATCTTTTCCAGCGACACGAGGTCTGCATATATTTTTGTAATCCGGGAATCCACTTCCCGTGCGATTTCGAGCCGGTCGCTCGACCACAGCAGATGGTACACCTCCCCGGTCGGAGTCTCTTCCAATGGCGGGGTACGGGCGTATTCCGTCGTGATCTTGCACGAAGGGTGTTCCCGTGCAATCTCCGCAATACGGTCGTTCACCAGTTTCGTTTTCTCCGCGTCCGACAGGTTCGGGTCGAGTGTCAGCACGTCGGCTACATACGTGTCGGTATATTCCGTGGTCAGTTCCCAACTGATCTGCACGATGGCACGGTGTATCTTGATACCGAGGAAATATTTCGGTTTGCGGGCTATCGAGACCGTCGCCTTGAACGTGATGACCCCGTTGATGTTCGGCATGGTCGCCTTACGGACATAGGTGTAGCCGTTCCACGCCCCGCCGTCCTGCCATGACAGGCTGTAAGCCGTCTTACAGTCCTGCATGATGGCCGGTATGCGGTAATAGTCGTCCGTTGCCACATCGTTATCGCCCGCCGCCTCGGCTTTTGCGTCGGTGTATTCCCGTTGTTTCTTCTGCCATTCGGACAGCTCGCTTTTCAGGCGGTCTATCTGTGTTTTGTTCGCATTGTACTGCTGTCGGTACACCGCCGCATCTTCCACGCTCGCCTCGGCGATTTTTTTCAGCAGGTCGGCATTCTCATTCTCCAACGCATTGATTTGCGACTGAAGGGCGGCCACCTGGTTCTCCGCCTCCTGCAGCATGGCGTCCAACTCGGACAAGTCCAATTCGTTCTCCGTAACCGTGGTCTGCATGGCACACTCCTTTGAATGGGCGTTCAGGGATTTGCCGCACTTTCTGCACTTGTACTGCGTCGTGCCCTGACCAAGCGTAGCCCCGTCCGAGCAGGTTACGCTGATGGTCACGCTCTCGCAGCCCTGCAACTTCGCAGCGTCCGTCGCCTGATAGTAGTTCCGCGCATCGGATGCGATATAGTAAGTATAACCCTCCTCGTTGTCGTTGAACTCCAAGAGGCGGGCATTGAGTTGCGCCTTGAACGTGTTCAGGTCCATCGAATAGGAATCGAACACCTCCTCGTAAATGATTTCCTCCCGGTTCCAGCTTTTCTTCACATGGATTTCATAGGCATAGGCTTTCTTCGTCTGTTTGCCGCCCCGACTGATGATGTAACCGTTCTGCCAGTAGTCGATGGTGTAGGTATAGCCGTCGTTCTGACTGTTGAGCAGCTGAACCCGGCTTCTCGACCAACCGGCGTACCGTTCCGAATTGGCGAGAACCTGCTCCCGTTGCGAGGCATTGGGATAGAAGCCGGGATCGGTCGTCTCGAAACGTGTCCACTCTCCGCCGTTCAATATGCTGTTGTCGTCCGTCGGCGGGTAGTAATCGCACAGGGCGATACTCCCTTGCTCGCGACGGGCGATATACCACCGTTGCGTGTAGTAGTTTCCCGCTGTCTTGTCCAGATAATCTGTCATCCACGAGGTAAGGTCGTAGTTGCTGAAATCGAACAGTCCCGCCACGTTGTCCTCTCCGCCCACCATATCAATCAGCAGACCTCCGAGGTCATGTTCCGCCTGCTCGAAGAGCGCACCGTAATGGTCATACAGGTCGATGACCTTGCTGACCCTGCCGCCCATCAGATCATGGAAAGAACTGGTCTGCAGCAGGACGTCACCGATATTTCCGATACCAGCCGAGGCGAGACCGACACCCATGTTGTAGAGGTTGTCGATGTCGTGTTGCAGGTTCTCTTTCGTAAAGTTACCCGGCACGCTGGCGAGATCGTCCAACATACGTTGCCAGTCGATGTCGCCCACTTCCGAGAGTTTCAGCAGAGGGGCGATGTTTCGGTTGATTTCCAGAAACACGATGTCCGAAAAGCCCAGCGTGCTGTTCGTCACCACACTCTCGAACTGCATACACAGACTTTTCGTCTCGTCGCAGATTTTCATCAGGTAGCTGCCCCAGTAGATAGCCGTTTGAGGCGAGCGGAGCATCAGTTTCGCCACCACCCATATCTTCGGCATGATTTTCTCCGAGACCATGCGGTAAATGCGGCGGTAGTAGTAATTTTCTGTACTGCTATTCCAGATACCGAGGTCGGAAAAGGCTTTATGCTCCAAGAACTTGGAGGCAAAAATCCCCGCCGTAGCCACTTCCGCCGCATTGTAGTGCTTGAGAATGTCATCGACCTGCTCCCGGTAATAGCTTTCCGCCACGGCTTCCGTACCGAAAGCGGTAGCCATTGCCGCCACCGTGCGTGCGTCGTAGTTCACGCTGTAATACTGCGCGTGGACCTGCTGCACAACGGCGAGCGACAGGAGTATAAGGATAAGTGACAGCCGTTTCATCATGGATTCCTCTCCGGTTAAAAACAGATATCCGTCAACGGTGCGTCATGCCTCTTAGTGCACGTATCAGTCCGTCGGCCTCATATACGGCGGAATTTGCCACCAGACGGTGATGTATGAATACCTCCTTGGCGATCTCGTACCTGCGTTGTTCCCACTTCGCCTCTTCTTCCTCGTCCTGTACGGAATTTTCTATGCCGGCGTATTCGTCCAGTTCCTTACCGAGCATCCCCAACCGGAGATTGTATCTTTCCAGAACATCCTCTATTTCCTCAATGCTTTTTCTTCCCATGTCGCGTACCCTTACCAAGTCCTTTCCGGGCCATTGGCACAAATCCCGGATGGTCTTGATGTCGAACTCACGGAATATCCGCTGGATACGGGCTTCATATTTGCTCCCGAACTCAAGTGTCTTTACACTTTGGCTAATGTCTATCTTTTCCATTTTTGTAATTAATGATTTGATTGTTATTGTTTTACATGAAGGTTCAATACCTGCCCGGCCTCGTTGACCTTTTGGGCGAACGGCAGGGACTTCCCGATACCGCTGGCGTTCCAGTCCCGGCAGTACGCCTCAATAGCTTCCTGATGACTGCACCGCAGTTCCCGTTTATAGAGTTTCAAGGCTTCTTTCTCCGCCCGCTCCGTGGTGTAGGTCATGTAACATTCTCTTGGTTCTTCTACACCGTACACGCCGCTGGTCGTTCCCCGGCGGATGAACACCTCGCGGAAGAAACTGCGCCCTTCCTTGTTTTCCAGCCGGTTGATGGTGAATATCTTCTTGCAGTCCACGTCAGTAAGGCCGAGGATAGCCTTGATTTCATCGAACCGCTCACGGAACTTGCTCTGGTCGAGCAGCATCACCACGTCCGAGTTGTTGATGATGGCTTCCTTGACGATAGGGCTGCCGATGATGTCCTGTATCTCCTGTGTCACCACGCCGACCGAAGCCCAGAACTTACGGGCCGTCTTGTACATAAACTTGATGTATTCGGCCATGAGCGGGCTGGCAATCGCCTTCCACGCTTCCTCTATGACCAGGACTTTGCGGTTCTTCTTGATACGCATCTTCTGTAAGAATACGTCCATGATAATCAGCGTGACAAGAGGGAACAGGAGAGGATCATCTTTTATACTGTCGATTTCGAAGACGATGAACGTCTCATCAAACAGTGAACTGTCCATGTTCTCGTTCAGCGTCTTTTCATGATTGCCTCCCCGGTAGAAGTCCTTCATCATGTAACGGTACGTCGAGATGTCGATGCCCGAAATGTGGTTCTCGGTACAGATGTCGGGGATGCGCTGCACGGAAAACTCATAGAACGAGTTGAACGACAGCTCTTCCACTTTTAGCTCCTTACGGCGGCGTTCCATCTCGTCGATCATGCGCTCGATACGCCCGGCCCGCTCTCCTTCGTCCTCGTCCCGCTTCTCGGTACGGTTACGGTCGTCGATGAGCAGCCCCTTACGCAAATCCTCCCGTTGCAGGGGCGTGAAGCCGTCGAAACCGTTGAAATAGGTGTCGTAATACTCCGTGATGACCTGTTCTATCAGGCGGTCCTCCGTCTTCGTGACCGTACCCTGCGAGCCTTTCCAGATGAGCAGTACGAGGTTTTTCAGGAAGCCCGTTTTCTCCACATTCATTTCAACCCGGTTGATGCGGAACGGGTTCATGGTAATCGGTCTTTCCTCGGTATAGGAAATGTACTTGCCGCCGAGGTATTCGCAAAGGCCCTCGTAGCTGTTACCCGTATCGACCATCACCACGTCTGTGCCCTGCTCGTACAACTGGCGCACGACAGAGTTCATGTGGAAGCTCTTGCCGCTGCCCGAAGGCCCTAAACAAAAGAAATTCGAGTTGTCCGTCAGTTTGTTTTTCCCTTCCTTTCCCGTGATGTCGATAGCTACCGGCACGCCTTGGCGGTCCGTGTAGTAAATTTTCAGCGGTGTTTCTTCGCTGTGCTGTATGTGCTCCTTATACATCAGGCACACCGCCGCGTCACCCAGCGTCAGGAAGCGGTCATAGTCCTCGTTCATGCCGTAGCAGTTACCCGGAAACGAGTTTACGAACAGTTCCAGCTGGTTGTACGCCCTTTTGGAAATATGGATACCCATACGTCCGAAAGCATTCTCCAAATGGTTCGTGCATTTTTGCAGGTCCGTACCAGTCGGTACGGCGACAATCAGGTTGAAATGAGTGTACACGAGCTGCTTGCTTTCCCGCGCGATGACCTCCTGTACCCGCTTGATGTCCTCCACGGCCATCTGGTTGCTCGGATTGGGAATACTGGCGTGCCGGTTCTTCTTTTTGTCCAGCAGGGCCAGTTCCCTTTTCTGATTGGGCAGGAAGACAATCTGGTTATAGATGACAGCCTCCGCACTCGGAATGCTGTCAATGGCAGCCAGCAGGTCCACGGGCATATCCGTGTTATTGACCTCTATATTGGTATAAGGTCTTATCAGTGAAGGCAGTGCGGCGCAGTCCACATCGACAAGACTATATACCTTGCAGCGTTTGTCGCCCATCGAGACTGTCTCGTCGTCTGCCTTGAAGTTGGTCATCGACACGATCCGGTCCTTGAAGTTCATGGCGAAATAGCGGTCCACGTATTCGCTCGCCTCGGCTTTGTTCAGGAACTTGGCCTGTACCCCGGCATCGTGCAGCTGGTCATGCACTTTGCGGATCTTGACCAGAAAATCGCGCCACTTCTTGTTGTCGAACGAGAACAGTCGGCTCTTCTTCGCCTCCTGTGTGATAGTCAGGTAACACACGCTGTCCGTGTAGTTGCGCCCCTTGAAGTAACGGAAGTAGGCCGACGAGAGGAACTCGTGTTTGTCGCCCGTCTCGTTCTCGAACTGTTTCCTGACGAAGATGTCCTGTTTGTGCAGGGCATATCCTTCGCCGAGCGTCTGTGCGAGGGCGGTGAAAAGGTGCGTGAACTCATAGTAGCTGTCAATGTTCGCGCAGTATTTTTGCACGGGGTTCTCTATTTTCAGGATAGCAGAATATTCGCCCGTCTTGGTATAGAGCACGCCCACGCCGTTCGTCTCTTCCACGGAAAAATAGATGTCCTGAAAGATACGCTTGCGCTTGCCTCCGGTACCGAACGCATAGACCGACAGGGCCATGCCGGCACACAAGGCGATAAAAAGTAGAATGATGTACAAAGTCATCTTAAAATACGATAAAAAAGGCCGGGCCGCCCGGATTTCAGGCGGCCGGCCCGCGTTCAACATTCAACAAGACCACACGTTGCCCGTGATGGTTTTTCTTTTCTTCTCACAGCTTCTTCGAGTGGGCGTAGATATACACCCCGCGCCCGTCTTTCTTGGTATGCAGCCCTTTCCGCTGTTTGAGCATGATAAGGGCGATACCCGTCGAGACGACCGCAACCAGCACGACCAGTCCGACCACGAACCCTGCGAGACAGTAGGCGATGATAAAGCCGACGATGGCTCCGCCGGCAACGCCTGCCGCCCAGTAGGTATAGCGTCCCTGGATGCCCATGAACTCCAAAGGCCGTTGAAGACCTTTGAACAGCGGGTAGTCAGGGTAACGTTCGTCCTTGCCTTTCATCGTGCGGAAGGTTTATGCGCCGATACCGAAGAACATCGGAAGTGCTTGTGCGGCAGCGATTAAGAAAATACATGCGCCCACGACCATCATGATTTTCTTCTTCACGTCCTGTTCCTCGTTGTGTGGGCTAAGCACCCAGCGCCATACCCACCTTGCGGTGGGCGGTTTCCGAGTACTCGCCCCCAAACCGTACTTACATGTCTCCATGTATACGGCTTTCCATTAGTAACATTACTCTTTACCATAGTTCTGAATCATAGAGTTGCAGTCCTCACAGACAACCAGTGTCTTGCGATGTCTTTTGAGCATCAGTTTCTCCCACTCATTATTGCCTTTCAGCTTGGTGAGAGTCCTCACATGATGCATGACTACTTTTCCTTCCTTACCACATAGTTCACATCTGCCATCCTTCAACCTTTCCACAAGGCTCGGATATGGCACGTACATGGTCTGTGGCAGTTTGTCATAGTCAACATCGAACTGAGCATTTCTCTTTTTGAAACCCTCATTGTAGAAGACTCTGTATTTCTGCTTTCCCTTGGCATCGTTGTACGGAATGACAAAGTCCTTGTCCTTCTGATACTTCTGGCGAACTTTCCTTGCGGAAGTGTTCAGTTTCCAGCCAAGTGTCTTGAACATACTCATCTTCATAATGAAGGCGAAAGATGCACATTCTTTGGACACGTTTGCAGCAAGTGAATAGTAGTTGTAAAGTCCTCTGGTTTCCGCATTGTATTGGGCAAGAATATCTTCGGGCTTCATTGGAGTCATATATCTGCGAGGCTTTGACCACCAAATGTCTTTGCCATCAATGTTTCTGACCTCCAACGCGTTGTACTCAGTGAGCTTCTTTTGTATCACAGCCGAGTTAAGGGTTAACACCACTGCGCCGTTGAAGTCTCTTTTGAGAACTCCGTCCTTATTCCTTTTCACTGCGTCTGACTTTCTGATGAAGATTTCATATCCAAGGAATTTCGCCTTGTCTTGTGCGTGTGTTATCAAAGTTTTCTCATCAGACAATTCAAGTTTGAGTTGTTCTCTCATGAATTGGGTGATGTCCGCTTTGATGGTCTCGCATTCAGACTTGCTTCCGATAACCGATATAAGGAAATCGTCCGCATACCTTACATACTGCATTCTTCTAAAGTCCGCATCCATTGCATCCTTGTGAGGAGTGGACAGCATCTGTTTGCTCAGTTGGGCAATTTCATACAGATAGCTTTTCCGTATCTGCTCATCGGATGTTTTCTGCAACTTCTTTTTCAGCCAGTTCTTCTTATTGTTCAAACGCCAGTATTCGGGATTGATGCTGCGTCTGTCACCTTTGCGGAATTTGGCTGCGTACTCCTTGATGTACTTGTCGAACTTGTCAAGGTAGATGTTAGCCAGCATGGGGCTGATTATTCCACCTTGCGGAGTTCCTGAGTACGTCTTGTTGTACTTCCAGTCCTCCACATACCCTGCATTGAGGAATTTACGGATAAGTCTGAGGAAGCGTTCATCTGATATGCGTTCACGAAGAATGCTAATCAGTACGTTGTGGTCTATGTTGTCAAAGAAGCCTTTGATGTCTCCCTCGATAAACCACTTTGCTCCCGCAAAAGACTTCTGTATCATACCCAATGCCGTGTGGCAGCTTCGATGCGGTCGGAAACCATGTGAAGTGCCTTCAAAATGACCTTCATAAATAGCTTCAAGCAGCAGTCTAACTACCTCCTGCACCAATTTGTCCTCGAATGAGGGAATACCGAGCGGACGTTTCTTGCCGTTCTTCTTCGGTATGTACACTCTGCGTGCAGGGTGGGGTTGGTAACTTTCGTCCTTTAAGGACACAATCAATCTTTCAATCCTTTCAAGACTCATCTCATCGATGGTCTTGCCGTCAGTTCCGGGTGTCATGTTGCCTTGCTTCGCATAGATGCGTTGGTAGGCTACAGCGAACATCTCTTCACTGAACAGATACCGATACAGTCGCTCGTATTTATAATCCGAACTTTGACTGTGGTCACTTAGAGCTTTTAATACTCTTTCTGATTTTTCCATACGTCTTACACGTTTTCAAAATTTGTATTAAAACATTACTAACTGTTCCCCTTCGCCATGTACAAGGCATTACCTTGCTCGGACTACTATGGGAACTCCGTTACCATATTGGATATTCAGAGCCAAAGCCCATAGCCACTTTCATGGCTTTCCAACTTAGGTAATCTCCGTTTAGCTGTATGATAACTATTAGCACGACAGATTGTCGGATACGACTTCCGCCCTTTTCTCCGCTTACTGCGGTTGCGTTGTGGCTGGTTCTTTGCTATAACACCAATGACGTTGTCTTAGTGCCACAATGCGACGTTTGTAAAAGCCTTCCGTCGCAGCTACATCTTTTGCCGCTGGGCTATCGTTCAATCAGTATGGACTTTATCCTCATATCTGTCTTTCTCCCTCGCAATTCAGTCGCAGTCTGGCTTTTGACTGACTTATTGCTTTCCCAAAGTGCTATTTTCACCTTTAGGTTTCCCCTCGGGCTTATTTGGGTGGAAGTAGATCACTTGAACCCTGACCTATCCTCTTGCTAAAGAGGAATTTATCATGCAACCATTACGGACGCACTCATGGCGATGTACACCGAGATAGCGCCTACGATAGCCACAACACCGGCAATGGCGTAACACAGTTTGACCATGATGGGAACGTACTTGGCGATTTCCTCCGTCACGGTAGCCAGTGCAGTCGTACCGGCGGAATAATCGCCTGCGGAGTTCTGGGCCATGACGGCCGTCGTGCCACACAGCAACATCAGTGTGAGCATCTGTACTTTTTTAGCAGAAAACATTTTTTTCATTTGTCTTTTTGTTTTTTGAAACATGATTATTTATTTTAGGGTAAGTATTGCAGTTCTTTCGAATCGTTATGGCGGTACTTGATTCCTGCCTCCCGTTTCTATATGCGATAGCCGAAAAAGGCAGGAAAGACGAGGAACGCACCGATCAGGAACAGGCACGCGCCCACAAGCGTTACGACGGACTTGGTAATGCCGTCCTCGCCCGTGTTCATCTTTACGTAAATCTGGAATCCGGACACAATCACACAAATCCCGGCGATGGCACAACAGAGAGCTTGGACGTAAAACATCATTGTTACCACGTAGTCGTGCATCGTCGCCAGCGCATCCGCACCCCAACTGTAATTCACGCTGCCGCTTTTCGCCAGAGCTGAACAGGGGATGATGGAACAAAGCGCACATAGTATCTTTTTCGTTTTCGACATCTTACAGCTTATCTTTGACCGGTCTCCATTTCAGGCAGGGACGGTTGTCCAAGCGTCCTTTGGAAATCAACGCCTTATACATCTCTTCGTCGGTAAAGCCGTCGGACAGGTAGGGAGCGATCTCTTCCATCTGCGCCTCCGCCTTGGCCTTCAGCCTTTCAAGCCGCTCTTTCGCGGCTGCCTCCTTTTTCCCTGTATCGCCGTCTTGTACCGCAGGCGGGGCAGCTACGGCTTCCGTGTCGCATGTCTCATTTCCGATACTAAACCCGGTCTCGTTCTCCGAAACCTCGACACTCTCTTCCGTGGCATCCATCGGACCGAGGTCGAAAACTTCTTCGTCAGTCTTCTCCGTTCCCTTCTTTCCATACAGGTCACGGGTAATATTGACCGCGTAATAGACGATGTACAGCACCGTCAGTACAAGGGCGAATATAAAGTATGAACTCATCTGTTTTAAGTATGAAATTAAACTTTAATTGAACTTTGAAAGTACAAAAGCAAAGAAAAGTATTATATTTGATATAATGAAAACTCTTTATATCAAACAATATTTTATTACGTATAAATAAGTATGAAACATATAAATTGAACTTTAATTTCATACTTTAAGGCGAATGTACCGGGAAAAACGGGCATAAAAAAAGCCCTCCGGGAGGAGAGCTTTCAAGGGAGGGGTAACGATAATGCCTTACCGTTTCTTTCCGCGCAGGTAATCGTTCAGGTCCTTGTACTCGTGATAACGGAGTGCTTCGTTGTGCACCCGCTTGCCGTACATGCCGGCGATGGTCTCTTCCGTTTTCTGTCCGGCGAGATCATTGTCGAGATAACAGTGTATTTCCTCGTACACCTGCAAGTGTTCCAAAGCCTTTTTCAGGTTGTTCACCGAGTTCATCACGAGGTAATCGCAAGGTGCGCCGATGCAGACCGTATCATCACCCGTCTGTTTCAGCGTCAGGTAAGAGAGAAAATCCATGAAGCCTTCGAACACGCAAACCCGGTTCTGTGCTTCACTATGAGAATGCCTGATGACAGAGATGTCCTTACACCGGATACAGCCCTTATAATAAGGATTGCGAACCTCGTACCCGCCCGCCACGTTACCGAAGGCAAGGGCGAAGTAGCGCCGTTGCCGCAATTCATAATGGACCTCCCGGCAGAACATGCGGCCGATGTCTCCGTCGATTCCACGGGAATGAAGGTACGAGAGCAGCGCATGGTGCTGCAACGGTACGACGAGCACGTCCTTCATGTCGGCTTCGACGGGTCGGGGCGTTGTCCCCGGAATCCGCACCCTTTGTATCGGGATAGCGTTCTCGTGCTTCCCTATATAGGCAAGCACTTCGCTCACGCTGTCCGTCTGGTAAAGGTGTTTGCCCAGTTCCACAAGGTCTCCGCCCGTCGCTGCGCCAAAGTCATACCATTCGTTGAGCCGGTCATTGACCTTGAACGACGGGGTACGCTCATTGCGTAGCGGCGACAAATACCAGTATTGTTTCGATGTTACACTCTGGGGGTGGTAGCCGAGACTGGCAAGATAGTCCACGATACGCAGTTGTTTTGCTTCCGCTATGGTCATGTCATTTTCTTTTCACTTGTTTTCAAAAAACGGTTTACTTTGGTTTTTCTCCTATATATACCCGGACCAAAGTAAACTAAATTATTTTTCACCTTCTGCGTCCTCGCATTCTTCGTCGAAAAGCAAGGCTTCGGTCGGGGTCACATCGTAATAAAAGAGCTTGTCCCGTTTGACGATCAGCTTCAGGTTTTCCGTCAGGTACTGCAGCAGTTTTATCATGACGCTGCGTCCCCGTTTGAACCCGATAGCCTCATAGGAGGCCATGAGAGCCTGCAGTACGTTCTCGAAACCTTTGATGGGCCTGTCCCCGAAAGCAGCGGAAAGCGCCTCCCGGTGCTGCTCGATGGACAAATCCATGAAGCTGCTCCGGGCCTTCGGTCTCACGCTGCCATCAAACGAATAGTTATCCACCATGACCGGCAATCCTTCGTCATCAACGGAAAAAGCAAACGGTTTGAACTCCTTCTCGCGGATATGCAGCGCATGAACTTCACTGATAACGGGATTCTCCGCACTCTTGGTGATGACCAGCACCGTTTCCGCCTTATTGCTCATTTCCGTGCCGATATGCCCGCGCACATTGTTGTCGCCTTTATTCAGGTGCAGCACACAATGGATATGCAGGTCGTATTTCGACGACCATTCCATCATCTTGTTGATAACCTCCACCGATTCGCTGGTGCTGTTGATGTCGAGCATCAGGTCGCGGATGCCGTCAATGATGACCAGCCCGTACCCTTTGTTCTGTCGCAGAGCGTAGTCGATGACCTCAATACGCACGGCCGGCGTGTATTCCCGCAGGCAAATGAAATCGAGATTCTCGTTGTCGGTTGTGGTGGGCAGTCCCGCCAGGCGGAGAATACGTTCCAACACGTTATGGCAATGGAAACGGCTCTGTTCGGTGTCCACGTACAAGATCCTGCGCTTGCCTTCGGGCAGATGCGCCCGGTAGTTCAAAACCTGCCGGCCCGCCAGTGACGCAGCGACAATAGCAGAGACATTAAACGTCTTTTTCGCCTTCGCCTTACCCGTCGAAGCGCTAAAATTGCCGAGCGTCGCTATGGTGGAGTTGTCGATCCATATAATCTGGGGCGGAGTCACGTAGGTGTCCGTGGCCTTTATCTGCGATGCCGTGAGAATATCCGACAGGCGATTCTCGTCCAGTTCCGCCCACGAGTTACGGTCAGTTCTTTTTTCGTTTTCCATAGCGCTTCTGGTTAAAGAACGGTTGGGTTGCGGATACTTCCGTCGCCATACGCATGGCATCGTCCACCGTAGGTTCGTAGTTTTGCAAGAGCCATGCGTCCAGCTCTTCCTTCGCGAAGTAAAGCATCTTGCCGCGAGGTTTGTAGTGCGGGATTTCCTTGTTCGATGTGAGTTTGTACAACATACTTTCGGACACGCCGATATACATGCACGCCTCTTGAAAAGTGAAGACTTTCTTGGTCGTGTAAATGGTATTTTCCAGTAAAGCCACACGCTCCAACAGACCTTCCACCGGTTCCAACTTCTTGAGAACCGCTTCTATGGCGGTCAGCCGTTCGCTTAACCGCTCCATGAATGTTGTTCTGTTTTGCATAAAATACATGTTAAAATTAGACAATGGAGAGTTACCTCCGTTATGCAGCGCGCTAACGGAGGTCAAAGTTATGTGATGTGAACCGGACAGCCGGAAATTCCGGCATGATACTATGCACGTATCACGGCAACTATCACTGTTTTATCTTTCACATACTTGGCTTTTTGGCACTTCGTGTCATATTTTCAGCCGACTGATGGCTTTTCGTATGCCGAGGTTTGCCGATGTAATGTTGTTCCTCGCCGCAGAGAGGGCAGACGAGAGGCTTGAAGCGGTAACATATCTTGTGCCGTCTTTGGACAACAGGAACCGCCCCTTGTCGAGAACCGACTGCCAGTGAGGTAGGATAAAGGTGTTTTCGAGCAACGCATCGAACAGAACCGCCACATGGCGGATATTGTTCACACGTATACAGAAATTCTCCTTGCAGGCAAAAAGCGCTTCCATGTCCTCGATGCGGAGAGTGGAAACGCAAAACAGATGATAAGCGTTGGCGCAAGCCACAATACCTGTCATCTGTTCACGGGAAAAATTGCAACCAAAGGAGAGAGGTGGAGCGTTTCTGGAATCTTCTATACGTGAAGAGTCGAACCATACTCCGGCAATGTCGTACTTTTGTTTCAAGGCCATGCACTCCTCGAAAGAAAATGTTTCTGCGGTAAAGAGGCTTTTGACGAGACTTGTACAATCGAGCAACAGCCCTCTGATGATATGAATGTTCATTTCATGGCAATTCCTGCAAACCGCACTGTTGCAGTCGATGTACCGGTGGCTGTTTATAAAGTCATCCACGTAGCGGCCATATCGTTTGCCGCCTGTCATGACGTCTTGAAGATAAAGCTCCCTTGCTTCGGAGAGCAACTCGTAAAATTCTTCCGCTACATCCTGTTCCGTAGCGAAGTGGTGCAGATGTGGTCTCCCTTCAAAAAAAGAGAGGACCTGTTGTTTTGTCCTTTCATGTCGAATTGTTTTTTATGGGTTTATACTTATTATAATAGTGGCATTACTTCGACCATTTGAAATATCGGAGAAAAGCCGGAAATATTTACCTTAAATTGAATTTGACATGTATGACTACATCAGTCGAATAGGCCGTTAACCAAATTGACTGCTTCGTCTTTTTTCTGGTTGATGATTTTGGCGTACACCTGTGTCATTCTCACGGAGGTATGGCCAAGCAGCTTCGATACGGTATAGAGATCCGCACCGAGCGTCAGCATCATGGTCGCGAATGTATGCCGGGCGGTGTGAAAAGTAAAACGCTTGGTGATTCCGGCCGCTTCGGCCCACGGTCTGAGATACTGATTGATATTTGAAGGCAGGTTGAACACAGGATCGTCTGCAGCCTTGTCCTCACGCTCCGGCATCCATTTCAACGCCTCGTTGGAGAGTGGCAGGTAAATCGGTTCTTTGGTCTTCTGCATAGCTACCGCCAGACGGTATTGGCCGTTATCGACAAAGACATTCTTCCATTTCAGGCCGACAATATCGCTGATACGCAGTCCGCAGAAGCAGGAGAACAGATAGGCATTTTTTACCCTCCCTTCCTGCATCGGAGTGGCAATCAATGCCCGTACCTCTTCGATGGTCATATAGGACCGCACGCTTTCCGGCATTTTGGGCTTCTCCGACTTTTCCATCTCGTTAAACGGATTTCTCAACAACCGTTTAGCCCGAACGGCAGCATTCAGGGCGCCATTGAATATCTGATAATAGGTGTTGCGTGTAGAAGCTGCTATCGGCTTTCCTTTAGGGCGGAAGGTTGTCAGCATGTAGTCGATATAGCCTTGGCAAAAAGCGAGGTCAACCCGATCCAATATAAATCTTTCCCCTGCATATTCTTTCAGGATATGGGTAACGGCTTTGATTTGACCGATGCCCTTCTTGTCGCGTTTCTCTTGGTACTCCAGATAGGTTTGCATCCAGTCCAGCAGATAAATCTTATCCGTATGGTTCACGATACCGGCTTCACCACTGGTCAGCTCGATAATACGTTTCGACTTGATGGCATTTGCGGCAGCCATTGTTATTTCATTTTGCCGACGGGTATTGCTGTCCGTTCCCGGAATAAGATACAGCTTCAGGTACTCGTATGTCCGTTTGCCGTTGCGGTATATATCCAGATACAGACTTTTGCTGCCATCGGACAAATCCTTCATCCGAAGACGGATTGGTTCTTTTACTTTTTTAGGCTTCTTTATTCGTGGCATAATCGTATTCTTTCATTCGTTATTTTTCGTATGCAAATGTACGAATTAAAACTGAAATCAAGAAACAAACAAGAAACAAAAATGTACCCAAAAAGAACCAATTAACAGAAAATAGTGAAAACAACTGAAAGAAATAACTACCCTATAAAGAACTGATATAAAGCATATTTAGTTGTATTTATTTGGATTTTATTTTCATCTTTAATATGCCTGTTTGTTTATTGAAAATATATAAAGAAATACTAGCATGAACACCCTTGAAATCCTCTTCTTCATCCTCCTGTTCATTGTATTCTACACCTATGTGGGATACGGAATCCTGTTGTGGATATTGGTAAAAATAAAACAAAGTTTTCTTTTCTTCTACGATACGGACGAACCGGAGCAAGAAACCTGCCGGAACGGCAACAACACCGCCCTGCCCGAAATCACCCTGTTCATCACCGCCTATAATGAGGAACAGGTAGTAAACGGAAAGATGAAAAACTGCCACGAACTGGATTATCCCAAAGAGAAACTGCATATCGTATGGGTAACGGACGGCAGCAATGACCGAACCAATGAAAAATTAAAAGCGTATCCCGATGTCACCCTATTGTTCGTCCCCGAAAGAAAAGGAAAAACAGCCGCTATGAACCGGGGAATGGGATTTGTCACCACGCCTTTGGTCATATTCACAGACGCCAATACATTTATTAATCCGCAGGCCGTTCGCGAGATAGTAAAATGTTTTAACCATCCGCAGGTGGGATGCGTGGCAGGAGAAAAACGGGTAGACATGTACAGTACCGGAGGAGCTGTTTCCGGAGGAGAAGGATTGTACTGGAAATATGAATCATGGCTGAAAAAAATGGATTATCAGCTCTATTCCGCCATAGGTGCTGCCGGAGAATTATTTGCCATCCGCACCCCGTTATATGAGGAAATGCCTGAAGATACCCTACTGGATGATTTTATGCTGTCCCTGCGTATCGCCATGAAGCAGTATACGATAGCATATTGTGATACGGCATATGCCTTGGAAAGCGGATCGACCGATATGAAAGAAGAAGAGAAAAGAAAAATACGTATCTCAGCAGGAGGATTGCAGTCCGTCTATCGTTTGAAAGAACTGCTAAATCCTCTACGTTATGGAATCCTCAGTTTTCAATATGTCTCCCACCGCGTACTGAGATGGTCGGTAACCCCGGTTGCCTTGTTTCTGCTCTTTCCCTTGAATATCCTGCTGGTTGTCTGTAGTGAGAGCCATCCGGTTTACTTTCTTTTTCTTCTGCTGCAATCCGCATTCTACCTCGGGGGAGTTTATGGCAGCTTCCTGTCTGCCAAGTCCGTAAAGAACAAATTGCTTTATATTCCCTACTATTTCCTGTTCATGAACATCAATGTGATAAAAGGTTTCTTCTATTTGAAAAGACATGCCGGCGGAACATGGGAAAAATCCCGCAGGGCATAATATTTACTCACCAAAATATTTTTCTATCATCTCACGCAAAGCGGGAGCCATAATCGGCTTGGCCATATAATCGTCACATCCGGCTTCAAAAGCCTTGTCACGGTCACTGTCATACGCATTGGCGGTAAGAGCTATGATGGGAAGTGTCCCCCCTTTCAGACGAATTCTTCTGGTAGCTTCCAAACCGTCCATAACAGGCATCTTTATATCCATCAAAATCATATCGGGCCGGCAACCCTCAAATTTCTCAATAGCCTCCTGCCCATCGTGGGCACGGTAAACTTCATACTCCTTTCTTAAAATTATAGATAATAAGAGGTAATTACTTTCCGTATCTTCAGCTACCAAAATCTTTTTCATTTCTTCTTTTCATTGATTACCTTGCAAAATTACGATATAAAATGATATAAACAATATTTTTTTTGTATATTTGCTGTCAGTAACAAATATCACGCATCTAAATTCGCTAAGAGAAACAGTATATTGAGAATCATACTATTAATATGAAAATTCCGAGTAATATATTGCACGATAAGCAGTATGCAGACAAAATTCTGGAAATTACGGCTGATACTATGTTTTTCGTATATAAAGACGGCACCTGTTTAGACTTCAAGGCTAATACGACGGACTTCTTTATAAAAGAACAAGATATTATAGGGAGAAATATATTCTCTTATTTCCCTGTGGAAACGGCACGGGAGATGTATGCGGAATTCACCAAAGTACGGGCAGGAGACAAACTTTCCGCACGGAATTACAAATTAATATTGGAAGATGACGTAAAATACTACAAATGTATTATCAGCAAGTATGATGAGGAGCATTTTCTTTTTCAATACAGGGATATCACAGGCCGGAGTGTCGTCAGGCTGAAACTGGAAAAAAAGCAAAAAGATTTGTGCGAAATAGAAAAAGCCGCAAGAATAGGATTATGGGCATACGATTCGTCCACACGGTTCTTCACTTATTCGGGATACACCCGGATATTCTGTAACGATGAGGAACAGAAACAGATTTCCATAGATGAATACATGAACTATATGCACCTTGATGACAAGGCCCGTTTCAGTCAATGGCTGGAAGAAAATCTGAAGGAGAAGGATGCTTCCAATACCATAAACTACAAACTCCTTATTGACGGAAAGACCGTCAACATGAGAATAAAAACATATCATAAAGAGGTATATATGCAAAGGACCGTATTGGAAGGATATATACAGAACACATCCGAGATTGTTTGGAAAGCAGAACGCTCCAACCAGCTGAAATCTGCCTTCCTTGCCAATATGAGCCATGAAATCCGTACACCGTTGAATGCCATTCTAGGATTCTCACGCATTATAGCTGAAACGGAAAACGCCGAGGAAAGATTGCAGTATTACGATATTGTAGAAAAAAACAACATGCGCCTGCAGGAACTTATCAACGAGATTTTGGACCTGTCGAAGATTGAATCGGGCATGATGGAGTTCAACTATGCGCCTGTATCCCTTTATACTTTATGTGAGGATGTAAAAAACACGTATAGTTTCAGGTGTCAGCCTGGGGTGGAGCTTGTTTTCGAAGAGTCCGATCCGTCACTGGTTATCTCGACAGACAGGAACCGCTTGTTCCAGGTTTTCTCCAACCTGATAGGTAATGCTACAAAATTCACAGCCAAAGGTTCTATCAGCTTCGGATATAAATTGACGGAAAAAGAAATTGTTTTTCATATAGCCGATACCGGAAGCGGTATTTCCGATGACAAGATAGACAAGATATTCGACCGTTTCATCATGGCCAACAACCAGGTGCAAGGTACAGGACTGGGTCTTTCCATCAGCAAAATCATTGTAGAAAAGTTAGGAGGAAAAATAGCTGTACAATCAAAAATGGAAACCGGAACCACATTCACTTTTACATTGCCTTACATTTCAGCAAACGGAGATATGAAATGGGAGGAAAAACTTCCACCAGCTTCCGTTAAAGACAACAGCAGAACTTCCCATCAGGAGATGACCATCCTAGTGGCGGAAGACTATCAAAGCAATTATGACTTAATAGAGGCTATGATCGGAAAAATATACAAACTGGTGCATGCTCATGACGGCATGGAGGCTATCATATTCTATGAACAATACAAACCCGACTTGATTTTGATGGATATAAAAATGCCTAACATCAATGGTCTGGACGCCACCAGAGCCATCCGGGAAATGTCTGCCGACGTACCTGTCATCGCTGTAAGCGCATACGCATATGAAAAAGACAAAATAGCTGCCATAGAAAGCGGATGCAATGATTTTTTAACCAAACCGGTATCTGCCGACTTATTGAAAATGACTATAAACAAGTATCTAAAACAAAAGTAATTTATGGGAAGATTAGCCGTATACAAATTTGCCTATTTTTTATCTATCCTGTTCACAATCTTCATTCTGGGACTTTCCATCTTCGCTTATTTCTCAGGTAAAATAAATCCGGTAGAGAATATGTTCGCCGCGTACGTTGCTTTAAGCAAACCTATACTGGTGGTTGTCAATACGATATTATTTACTTACTGGCTCATCAGACTCCGGTATTGGTTATGGATTCCATTGACGGGGCTGATGGTAAACTACGAATACATCACTTCCATGTACCAAATTTATAACCCTACCAAGTATGCTAACGAAAACAGACTGAAAATAGTGACTTACAATGTCCACTCATTTGGAAATGAAATCACGGGATTCTCCGCCAAAGAGTTTGCCGAGATGATGAACAAGGAGGAAACGGACGTACTTTGTTTTCAGGAATATAGAGGTAATGGCGACTTTACGGAACAGGATTTACAGAATACGTATGCTAAAACATTCCCTTACTCGTTTATCCCCGAAGGATTGAGTCAGGCCATTTACAGCCGCTACCCCATCAAACAGTCACAAACAATAGAATTTCCGAATACCAATAACGGAGCCATCTGGGCCGACCTGGATGTAAAAGGTATGACGATACGCATCATCAACGTGCACATGCAGACTACCAACTTTGACAGAATGCGTTCCAAAGCAGCACAGGCTCGGGGAGCACAAGATGAGGAACAGGAAAGAGCCATTTATCTGGACTATTCTGACAACTTCCGGGAAAATACTGTCAGACGTGCCGGACAGGCTGAACAAATCAGTTCGCTAATCAATGCCACGGAATATCCCTTGATTGTATGCGGTGACTTCAATGACCCTCCGGGAACTTTTACTTATGAAACGCTGAAAAGCGGCTTGAAAGACGGATTTCAAACCGCAGGAGAAGGGTACGGAGCCACTTACCGGGGGGTTCACCATTTACTACGGATAGACTACTTGTTCCATTCCACCTTATTGGAAGGTATAAAATATAAGGTGATTCCTTATGATATGAGTGACCATAACCCGGTATATCTGGAGGTGGGACTTTGATAAATCACTTCTTCAAAGCTACCGAGAAAAAGAAAGTGGAACCTTTCCCCTCTTCAGACTCAAACCATAAATGCCCACCATTCTTAACAGCGAAATCCTGACATAACAACAAGCCTAATCCGGAACCTTCCTCATTATTCGTTCCGTATTTGCTGAAATGAGTTTCCGTGTTCAACAATTTCTTTTGATCTTCTTCACCCATGCCTTTTCCAGTATCTTTTACACTGACTATGACTTTATCACCCTCTATTCCTGCATTAACCAGAATTTCGGAATCATTATAGCTGAACTTGATCGCATTGCTGAGAAGATTACGCAAGATAGTCTTCATCATATCCATATCGGCATGTACCTCAATCTTTCCGTGCACCGGGAAGTTCACCTTTATATTCTTCATACCGGCTACCAGATTGAAAATTTCGATAACCGAAGCAATATTCCCCACAATATCAAAGTCCTGATAAACGACATTCAGCTTGCCTATCTGGCTTTTAGTCCATTTCAGCAAATTATCCAGCAAAGAGAAAACATCCTCCGTACTTTGATTGGCCATGCTCAGCATATCAAACATTTCCTTACCAATCTGTTCGGACGGAAGACTGAGTATCAACATATTGAGCACCATCTTAATGGATCCCATGGGTGAACGCAGGTCATGCGCGATAACAGAATATAACTTGTCGCGCCCCATAATAATCTTACGCAGTTCTTCCGTCTGCTCCATGATGATCCGTTTGGCGGCAACCAGGGATATCTGATGAGTAACACGGATCACAAGCTCTTCCTTATTAAAAGGTTTGGATATAAAATCATTCGCACCTACCTTGAAACCCTTCACTATATCGGCGGTGGTATTCAAAGCTGTCAGAAATATAATAGGAATATGTTGTGTTTCCGGATCGGCTTTCAATCGTTCAGCAACTTCAAAACCATTCATCTCGGGCATCATGACATCCAACAAAATCAAATCGGGGCGGGCATTGACCGCCTGAGATAATGCCTCCTTTCCATTACCGGCAGTTATCACCTTAAACTTCTCGTTTGTTAACAACACTTTTAACAACAAGACATTAGAAACCACATCATCCACAACTAAAACAGTGTACTCAGAATGACTTATTACAACATTTACATCCGATGTCATAGGTATATATTATTTAGCCAGAACACTTTTAAAATAATCAATCACTTTCGTCAGCCCCTCTTCCAGATGAATGTGAGGCTCCCAATCCAGCTTTTCTCTTGCCAGAGTAATATCCGGCCTGCGCTGACGAGGGTCATCATGAGGTAAAGGTTCGAAAATAATGTTAGAATGAGAACGGGTCAGTTCCAGTATCTTCTGAGCCAGTTCAAATATGGAAAATTCGCAAGGGTTACCGATATTCACCGGTCCTGTGAAATGATCTTCCGTAGCCATCATACGCATCATTCCTTCCACCAGATCATCTATATACTGAAAACTACGCGTCTGTTTTCCGTCTCCATAAATGGTTATATCTTTATCTTGCAATGCCTGTACCACAAAATTGGAAATTACACGTCCGTCATCGGTCAGCATATTAGGGCCATACGTATTGAATATGCGGATTATTTTTACCAAAACACCATGTTGACGGTAATAATCCATGCACAAAGTTTCGGCACAACGTTTTCCTTCATCATAACAAGACCGGTAGCCTATGGGATTCACATTCCCCCAATCTCCCTCCCTCTGGGGATGCGACAACGGATCACCATACACCTCACTGGTAGAAGCCTGAAGTATTTTTGCTTTGTTACGCTTCGCCAGTCCCAACATATTAAACGTGCCGAAGACAGCCGTCTTCGCCGTTTTGATAGCATCATGCTGATAATGTATAGGAGAGGCGGGACATGCCAGATTGTATATCTCGTCCACATCCGTCCAAAACGGATTAATTATATCGTGTTCTATCAGTTCAAAGCGCGGATGCCCGGTCAGGTAACTTATATTCTCTTTACTCCCCGTGAAAAAGTTGTCTAAACATATAACAATATTACCTTCCTCTATCAGACGAGTGCATAGATGTGACCCTATAAATCCTGCGCCTCCCGTTACTAGGATTCTTTTCATTCCCCTTATTTTTACTTTATTTTATGTTTAGCAAAAATAATTGATTCCCTTCACTTGTGCAAACATTTAAAACAAGATTATTCGTTATCTTTGCAAATACTTTGTCAAAATGAGATTTATATGAAGAAATATCCTTGTGTATTAAGTATAGCAGGCTCCGATTGCAGCGGAGGAGCCGGTATACAGGCTGACCTGAAGACAATCTCCGCCTTGGGTGGTTATGCTGCGACAGCCATTACTGCAATCACCGTACAAAACACTTTGGGAGTACGTGCCATACATCCCGTACCACCGGTATATGTGCGTGGCCAGATAGAAGCCGTAATGGAAGATATCCGTCCGGATGCTGTTAAAATAGGTATGATTAATGATGTGGAAATAGTCAAGACCATAGCCTCCTGCCTTCGTACATACCGGCCCCGCTTCGTTGTGTTCGATCCGGTCATGGTATCGACCAGCGGACACCGACTGATAGAAGAGGACGCCATCAGTGCACTGACCCGGGAACTGATGCCTCTGGCCAGCCTGATTACACCCAATCTGAGTGAGGCGGAAGTATTGACGGAACACCGCATAGGCTATGTGGACGAAATGAAAGCTGCCGCATCGGAATTATTAAAGTTCGGTTGCGGATCCGTTTTACTGAAAGGAGGACATTTGGAGGGCGACAAGATGTGCGATGTATTACAAATAGTTGGAGAAGACAAGCCTCATCTCTTTATTTCAGACAAGATAGAAAGCAAAAACACACACGGAACAGGATGTACTCTTTCTTCCGCCATTGCTACTTTTCTGGCACTGGGATATGATATGCCGCAGGCCGTAGAACATGCAAAAGCATATGTCACCAAAGGCATCCACGCCGGGAAAGACGTGCATATAGGCGAAGGACACGGTCCGCTGAATCACTTTTACGCACCTGTCCCGATGAAAATAATGAAATAATTTGTCTATGCGCTAATTACCATGCGGTACATAACGCAGCATATTAGCAAATTGCCTCATTATTATTCCGTAGTTCCGAAAGAAATAATTAACTTTGCAACGTTTTTAAACCAAAATAGGAAAAATATGAAAGCATTTGTATTCCCCGGACAGGGAGCACAGTTTGTAGGTATGGGTAAAGACCTGTACGAAAACTCGGCTTTAGCCAAAGAACTTTTTGAAAAAGCAAACGACATTTTAGGATACCGTATCACAGACATCATGTTTGAAGGTACTGACGAAGACTTGCGCCAGACTAAGGTAACTCAGCCTGCCGTTTTTCTGCACTCGGTAATTTCCGCTCTTTGCATGGGTGATGATTTCAAACCTGAAATGACTGCCGGACACTCGCTAGGCGAATTTTCCGCATTGGTTGCAGCCGGAGCATTGTCTTTCGAAGATGGTCTGAAACTGGTTTATGCACGTGCTATGGCTATGCAGAAAGCTTGTGAGGCACAACCCTCTACGATGGCTGCCATCATTGCGTTGCCTGACGAAAAAGTAGAAGAAATCTGTGAAGCGATTTCTAAAGAAGGAGAAGTGGTAGTGGCTGCCAATTATAACTGCCCGGGACAAATTGTCATCTCAGGTTCTATCGAAGGGATCAACAAGGCTTGCGAGCAAATGAAAGCTGCCGGTGCTAAACGCGCCCTGCCGTTGAAAGTGGGAGGCGCCTTCCACTCTCCGCTGATGAACCCCGCCAAAGTGGAACTGGAAGCTGCTATCAACGCTACTGAAATTCATACTCCGAAATGCCCAGTATATCAGAATGTGGACGCTTTACCTCACACAAATCCCGCTGAAATCAAGGCAAATCTGGTGGCTCAGCTCACCGCTTCCGTACGCTGGACCCAGACTGTGAAGAATATGGTTGCCGATGGTGCCGATGACTTTACTGAATGCGGACCGGGTGCTGTACTGCAAGGACTGATCAAGAAAATTGATGGATCGGTCAACGCACACGGTATTGCTTGATAAATAAATTTCAGTTATTATAAATTTTATACGGATTACCGGAATATGCTGAGTAATCCGTATTTTTTTATGGCATTTCACAAAAATATTCGTAAGTTTGTCGGTATCTAAACGAGATCAGACTATGAATGAATTTAAATATAACATTGGTTATGCCCTGAGCGGAGGATTTATAAAAGGATTTGCCCATTTGGGGATTATGCAGGCTTTGCATGAACATGGCATCAAGCCGGAAATACTTTCCGGAGTAAGTGCAGGTGCTCTTGCCGCCGTCTTCTATGCCGACGGCAAAGAACCTTTTCATATTGTTGAACTTTTTGAGCACCATTCATTCAAAGAACTGACCACTTTTTCTATCAACAAACAAGGTCTGCTGAAACTGGACAGTTTCATTGATTTCTTAAACAGCAACCTGGAGTCGAAAATGATAGAAGAACTAAAAATCCCCACTATTATTACCGCTACCGATTTGGATCACGGACGCATCGTTTCTTTTAAAAAAGGGAAAATAGCCGAAAGGCTGGCTGCTTCCTGCTGTATGCCTATCTTGTTTGCCCCCATACGCATCAACAATACATATTATGTAGATGGAGGAATCTTGATGAACCTGCCGGTAAGCCCCATCCGCAAAGAATGCGAGAAAGTGATAGCACTCAATGTAGACCCGCTGGTAGCAGATGAATATAGCAAGAATGTGGTAAGCATCGCACTCAGAGCCTATCATTTTATTTTCCAAGCCAATACACTGCCTCAAAAAGGGATTGCAGATTTGCTAATCGAATCATACGGACTGGAAGAATACAGCAACAGGGAGCTGGAAAGAGCCGAAGAGATATTCGAAAAAGGATACAATACGGCAACGGAACTCCTGGACAGATTACTCCTGGAGAATGGAACGATTTGGAGATAAACAAAAAAAAGAATAAAATGGATACACAAGAAAAAATTATTATCTATCAGGTATTCACCCGTTTATTCGGGAACAACAGCCTGCGTTGTAAGCCTAATGGTTCTTTGGAGGAAAACGGTTGCGGAAAAATGGCCGATTTCACGACAAAGGCTTTAAGCGAGATCAAAACACTGGGTGCTACACATATTTGGTATACAGGTATCATTGAACATGCTACCCAAACCAATTATACCCGCTATGGTATCAAACCCGATCATCCTGCAGTAGTAAAAGGAAAGGCCGGATCACCGTATGCCATCAAGGATTATTATGATGTAGACCCTGACTTGGCAACCAGTATCCCGGACCGTATGAAAGAGTTCGAGAATCTGGTAAAACGAAGCCACAAAGCCGGATTGAAAGTCATCATTGATTTTGTCCCCAACCATGTAGCCCGCCAATATGGTTCAGACGCCAAGCCTGAAGGAGTAACCGATTTGGGTGAAAAAGATGATATGACAAAAGCATTCAGCCCCAACAATAATTTCTATTATATTCCAGATACAAAACTGGAAGGTAATATCGACCTGCACCGTGGCGCAGCGGAACCTTACATAGAATTTCCGGCAAAAGCAACCGGTAATGACCGTTTTGACGCATGGCCCAACTCCAATGACTGGTATGAAACTGTGAAACTGAATTATGGTATAGACTACATGAACGGTCATAGCCGCCACTTCGAACCGATTCCGGACACATGGGTAAAGATGCGTGACATCCTACTGTTCTGGTCTGCCAAAGGCATTGACGGATTCCGCTGTGATATGGCAGAAATGGTTCCTGTAGAATTCTGGGGATGGGTGATTCCGCAAATCAAAGCCGAACATCCGGAACTGATATTTATCGCCGAGATCTATAATCCGGGAGAATACAGGAATTATCTGTTCAATGGTAAATTCGACTATTTATATGACAAAGTAGGTCTGTATGATACGCTACGCGCCATTACCTGCGGATGGGAATCGGCAACTGCTATTCCACAACGCTGGCAAAGCTTGGGAGGTATCGAAAAACGAATGCTCAATTTCCTGGAGAATCATGACGAGCAGCGCATAGCTTCCGATTATTTTGCCGGAAACGGCTCGAAAGCCATCCCCGCAATGATTGTATCGGCTTGCATGAATACCAACCCAGTCATGATTTACTTCGGGCAGGAATTGGGAGAACATGGCATGGATACGGAAGGTTTCAGCGGGCGTGACGGAAGAACTACTATCTTTGATTACTGGAGTGTGGACAGCATACGCCGCTGGCGCAACGGAGGCAAGTTTGACAATAAATTCCTGAATGAGGATGAAAAGCAATTGAAACAATTCTATACCCGCCTGCTGAATATATGCAACAGTGAAAAAGCCATACGGGAAGGTGTGTTCTTTGACTTAACCTATGCCAATCTGGCCGGATGGGTGTTCAACGAACATAAGCAATACGCCTTTTTACGAAAACAGGATGATGAACTGATATTAATTATGGTCAACTTTGACTCCATACCGGCACGTTCAGCCGTCAATATTCCGCAACATGCGTTTGATTATTTAGGCATCCATCGTTATGGAGAATATGAGGCAACCGAATTGCTGACCGGAAACACAGAGAAGCTCACTCTTATGCCGGACAAAACAACTCCCGTATTACTAGATGGAATGAATGGAAAAATTCTGAAATTCAAGCTATAGTTTCCCACCACAGATTACTCAGATTAACACAGATACAGATTGAAATAATCAATAAATCGTATTTCAATCTGTGTAATCTGTAGTGAAAAAATATTTTAATTCTAGGAAAATACAAATTCTTTCATTGTCCTATCTCTTCAACAGACCAATTTTCAAGTTCAGTTTAAAATAATAGACTCCGTTCTCACGTTCCAGATATCCATATTTATCTTTTTCAGTGGAACTTTTCTCAAACCGGGAATTAACAAACAGGAAATCGGCAAAGACCTGACGGTCAGCCTTCTGATAACAAAGTATCTCTCCATTACCATCTACAAACAAAAAACCGGATATAGCAGAATCTATCCCATTAAAGATCTTGGCAGGACGCATTCCCAAAGCCAAAGCCATAAGAAACTGCTTCATCTTATATTCATAATAACTATGCTTATGAATCAATTCATCCTTTATTTTCAACGGATTGATTTGTTTGATTGCTTCTATCAGGTCACTAACTTTGGATATGCCATCCAAATGCATGACACGCAACATCTCGCCCAACATACGGGGAAAATGAAGATCTATCATGCAAAGATTACTGCGGAATACTTTATCGGCCACATCATTATATTTCAAGATTCCTCCCAAACGTTCTATCATCAACATACGCCCTGCCACATCGTCTTCTTCACCAAAAGCATTAATTTTGTTTACGGTAGGAGTAGCGAATTTAACACCTGTCTGCTCGAACTTCAAATTGGCGGCACGCCCTCCATCCAACAACGGGAACATAGTCCCCAAACGGGAACGAACGCAAAAACCTACCAACGGGGCCTCTATACCGTAAAAAGCAACATAAAAATCAGTACGGTCATCCGTCTTTGCTTCCAAGTCATAAATGGCGACTTCATCCAAAAATTCTTCCACACCGTCGGGAGACATCACATCATTCTCGCGACTCTCTTTGACAGCAGCAAAAACCAACTCTGCCACAGCCGCAAAATCCTCACGAGGTATCTGCTTATCTATCTTTTCCCCACAAATACGTACGGTCGCCTCATCCTCCAGAATATAACGGCGTGTCCCGTCATGTTCCTCACGCTGTACCATCGCCACAGGAAACTTTTGCACTTCATTCCTTTTCACATCAGGCGTACCTGCATACACATATCCGTCCGCTAACAAGCGGAAAAAGGCGTAAAGCTCGCCCCACTCTCTCTTTGTCGCTTCAAATGCCATATATTTTCTCTTTTTACTATCGTCAGCTATTTTTTAACGGCTGCAAAGATACGCAAAAGAAGTCTTAAAAAACAGGTTTTCGAGAAATACAAATATTAAACAATGTTATATAGCATACTTTTTAAGTCTGATTATTTGCTATTTTCCAAAAAGTCCGTATCTTTGCAATGTGTTTTTCATAGTATTAGATTTAAGGTTAACAAAGGTTGGAGCAAGGCGTTGCTCCTTTTTTATTTTATCCCCCTTATTTTTATGATAAAACAAGTATTTCTTTTAATCCACAAACCTCGATCTATCTTAAATCAGTTCTCAACAAAATCCCTCCAATAGGATAATCAGGTAGAAATTTATGAAGGGAACACGGATGTCATTTATATTCCAATTGAACCGATGAATTAGCATTTATCAACAAATGTATCACAAATCACTGCATTTCTATAAACCTGTTCCTTATCCAGTTTGTTCTAAATGGCAAAGACAATCTTTATAAATGATAGAATCATGAAATTAAAAAAAGGAAGTATTGCATTACTAACATTGGCAGGTATGTTCTATATGAGCGTACAAAAAGCGGATGCATGCACGCGTGCCGTCTATATCGGACCGGACAATATGGTAATAACTGGACGTACAATGGATTGGAAAGAAGATATTATGAGTAATATCTATGTTTTCCCCAGAGGAATACAACGTGCAGGATATAATAAAGAAAATGCCGTGAAATGGACTTCAAAATACGGCAGCGTCATTGCAACAGGATATGATATAGGTACGTGTGACGGAATGAATGAAAAAGGATTGGTTGCCAGTCTGTTATTTTTGCCAGAATCCGTCTTTGACCGTCAGGGAGATACACGTCCTGTCATGGGAATCAGTATATGGACACAATATGTACTGGACAATTTTGCCACCGTACATGAAGCTGTCGAGGAACTGAAAAAAGAATCATTCCGCATTGATGCTCCCCACATGCCCAACGGTTCAGCTTCCACTCTTCACCTGGCTATTACAGATGAAACAGGAAATACAGCGGTTCTGGAATATCTGGACGGGAATTTAAGCATACACGAAGGAAAAGAATTCCAAGTGATGACCAATTCTCCACGATATGATTATCAGTTAGCTATCAATGATTACTGGAAAGAAATAGGAGGATTGCAAATGCTGCCGGGTACAAACCGTTCCAGCGACCGCTTTGTGCGTGCCTCTTTTTATATACATGCAATCCCTCAGACTCCGGACGCTAAAATAGCTGTACCCAGTGTACTCAGTGTGATGCGTAATGTATCCGTCCCCTTCGGAATTACCACACCGGACAAACCTCATATATCTTCCACCCGCTGGCGCTCTGTATCCGATCAGAAGAATAAAATATATTATTTTGAATCGGTCATGACTCCTAATCTATTTTGGTTGGATTTGAAAAAAATCGACTTTAGTCCCAAAGCCGGAATCAAGAAACTGCCTCTCACCAACGGAAAGATTTATGCAGGGGATGCCGTAAAAGATTTAAAAGACAGCGACTCATTCGTCTTTTTATTTCAAACCCCTGTGATGTAAAATAGTAAAATCAGTATGACGTTCATGCCTCATGAAAATCGGTTGAGAGCCTCGTGAACGTCATACATTTTTACGAATGTGCTCCCCCTCTGGCATTAAGTATCTTTTAAAATTCGTTGTTTTATAATAATACAAAAGCAATCATTTCCTCTCTGCTTCCTCATTACAAAAGAATAATTTATCTTTGAACGGATTTTAATATCCCATCAAAATCAGAACAAAAATAAAATAACTATGGAACAACCATCACTCAACGACCATAATAAACAGGAGTACCCTCCCATGCATACCACAGAGCATGTCATAAACAGGACAATGGTCAATCTTTTCGGATGCGGACGAGCAATATCCGCCCATATAGAACGCAAAAAAAGCAAGCTGGATTTTGCGCTGCAAACATGTCCGGAAGAAACGGATATTACAAGAATAGAAAACACCGTAAACGAAGTATTGCGAAGAAATTTGCCCGTTACAATGGAATTTATCTCTCAAGAGGAAGCTATAGGACGTTTTGACATGAAACGCTTACCGGAAAAAGCTTCCGAAACCGTACGGATTGTAAAAGTCGGCGATTACGATGAATGCCTCTGTATAGGTCAACACGTGAAAAATACGTCCGAAATAGGTACATTTAAAATTATAAGCTACGACTATAAAGACGGAATCTTCCGTATGCGGTTCAAGCTGATATAGAACGACTGTCAATCTGTCCCCCCTAAAATTACAAATTGGCAGTAGTCTTGACAATCAAATGTTTAAAGAGGCTTACCAACTTTTAATGCAAAGGTTCTAATCTTTAAGAAAACCTTTATAGGTTTAAAAGAGTGCAATATAAACCGCATATCATCGAACTAATGGTATGCGGTTTGCATTATGGATAGTGAATGACAAAACCGAAAGGTGAAGGAATTCAGAAATAAACAAAATGTTTAACCAAAACCTATAGGAGATTAAGATTATGATGCCAGTAAGAAGATCAAACCAAACATGGTTACCAAGTATTTTTAATGATTTCTTTGATAACGACTGGATGGTAAAAGCCAATGCAACAGCTCCCGCCATCAATGTTATTGAAAGTGACAAAGACTACAAAGTAGAAGTCGCCGCTCCGGGAATGACCAAAGAAGACTTCAAGATTCATATCAACGAAGACAACGACTTGGTTATCTCTATGGAAAAGAAAACAGAAAGTACTGAAGGTGATAAAGAAGGCAAGAAAGAAAGCCGTTACTTGCGTCGCGAATTCTCTTATTCTAAATTTCAACAGACATTGATCCTGCCTGATGATGTAGATAAAGATAAAATTGATGCAAAAGTAAACGATGGTGTATTAACTATCGAGCTGCCGAAGCGTACACCGGAAGACAAAGAAAAAGCAGCTAAGGTTATCGAAGTTAAATAACATGCTCTCAAATTCAGAAAAGAGGGATTGCCTATGAAAGGGCAGTTCCTCTTTTGTTTTTATAAAAGTCCGTTTCTATTTACTATAGGTTCATCGTAACCTTACAACCCAAAGATATAAATCTTTCACCTGCAAGATCTATAATCTTCCGGGGGTAAGATCTATAATCTTCGCATTGCATCCTCCCTTCCCTATTCTGGTCCATATTGTCGGCTGTCTTTACGCACTATACCTCGCTAATGTCTACTTAACATATTTATCCAACATTTTTTCCAAGGCATTTTGTGAAACCGGCTTAGTCAGAAAATCATCGCATCCGGCTTCTATAGCTCTGTCTTTGTCGGACTCAAAAGCAAAGGCAGTCAAAGCGACAATAGGCACTTCTTTTGAATAAGAACGAATCAGGCGCGTAGCCTCCAGCCCATCCATATGGGGCATCTTGATATCCATCAAAATCAAGTCAGGCTGATGTTCTTTAAATTGATTCACCGCATCCTCTCCATCCTTAGCCCATAGCAGATTACATCTTTTTCCTAACAATGTCTTTAACAGCAAAAAGTTGCTGTCCACATCTTCCGCCACCAGTACTGTTCTTCTTTGCAATACTTTTCTCAGTCCCGTACTCCCTGATTCCGGACACTTCGTACCCCTTCCGGATTCCGGACATTTTTTACCCGCCTTATAAGGAATCGTAAAACGAAAAGTAGAACCTTCATTCAGTTTGGATTCCGCAGTAATCTCTCCACCTATTTTTTCTACAATCACCCTACAAATCGCAAGCCCCAAGCCTGTTCCCTGAACAAAAGTATTCAGTTTCACGAAACGCTCAAAAATCATTTTAATCTTCTCCTCGGAGATCCCCATCCCTGTGTCTTTTACATAAAAATCAATATACTCCTTCCTCACTTCAAAACCAAAACGGATTTCCCCTTTGAAAGTAAATTTTATAGCATTGGTTATCAAATTTGTAACGACTTGCATAATTCGGTTCTGATCTTCATTGATTATCAAGCTGGTGTCTTTATTGTCTAATATCAAAACAACCCCAGTCTGCACCCGATCCTTGTGCATCTCATACACATTACGGCACAATTCTCCCAAGTCCATTGGATATCTGACGTATTCCAATGTACCGGCCTCTATTTTTGCCAAATCAAGAATATCATTGATTAATTGCAACAATATTTCCGAATTCTGGTTGATAATATCCGAATAAAGTTTTTCATCCGCCGCATTATCCGCCATAGTCATCAAACGGGAAAAACCTACTATTGCATTCAAAGGAGTACGGATTTCATGGCTCATATTGGCTAGAAAGGCTGTTTTCAGCCTGTCGGACTGCTCAGCCTTGATACGGGCCTGAACCAGCTCTTGCTCTATGTTCTGCATATTAGTAATATCCCACGAAATGCCAATAATAAGCGGTGCACGCCCTTCCAGAGGAACTAATGTTTTTAAAGTCTGCACGATGCGGGTCTCGCCTGTAGCCGTCACATACGTTTCCTGCATTTCCATGCGCTCTCGGGTACGGATCAATTCCAAATCATCCCGATGAAACTTCTCCGCATTCTCATGTTCGGGAAACACTTCAAAATCAATATGACCCAATGCCTTGGAAGCAGGAATTTTAGAGTGACTGGCAAATGCTTTGTTCCAATAAAGGTATCGGAAATCATCCTCAGGGTCTTTCACAAACAAATAAACAGGAATATTATTCAGTATGGCATCCATCAGATAATTCAGTTCACGCAATTCGTCACGGTTCTTGATAACATCCGTTATATCCTGCGTAAAGAACCAAATCATTTCCTCACCCTGATTTTGAATCATAAAAGCCGAAACCTGATGAACACGAAGTTTTGTTTCTCCCACACGGGTATATTTAGCACGATAAGCAAAATTACCTCCATTATCACGAATCTCTTGAACACGTTTATCAAATATTTCTTTGGTATTCAGAGAAACAGGTAAATCATAAACTTTTTGTGTGCCCAACTCCTCTTTCACTCCATATTCCTCAATAAACTGCCGGTTGGCATAAACTAAGGTTCCGTCAACCGATACAGCCAGAATACTATCACTGACCTTATCCAGTACCCGTTTAAATATTTCCAAGTTCTGCTGTGTGGCAACTCTTTCACTAATATCACGACACATTATCAGTACATATTCTTCATCTAAGGGGAAAATACGATTTTCATAATAATGAAGTGTCCCGTCCACATCCAATTCATGATGGGCGGTAGAACCTCTACCTGTCGCAATAGCCTTCTGAAGATTATTATGTATATTGTGATAAGCTTCTTTAGGAACCATATCCTGCATACGCATCCCTTTAAAATCATTGTTGGATACACCCACATGATTGGTTTCTTCATTAGACACCACTTCTATACCCGTTTCCTCATGATTGAATACGGTGAGCATATCCGGCAAAGAATCTAATATTCTTACCGCATATTTCTCCTTGAAACTAACGCTATCAAAGTTTTTTTCAGAAGAAGATAATTTTTCTTTCAGCAGCCTGTTCTCCTCTTTCAACGATTCAATTTCCTGCTCTAATGCTTTAAGCTTGTGTTCACAATCCATTTGTATTGAATATCTTTAGGATTCCTAATCGGACAAAATTAGGAAACTTTTTGTGAACAAAGAAAGAATAGTGAATAATTTTCTAATGAAAGAGAAGTCACTGATTAATAGTTAATGGAGTGCACTGTTATGCCGCACCCCATTAACCACACATCACTAAACATTCAAATCATTTATATTCCGCCCAGCTCTTGATAGCGATATCATCCACCGTCATGGTACAGAAGGCATTGATAAACGCGCTTGCCAGACGGGCATTGGTAATCAAGGGCACATTCAGGTCGATGGCGGCACGACGGATCTTGTACCCGTTATCCAACTCTCCGGCTGTCAGGTTCTTCGGTATATTGACTACCATATCTATCTCTTTCCGGTGCAGCATATCCAGTGCCTGAGGCTGCCCTTCCTCACTGGGCCAGTAGACACGGGTATTCTCCACCCCGTTCTCAGTCAGGAAGTGGGATGAGCCTCCGGTGGCATAAAGTTTATAACCTTTCTTCTGTAACATACGGGCAGCTTCCAAAGTATCCGCTTTCTGCTTGGCGTTACCAGTTGAAAGCAACACACTCTTTTCCGGAATACGATAGCCCACAGACAACATCGCCTTCAATACGGCACACGAAGTATCCGTACCGATGCAGCCGACTTCACCGGTAGAGGCCATGTCTACCCCCAATACGGGATCTGCCTTCTGCAAACGATTGAAAGAGAACTGGCTGGCCTTGATGCCCACATAATCCAACTCGAAAAGATTCTTGTTCGGTTTCTCTACCGGCAATCCGAGCATCACCTTCGTAGCCAGTTCGATAAAATTGATTTTCAACACCTTGCTGACAAAGGGGAAGCTGCGTGAAGCACGAAGGTTACATTCAATCACCTTGATATCGTTATCCTTTGCCAGATATTGTATATTGAACGGACCGGAGATATTCAATTCCTTGGCTATCTGACGGGAGATGCGCTTGATGCGGCGTACCGTTTCCACATACAGTTTCTGAGGAGGGAACTGAATGGTGGCATCCCCCGAGTGCACGCCGGCATATTCAATGTGCTCACTGATAGCGTATGCCACAATCTCACCATTCTGTGCCACAGCATCCATTTCCACTTCCTTAGCGTGCTCAATGAACTGGCTCACCACTACCGGATGCTTTTTCGATACGTTTGCAGCCAGTTTCAGGAAGCGTTCCAATTCCTCTTGATTGGAGCAGACGTTCATGGCCGCACCACTCAGCACATACGAGGGACGTACCAAAACAGGGAAGCCTACTTTATCAATAAAAGCATGGATATCCTCCATAGAAGTCAATGCGCTCCATTCAGGCTGATCTACACCAATGCGGTCCAGCATGGCCGAGAATTTATCACGGTCCTCGGCATTATCAATGCTCTTGGCACTGGTACCGAGGATATTTACATTTTGCGCATCCAAACGGAGAGCCAGGTTATTGGGAATCTGACCGCCGGTAGATACAATGACTCCGTGAGGGTTCTCCAGTTCGAGGATATCCATCACACGCTCAAAAGTAAGTTCGTCAAAGTAAAGACGATCGCACATATCATAGTCGGTAGAAACCGTTTCGGGGTTATAGTTGATCATGACACTGCGGTAACCCTCCTTACGGATGGTCTGTAAGGCCTGTACCCCACACCAGTCAAATTCCACCGACGAACCGATGCGGTAAGCGCCCGAACCCAGTACCACAATGGATTTATGGTCGCCCAAGTATTTCACATCATTGGCCACGCCGCTATAAGTCAAGTACAGATAGTTGGTCTGTGCAGGATACTCGGCTGCCAAGGTATCGATTTGTTTCACCACCGGAAGAATTCCCACCTGCTTGCGATGATTACGCACATACAGGATACCGTCTTCCATATCACCCTCGTAGCCAATGGCACGGGCTATCTGGAAATCGGAGAATCCCTGCACTTTCGCCTTGCGGAGTAACTCGTCCGGCATATCGGTAATCTGCTTATGGTTATTGCCCCATTCGTGCATCTCTTTAGAAGTGTCCATGATGTGCTGCAATTTCTGCAGGAACCATTTGTCAATCTTGGTCAGCTCATGAATCTGGTCTACCGTGTAACCTGCACGCATGGCTTTGCTGATCACGAAGATGCGCTTGTCCGTCGGCTCTCGAAGGGCTTTGTCCACATCCTCTATAACCAGTTCCTTATTCTCTACGAAGCCATGCATTCCCTGGCCAATCATGCGCAAACCTTTCTGAATGGCTTCCTCGAAAGTACGTCCGATGGCCATCACCTCGCCCACCGATTTCATGGACGAGCCCAACTCACGGTCCACACCATGGAACTTGCCCAAGTCCCAACGGGGAATCTTGCACACCACATAGTCCAGTGCAGGTTCGAAGAATGCGCTGGTGGTCTTTGTCACCGAGTTTTTCAAGTCGAACAACCCGTATCCCAAGCCTAATTTGGCGGCAACGAAAGCCAACGGATATCCGGTCGCTTTGGAAGCCAATGCAGACGAACGCGAAAGACGGGCGTTGACCTCAATGACACGGTAATCTTCCGATTCGGGATCGAAGGCATACTGTACATTACATTCGCCCACAATGCCGATATGGCGGATGATACGGATAGCCAGTTCACGAAGTTTATGATACTCCGCATTGGTCAGTGTCTGCGAAGGGGCGATCACGATAGACTCGCCGGTATGGATACCCAGCGGGTCAAAGTTCTCCATGTTACATACAGTGATGCAGTTATCATAACGGTCGCGGACCACTTCATATTCCACCTCTTTCCAGCCTTTCAAACTCTTTTCCACCAATACCTGCGGCGAGAAAGAGAAGGCCTTTTCAGCCAGAACATTCAGTTCCTCTTCATTGTCACAGAAACCAGAACCTAGTCCACCCAATGCGTAGGCGGCACGGATAATAACCGGATAACCTAATTCTTTAGCAGCGCGACGGGCATCTTCCAAGTTTTCCACCGCTTCACTCTTGATGGTCTTTACATTGATTTCATTCAGTTTTTCTACAAACAACTCACGGTCCTCCGTATCCATGATGGCTTGTACGGGAGTACCCAACACACGGACATTGTATTTTTCGAAAATACCTGCTTTGTACAGTGCCACCCCACAGTTCAAGGCAGTTTGTCCGCCGAAAGACAGGAGCACACCATCCGGACGTTCCTTTTCTATCACCTTCTCTACAAAATAAGGAGTAACGGGCAGGAAATAAATCTGGTCCGCCACCCCTTCGCTGGTCTGCACAGTAGCAATGTTCGGGTTGATCAGAACCGTTTCAATCCCTTCTTCCTTCAAGGCTTTCAGCGCTTGCGAGCCTGAATAGTCAAACTCTCCGGCCTCGCCAATCTTCAAGGCGCCGGAACCTAATAATAATACTTTCTTTATTTCGTCTTTCATACTTGTTCTTTTTAATACACGGTTTATAACAACTTCACAAATTCATCAAACAGGAACTCGGTATCCGTAGGTCCCGACGCCGCTTCCGGATGGAACTGTGCCGAGAACCAAGGTTTGGTTTTATGCCTGATGCCCTCGTTGGAACCATCATTCATATTGATGAACAGCGGTTCCCAATCGGTTCCCAATGTATTATTATCTACTGCATAACCATGGTTCTGGCTGGTAATGAAACAACGTTCCGTTCCCACCATGCGCACCGGCTGGTTATGACTGCGATGACCGTATTTCAATTTATAGATAGTAGCACCTCCTGCTTTTGAAAGCAACTGATTCCCCATACAAATGCCAAAGATAGGCTTGTCGCTCAAGCTCATCGCCTTGCGGATATGCTGTACCGCCTCATCACATGTATCCGGATCACCCGGGCCGTTCGAAATAAACAATCCGTCATACTCCATCCCTGTAAAATCATGGTTCCAAGGAACGCGGATCACTTCCACATCCCGTTTCAGCAGACAGCGGATGATATTTGTCTTTACACCACAATCCACCAACACCACTTTCTTCTTGCCGGCGCCTTCGTTGTAACGAATCACTTCCTTGCATGATACTTTATCCACATAGTTGATACCTGCATACGTTGCTTCGGGCACTTTATCGGGCTCATCATTAAATACGATCTTCCCCATCATCACCCCATGTTCGCGAAGGACTTTTGTCAGTTCACGGGTATCGATGCCTGTAATGCCCGGCACTTGCTCACGCTTCAGCCAGTCGGCCAGACTTTCTTTCGCATTCCAGTGACTGAATTCTTCACTGTAATCACTTACAATAATCGCTTCGGCATGGATACGTTCACTCTCCATAAAAGTGGCCAAGCCGTTGGGTTCGACAGTAAAGGGAGGCACCCCGTAATTACCGACCAACGGGTAAGTCAAGGTCATCAACTGCCCCGCATATGAAGGGTCTGTCAAGCTCTCAGGATAACCGGTCATAGCGGTATTAAACACCACTTCACCGGCTACCGGTTTCTCATAACCGAACGACTTGCCCGGGAAACGGCTCCCGTCGTCGAGGATCAATGTTACATTTCTCATCTAATCTATCTTGAATTGTTATTCTTTAGAATTGATATACTTTTTCTATATAGTCTATAAACGCCTGGTTCACCAGCTTCACTCCACCCGGAGTAGGATAATCTCCACTGAAATACCAGTCGCCCGTATGGTTGGGACATGCTTCATGCAATCCTTCCAATGTCTGATAAACAATCTCCACTTTAGCTTGCGTACCTTTCGGAGTGAGAAGTTCCACCATTTTTGCCGCAATCTCCTCGTTGGTGAAAGGAGCATAAATTTCTTTTACGTAGTTCACCATCTGCTCTTTGGGTAACCCCACCTGGTCTTTCGATTTGTTGTAAGCACGGGCTATTACATCTTTCATATCTCGTTCTTTCAATAAATCGATAGCAGCCTTGAAAGCGATAAACTGATCCATGCTGGCCATATCAATACCATAATAGTCCGGATAACGCACCTGTGGAGAAGAAGAAACAATGACGATTTTCTTCGGATGCAGACGATCAAGAATACCGATAATGCTTTGTTTCAATGTAGTTCCCCGGACGATGCTGTCATCAATAATAACCAGATTATCCACATGAGGTATCAAACTACCGTAAGTAATATCGTACACATGGGCGGCCAAGTCATTCCGGCTGTTGCCTTCGGCGATAAAGGTACGCAGCTTGATATCCTTGATGGCCACTTTTTCGCTACGGATACGCCAGGACAGGATTTTTTCCAGTTCCTCGTGATTGGGATGATGTCCCAAAGCCTCTATCTTCTTTACTTTCAGTTCATTCAGATAATTGTCGAATCCTTCCAGCAGTCCATAGAAAGCCACTTCCGCCGTATTGGGTATAAAAGAGAATACAGTATGCTCCACATCATAGTCTACCGCTTTCAAGATAGGATTCACCAGTTTTTCACCCAGCAGCTTTCTTTCTTTATAAATATCCATGTCGCTTCCCCGGCTGAAATAGATTCGCTCGAAAGAACAAGCTTTCTTCTCTTTCGCCCGGTTGATCTGTGCCAGACGCATCTTTCCGGTCTTGCTCATCAATATAGCCTGTCCCGGTTGCAATTCATTGATGCTTCCGGCAGGTACATTCAAGGCAGTCTGAATGACGGGACGTTCGGACGCCAATACCATGATTTCATCGTCCATGTACCAGAAAGCCGGACGGATGCCCCACGGATCGCGTACCGCAAAAGATTCACCGCTACCGGTCATACCGCAGATCACATAGCCTCCATCCCACTCCTTGCTCGAAGTCTTGAGGACATTGCCCAAGTCAATGCGGTCTTCTATGGCGTGAGTGATATTCATACCCTTCAGACCTTCCTTCTCACATTCCACATAGAGGCGCTCCACCTCACGATCCAAACGGTGTCCCACTTGTTCCAACATAATATATGTGTCGGCATATTTACGCGGATGCTGGCCGTCAGCAGTGATACGTGCGAAAATCTCATCCACATTGGTCATGTTGAAATTGCCGCACAGTGCCAGATTCTTGGCACGCCAATTGTTACGACGCAAGAACGGATGCACGTAGGAGATACCGCTTTTTCCGGTAGTAGAATAACGCAAATGACCCATGTACACCTCTCCGGCAAAGGGAAGGCATTTCTTGGCGTATCCGGCATCATGCAATTGTTCGGGCGCCAAATCCTTGAAATGATTTTGCACCGTACCGAATATCTCTGTTATCGCCCCTGAACCTAAAGCTCTTTCACGGAACATATATTCTTCACCGGGATTGGCCTCCAGTTTGACACAGGCCAGCCCGGCGCCTTCCTGTCCGCGGTTATGTTGTTTTTCCATCAGCAGATACAGCTTGTTCAAGCCATACATCCAGGTTCCATACTTTTCCTGATAATATTCCAGCGGTTTCAGCAGTCGTATCATAGCGACCCCACATTCATGCTTTAACGGTTCCATGCTCTCTCTTTACTCCTTAAATTAATATATCATTTTCAGATTCTTATAAAAACATCCCAAAGGTATGACAAGACCTTCTGTCGTTTTTCCAAACTTACGGCACATCTTTCAAGAATTATGCCGGAAACTTCCGGGAACTTCCTGCATAATCTCCGGCAGCATTGCCTTCTATTCTACTGTTACCGACTTCGCCAGATTTCGTGGCTGATCCACATTTTTCCCTTTGCAAATGGCTACATGGTAGGCCAATAACTGTAAGGGGATCGTAGCTATCAACGGTTCGAGGCACTCTAATGTTTCGGGCAACTCAATGCAATCATCAGCCAACTTGCTGATTACCGTATCTCCTTCTGTGACCAAAGCGATTACTTTTCCCTTCCGCGCTTTAATTTCCTGTATGTTACTCATTATCTTTTCATACATCGCATTATGCGTAGCTACCACAACAACAGGCATTTCGGCATCAATCAATGCGATAGGTCCATGTTTCATCTCAGCTGCAGGATAACCTTCAGCGTGAATATAAGATATCTCCTTCAACTTTAACGCACCTTCCAAAGCTACCGGAAAACTGTAACCTCGTCCCAAATAGAGGAAATTATGTGCATAGGTGAAGATACGCGACAGTTCCGCTATCTTGGGATTACTGATCAGAATCTTTTTTATTTTAGCCGGAATCACAGTCAATTCCCGAATCACTTCCAGGTATTTCTCATCCGTCATGCTCCCTTTCTCTTTTGCCAGGGTCAGCGCCAGCATGGTCAGCACAGTTACCTGTCCGGTAAATGCCTTAGTAGACGCCACTCCTATTTCCGGTCCTACATGAATATAAGAACCGGTATCTGTAATGCGCGGAATGGATGAACCTACCGCATTGCATATACCATAAATAAAAGCTCCTTTCTCTTTCGCCAGTTCTATGGCAGCCAATGTATCGGCCGTCTCGCCCGATTGCGAGATAGCTATTACCACATCATCTTCATGAATCACCGGATCACGATAGCGGAACTCGGAGGCATATTCCACTTCTACCGGAATACGGCAGAAACTTTCTATCAGTTGTTTCCCTATCAATCCGGCATGCCACGAAGTTCCGCAAGCCACAATTACAAAGCGACGAGCCTTGAGCAGACGTTCCTTATGATCAATAACCGCCGACAGTACTACTTTATCACCGTCCGCATTGATGCGTCCACGCATACAGTCGTTAATACAATCGGGTTGTTCGAATATCTCCTTCAACATGAAATGCGGGTATCCTCCTTTCTCCAGCTGTCCCAGATTCATTTCCACCGTACGTACTTCGGGATTTTGAAGCACGTTATCCAAATTGACGACTTCCAGCGCCTTGTCTCTGCGAATCACCGCTATCTCCCCATCTTGCAGATACACCACTTTATCCGTATACTCTACAATCGGAGTAGCATCCGAGGCCAAAAAAAATTCATCCTTCCCTATCCCTACCACCAGCGGACTGCTTTTACGGGCTGTAATAATCTCATCGGGATTATTCTTGTCAAGCACCGCTATGGCGTATGCACCAATCACCTCATGCAGAGCCAACTGAACGGCAGTAAGTAAATCTAAATGGTTGGAAAGCTGGAAAAATTCAATTAGCTGGACAAGAACTTCGGTATCTGTACTACTTTTAAAGATGAACCCTTTTTTTTGTAGTTTTTCTTTCAGGGTAGCGTAGTTTTCAATAATACCATTGTGGATAAGAGCAAGATTCTCGGAAGAAGAAAAATGAGGATGGGCGTTAGCCTGGCAAGGCTCTCCGTGAGTAGCCCATCGGGTGTGGGCAATACCAATTGTACCGGAAACGTCTTTTTGGGAAACAAAAGCTTCTAGGTCTGAGACCTTTCCTTTCGTCTTATAGACGTTCAACCTCCTTTTTTTATCAATCAATGCGACTCCTGCGCTATCATAGCCCCGGTATTCCAACCGCTTCAGGCCTTTTATGAGGACAGGGTAAGCATCTCGTTTTCCAATGTAGCCTACTATTCCACACATAATTTATATAAGTATATGTTCTGATTTGGCTGCAAAGATACAAATATCAATTAACATAAATGCAATAAAAGACCATAAATAATTGACGAAAGCGATAAAAAAGTAAGAATAGAAATCGAAAAGAAATGTTTTATCCGTTTTTAAAATAAATATGAAAACTTACATTATCAAAGCAATTTCGCCAAATCATGTTACGATTTAAAAGTAATAGACAGGCAGAATAAACAATATGTAAGCATCAAAAGCAGAAGAGCATCTTTTTACTAACACAGCTCATTTATTTTATAGCAAAAAGAAATAAATTATCTACCTTTGCAAAACAAACTGAAATACAAATCAACATTATTACAAACTAAAGACAGTCATAATGGTAAAAAGAGAACAAAATGGTCTTTATAATGCAACCAACGAACATGATGCTTGTGGTGTAGGTATGGTAGTCAACATTCATGGCAATAAATCACATGAACTGGTAGACTCCGCATTAAAGGTACTGGAGAACATGCGCCATCGAGGTGCGGAAGGAGCTGACAACAAGACCGGCGACGGCGCGGGAATTATGCTACAAATCCCCCACGAATTCATCCTCTTGCAAGGTATCCCCGTACCCGAGAAGGGAAAATACGGAACCGGACTAATATTTCTGCCAAAAGATGAAAAAGAACAAGCCGGTATCCTAAGTATTATGATTGAAGAAATAGAACGGGAAGGACTGACACTGATGCATCTGCGCAATGTGCCCACTAATCCCAATTGCTTGGGCAAAGACGCACGAGCCACCGAACCGGATATCAAACAGGTGTTCATCACCGGAGTGACTGATGTGGAAAACTTGGAACGTACCCTTTATGTTATCCGTAAAAAGATTGAAAAACGTGTCCGGCATAAAGATTTCTATATCGTTTCACTATCGGGCAAAAACATTATATATAAAGGGATGCTTTCGTCCATGCAGGTACGCGAGTACTTCCCGGACTTAACACAACCTTACTTTACCAGTGGACTGGCATTGGTACACTCCCGCTTCAGCACCAACACATTTCCTACATGGAGTCTGGCACAGCCTTTCCGTCTGTTGGCGCATAATGGTGAAATCAATACCATCCGCGGCAACCGAGGATGGATGGAAGCACGCGAAAGTGTCCTCTCCTCTCCGGCATTGGGGAATATCAAAGCCATCCGCCCCATTATTCAGCCAGGTATGAGCGACAGTGCCTCACTGGACAATGTGCTTGAATTTTTTGTGATGTCGGGATTGAGTCTGCCCCATGCCATGGCGATGCTGGTTCCCGAATCATTCAATGATAAAAATCCTATCAGTGAAGAGTTGAAAGCGTTTTACGAATATCACTCCATCCTAATGGAACCTTGGGACGGACCTGCCGCGTTGCTGTTCAGTGACGGACGCTTTGCCGGAGGAATGTTGGACCGCAACGGCCTCCGCCCTGCCCGTTACCTCATCACCAACAATGACATGATGGTAGTGGCCAGCGAAGTAGGCGTGATGGATTTCGAACCGGGAGAGATTAAAGAAAAAGGACGTCTGCAACCGGGAAAAATACTGATGATTGACACTGAACAGGGTAAAATATATTATGACGGAGAACTGAAAGAACAATTGGCATCAGCCCGTCCTTATCGCACCTGGCTGTCTACCAACCGCATCGAACTCGATACCTTGAAAAGCGGGCGCAAGATAGACAACCGGATAGCCGGTTATGACCGTATGTTACGCACCTTCGGCTTCTCGCGTGAAGATATAGAACGTACCCTCATACCAATGTGTAACACAGGGGCCGAACCTGTCGCCTCTATGGGTAACGACACGCCGCTGGCAGTTCTCTCGGACAAACCGCAGTTACTGTTCAACTACTTCCGCCAACAATTCGCACAGGTTACCAATCCGGCTATCGACCCTATCCGTGAAGAATTAGTCATGTCGCTCACCGAATACATCGGCGCCGTAGGAATGAACATTTTAGTACCCAGCGAAAGCCATTGCAAAATGGTACGTCTGCCCCATCCCGTACTAAATAACACCCAACTGGACATTCTCTGCAATATCCGATATAAAGGATTCAATACCGTGAAACTCCCCATCCTATTCGAGGTGAGCAAAGGAAAAGCCGGACTACAGGAAGCGCTGAGTAATTTGTGCAAACAGGCCGAGCAATCCGTGACCGACGGAGTAAACTATATCATTCTAAGCGACCGTTCTGTTGATGCGGCTCATGCCGCCATCCCGTCACTGCTGGCGGTAAGCGCTGTTCATCATCACCTCATCTCGGTTCAGAAACGCGTACAAACCGCATTGATTGTAGAAAGCGGCGAGATTCGCGAAGTGATGCACGCCGCCCTGTTACTGGGATATGGTGCCAGTGCCATCAATCCGTACATGGCCTTTGCCGTACTGGATGAACTAGTGAGAAAAGGCGATGTGCAGATGAATTACGAAACGGCCGAAAAGAATTATATCAAAGCCATCTGCAAGGGCTTGTTTAAAATCATGAGCAAGATGGGTATCTCTACGATCCGTTCCTATCGGGGCGCGAAGATTTTTGAAGCCGTAGGGGTCAGTGAGGAATTATTGAGAAGCTATTTCGGCACACAGACATCCAGCATCGGAGGTATTCGTCTGGAAGAAGTCGCCAAAGATGCCATCGCCCTGCACGATGCCGGATTCTCTCCGAAAGAAGTGAGCGACATTTTACCGCATAACGGACTGTTCTCTTTCCGCAAAGACGGAGAACGGCACGCCTGGAATCCGGAAACCATCTCCACCCTGCAACTGGCCACCCGGCTGGGCAGCTACAAGAAGTTCAAGGAATTCACCTCCATGGTAGATGGAAAAGAGTCACCCCTCTTCCTGCGCGACTTCTTCGGACACAAACGAAACCCCATTGATATTGAAAAGGTGGAGCCGGTAGAAAACATCGTGAAACATTTCGTGACAGGAGCCATGTCCTTCGGCGCTATCAGCAAGGAGGCACATGAGGCGCTGGCACTGGCCATGAACAAACTGGGCGCACGCAGCAATACGGGTGAAGGAGGTGAGGACAGCGACCGCATTACCGGCACTTACCAGGGTATCTCACTTTGCAGCAAGACCAAGCAGATAGCATCGGGACGCTTCGGAGTCACCGCCGAATACCTGGTCCATGCCGAAGAGATCCAGATAAAGGTGGCCCAAGGCGCCAAGCCGGGAGAAGGAGGACAACTGCCGGGATTCAAGGTAGATGAGGTGATTGCCAAAACCCGCCACTCCATTCCGGGCATCTCGCTCATTTCCCCTCCACCCCACCATGACATTTATTCCATCGAAGATTTGGCCCAGTTGATATTCGACCTGAAAAACGTAAACCCACAGGCACGAATCAGTGTGAAACTGGTAGCCGAAAGCGGGGTGGGAACCATCGCCGCCGGCGTGGCCAAAGCGAAAGCCGATCTGATTGTCATCTCGGGAGCTGAAGGAGGAACCGGAGCGTCACCTGCCTCAAGTATGCGGTATGCAGGTATCTCGCCCGAAATAGGACTGAGCGAGACGCAACAGACCTTGGTGTTGAACGGACTCCGCGGACAAGTGAAACTGCAAGTGGACGGACAGTTGAAAACCGGACGGGATATTATCAACATGGCCTTGCTGGGTGCGGAAGAATTCGGTTTCGGTACCACCGCATTGATTGTACTGGGATGCGTCATGATGCGCAAGTGCCACACCAACACCTGTCCCGTAGGCGTGGCCACCCAAGACCCCGAACTCCGCAAACATTTCCGTGGGCATTATAAATATGTAGTGAATTATTTCACTTTCCTGGCACAGGAAGTACGCGAATATTTGGCCGAAATGGGATTCACCCGGTTGGAGGATATCATTGGACGGACAGACCTGATTGAAATACAACAAGCGCCAAGTGAGAAGAAATCCTCACTATTGGATTTCAGCAGACTGCTACACCGGGTGGACAACGGAGCTGCCATACACCATGTCATGGAACAGAAGCACGACATTGCCCATGTGAAGGATGTGACCATACTGGCCGCCGCCAGGGATGCCATAGAAAACGGAAAAGAAATTTCCCTGGAATACACCATCGCCAATACGGACCGTTCGGTAGGCGCCATGCTGGCAGGAGCGGTTGCCAAGAAATACGGGCAGGCAGGACTTCCGGAACAGACCATCCACATCAAATTCAAAGGTTCGGCAGGCCAAAGTTTCGGTGCGTTCCTGACCCACGGCATCAGTTTCAAGCTGGAAGGCGAAGCGAATGACTATCTGGGAAAAGGACTGAGCGGCGGACGCATTGCAGTACTGCCCCCCGTGCGCAGCAATTTCGATGCGGAAAAGAATACCATCGCCGGAAACACCCTGCTGTATGGCGCTACTGACGGCGAGGTGTATATCAACGGACGAGTGGGTGAACGCTTCGCAGTCCGCAATTCCGGAGTGACAGCCGTGGTAGAAGGTGTAGGCGACCACTGTTGCGAATATATGACTGGAGGACGAGTTGTGGTACTGGGAGAAACCGGACGGAATTTCGCTGCCGGGATGAGTGGCGGTGTGGCTTATGTATGGGACAAAAACCACAACTTCGATTATTTCTGCAACATGGAAATGGTGGAGCTCTCGCTTATCGAGGAGGCATCTTACCGGAAGGAACTGCATGAACTGATCCGCCAGCATTACCTCTATACCAGCTCCAAACTGGCACGAACGATGTTGGACAACTGGAACCGCTATGTAGATGAATTTATCCAGATAGTCCCCATCGAATACAAACGAGTATTGCAAGAAGAACAAATGCGCAAGCTGCAACAAAAAATAGCTGATGTACAAAGAGATTATTAATACATCACACAAATTATCAACAAAGAAATACAACAAAAATATGGGAAATCCAAAAGCATTTTTAACCATTCCGCGCCAAGAAGCGGGCTACCGTCCCATTCACGACCGGATATCAGACTATAGTGAGGTGGAACAGACCCTGAACAGCCGTGACCGGAAACTTCAAGCTTCACGCTGCATGGACTGCGGTGTTCCTTTCTGCCACTGGGCTTGTCCGTTGGGCAACAAGCAACCCGAATTTCAGGACGCCCTCTACAAAGGCAAATGGGAAGAAGCCTACAAGATATTGAACGAAACCAACGATTTTCCTGAATTCACAGGCCGTATCTGTCCCGCCCTCTGCGAGAAGAGCTGTGTGCTGAAACTGAGCATGGACTCCCCCGTCACCATCCGCGAGAATGAAGCGGCCATTGCCGAAGCAGCCTTCCGCGAAGGTTATATCAGCCCCCGGCACATTGAACGCAACGGACGGAAAGTAGCCATTATCGGCGCCGGGCCTGCAGGACTGGCTACTGCCAACCAGCTCAACGGAAAAGGGTACACAGTGACCGTCTTCGACAAGAATGAGGCTCCCGGCGGCCTGCTACGTTACGGCATCCCCAACTTCAAGCTGCACAAGCCCATCATCGACCGCCGTATCCGGGTGATGGAAGAAGAAGGCATCCACTTCAAAATGAACAACGATGTGGATGTGCGGCAACTCCCCGAAGGTTTTGACGCCTACTGCATCTGCACCGGAGCTCCGACCGCCCGTGACCTCCCTGTCCCCGGACGCGAACTGAAAGGCATCCACCCGGCACTGGACATGCTGGCGCAACAAAACCGTATCCTTGCCGGCATGACGTTCCCGAAAGAACAACTGGTTACTGCCAAAGGTAAGAAAGTACTAATCATCGGCGGAGGTGACACCGGCAGCGACTGCATCGGAACCAGTAACCGTCAGGGTGCTGCAAGCGTCACCCAAATCGAAATCATGCCCCAACCGCCCGTAGGACAAAATCCAGCCACTCCATGGCCCCAATTCCCCCTTGTGCTGAAAACCACCTCTTCCCACGAAGAAGGATGCAGCCGCCGGTGGTCTCTCGCCACTCATAAGTTTCTCGGCAAAAACGGTAAAGTCTGCGGTGTGGAAGTGGAACAGGTGGAATGGATTCCCGGTCCCGACGGCGGCCGCCCTGTCATGAAGCCCACCGGAAAGGTGGAAGTGATTGAAGCCGACCTGGTTCTTCTGGCAATGGGATTCCTAAAGCCCGAACATCCCCAATTCGCCGAAAACGTATTCGTAGCCGGCGATGCAGCAAGCGGAGCCAGCCTAGTGGTACGCGCCATTGCCAGCGGACGGAAAGCGGCAACGGACATAGACAGTTATCTCAATAAATAAATCAACAAATACAATTATGTGTGGAATCGTAGGAATATTCAAGATAAAGCAACAAACGCAGGAACTGCGTCAGAAGGCATTGAAAATGTCACAAAAGCTCCGCCACCGCGGGCCGGACTGGAGCGGCATCTACGTAGGCGACTCTGCCATCCTGGCCCATGAACGCCTCTCCATCGTAGACCCTCAAAGCGGAGGGCAACCCCTATATAGTCCCGACCGGAAACAAATCCTCGCCGTGAACGGAGAAATCTACAACCATCGGGATGTTCGTGCAAAGTACGCCGGAAAATATGATTTCCAAACCGGAAGCGACTGCGAAGTCATCCTTGCCCTTTACCGTGACAAAGGTATTCACTTCCTCGAAGACCTGAACGGCATCTTTGCCTTCGCCCTTTATGATGAGGAGAAAGACGATTTCCTCATTGCCCGCGACCCCATCGGAGTCATACCTTTATATATAGGTAAGGATAAGGACGGCAAAATATACTGCGCCAGCGAGTTGAAAGCCCTCGAAGGGTTCTGTGATGAATACGAACCCTTCCTTCCCGGCCATTACTATTGGGGAAAAGAAGGCAAGATGACCCGCTGGTACGTCCGCGACTGGTTTGAATACGAAGCCGTGAAAAACAACAATGCCTATTCCCAGGACATACACGACGGACTGGAAGAGGCCGTTAAACGCCAACTGATGAGTGATGTGCCCTACGGCGTACTTCTTTCCGGCGGTCTGGACAGTTCCGTCATCTCTGCCATTGCCAAGAAATATGCAGGCAAACGGGTAGAAACCGACAATAAAAAAGATGCCTGGTGGCCTCAGCTCCATTCCTTTGCTATCGGTCTGGAAGGTGCGCCCGACCTGATAAAAGCCCGCGAAGTGGCCCGCTTTATCGGAACCGTGCATCATGAAATCCACTATACCATCCAAGAAGGATTGGACGCTATCCGCGACGTCATTTACTACATCGAGACTTACGATGTCACCACCGTTCGCGCCTCTACCCCGATGTATTTGCTGGCACGCGTCATTAAAAGCATGGGAATCAAAATGGTGCTGAGTGGCGAAGGGGCTGATGAAGTGTTCGGCGGCTATCTCTATTTCCACAAAGCTCCTACAGCCCAAGCCTTTCATGAAGAGACCGTGCGTAAACTAGGCAAGCTCCACCTCTATGACTGCCTCCGTGCCAATAAATCCCTCGCAGCGTGGGGAGTGGAAGGCCGAGTGCCTTTCCTGGACAAAGAATTTCTGGACATAGCCATGCGCCTCAATCCCGAAGCAAAGATGTGCCCCGGAAATACCATTGAAAAGAAAGTCGTTCGCAAAGCCTTTGCAGACATGTTGCCCGACAGTGTAGCATGGCGACAGAAAGAGCAGTTCAGCGACGGCGTGGGCTATAGTTGGATTGATACACTGAAAGCCCTTACCGCCGAAGCCATCAGTGACGAGCAAATGGCGCACGCAGCCGAACGGTTTCCTATCAATACACCGCAAAACAAGGAAGAATATTACTATCGCAGCATCTTCCAGGAGCACTTTCCCAGTGAAAGCGCAGCCCGCAGCGTGCCAAGCGTACCCAGTGTGGCATGTTCTACCGCCGAGGCCCTTGCATGGGACGCCGCCTTCAAGAACATGAACGAACCAAGCGGACGGGCCGTGAAGGGAGTGCACGAAGAAGCATACGATTCATAATATGGCAACGTGAATTCGATTCCGACAAATTCATGCATATCTTTAACGCTTCTCTTACAGCATTCATTAAATGAAGAGATGCTTTGCACCCCGAACTTTTGCGCAGCCTTGCCTCCGAAAAGAGGAAGGCTGCGCGGTGCTTTTGCCAACGTTTTCGAAATAGAGTGGAAAAAACAGCCCTTTCCATGCTGGGTATCAGAAAAAATGGTGTAACTTTGTATAGCTATAAAAAAGAGAAGAAGAAAGATGGAAACAAAGAAAGCGCCTCAAATCCCTTACGGCATCTCGGACTTTGTGCGGATGCGGACTGAAAATTATTATTATGTGGACAAGACCATGTATTTGCCCCTGATTGAAGATACAGCCAGCTATATCTTTATGATACGTCCGCGCCGTTTCGGAAAAAGCCTTTTCCTAAGCATGATGAAAGCCTACTATAACATCTTGCAAAAAGACCGTTTCGAAGAGTTATTCGGCGGACTATGGATTGGTAAGAATTCCACCGACCAGCGCAACCGTTTCCAAGTGATTTATTTTGATTTCTCAAAGGCAGGGGGGGCATTAGAGAGACTGGAAGAATGTTTTGAAACTTATTGCAATGTTGTCCTCGACCTGTTCATAAAGGATTACGCTTCTTATTATTATGATGATTTTGAAGAAAAGCGCTGTATCTAGCTCAAGGAACCACGTTACATAAAGTCCTGATACAGTTCAAAGGATGGGAAGTGGTGAGAAGTGAAAAAGATACACATTAAAAACACAATTAACAGATAAAATAATGAAAACACCTTTTATTCCTAAATTGATTCTCTTTTTTATCCTATTTTTTCTTTATTCTGCTGGACATGCACAACAACGGGATTCAGTAACCATATGCGGACAAGTAACAGATTATAACGGACAACCCATTGACAGTTGTTCCATCTTTTGGCAAAGCCCCTCTTTTGATGACATTAAACAAGCCATCACTGACAAAAACGGATACTACACCACCCGTATTCCTAAAGGAAAGTATCAAAGTATGGGAGCTATCAATATGTCTACCTACCCACATACCGTAAAACCCGGACTAGCGGAAAAAGACCAACGTCTCGAATTTTGGGCATGGAATTTCATTGCCGATCGTGATACCACTCTCAACATTCGCTATCATCGTATGGAAGTCTATGGACTACGTATTTTCCACATCCCTGGAGGCATGCCCACCTATCAGATATATGTTCGCCCCATGAGTCTGACCCGTACCCTGCAATGGCAAAAAGAAGAAAAATCCTCACTTGTACATGCACAGGATTTTAGCAAGATTGAGCAAACAGGTTTAAGCAAACAAGCCAAAGGCGTTTTGCTGGCACCATCGGCTGACAAACTAAAAGCTATCGTTTGGATAGATGGAGAAGAAGTACCTGTTCTGATGAAACAAGAGATAAAAGAGTACTTCGATGCTACCGAATACGGCAATGCCTATCTGCTGACCGTGGATATGCCCAGACACCAGAAAAATATTCTCCCCTACCGAATATTTAAAGTAGAGTTAACAGATTTAGAGAATGGTGACCGTGGAGAAGGGCTTTATTATATGGAAAAAGAGAACTATATAAAATAAAAAGAAGCGGTATTCTACCGCTTCTTGAGCCGAAACCGGGACTCGAACCCGGGACCTATTCATTACGAATGAATTGCTCTACCAACTGAGCCATTTCGGCAACTGTTTTTTCTGCAATATCGGGTGCTTTTCTGAAAAAGCGTTGCAAATATATATCTTTCTTTCGAAATAAAGAAACTAAAAGCGGATAATTTTTCAGTTATCCGATTTTGTTATGTCAATTGATGCCGGATTTATTGGTAGGCTTCTTCATGTATCCCTTTCATGGCCCATCCGCTTGGTTCGTTTATGTTCTTGAAAGCGGTATCCCACGTAAGAGCTTCAACGGTAGAATTGTTTTCTTTTATGTAAAGATTATAACATCAAGGCGTAAAAACTATTTTACACTAATTGCTCTCCTCATCAAATACCCGTGATATACTGAAATTTACCCACTCCATACCCAAACAATTCAATATCCGTCAAAGTTTGATGGTCTTTACCTTACCCGGAATGATGGTCAGATGCACCGTTCCATCCTTTTCTATCTCCACCTTCTGATATCTGGCCTCCACCACCACTTTTCCATCCAGCGCCATCACCCCCCACTGGCAGG